>Ga0209702_10001407_pt1 | contig 46250 bp, 30 predicted proteins | sample FRY01_FD_187210 | JGI IMG/M metagenome (GOLD analysis project Ga0209702, IMG submission 187210) | Freshwater microbial communities from Lake Fryxell liftoff mats and glacier meltwater in Antarctica - FRY-01 (SPAdes) (version 2) | ecosystem: Environmental > Aquatic > Freshwater > Ice > Glacier... | reverse complement strand
ATCGCAAGATTTTGATTTCGGAGGGGATGGAGGAGGGGGAAGAGCGCGGGAATGTGGAGACGAAGCAGCGAGTGGTGGTTCGGAAGGGGATGAGTCGCGAGGCGGCGGAGGTTGAGTTGGCGCGGCTCTCGGAGGAAAAGGCGCGCGATTTGAAGATTTCCAAGGTCATTCAATGCCGGATCCGTTATTTTACAGATGGTGCGGTGATTGGATCGAAAAGTTTTGTCGACGGGGTCTTTTTGGCGAGCCGGGAACGATTTGGTCCGAAGCGGAAAGATGGAGCGAGGAAACCGCGAGGCGCGTTGGGTGAGCTGGCAGGCGAGATTTGGTCGTTGCGGGATCTGAAGCCGGATGTTCCTTGATGAACGCAATTATTTTGGCGCCAGAGTTCGTATTTTTACATGTCAGACAATTTGCTGGAAAGTCCCTGCTTATCCGAGCGGCGAGAATTTCAGGGCGATCCCGCCGGGCTGCACGACCATGGAGTTTAGGAATCGAGTGGCGAGAGAAGGCTCGAGAGTGTGGATGGGGTGGCGATCTAGGAACTGCGGGCCGAAGAGGTTGACCACCTGGGTGAAGGGGGTGGTCAAGGAGGATGAAAGGTGCTGGAATTCTAATCTCTCAATCATCGGTTCTCTGAGGAAAATCCCCCGCGTTGTCGGGTCATAGCGGAGCCCGCAAGCGAGCTGGCAGGTGCCCGAGGTTCCCCGTCCTGCGATTTGACCCAAGGCCGGGATTCCGGTGAGTTCGGCAAGTCCGGACGCTGCGGTCACACCGGTGGTAAGGCTCACGCGGACTTTATTGATGTCCGGAGCCATTGAGAAGATCGGATTGGAAAGGCTCACTTGGCCAACCCCAGAGATCTGCCGATGAAAGGGAAAGAAGGGAAGAAGCTGGCCCATGATTTGATCGATCCGAATGAGATACTGTCCACGCAAGGCTATATCGGCCACCGTGGCGCAAGACGGTGCCAAAATCACCGGGGACAAAAGGGCCCATTTTCTGAAAATCTCTCTTCGTGTCATGAGTGTATCATCAATGGTTGCCGGACATCTTGCTCTACTTTTCCAATGGAGAGAAGGCTGAGGAGTTTGAGCGTCATGGGATGTTTTTGTTAGGCGAGGCCGGAGCGCTCGAGGAGGGCTTCCTGGCCGGGGTCGCGGCCCATGAACTGGCGGTAGGATTCATCGACGGGCCGTGAGTTGCCGCGGGCCAGGATTTCAGCGCGGAAGCTCATGCCGGTATCGGCGTTGAGGACGCCTTCCTTGCGGAAGCGGGTGAAGGCATCGGCGTCGAGAACCTCGGCCCACTTGTAGGAATAATATCCGGCGGCGTAGCCGACGGGTGAGGAGAAGAGGTGGCTGAAGCGGCGGGCCATCGACGGGGAGTCGGTGGCGAGCGGGGCTTTATAGTCGGCGAGGATTTCGCGATCGACGTCGTCCATATTTTTTCCGAGGTATTTCTCGGAGTGGATGTGGAGTTCGAGGTCGAGCTTTCCGAGGGCGAGTTGGCGCATGCACCCGGAGGCTGACATGTAGTTGCGGGCGGCGACCATCTTGTTAAAGAGTTCGTCGGGAATGGTTTCGCCGGTTTCGTAGTGTTTAGCGAAGAAGTCGAGTGACTCGCGATCCCAGCAGAAGTTTTCCATGATCTGCGAGGGGAGTTCGACGAAATCCCAGGGGACGTTGACCCCGGCGAGGGACTTAATGGAGACATCGGAGAGGAGGTGGTGAAGGAGGTGGCCGAACTCGTGGAAGATGGTTTCGACTTCGTTGTGGGTAAGAAGGGCGGGTTTGTCACCGGTGGGCTTGGTCATGTTGCCACAGATGAGACCGAGGTGCGGTTTGCGGGGGGACGGTTGGCCGGTCTCGAGATAGTTCATCCAAGCTCCGCCACGTTTGGATTCGCGCGGGTGCCAGTCGGCGTAGAAGGAGCCGAGGTGTTCGTCGGATGCGGTGTCACGGATTTCGTAGAACTTGACCTCGGGGTGCCAGGCTTCGGCGTTGGCCGCCTTGATCTTGATCCCGAAAAGGCGGGAAGTGAGGTCGAAGAGGCCGCTCATGACCTGGTCGACGGGGAAGTAAGGGCGGAGGGCTTCGTCATCGAAGGCGTAAAGTTCCTTACGACGTTTTTCGGCCCAGAAGGCGGTTTCCCAGGGCTGGAGGGGACCGGAAGGGGAGCCGGTATTTTCGGCTTTATAGGCCTGGAGTTCTTCGACTTCGGTGCTGAAGCGGTCGGTGATTTTGGCGTGGAGGTCTTCGGTGAAGTCGAGGGCGCCTTGTCCGTTTTTGGCCATGCGGCGTTGCAGGACGTGGTCGGCGAAGTTGGCGTGACCGAGGAGGGCGGCTTTCTCCTGGCGAAGACGGAGGATGTCCCAGATGAGGGCGGAGTTGTCGCTCTTGCCGCCGTGGCCGACGGTGCAGGAGCCTTCCCAGACCTCCTTGCGGAGTGAGTCGTCGTCCGCGTATTGCATGACGGGAAACATTGAGGGGAAGTGCTGGGTGATGCGCCATTGGCCTTCCTTGCCTTTGCTCTTGGCGTCTTCGGCAGCGCTTGTTTTCGTGGAATCGGGGAGGCCGGCGAGGCGGTTTTCGTCTACGATATAAAGCTCCCAGGCGTTGGTGGAATCGAGAACGTTCTCGCCGAACTTCTGGGTGACTTGGGCGAGTTCGCTGTTGATTTCGAACATGCGCTTTTTGGCATTGGGTGCGAGATCGGCTCCGGCGGATTTGAAATCGTCGCAGGTTTCCTCGACGAAGCGTTTTTGGAGCTCGGTGAGGGAGGTGACGGCGTCGGATTCGGAGAAGGATTTGAGAACGCGCCAGAGGTCGTCGTTGAGTGAGATGGACGAGGAGAATTCGGAGACGACGGGGAGCATTTTATTGAGAGCTTCGCGGAGATCGTCGGAGTTGGCGACGGAGTCGAGGTGGTTCACGCGGCCCCATGAGCGGTCGAGGTCGTCGGTGGCAGTCTCGAGAGCGCCGAAGGTGTTTTTGAAGGTGGCGTGGTTGGGAGTGACCGCCTTGATGGACTTGATATTGGCCTTGCCGGTTTCGATGGCTTGGGTGACATCGGGGGCGATGTGGTCGGGAGTGAGGGTGGCCCAAGAGATTTGAAAATCTTCGGCAAGAAAAGGGTGGGGATCGCTCATGAGGGAGATTTAGCCGATTGCCGGGAAATGGCAATCCAGTTAGGGAGGAGAACGGCCACAAAAGGCAGAAGGATGGATCAATTGAAGGGCCTGATCAAGGAGATCGAAGCGGCGGAGGACGCCGTCGGGTTGGGTGGGGGGGCTTTCATTTGCGGGGGAGGGATCGGCGGTGAAGCGGAGTTCTGTTTCATTCATGACAGAAACGGGCGCTTCGGGGCGTTGATTGCCGATGTTTGGGCCGAAGCGGACCATGCTCATGGCGATGGCCGATTCAGCGGTGATGGGGATGCGGATGGGGGGATGGGCGCGGGAATTAGTTGATGAGTTTACGGATTTCGGCGATTTCGGCCTCGGTGAGTTGCTGGTCGTTGGGATCGAGCAGGGCGGCGACGAGGTTTTCGGGTTTGCCTTTGAAGAAGGTGTCTAGGAGGTTTTTGAGTGCGGTGCGTTTGGCTTTTTTGGCGGCGATTGACGGACTATAGAGATAGCGTCGCCCTTCCTTGGAATGTTTTACCATGTCCTTATTTTCGAGGGTGGCGAGGAGAGCGCGCACCGCAGAATAGGACGGGGGATCGGAGAGCTCGTTCTGGACATCCTGTGCGGTGGCTTCACCCAGACGATAGAGAATATCGAGGATTTGGCGTTCGCGGCGGGAGATGTCACCTTTTTCGAGACGATTCATGGTGGGATCGTATTGTGTGCTGGAAAAGCTGCAATGGAAATGTTGGAAAATTAGCATTGAATGATGGCGATTGAATTCGGGGGAGGGAGCGGATACTTAGAGGGGTGATTTCGCTTGGTGGAGGCAGTTCGTTTGGGGAAGAGATGCGGCTGGTTTTTTCGGAAACTGGGCTGCTCTCAAAGTCTCCGGACTTTGAGTATCGTGCCGAGCAGCAGCAGATGGCGGGCGAGGTCGCGGATGCTCTGGATGGCGAGCGGTGTTTGGTGGTTGAGGCGGGCACGGGGGTGGGGAAGTCGTTGGCGTATCTTATCCCGGCGGTGGAGTATGCCATTCGTGAAGGGAAGAAGGCGGTGATTTCAACGCACACCATTAATTTGCAGGAGCAACTGATGGGGAAGGACTTACCGATTGTGCAGCGGCTTTTGCAGCAACCCTTTGAAGCGGCTTTGTTGAAGGGGCGGCAAAATTATCTCTGCCCGATGAGGCTGCGTCGGGCCCTGGATAACGGCGGGGATCTTTTTACGACCAGTGAGCAGGAGGAGGTCATGGAGATCTGGAAATGGGCGGAAGCGACGAGGGACGGGACGCGGAGTGATTTAAGTTTCGAGCCTGCCTTGAAGGTTTGGTTGCAGGTGTGCAGCGAGGCGCATTCGTGCACCCAGCGGACGTGCGGGCCGAGGGGGAATTGTTTTTTTCAGGAGGCGCGGAAACGTGCCGCGAGCGCGCGGGTGTTGGTGGTGAATCACAGCTTGTTCTTCTCGCTGCTCAATCCCGAGGAGGAGATGATTGAGAACGAATCAGGCTTTCTGGTGCCGAACGATTTCGTGATTTTTGACGAGGCTCATACCTTGGAGGCGGTGGCGGCGAAGTCGCTGGGTTTGCGACTGAGCCAGGCGGGCTTGCGATTTGATTTGCAGCGCTTGTATCATCCTAAAACCGGGAAAGGTTTGCTTAAGTATGCCAAGGCGGAGCGGGCGATGGAGTGGACGGCCAAGGTCTTGGATGAAGCGGACCATTTTTTTAAGAGTGTGGGGGAGGCGGTGACCTTCAATGACTGGGGCAAGGAATGCCGGGTCAGGCAGCCCGAGTTGGTGGAAAACACCCTGGCGGGGCCGTTGCGGGAGTGCTGGAGGGCGATTGAGGAGGTGGCCGAAGATACCGATGACGAAACGCGCAAGAACGAGTTGATGGATGCCGCCCGCCGGCTTCGCGAGATGCACGGAGGGATCAAGATGTTCCTCGATCAGGATGACGGGGGCAGCGTCTACTGGGTGGAGAAAGTGGGCATGGAAGGAACGGCCTACGTTCTCAATGCCGCACCCATCAATGTTGCGGATCGTTTGCGGTCGTTACTCTTTGGGCCGGACAAGACCTGTATCGCCACCAGTGCGACGCTGGGAACGGGCGATCAACAGCTGAGCTATTTTCGGGAACGCATTGGTGCCAACCATGTCCGGGCGGTGAAAATCGGGAGTCCGTTTGATTACGAAAAGCAAATGGCGATTTATGTCATCAAGTCGATGCCTGACCCGCGAGATGACGACTTTGAAAAAATGCTCATTCATTGGATCGAGCGGGTTCTGATCAAGACCGAGGGCAAAGCCTTCGTGCTCTTCACGAGTCACCGGCTTTTGAGGTCGGTGGCGGAAGCGATGGCGGATTTCTTCGACGATCATGGCTGGACCTTGTTGGCTCAGGGAATGGGGATGCAGCGACAGCGGATGATCGAGGAATTCCGGAAGGACGTGAACAGCGTGCTCTTCGGGACCGAGAGTTTTTGGGCGGGGGTGGATGTGCCGGGCGAGGCCTTGAGTAATGTCATCATCACCCGCATTCCCTTTGCGGTTCCGGATCATCCTCTGACCGCCGCGAGGTTGGAGGAGATTGAGGCGGCTGGCGGAAATCCCTTCATGGAATATTCCGTTCCCGAGGCGGTCATTAAGTTGCGTCAGGGTGTTGGGCGCCTCATTCGAACGAAGAAGGACAAAGGGATAGTTGTGATTCTCGACAACCGCGTCGTGACGAAGCGCTATGGGAAAACTTTTCTTGCAGCGCTGCCACCGGCACCGGTGAAGATTGTTACTTAAAGCGCGAGGGCCTGCTTCAAGAGACCGGCCTGCCACTGGTTGGGCGCGGTCGGAGTTGCTCCGAGATAGCCGTAATTCAGAAGTGAACCCGCCTTGGCCATGAGCGGGCGGGCCGCGGCGCCCAAGGGACCCATGCCCATGATTGAGAGGGCTTTACCGGGAAGGGCTTCGAAAAGAGAGAGGTGCGCTCGAATACAGGACGAGGAGGTCGCCATGAGGGCGAACTTGTGAATGTCAGCACGGGGGTCGATCTTGCTCGTAAGCTCTTGAAGGTCAGGAGTCCTCTCGAAATTATGGAAAGATCCGACCACCACGATTCCCTGATTTTTGGCCTCTGCGATCACCTTCGCGAACTGGTCGAAGTCCCGCAATTCGATGTCGATGGCCGAAGCATAAGGCAGGAGTTTCAAATAAGCTTCGGCCCGGTCTTGGATGCCCCAATCATTTTGGCCGCCCTCGTCAGGTCCACGGGCCGTGATCAGGAGGGGCAGGGGGCAGGTCTTTGCGAAGTGAAGAACCTCACTTCCAGTCCCCAGCGAATCGAGTCGAAGCTCCACCACGTCGCACTCCGGAGAGAGAGTTTTGAAGGTCTCAGGATCAGCGAGAGCGCCCACGGTCAGCGGTTTCTGGGCGTGGATGGAATCCCAAAGCGAAAGGTGGGGTGTCATGAGGGAGACTGTCGTGACCACCTTGTTCTTGTCAAAAGCCTTCGCTTGGAAATCGCCCACGGAGTCAATCCAAAAAAATATCGGTCAATTTCCAGTTTTTTGCTAGCCGCCCCCCGTCTTGGTTTCCTAGCTTCCCTGAAACCTTTGGTTATAAAACTACCACCATGCAATCCACATTCAGATCCTTTCTTACGTTTGCCTGCTCCCTGGCTCTGTCCGGAACAGCATTTTCCCAACTCGAAGCGAGTAAGACCAACGAGTTCGACGTATCCAAGGCCGAGTTCGACGATCTTCAGTCTCCCAATATCCCAGTCGGGAAGAACAAAAAGTTTACTCCCAAGGATTGGCTTGAAGTGGAAGTGAAGCTGAAGGTCAAAAAACTCAGCGACACTCCGAAAGACAAATACCTCGATGAGTTCAAGGTCAACTGGTATGTCGTTGTGAAAGGGCAGGATGGCAAGGGCTACATGATGACCAAAACCATCACCCACGTGAATATGCCCATCGATGAAGAGGTGGTCGTCTCGGTTTACCTTTCTCCGAACACCCTGCGCCGCATCACCGGTAAGGACACCGCAGGTAAGGGTGATCTCGAAGCGATTGGCGGTGAGATCGAGTATGGCGGCGAAATGGTCGGCTTCTTCAGCCACGGTGAAAAGGCCGGCTGGTGGCGCAAGCCGCTTGATGGGATCGAGCGCACCGAGAAATTCCCTCTTCTCGACAAGTCACAGACTCCTTTTTCTGTTCTTTGGTATGATCGCTACGCCGAGCTCAAGCCAAAGAACCCCAACTAAGACTCTTTTCGAATTCCTGCTCCACAAGGAGTGCAGCTTGAGGAGCTGAAATTTCATGACCCCGGCCTCGTCAACACACCGGAGTCTCCTTCAATCACTTTTTCAAAGCACTACCACACACTACTATGGCTGACCAACAGTCGATTATTGCACTCAATATTGGTTCCCAACGAATTTCGATGGGCGTTTTCTCCCCGAGTAAATCGGGCTTGGTTCTGAAATCCTACGGGGCGACCAGCATTCTTGCTGATCCCGCGACCGAAGCTGCCCGCACTCCGCAGGTGCAGCATGCGATTAAGGAACTTGCTAAAAGCCTGAAACTCGGAAGCCAAAAGGCAGCCTATGCCCTTCCCGGTCAGTCGGTTTTTGTGCGCTTCGTGAAGCTTCCGCCCCTCGAAACCGAGAACATGGGTGAGCTCGTGAAGTTCGAGGCCCAGCAAAACGTTCCCTTTCCCATCGATGAGGTGGTTTGGGACTGGGAGAAGCTTGAAACGGGTGGAATCGACAATGAAGTGGTCCTAGTGGCCATCAAGTCGGACTCCCTCAACGATTTCAACTCGGTTGTCGCCGAAACCGGGCTCGGGACTCGCTTGGTGGATTGTGCACCCATCGCCCTCTACAACGCCTTCCGCTACAATTACCCGGCGATCGAAGAAAGCGTCCTTCTCCTTGATATCGGCGCCAAGACTTCAAACTTGATTTATGCTGATGGACCTAAGTTCTTTACCCGGAGCGTTTCCATCGGTGGTGCGGTCCTGACCGGTGCCATTGCCAAGGAATACAACATTTCCTTCGCAGAGGCTGAGAATAGCAAGCTGACCTCCGGCCTCGTGACCCTCGGTGGTGATCACGCCAGCCAGCTCGACGAAGCCTCGGCCGCTCTTGGAACGATTATCAGCAACAGCCTCACCCGTCTCACGGCTGATATTCAGCGGACCAGCACCCTTTTCCGTAGTCAACACGGTGGAGCAGCTCCCCAAAAGGTCCTCCTCGCCGGTGGAACGGCCAACCTTCCTTACCTCCGGGAATTCCTCGAGGAGAAGCTCAATATTCCCGTCGAAATCTTCAACCCACTCCAGCGCATTTCGGTTGGCAAGGGAATCGATGTCGACGCCCTCGCCCGCGAAGCCCACCAGTTGGGTGAGATCGTCGGTCTCGGCCTTCGTGCTGCGGACAAGGCCACTATCAACATTGACCTCGTTCCCGATGCGGTGCAGGCAGAGCGTGATATCAGTCGCCGTAAGCCTCTTCTCATTGCCGCGTCCGCCCTCTTCCTGGGTGGTCTCGGTGCTTGGGCAGGCTTGAAGGCGATGTCGGTCGGCGATGCCGAGCGTCACCTCACCGCACTTGACCAAGAAGCCGTGGTTCTCGAGCAACCCGCCGATAAGATTAAGCGCCTCCTTTCGCAAGAAGAGAAAGCGGTCGAGCTGGTCAAGGCTTACTCCGCTGCTGAAGACGGGCGCCTGAGCGTTGTTGAGCAGTGGAATAATATCTCCCAGCACTTCGTCAGCGACGTCGTTTGGATCACTGATCTTGAGCCGCGCGCCAACTTTAGCTTAGAGGCCGGTGGTTCCAGTGACCCCGTCATTGACGAAAGCTTCGCGAGTAACTCCTACGGGAGCTCTTCCCTGATGAGCGATGTCGAAACTGCCGACAGTGTCATTATTCGCGGACTCCACCTCGACAACTCAACCGAAATCAGCAATCTCGTGAAGACTCTCCGCCTTTCGCCTTCGTTGACTTTCGAGTTCGATGGCAAGCAAATCCCTGACAGCCAAATCATTAAATCCAATCTCGCTTCTCCGGTGGATGGGTTTTATGCCGCTCCCTTCGAGCTTCTGATCCCTCTCTCAAAACCAATCACCCTTCAGTAAAACCCTTCACGTAACTCATTATGACTTGGTTTAAAGAAAACAAGTTCCTCTCGGGACTCCTCGTAATCACAGGACTTCTCGCCGTTCTCATCATCTTGGTGGGCCTCAAATCTGGAGGAACCCTCGACGAGCGTTTGGTAGAAATATCAGAAAAAGAAAACAGCGATAAGGCGATGAAGGGGCTCAACCCTTATCCGACTCCTGAAAGTGCAGAAGCGAAACTCGACAGCCTCAAGGTGCTTCTCGATAACGCAAAAGTAATGCAGGAGAAGATTCTCGCTTTCCGTCCGGAGAGTGAAGAAAACATCGCTTCCACCGAGTTTTCCGATGGCTTAAGCACCTCGGTGGCAGAGATCAAGGCGCTCTTCCCCGGGGACAAGGCTCTCCCCGAGCGTTTCAACATGGGATTTGAAACCTACGCTGGCGGACCTCCGAAAGAGTCCGCGACCGGAATTCTCAACTACCAGCGCATGTTCTTTGATTGGATGTTCCGTGAGGCCGCGGCCGCGGGGGTGAAAGAAGTTCCCAATTTGCGCCGCGAAAAGCTTCCCGCTGAAAGTGACGTCGATTGGGATGACCCCAAGGCGATGTTGGCTTACAATAAGAAGTCCGCGAAACTCACGCCTAAGACCAAAGATAAAAAGCGCGGAGCGCCGAAAGCCGAGGTTCTTACCGAGGTTGCCCACCGCATGCCCTTCGAGCTGACCTTCCGTGGATCAGAGAGCGCTGTTCGTCAATTCCTCCAGAGCGTCGCGAATTCCGACCAGTATTTCGTCGAAGCACGGATCTCCCGCGTGAAGAATGAGGCCTCCGTTCCCGAAAAGAAAAAATCAAAGGGGACTGTCGTTGATGACGCTGATGCTTTCGGCGCCATTGCCGGGGATGAGCCAGCAGCGGATGTTCCTGTGGCGCAAATTCTCAATCGCGTCTCGGGCGGCGAAAACCTGACCGTTTTCCTTCGTGCCGACCTCCTCCTCTTCAAAGCTGACCAGAAGTTCCCGGAACTCAAATAACACCCACGCACCACGCACATGTCCTGGATCAAAAAAAATTACCACATTGCGGCCTTCGGTGGCGGCATCCTCGTCCTCGCGGGCCTCGGCTACACTTCGTATGTCGCCGCGCAGGAAACCAAAGAAGGCTTCATCATCGGCAGCTCGAACAAAGGAGACGTAACCACAGTTGTGGGAGGGCCTGCTCTTGCAAGTCTCACCAAGTCGCTCGGAGAAGTCACGGAGCTTAAGCCGACGGTGAATAATCCGACGGGTCGTCCGCTCAATCTCTTCACCAGTGTCGACCTCTTCACCAAAGATGGAAACAATGAAGAGCTCAAGGATCTACTCACGATGGATGGAGAAGTTCATCAAGGGATCCCCAACAAGTTTTGGGTTGATAATATGCTCGATCCTTCTTGGTCTGACTCGCCCCAGCGCGATGAAGACCAGGACGGATTTTTCAACGGTGAGGAGTATGCTGACAAGACTGACCCGAACGACGCCAAGAGTCATGGAGCCCTCATTGCCAAGCTCAAGGTGAGTGAAGTGAAGAGCACGATGTGGCTTCTTGAGTTCAACTCGGTGGTCGGTAAGGGTTTTCAGTTCAACTTTAAATACCGGGAGCCCGGTGGTGCTCTTGAGGCCAACCGCATGGGAGCCGCCGACGCGATCGCACCAGGCGAGTTGTTCTTTAAAGAGGGAGTTGGAAAAGAGCGTTTCAAGCTCCTCAGAACCGAGGACCGTGAGATGGTAACTTCAACCGGCACAAAGCCCGTTCCTTTCGCGATTGTCGAAGATCAACTCGAGAACAAAAAGGGCGATATCTACGAACTTCAGTTTGGGATGAAGCAGGCCCAACTCAACGAAACCATTAAGTTTGATCACACCGTGGTCTTCTATCTCGATGCCATCGGCGAGTCCGGAAACAAGTTCGAACTCGTCGAAAAAGGGACTTTCTCGCTTCCAAATGGAGGAGAAGAAACGATCTACCAACTCAAGGAGGTGAAGCTCGGTGCTGACAACAGCCCTTCTTCAGTCATCGTGACATGGGATCTCAATGGAACAGCCACCGAGCGCGAAATCCCCGTTAATTAAAGAAAAACTCTCAATCGGGTGCGGAATTTCTTCAGGAATTTAAAGGTTTCTGAAAAAAAGCTTCCCACACCCCCCACAAATCAACAAATATTCAACCAGATCATGCAGAAAAGACACACACACCTTACCCATCGCACGATGTTTGCCCTTGCGGCTCTCATTGTGTCTCCCGTCGCTATTGCCGGGGGTTATGGAGACGATCTTGAGCAGCAAGAGACCATTCGCCGCGAGCAAGCGGTGGTGACCTCGGACGAACTCCGCGACGAAGGCCGCAAGGCTTACGCCGAGGGGGACTTCGAGACTGCTGTGCAGAAGTATCGCGATGCCCTTAACTCCCTTCCATTCGGAACGGCGACCAGTGATCGCCGCAAGGTGCTCACTGACCACCTTCAGGATGGTTCGGTGGCTCTCTCCCAGACCTACCGTGGCACCGGAGAGTATGATAAAGCCCGTGAGCTTCTCACTGCCGTCGATAAAGCCGACCCAGGTAACATGGTTGCCAAGAAGGGTCTCGAGTATCTCGACGATCCGATTCGCACGAATCAAGCTTTGGATGGTAACCACACCCAGAACGTCGACAAGGTTCGTAGTCATCTCTACACTGGTGAAGGCTACTACGATCTCGGTCAGTTTGACAAAGCCGAGGAAGAATTTAAGCAAATCCTTCGCATTGACCCCTACAACAAGGCGGCCCGTCGTTGGCTCGAGCGTTGTGCGGCAATTAAGTCCGATTACCACCGCGCGGCCTATGATCACACCCGCGCTGAAATGCTCCGCCAAGTGGATTCGGCATGGGAACTCGCCGTTCCTCCTCTGACTGTCGACATTAACAACCCTAGCCCTGAAGGCGGCCCTGGTGACGGTGCCACCACGATTACAGCCAAGCTCAATCAGATCCGTATTCCTGAAATCAGCCTGAATAACTCGACTGTTGAAGAGGCGATCGAATTCCTTCGCCTCCGTTCGGTGGAACTTGACCCGGAAGGAACTGGCATCAACTTCGTCGTCCGCACTCCCAAGGTTGTCGACGAGACTGGCGCTGAAACCGAGGCTGGCACTGCCGCCCTCGATGATCCCGGACTCGGTGGCGGTGGAAACCCCAATGCCATCCTGATCGGCAAGCTCGACCTCAAGAACGTCCCGCTTCGTGTCGCGCTCCAGTATATCTGTGATGAAGCCAAGCTTCGTTATAAGGTCGACGAATTTGCAGTCACGCTCCTTCCTACAGGTGCTGATGATACTGCAGAGATCGTGCAACGCAGCTGGACCGTCCCTCCGACTTTTGAAACCTTCCTAAGCACGACCGGTGGTGGTGGCGGTGGCGGTGGCGGTGGCGGAGAGGCCGATCCCTTCGGAGGAGGTGGTGGAGACGCCGCTTCTGAAAGTATCAAGCCTCGTCTCGGCATTGTTGACCTTCTCAAAAATAGCGGTGTTGTTTTCCCGCCGAACGCTTCCGCAAGTCTTCTTTCTGCTTCCAGCACTCTAATCGTGCGAAACAGTCCCACCAACCTCGAGTTGATCGACGGTATCGTGAAGGCTGCCAGCATAGCGACGCCCCGCCAGATCCGGGTCACGACCAAGTTTGTCGAAATCTCTCAGGAGAATGGCGAGGAACTCGGCTTTGACTGGATTGCAACGCCCTTCGGCTTCGGTAGTAACTACTTTGCCGGAGGAGGCACCGTCGGAAGCGGAACCAATCGCACAAACTCTGACTTCATCGGAACAGTTGACCGCGTCAACATTCCTGGAATTCCCGCGAGTCCCAGCCAGTCGGTTTCTGGAATCGTGACCAGTGGTCTTCGCAGTGGTGCTGCCGCTGTTGATCGTAACAGCATCGATGCCATTCTGAACAATTCCCAGCGCACGGCCCAGGCAACGAACGTTGCTCCCGGTATTCTCTCCCTGACAGGTCTCTTCAGCAGTGGTCAACTGCAGATGATTATGCGTGGTCTCTCTCAGAAGAAGGGTGCAGACATCATGACGGCTCCGAGCGTTGTGGCCCTACCCGGCCAGCCTGCGTTGATCGAGATCATTCGTGAGTTTATTTACCCAACGGAGTATGAACCACCCGAACTGCCTAACCAGGTCGGTAGTACCGGTAATAATGATGGCGGCGGCGGCGGCGGCGGTGGCGCAGGTTTCCCTGTGACTCCTGCAACTCCCTCGGCCTTTGCGACCAAGAACACAGGGGTGACTCTTGAGGTGGAAGCCCAGATCGACGCGAATGATTCGATCATTGAGCTTCGTTTCACTCCGGAAATCGTCGAGTTCGAAGGTTTCGTGAACTACGGAAGCCCGATCACCGCTCCTGCAACGGATGCCCTGGGGAACCCAGTGCAGATCGTCATTACTGAAAACCGGATCGAGATGCCAGTCTTCTCCATCCGCAAGGTGAAGACCGGTCTGACCATTTATGATGGCTACACCGTCGCTGTTGGTGGCTTGATGCGTGAAGATGTTCAGAGTGTTGAGGACAAAATCCCCATTTTGGGTGATCTCCCTTTCATTGGACGTCTTTTCCAAACCAAGGCTGAGAACCACATCAAGAGTAACCTCATCATCTTCGTGACTGCTGAGATCATTGATGCCACCGGACGCCGTGTGAACGGTGGAGACTCGACCGATCCTCCTGTCGCCCCTCTCGTGGGTGATGAAGACTTCGGAGTTCTTCCTGCTCTCGGTAACTAATCAACCGATAAGACTTCAAAAGCGGGATCTGGTTTTCAGATCCCGCTTTTTTTATCCCTCAATGAAGGATAGTTTCGGGCCAAGGATGAAGGTAATGGCGCTGACAGGAGGAATTGCTACCGGAAAATCGACGGCGGTGAAGATGCTGCAGGAACTGGACGGTGGGGTTGAGATTTTCGATTCTGATCACTCGGTTCAAGGATTGCTGGGGAATCCTGAAGTTCTTTCTGAGATTTCCGAGGCCCTGGGGAGCTCGGTGCTTCATCCGGACGGGGGGGTGGACCGGGCTCTGCTGCGTTCATGGGTCTTTGAGGATCCCGATCGGCGGCGAAAGTTGGAAGGGGTGCTCCACCCCAAGGTGCGAAAGGAATGTCTTGAGAAATTGGACGAATATCGTAGTAATGTCACCACGACGCTGTTTGTCGCTGATGTTCCGTTGCTTTTTGAGAGCGGATTTCACTTCGGTCAGGAATTCAATTTGGTAGTGGCGACCTCAAGTGCCACGCAAAGAACCCGCCTGAAATCCCGAAGTCATTTCGAAGACAGGATGATCACATCGATCCTTCAAGCGCAGCTCCCCATCATGGAGAAGGTTGCGCGCGGGGACGTCGTTTTCTGGAACGAGGGAACGCCTGCTGTTTTGCGCAGGCAACTCCAGCGCTTCCTAAATTCAATTTTTAATACATGAGCGAAGAGCAAGAATCGAGTGTGCCCGAATCTCCAGAGGGAGAGCGATCTGAAGGGGCCGCAAAGGTGAAAGCGGCCAAGAAGGCGGCTAAGAAAACCGCGAAGCAGGTTGCCAAAAAGGCGGTAAAAAAAGTCGCAAAGAAGGTCGCTAAAAAAGCTGTCAAAAAAACGGCCAGGAAGACGGCTCAGAAGGAGACCGAGCCGCTCGCAGAGCTTGATTTGGGCTTGGAAATGGAGTCGCGAGTCGGGGAGTGCGACCTTCATGCCGAGGCCGTAGCGGCGGAATTAGCGGCGGCGAAGGCTGCGGAGGCAGCCGCGAAAGCGGCGGCCAAAGCCAGGAAGGCGGCAGAAGCCGCGTCCGCGAAGTTAACCGCACTCAAGTTGGCTTCAGCAGAGAACCGCGCAAAAGAATCGGCGGTGCCCATCGAGCCCATCGAGGCGAAAGCGGCTCCATTGCCCAGGAAAACCAAAAAAGTTGGTCAGAGCGAAGTTCCGAGGCCCCCGGCTGAAATTGTCACCAAATTGGTGGACCATGAAGGTGAGGAGCCGGCGAAGGTCAAAGAGCGCCCCAGAAATGAGACCCCGCCGCCGCCTCCGCCCGAGGTGCCGGATGAGATCGATCTCAATGGGTTTCGCAACGAGCCGCTCGCAAATCTCTACGATGAGGTCGAGCGTTTGCCGGTGAGGATTCCCAATCAAGTCACCTGCGCACACCTTGCCTTCACCGTTCTTTCGTGTTACGCGAAGTATGGAACGAAGATTGTCGGGGAGGGGATTCTTGAGCTCGCCCCCGGAAATTTCGGGATGTTGAGGGATGAGATGAGGAGTTTTCGAAATTCTCCCGATGATCTCTACGTGCCTGCCGAGATCCTGCGTGACTATGATCTTCGGGAGGGGCAGCGACTAAAGGTGACGGTCCGTGCTCCCGGGCATCGGGATCAGTTTATGGGAGTGGCAGAGGTGCTCGAGATCGATGGCCAACCGGTTGGCGACTATTCTCCTCCCAAGCATTTTGATGATTTAACGTCCCTCTTTCCCGAGGAGCGCTTTGTTCTTGAGGGCGATGATGATAGCGACGGCCTTGCGACACGGGTGGTCGATTTGGTGGCACCCCTTGGAAAAGGGCAACGTGGGCTCATCGTGGCACCGCCCCGGGGAGGTAAGACGATTCTTCTCAAGCAAATTGCCAAAGCGATCCAGCGCAATCACCCGGAAGCTGAACTGGTCGTCCTTCTCCTGGATGAAAGGCCCGAGGAGGTGACGGATTTCGAGGAAATGATCGGGCGGAACGTCTTTGCCTCGACCTTTGACGAGCCGTCCACGCGTCATGCCCAGGTGGCAAATCTCGTTCTTGAGAGGTCTCGCCGCTTGGTGGAGCAAGGAAAGGATGTCGTCATCTTGTTGGATAGTCTTACGAGGCTGGCCAGAGGATACAATAATGCGGTTCGCGGTGGTCCGATTGGCTCCGGTGGCGTCAGTGCCCGGGCCATCACTGAGACGCGCAAGTTTTTTGGAGCGGCTCGCAATGTCGAGGAAGGCGGAAGTCTCACTATTCTCGCCACTTGTCTTGTTGAGACCGAGAGTCGGATGGATGATGTCATCTTTGAGGAACTCAAGGGAACTGGAAATATGGAGATACGCTTGGATCGCGAGCTGGCTGAACAGCGGATCTATCCGGCAATTCATATTCCGCAAAGTGGCACCAGAAATGACGACCGACTCTACCACCGAGAAGAGCTTCCACGGGTGCAGGAGATCCGGCGTCATCTCGCCAGCTTGCCGATTGGAGAGGCGATCGAGACACTTTTGCGCAATCTCGCCCGCACAAAAACCAATACGGAACTACTTTTGCAGGGAATGAGGTAATTTTGCGCTTGTCGCCCCATTTCCAAGCCCGCTACTCTCTTGAAACGACAAGACTGTTTTGTTTCAATGATCCGGGTCGAAATCCGGAGTCGCGGCCTTTTATGGTTGATGGAAATGAAAATACTTTGTAAATGCATTGCAGACACCTTCGAAAATGAACATCGCAACACACACAGCCGCCATCCTAGGGGCGTTAACACTTTCGGCAACCTTGGTTCACGGGCAGGCACGGACCTTTCTAGGGGACAATAAAAGCTTCAAGCAGGTTGGGCCTAATCAGTCCGTGTATCTTGGCGGAAGTTTTGATGTGACGCTCATAGATGGTTTCGCCACCATTCTTCCCTGTGCTTCCAACGGAGCGTCCATTTTTGCCCCTCCCAATATTACCTGTAATGCGGGAACCACTGCTTTGGTTTCCTTTGGCGACTTCAATAGGGACGGAACACTCGACAATCGGACTTATTTTTCGGTCGCCCAGATTTTCACCGCACTTCGAGTGGAGCCCTTCCGGCCGTCGTTGGTTGAGCTCTATGCCGCACCGCCTTCCGATCTTCCAAGACCTTTGGGTGGATTTAACTGGAGAGACAGTAGTGTTGTCGTCTTTTTTGATTTGGTGACGAATCCACAGGACGTGCGAGGGTATGAAATTACCCGCTATTTGTCAAGTCGCCCCTACCTTGGGACCGAATTAAATCGTCATCGCAGCGAGATTGTTCCTGGAGTGTATACCTTCAAATTTCCGTCGCTCGGTTCCGATGAGATTAATCCGTCATCGTTTTTTGTTCAGGTTGGCCACCGTGAGATGGTTGAGGCCTATCCCGGGCCAGGTGGAAGAAGCGTCAACAGTGAAGGAATTTCCGTGGGGAATGACTTCCGGGTGACCAATGACGATTTTTGGAGCGGCGATAAGATGGAGTTCGATCCGAGGATCGTTTTCAAGTTCGAGTGGGAAGGGTTCAATCAATCTACTTTCATTGGCGGAGACGAGGTCCACTTCGCGATTGAGGATCGTGCCACTGGAGCGATTGTTTACCCTCCCTTTCCTCCAGGGGAGGCAACCTTTCCCCAGTTGATTGGAAGCAGCACGCTTGGGATTCCAACCTTCTTCGAGCTTGGACCGGTCTTTTTCGACGTTGGCCAGGAGGGGACAGCGAAAATCATTTTTTCCAGGAATAGCCGGGCTGGCGGCGCGAGCGACGTTTCGGAACGCACCTTCACTTGGGATATCGACTTTATTGATACCTTCGATGGCTTCCTCTTGGAAACCTTCCCGGTGGGGACAGCCGAAGAGCTGACCGCTCCAGATGTTGATTTTGATGGAGATGGATACACCAACTTGGAAGAATATGCGCTGCAGACCGACGCCCTTGATCCAGCGGATGTCCCTAATCCGACACCAGTCTTGGGGGGTAGAGCCGGGCAGTGTGTTCTCTCGATCAGTAAGCGTCCCTTCGTTGGAAAAAGTTTGAGTTACCAAGTTCAATATACGACGGACTTGGTGACATGGACGACGATTACCGCGAGCGACCCCAACTGGTATATCGAGTTCGATAACGAAAATCTCTACCAGGTTCGAAGTGTTTTGCCCTTCGGCGAACAGACCTGTCTGACTCGAGTTCAAATTGTTCAAAATTTCTAGGGCGTTTAATTCGTCGAAACCTTCCAAACACCCCAATTCTACGTTTGTTATGAAAAAATCTTCAATGGCTATTTTGGCGCTTCTCACCACAACGGGTGCGTCGTTCGGCCAAACAGCAGCCAATCTGACCAATCCGGTGAGCCAGTCGGTCGTTTCCGGAACCCACCAATTCATGCAGAGAGGTCTGCCCGCGAACTTCACAATGTGCACATTTGAAATGTGTCGTCGGGATGAAAGCGGTCGCTTAAGAGTGCAGCCGATTGCAGTCGGTTCTCCTGCGGCTGTCGTTGCCCAAGCCTCGATTCCCAATCAGGAAAATTTTATTGTTTTTTACCCGGTCGGTAAGGAAGGAGTCCCTGATGCCAGAAGAATCCTGCGAAATCGTTACCTGATCAAGTTGAAGGACGGAGCCAATCTCTCCGCGATTCAACAGCGGTGCAACATTCAGAATATTGAAATGCTGGCGCCCGGATCGAGATTTGCGGTTTGTGAAGAGGACTCAGCGGGTAAGGTTCTCACTCAGATTCAGGCTGTTTTGGCTGACCCCGAGATCGAGAGTGCCGAGCCCCTCCTCGCTCGTAAACGCGCGGTGCGCGCGGTGCCGGTCGATCCTTTTTACAGCTCCGATGGTGGTCTCAACGGAAATCACCAATGGTATCTCAACAACACGGGAGCCAATGGAGGTCTTGTCGATGTTGATATCAACATCGAGCCTGCTTTGGACTTTGCGAGAGGTCTAGGAGTGAATGTGGCCATCGTCGACGACGGTGTCGCCATTGACCACATCGACCTCCAAGCCAACGCGGCTGGCCCCCACCTAAACTTGTTGAATGGAGCCGGAAACGATCCTGCGACATTCGATATCTTTTCGAACCATGGAACGGCAGTGGCCGGTCTCGTAGCCGCGGTCGGTGATACGGTCGGAATGACTGGTGCCGCTCCGCGTGCCACCATCTCCGGAATCCGCTTGCTCGGTGGTTTTTTCGATGATGCTGACGAAGCACGAGCTCTCGGTTTCAGCCCCGCAATTATCGATGTCTCCAATAACAGCTGGGGGCCAAGCGACACGTCGCTTGATTTTGAAGCTCCCGGAACTGCTGCTACTGACGCGCTCCGAACAGGTGCTCTTGCAGGCCGGGCAGGCAATGGCATTATCTACGTGTGGTCAGGCGGTAGTGGAGGCGGCATTGGTGACAACTCCAATTACGACGGTTACGCCAACTCGATCTACACGATTGCGGTCGGTGCGATTGCTGATGTCGGCTCGAAGGCTGGATATTCCGAAAGGGGTGCCAACTTGGTCGTAAGTGCGCCATCCAGCGGAGGAGCGCAGGATGTCCTTACGACGGAATTTGGCGTGGAGCTGGACGAAGATGACAAGCCCTTCAGAACGAGTCTTTACACGACCCAATTCGGTGGAACATCAGCTTCAGCGCCCCTCGTTTCGGGTGTGGTAGCCCTCATGCTTCAAGTCAATCCGAGCCTGACTTGGAGAGATGTTCAGGACATTTTGATTCGGACTGCGGTCAAGATTGATCCCATCAATGGAGGTTGGAGAGACAATGCTGCCGACTTGCACTTCAACCACGATTACGGCGCGGGCATGGTCGATGCGGGCGCTGCTGCTGCTGCGGCTTCCGAGCGAATTGGGGCCAGTCCTAGGGGTGGAGTCGACCCCACTATTCCACGTCTCGCTGCGGCTGTGACACCTCAAGAAAAGTTTATCCTTTTTAAGCGTAACAGCACCGATCCAGCCGTTCCGACGGGCTTGGTTCCGGAGGGAACAGGATCTTCTTATCAAGTAGCGTTTGACTTTAGCGATCAGCCCAACTTGAAGCTTGAGCATGTGCAGTTGAACCTCACCGCGCTCACCGAGAGTCGTGCCGATCTTGAGGTGGTGCTGATTTCACCAAGTGGAACCCAAAGTTTCCTTCAGGAGAGTAATCTGGATCACAATGAACAGGGTATCTCCGATTGGACCTTTTCGACGGTGAGAAATTGGGGCGAGAATTCAGCAGGAATTTGGATCCTCCGAGTCGTTGACCGTGTTACCGGCAATACGACCTTGCTCAACGATGCTACCGTGATTCTCCACGGTGTCGAAGATCCCACGGGAGTGGTGATTCCTGCTCCGATTCTCATAAGTAGTCAACAGGTGACGGTAGACCAAGGTCAGCCGTTTTCTTATCTCATTCAGGCAGTCTCAGCTGAGACGGTGTCTGTCGGCGATCTTCCTGAGGGTGTCGTTTATTTCCCTGCCACTTCGACGATTTCTGGAATGCCTACCAATGCGGGTGTTTATCACCTTTCAATTCTGATGACTGCTGAAGGGGGGAATACGTCGACTTCGACGGTGACGCTTGTGGTTCGCCCGATTTCTGCCGCATTGGGTTCTGCTCTTGGCTTGCCTGATTATCCTGTCGTGACACAAGGTGATGTTCCGTGGGATTTTGAGTTTACCGAGACCAATGACATTGATGTGCCTAGCGATCAAAGAGTGGCGGCACGGAGTGGTGCAGGTCTCAAGAATAACCAAAAATCGATCTTTGGATTCAATGGGCTCCCAAAGAGCGTGTTGATGTTCGATTGGAAATCCTCTTCAGAGGAGGGGGCTGATCGTCTTTGGTTTAACTTCACTGGCGAGGTTCCGCAATCTTGGGAAGCCTTTATCAGTGGTGAGAGGGGATGGGGCACGATGGCGGTGGTGTTGCCGAATAGTTCAAATAACGTCCGATGGATCTATTCGAAAGACGGGGCGACTCTCGATGCCAATGGTGTCCCTACAGGCATCAATACAGCAGGGGAAGACAGAGGTCTCCTCGACAATGTTCGACTCATTGAGATGGATAAGTTTAAAGAGCTGATCGATGAGGTGGGCGTCATTAAGGGAATTGATGATTACGAGTTCGATAGTAGATCTTTATGGTTGCCAATCGACCTGCCTGATTTTGGCCCGGGCTCTCCTGAAACAGCGCTCTTGTCGTCCAGCGTCGGCAACGGTCAAACGGTCTCGATTTCAGCATGGCTCGATGGTCCCGGAACGTTTGAGGTGAACGGGATTAACTTTGCCGAAGCAAGCGATCTTTTCGAAGTCCTCCTTGGTGGAATTGTTATCGAATCCAAAGGTGGCGCTGGTTTCGGGCCTGGTGCTCCAGACTTACTGAACGTTTCGGAGCCGCTTTTGGAAGGTCGTCACAGAATACAGGTGAGACTGAGGAAGGATTTCAGAGGTTCGTCAGGTCGGCAGATTGACGGGAAGATCTTTGACGGCGCGATTATCACTAATCTTAGCTTCGTTCCGACCAACAGCTTCAACGCGTTCGCGAGCACCTTTGGTGCGGAGGTTCTTCTCACACATGGTGACGCTGATGGTGACGGCTATACGAACCACGAGGAGTATGCCTTTGGTGGGAACGCCATGGTTTCTGATATTCCCAAGAATATTCCCAAGTTGGTGGTGCGTAACGGGGCCAAGTATATTGAATACGGAATCGATACGTCCAATGCTGACTTGAACTATATTCCCCAGCAGTCGAGCGACATGAATACTTGGGTCAATGCACAGCTTGCGGCCTTGGATCGTGTCGAGGGTGAGATCGAGTATTATCGCATTCCTGTCCTCAGTCTCCCAGGCCGGGATCACCTTTTCTATCGCGTCCTTGCAGATCCTAAGTAGGATCTTGAAATTAGCTGCATCGAAAGCTTGATTAAACCGTTACTTTCGTAGATTTCAGAGGAGCAAGGCAATAACGCCTTGCTCCTTTTCTTTTGGTATGTCTCCCCCTCCTTACGTGCAAGTTGAGCCTCTCGTGAGCGCTCTTCCCGCTGAAGCTGGTTCTGTTGGTCTGGATTTAGAGGCGGACAGCCTCTATCGCTACGCGGAGCGAATTTGCCTGATTCAGGTTTGTTACGGCGACGAGGTCCATTTGCTTGACCCTTTGTCTGAAGAGTCGATGGAGCCTCTTGTTCATTGGCTAAAGACGGCACGTATTTGGATGCACGGTGCCGACTACGATATGTCTTTGATGCTGCGTGAGTGGAATTTGGTCCCTCCAATGCTCTATGACACTCAGATTGCGGCGCAGCTTCTGGGACATGACCGGTTTGGGTATGCCAGTTTGGTTGAGCAGTATTTCAAGGTTGAACTCTCGAAGAGTTCTCAAAAAGCGGATTGGGGAAAGCGTCCCTTAAGTCCGAAAATGCTCGAGTATGCTTGCAATGACGTCCGCTACCTTCTTCCACTTGCTAGTGAGGTGGAGGGAAAGCTCAGGGAGGTCGGCCGTTATGATTGGTTTTTGGAATCATGTGATGCCGCCCGGGATCGTGTGCTGGCCCGCGAGGGTGAGGAAAAGGAAAACTGGAGAATTGGCGGGAACGGGAAGCTCCGACCCAGGGGCTTGGTGTTTTTAAAGGCGCTATGGGAATGGCGAGATCACGAGGCTGCCGGTTGGAATCGTCCCAGTTTTATGGTGGCCACAAACAAGCAGTTAATTGGTTGGGCGGAGGATCTCGCCAAAGGTGAGCAGGTCTTCTTTTCTCCTAAATGGAGGGCTGATCGCAGACAGAAATTGCAGGAGGCGATTCAGCGTGCTGAGAAGGTGCCCGAAAGCGAGTGGCCCAAGAAGCCTAAGAGGGAGCGCCGAACGAGAGATGAAGGTTTCGAAGCCAAGCTCGCCTCCGAGTTAAAAAGGCGCAACGCGATTGCAGGAGATCTTGGAATCGACCCATCAGTGATTGCGTCACGCGCGGTCATGGAGCAACTCGTGGGTGGCGCTGCTGATCCTGCAGAGGTCCTGTTGCAGTGGCAGAGAGGTGTTCTCGAAATCTAGAAATTCTGAGATTGGCCTATGGGGCAAAGACCGGTATGAAGCACCGCCATGGAAAATGCAGGTCAGGGAAGTTCGCGTGTCATTCATTTTTCTTGTCGACATTGCCGCGTTTCATTAACGGTTGATGATTCGATCGTAGGGGTGACTGGACCCTGTCCGTCATGCGGGCAGGCGATTACTGCCCCGAAGCCTAGGCGCCCAGCGAAGGGAGAGGTAATGCCTCGGAGCACGGTGGCTCGTGGTACGGGGCTTCCCCGACCTTCCCGGGGCGAGGTGGCGATTTTAACCGAACTGGAGCAGAGAGATTGGCGAGTTGCCAGGCGCAGGGCTGGGTCGCGAGCCATTAGTCCCGAGGCGGGCGTTTCTGAGGTTCGCCGCGAACGTGCGGAGGTCGCGACCGTCGCCAAAATGCTTGTGGTCGGGTTGCTTGTTTTAGCGATTATTTTGGCGGGAGCTTGGTGGCTGAACGTGAGGATGGGATAGGTCGATCTTTTGAGCGCGAGATTCCTGAAAAAAACTCCATCTTTCTAGGAAACAGCCTTGCTCTAGAACCCAAAATTTTAGATCTTTCGTGGGTCTATGTCCGACGAAAATCAAGAGCCTGAAGTCGATGAAATGAGCGTGTCCGGAGACCAGGAATATGGTGCCGGGCAGATCGACAAACTGGAGGGGCTTGAAGCGGTCCGAAAGCGTCCTGGAATGTATATTGGTGACCCCGATGTGCGGGGATTGCACCATTGTGTCTTCGAGGTTCTGGATAACTCGATCGACGAGCATTTGGCCGGATATTGTAAGAAGATTGATATTTCGATTAATGAAGATGGCTCCATTAGCGTGACTGACGACGGGCGTGGTATCCCGGTTGATATGCATTCCAAATTCGGAATTCCTGCGATTGAGCTTGTTTTGACGAGTCTGCACGCAGGAGGAAAATTTGGGCAGGGAGCCTATAAATACTCCGGAGGACTTCACGGTGTGGGCGCGAAGTGTGTGAATGCCCTATCTGATTGGTTCATTGCGCAGGTTTCCCGGGAGGAGAAGCTTCATGAGATCCGCTTTGAAAGGGGGAAGACTTCCCAGGAACTTTCCGTGGTGGGCGTGGTCCCTGCGGGTGTCACGGGGACGAAGATTACCTTCTTTCCCGATGCTACGATTTTCACTGACACGATTGATTTTAAATTCGACCGTCTCTCGAAGCGTCTTCGGGAGTTGGCGTTCCTGAATCCAGGGCTCACGATTCACTTGGAGGACACTCGCGAGGAGTCGGCTGAGAAAGAGACGTTCTATTATGCCCGGGGAATCGTGGAATTCGTCGAGCAGCTCGGCGAAAATAAGACCTTGGTTCACCAAGAACCAGTCGTGATCAAAGGAAAACGCAAGGTCGAGATCGACTACGATGGGAAGGTCGTGGAGGACGACGTCTATGTGGATTGCGTGTTCCAATACAATGATTCCTATAACGACCAGATTCTCTGTTTCGCGAACTCGATTCCCAATGCCGATGGCGGGACCCACCTGACGGGTTTCCGCGGTTCGTTGACCCGCTCGATCAACCAGTATGCCAAGGCGAACAAGATCCTGAAAGATAAGGATACGGCCTTGAGTGGTGATGACGTGCGTGAGGGAATCGTGTGTGTCATCAGTGTCAAAATGCCCAACCCGCGCTTTTCGTCCCAGACGAAAGACAAATTGGTGAACTCTGAAATCGAAGGGGTTGTGGGGTCCATCATCTACGAAGGGCTTCAAAATTATTTCGAAGAAAACCCGAATCTCGCCAAGACAATCATCGATAAGGCGGTTCACGCCGCCCGTGCCCGGGAAGCGGCCCGGAAAGCCCGCGAGACGGTTCGTAAATCCGTCCTCTCAGGTGGAGGCCTTCCCGGAAAGCTCGCCGATTGTTCCGAGCGGGATCCCAAAAAATCCGAAATTTTTATTGTGGAGGGAGATTCTGCAGGTGGTTCCGCAAAGTCGGGCCGTGATCGGACGATTCAGGCGATCCTGCCGCTGCGGGGAAAGGTGATCAACGTTGAGAAGGCCCGCTTGCATCGCGCGCTCCAGAACAAGGAAATCCAGGCCATGATCACTGCGATTGGTGCCGGGATTGGAGATGGTGACCAAGAAGGTTCGTTTGATCTTACGAAGGTTCGTTATCACAAAATCATCATCATGACGGATGCTGATGTCGACGGGGCTCACATCCGGACGCTCTTGTTGACCTTCTTCTGCCGTCATATGCCTGATATGGTGAAGGCGGGATATCTTTATATCGCCCAGCCGCCTCTCTATAAAATCACCCGTAAGAAGCGTGAGGAATACATCGCCGATGACAATGCCATGAATAAGATCTTGATCGAGCTTGGATCGGACGATGTCATCCTTCGCCAGCCAGGCACTGATAATGCGGTCGACGCTGACTTGTTGCAAAGTGTTCTTGCGACGCTGGCCAAGTTGCAGAGCTTTGTGAGGACTCTTGAAGGGCATGGAGGCAAGTTTAAGGATCTTTTGGCAGCTCGGGATGGGAACATCCTTCCGACCTACATGATTCGCGTCCGGACCGGAAACGAAGAGGAGGTTTATTACTTCAAGAGCGAGGAAGAAGTGCGCGCCTTCGCGGCTGAGAACCGTGATCTTCGGCTCTTTCATGAGGAGATCACGGAAGAGGAGGACGCTGAATTCAAGATCAAGTATGAGGGCCGGATGCGCCGCGCGGTCCGACGGGAACTTGGAGAAGCGATTGGGATTTCCAAACTTCTTGAGCGCCTTGCTGAGTTCGGAGTGAAGAGCGAACCGTTCTTCTCAGACGACAAGCCGATTTACGAGCTTGTTGAAGGTTCGGGAGATAGTGAAGTCTGCACGCCGGTATTCGGTCTCTTTGAAATTCTGGGCCGCGTTCTGGAAATTGGTAAAAAAGGGATGCGCATCCAGCGTTTCAAGGGGTTGGGGGAGATGAATGCCAAGGAACTCTACCAAACGACGATGGATAAGGAGACCCGCCACCTCTTACGTGTTCAGTTTGACGACGACAATCGACTCGAAGCCGAGACGATGTTCGATATTCTCATGGGCGACGTGGTTGAACCGCGAAAACGCTTTATCGAAGACAACGCCCTGAACGTGCAGAACCTCGACGTATAATTCGCCGTCCTCACTTAACTCATTTTACTGCCTAAGCTTTCATGTCCGACGACTCTCCCGAACCACAAGAACCACGCGACTATATTGAGTCGATTAACGTGGCTGATGAAATGTCTAAGTCCTTCTTGGACTATTCGATGTCAGTCATCATTTCCCGGGCCCTGCCTGATGCCCGGGATGGTCTTAAGCCTTCCCAGCGCCGTTTGCTTTATGCGATGCACCATGACCTTTCGTTGTCAGCATCGAAGGCCCACTTGAAGTGTGCCCGTATTGTGGGTGAGACGATGGGTAAGTATCACCCGCACGGTGATGGTGCCATTTATCCCACTCTCGTGAACATGGCCCAGCCGTGGACGATGCGGGAGCCCCTCGTCGATGGACAGGGGAACTTCGGATCGGTGGAAGGCGATGCTCCTGCTGCGATGCGTTATACGGAGGCCCGCCTCACCCACATGGGGTCGGCCATGTTGATCGATCTTGAGAAGGAGACGGTCGATCATCAAACGACTTACGACGAAAATAGTACGGAGCCTGTCGTGCTTCCCGCCGCGATTCCTAACCTTTTGGTGAACGGGGGAACCGGTATCGCGGTGGGTATGGCGACCAACATCCCAGCCCACAACATGGGTGAGGTGATCGATGGGGTCTGTGCCCGGATTGATAATCCTTACATCACGATTGAAGAGATGAAGGAGCACATCAAAGGACCTGATTTTGCTTCGGCCTGTGAGATTCGTGGCTTTAAGGGGATCGATAGTTACTTCCGGACCGGCCGTGGTAGCATCAAGATGCGAGGTGTGATGGAGGTGACCGAGAGCAAGACTGGTGCTGCCCAGATCATGATTCGCCAGGTGCCACACGGTGTGAACCGTGCGACCTTGCAGATCCGAATCGCCGAACTTGTCCGGGAGAAGGTTCTTTTCGATATCTCGGGAATGCGCGACCTTTCTGCGGATGATACTTGTATCGAGATTACCTTAAAGCGTGATGCGCGCCCTCAAGTGGTGGTGAATCAGCTCTTTAAGTTGACGGCGATGGAGACGTCCTTTGGGGTTAATATGCTCGCGATTCACGAGCGTCGTCCCAAGCAAATGGGTCTGTTGGATGCCCTCGATGCGTTCATCGAGCACCGTCGCGAGGTCATTATTCGCCGGACCCGCTACTTGCTGCGTAAGGCAGAAGAGCGCGCCGAGAATCTGGAGGCTTACCTTCTTGCGCTTGGTCATCTCGATGATTTCATCAGGATGATTCGCGATTCCAAGAACCGCGACGAAGCCCGTCGCAAGATCAAGGCGTATCATTTTGCCTTGCCGGTTGCGGAAGCTCTGGGTGTGCTCATTCGGAGCCAGCCAAGCATCGTCGGTGATCAGTATATTTTCACGGATCGTCAGGTGAACGCCATTCTTGAGCTGCGTCTTTATCAGCTCACCGCGATGGAGCAGGACAAGATTAAGGCGGAATACGATGGCATTATCGAAGAGATTAAAGACCTCCTCGATATCTTGGGGAGTGAAGCCCGCGTGCTTACCATTATCAAAGATGAGCTCCGGGAGATTAAGGAGAAGCATGCCACTCCCCGTCGTTGCCCCATCCTTCCGGATGAAGGTGAGATTGCCATTGAGGATCTCATTTCCAATGATGGCATGATTGTGACGTTGAGTCATCGCGGATACGTCAAGCGGACTGCCGCGAGTGAATACCGGGTGCAAGGCCGTGGTGGGAAAGGGGTCCGGGGAATGGAAACCCGGAATGCCAACGATACCGAAGAGGACAAAAGTGATTTCGTGGAGCGTCTCTTTACGGCGCAAGCGCATGATTACCTCATGTTCTTTACCAATACCGGTCGCGTTTACGTTGAGCGGGTCTATGGACTTCCCGAGGGCTCACGTGCCTCGAAGGGACGCAGTATTCAGAACGTGCTGAGTCTGGCCCCCGACGAGTCGATCGCGGCGGTGCTACGTTTGGAGTTCCACAAGGATGAAGAAGGAAACGATGTCACCTTCGCCGAGGATAGCGGAAATGTCTTTTTTGCAACCCGCTCCGGTAAGGTCAAAAAGACCATCCTCAATGATTTCCGCAATTACCGGAAGGCCGGTACGATCGCGATCAAGCTTGATGAAGGTAACGAGCTCATTAGCGTTCTTCTGACTTCTGGTAAGGATGACGTGATGCTTGTGACGAATAAGGGGATGAGTATCCGATTTAATGAGACTCAGACCCGTGTGATGGGGCGGAATTCTGCCGGTGTCAGGGGGATCAGGCCGCGCGAAGGAGACTTCGTGGTGGGACTTGCCGTTGTCTCGGAAGATGCCCGACTTCTCGTGGCTTCTGAAAATGGCATTGGGAAGCGGACCCCGTTTGGCGATTACATGGCTAAGAATCGTGGTGGTCTCGGGATGATCACGATGAAGTGCACCGAGAAGACTGGCCGTGTCGTTGGCGCGACGGCGGTGGAGGAAGAGGATGAACTCATGCTGATGACCAATGGTGGTCAGTCGATCCGCATCCGCGTTTCTGAAGTCCGTGAATGCGGTCGAAACACCCAAGGGGTGAAATTGGTTACTCTCAGTAAAGGTGAGAAGCTCCAAGCGGTCGCCCGCGTGATGCTTGATGATGAATCAGAGGTCGAAGAGCCTGAGGTCGAAGGAGTCGAGGGTGGAGATGCCCCCGCAGCTGAAGAATAAGAGTCCTAGCTGACCTCGGCGTGTTGTTTGAGGTCGGCTCTATCGACAAATTCTAAGGCGACTACTGAGGTCGCCGCGAGGACAACCTTCGGGGCACAGCCGGCCTCGAAGGCTTCTTTCCAACGTAGGACGCAGAGGCACCAGCGATCTCCGGCTTTGAGACCGGGGAAAGCGTAGGCGGGGATTGGGGTGGTGAGATCATTCCCCTGGCCTTTGCTATACTCGAGGAATTCGTCCGTCAGGACGATGCAGACGCAGTGGAGACCGCGGTCACCCGCACCGGTGCGGCAAGACCCGTCCCGATAGAATCCCGTTATGGGATTGAGGGAGCAAGGGATGAGTGGGTCACCGAGAATATTGAGATTGGCCATGGGGGGGAGTTTTGTCAGACTTGAAACGAAGGCAAGCTTTTGAGGGTTGAGCTTATTTTGGTGAGTGCTAGAGTGGTGGGATGAAGCTTTGGGCGACGATATGTTTGGTAGGAATGGGTGGGCTTTCGGCACAGATGACGCCGAAGGATCTTCAGGTGGTGAAAGAGATTCTTCCTAAGGTTGAGGAGAAGGCGTGGCAGAACATTGATTGGAAGGTTGATCTTTGGGAGGCGAGGCGGGAGGCGGAGAAGACGGGTAAGCCGATTTATCTTTGGGAGATGGACGGGCATCCGCTGGGCTGTGTCTGAAACAACGGAGTGGCTGACAGGTTGTTGGTCTTTTCTGATCCGGAAGTGCAGAAACTGCTTCAGGAGAAATTTGTGAGTGTGGCCGGTGATGATTGGTATCAACGGCAGAAGAAGGGCGATGAGGGGACGTTTTATCGAAAAGTGGTGGAGCAGGGCCCCCGAAGGGGGACCAATGGAACGCGCCAGGGGCATTATGTGTTCACCGCGCAAGGTGAGCTACTGGGTTTTAACAACAATCGCGGGCCTGAGCGGCGTCTCGCCATGATGCGGGAGGCTCTCGAGAAATGGGAAAACCTACCTGCGGAGAGAAAGAGGGCTTCGATTTCCGAGGAAGCGAAAGGAGATGAGCAGTATCAGCGCAAGCTCCCCGAAGGCGGGCAGGTTGTGAAAGTTTACACCCGTTCCCTTGAAGACTCGGAGGGAAGATTGGTGGCTCTCGGTGAGGACAAGGTTGGGAATCAAACAGCGGTGGATCACCTTTGGCTCCGGAAAGAGGAGGTCAAGGAATTGCAAAAACTGGTGGCTGATGGTGGTGGGACTTTCCCAGCTTGGTTTTCAATGCGGATCGTGAGATTTCATCTGCGGGATAACACGCGGGGGGAGCCCGAGGATTGGAAGAAGGAGCACATCAAGAACTGGGAGCTAAAGGTTGATGCCAAAGGTCAGGTGAACGGAAGGTTCGAGCTGCAGAAAAAGGACGGCAAGCTTGGTTTTGAAGGTCGGATCACGGGGGGAATTTCCTTCGATGGTGACCGGCTTTCCAAGTTTGAGTGGCTCGTGCTGGGGGATCAATGGGGAGAAGGAAACTACACTCGAGGTGCCAGGCCGGGTAAAACTCCGTTGGGGCAAGTTTTGCAACTTACCGATGGCAAATCGGCACGTGACCAGATTCCTCCACAGGGCATCCGCTGGGAGCAAGGGTATTGGCAGGCCGAAGACTAAGCGGCGTCCTTGCGAGGGAGGTGTCGGATGGCGCGGAAGCCGACAAGCTTGTGCTCTTTTTCATCCCAAAGCCGGTAGCCCATTGATTTGAAACCTTTCCAGAAGGTGACGGGTTCGATACTTGTGAAAATCTCGTGTGAGTTGTGGCAGCGTTCTAGGTTGTAGTTTGGAATGCGTGAGCTGAGATGATGGATGTGGTGGAAGCCAATGTTACCGGAGAACCATTGCAGGACTCTTGGCAGTTTGTAGAAGGAGCTCCCTTCAAGGGCGGCTGCGGTGTAGTCCCAGTTTTCCCCGCGCTCCCAGTAGACGCCCTCGTATTGATGTTGGACGTAAAAGAGCCAGACCCCGCCTGATGCGGCAATGGTAATCGCGGTGCCTTGAATCAAGAGGTAGGGGAGCCAGCCGTAGATGGTGATAAGGAGAGCGGCGAGGCTGGCGATGGCGAGATTCATCCACCAGACAGAGTTGTGGCTACGTTTGCTGGCACCGTGGGAAGGAAGGCGTTCCCGGATGACAAAGAGATAGAGAGGCCCGAGGAGGAACATGATAAAGGGGTTCCGAAAGAGGCGATAGCCGAGGCGTTGACGAGGGGTGGACGAGGTGTATTCCTCAACGGTCATTGTCCAAACATCGCCGGTGCCACGACGGTCGAGATCTCCCGAGGCGCTGTGGTGAACGGAGTGTTCCCAGCGCCAATGAAAGTAGGGCGTGAAGGTGAGAAGCCCGCTGATGAAGCCGATGGTGTGATTTAATTTCTGGGATTTGTAAAACGATCCATGGCCGCAGTCATGGAAGATGATGAAGATTCGCACGAGAAGAGCACCGGCAAGGACTGCGAGCGCAAAGGTGAGCCAGTAGGACACTGCGAGTGTGAAATACATGGCTACCCAAAGGGCGAGGTATGAGCCGATGGAATTCACGACCTGCCAAGTTGCACGGGCGACCGATGGCTTGGTATGGGGTGCGACAATCTTCTTCCATTCTTTGATTGTCGGGAGCGCCTGGCCGGCGGAGGCAGAGGGAACGGACATGAATTTAGGGGAGGGCTGACCATGGTGTCAGATTGGTCATGGTCAAGACGTGATGAGGAAAATACCGCCGCCACGGTGCCGAGGTTGCTCAGGATCTGGTCTGGGTTAGTCGGTTGCGACCTTGATCCGGTAGAATTGCGAGTCGAGGAGGGAGGTATCGGTCACGGACGAGATTGTCCCAGTTGCGGTCACTGGTTCCAAGGTGGCCCAAGTGCCGGTCAGTGTTTCACTGATTTGCACCGTGTAAACTTTGCCCGGGATGGAGGCCCAGGTGATGATGTATTCGTGGGGATTCGCCCCCCGAAGAAGGGAGATGATTTTGAAGAACGACGTCGAGTCGAGCGGGTCGGTATCGGCAGCAGCTTCGTTGGCGTCATCGAACCCATCTCCGTCGGTATCGGCGAGGTTTGGGTTGGTCCCGAGGGCAGATTCCTGAATGTCGCTCAGTCCGTCGCCGTCAACATCAACGGCGAATTGCTGTCCCGGGCTTCCGTCCGTGAATGCGGAGGCCCGCCAGTTCAGTGGGTCGGAGTAATTTCCTTTAGGATCAATGACTTCGAGCGAAGGGCCGCCGCCATCGGCTTCGATGGGCCAAGGGGCGACATCATCGTAGTCGAAATCGTGGATGATGTTGGAGAGGGGGTCTCGGACGACGATATTTTCGCCTCCATTGGAGAGGTTGCCTCCGGTCCACTGGCCAATGATGAGGGGAGTGTTTCCGTATTCGGTGCGGAAGGTCGCTTCATTGGCGACGATCACGCCATACTGCCCGGGAGCGAGGGTGACGTTGGAGAAGGTGAAGGCGTCAAAGGGATGAGTCTCATCTAAAGTGACCGAGGATAGGGCGAGGGGACTGCTTCCCGTGTTCTTGAACTCAATAAACTCGGCGGTTGTTTCGCCGATGGGATTATACATGATTTCGGTGAGGCGGAGATTCTGGAGGGTGGGGGTGGTGAAGTCAGGGTCGACGAGAAGACCGTAGTCGAATTCCACGCGGAGCGATTGTCGGGAGTCGGTGGCGGCAAAGAGTCCGGTGCGGCTTGCCGTTGCCGGAGACGCAAAGGGGCGGTTGTGAAGTTGATTCCAAATGCCGGGGGCTTCCCTCCACTCGAAGTGGAGCTGGCTGCCGGTGCGTCGAATTCGGACAACGGCATCCTTTTCGGTCCAAGTGAGGCTGGCGAGTTGGGTCGTTCCGCTGTTTGTTGTTCTTTTGGCGCGGAGGAAGTCGCCGTCCTCGAGGCCGATGGTGTAGCGAACTGGGCTCCCGCTTTCGGTCCCTTCCATGATGACTCCGGTGTAGAAATCACCTTGCTGGACAGAAGCTAGGAGGAGGTCAGTTGCGAATGACCAATCGGTGTTGGTCGGAGTCTTACGCCAAAGGACCGGGTGGGTGGGAGAGGAGAGGGTGAGGGGTTTGGCGGTGTTTTCTTCGACCTTCAAGGCCAGGCTATTGGGGATTTCATCGAGGCTATAAGAAGCCGGCGGAGTCGCGCCATTGCGCAGGGCCAGATTTTCGAGGGTCCAGAAGGGCGCCAGAGTGGTGTTGCTAAAGGGATCGCGACCAGACTCGGCATAGACGACGACTTCGCGATTCGCGATCGTGGTGGCTCCACCCCCGTCGGTGACGTTGAGGGTAAGGTTGTAGTGTCCTGGGACGCTGAAGCCGAAGAGGGCTGAGGATGGCGTAGGGTTGGTCATCGTAACCGAGCCGGGTAGGGACCAGGTAAAGGTGAGGGCAGTGCCTTCCGGGTCATAGCTGCTAGAGGCATCAATCTCGAAGAGTGAAGTGACTGGAGCGTTGAAAGATCCGGGATTGGCAGCGAGAACAACGACGGGCAAGGCGTTGCCCGTTTTGTTGACGGTAAATGTTTCGGAGCTGACGACCTGGCCTTCTTGGTCGAGCGCTTCGACAACGATGGAGTTGCTCCCTTGCTTTAGTTGAATGCCGGTGAGGGTCCAGGCGGAGGTGCTGGTGAAGGTGTCGCGGGCTTCGGGGTGCCCGACGGCGCGGATGGAGAAGGCGTTTTCGCCGCTGGTTCCGCTGAGAGTGATGGTTTCGGCGGAGGTGCTGGTTGAGGATCCGTTGCCCGTGGTGACGTTGAAGTTGGTGTTGAGAACAGTGGTCCCAATGGTGGAGTTCGCCTTTGCGCGTCGGGCCGAGTTCCAGGAATCGTAAGTCGATTTATTGGTCGAGTATGAGGCGGAAGCGTTTTCTTCGCACTGGAACCACGCGTTGAGGCGGGGGGAGTTGGCGGTGTATTTCGTGACCATCTCGTGGAGATAATGGTTTACGCGTTGCTGGACGTAGGGTTTGGAGTAGAAGTTGCGCACCCCGGGAAGACTGCCGATGAAGTCTGCGGTGGAGTTGCCGAAGGTAAGATCCGAGTCCCATTGGATGAGCATCCATTTTCCGTCGGTGGCGCGACGGAGGAAGTATCCGTTTTTCCCACGGTTGCGGGTGAGGGTGTCCCAGTCGTCGCACCATCCACGGACGACGGCATTGGCGGCCATGAGGTCGATGTCGGCGGTGCGTTCGATTTCCTCGCGGGTGAACGAGTTGGTGCCGACCATCTGAGTCCAGCTGATAAAGGAGGAATAGTCGTATTCAGCTTCGCGTGAGCGCTTGATCCACTCTGAGCTATAGCGCTCTGGTTCGGTGGTGTTTTTGTATTCCCAGGTGGCGTTTCTGTTTTGGCGACCCCAGCCGTCATCGAACCACCATTCGTCGTCGATGCGGTAGAGTTCGCCTTTTTGGCCATCTTTCCAGTTTCGTTTTAGAAAGTCTGTGGCATTGGGCTCAACGTCTTCTCGTAATGAGGCGTTGTCACCGTTGATGATGACGCGGACAAATTCGTTTTCGTTGGCGGCGTGTCCGAAGAGGTAAAGCCAGTATCGAATGATTCGGTTGTGGTATGATTTTGCGGTCCCAGCGTCGTTATCCACGGCGCGTTTTGAGTAGCCGCGGAAGCGTCTGTCACCGGGAGTCTTCCATTTGAGGCGGGCGAAGTCGGTACCACTGGAGCGAGTCCACGGGCTTCCGCTTTTACGCATTTCGCAGTTGTAGATGATTTCCTGATCGTCGCCGATGAAGGTGACATTGAAGTAGTGGTTGGACAGGCGGGGAAAGGCGTAGCCGAAGGTGCTCGAGTCGCCGGCGCCGCCGGAGGCGTTCTCATCCCGAGCGGAGATGACGAATCGTTGCCGACGGAGATCGGTGGGGTGGCTCGTGTTGTCGACGACCCACATTGCGGGATTGTCGGGGGCGGGCCTTGGTTGCATGGTGGTGCCGCCGGGCGAGGTGGCCTCGACGTAGAATTGGACAACGGCGTTATCGGACTGGTAGGCGGTGAGGGTTGCGGAGTAGATTCCGTCATTGGCGACTTCATCGCCTCCGTTGAATCCGTCGTCATGCATCGCCGAGGTATTCCAAGTACCACTGCCGGCCGCGTTGTCGAGGCGGTGGATGAGGTTGACGGATTCGGCGTCGGAGACCTTGACGGTGACCTTGACGGGATCGCTTGAAGTGGGGACGGCTGGGCGATGAATGAGGCCGGTGACGGTCGGAGCGGCGAGGGGAAGGGCGGACGAGTTGGCTGCGCCGGGGGTGCCGAGATTGTCAGGAACGGGGAAGTGGAAGATGCCTCCGAAGGAGCGGTCCCAGGTCTCGACGAGAAGAGTGGGTTTACCGGAGATCCAGCGAGCGTCGAAGGTGAAGGTGAGATTGTCGTTGTCTTGGATTTGGGTGACGTCGATTTCGCAACGGTTGGCTTTGACGTCGCCGTGGCCGTCGGAGATGAGGTGGAATTCGTTGCCGATCTGTGTGCTGGCATAGTGGGTTCCCTGGCAGAGCCAGCCGCTGACTCCGGTGCCGTTTGTCGAGACCGTGTTGCCGCCGCCGGGGAGAATGTTGCTGCCGCCGCCGTTGCGGGTGAGGGAGAGGTTGCGGAGGGCAATGTGGGCATCGCCGCTCGCCTGAATGTGAAGTTCTTCATAATCAGTGACTGATCCCCGGGTGGTGATGTTTTCGAAGAGTTCGGTGAGGGTGTAGGTTTGGAAAGTCGATTTTTTAGATTCGTCGGAATCAGCCCAGGCGGTGGGCATGGAGTTGTCCATATCGGGGTGTTTGAGTTCCAAGCTGCTGCCGAGTCCACCCGCGAGGAAGGGCCAGTTGCCTCCGGTGTGGTAGTGGACTTCATCGGCTAGGTTGCCCCAGCTGTCGATCAGTTGAAGAAGTTCGCCACCGTTGGCGAGTTCGCCTTCATATTGTCCCACGACGTTGGCTGAAGGGTGGGCATTGGAGGTGAAGGTTTTGTTGGCGGCGATGATGAGATATTCTCCGGAGCCGAGGATGGTGCCGGGAGGGAAGGTGAAGCTCACTCCCTCGTCGAATTTCCAGCCCGAGAGGTCGATGGTGGAACCACTGTTGTTGTAGAGCTCGATAAACTCTCCGTCGCGGTGTCCAGTGGGTGGATCGATCATGAGCTCGGTCATGACGATTCCTGTTTCGCGGTCGGGATTGTTGGCGAGGCCCTGGCTGCCTGTGGAGCTTGCGAAGAAGGTGTTGGATCCAGCGGGGAATGCCGCCGAGTATTCGCGTGGTGAGAGGTGGCGGAGGACGGCGGAGTCGACGAGGTTGTTCGAGGTGTTGACGAGGAAGAGGGTGAGTTCGCCTCCATTGTCAGGGAATTGAATGGGGAAAGTGGCATAGCCGGAAGGGCTGATGTTGCCGGTTAAGGGGACCTTGTCCGAGAAGTCGGGAAGGCTGGCAAGAGAGAGGCCGCTGGCCGGGAGGCTGACGGTTGAGGGGTTGAAAAGCTCGATCCAAACACTGGTTCCTGCGGTGTCGAATTGGGCTTCGTTGATCTTCAAGTTGAGACCAGCCGAGGCACTTGCATTCGGGGTATCGCGGGTGGATTCCGAGAAGAGAAACCAGGAGGATGAGCCATCACCTTTTCGTCCGAGCGAGCGGCCATCGAGAGGGATGGTGGCGTTGATGGCGTTGATGGCGGTGGTGCCATCATCTTCGGTGAGATAAATGACGGTGTTGGCGGGAATGGAGGGGAAGACCTTGACAAAGTCGATGGATCCGAAGCCTGAGGAGGAGATGGCGAGGCTGCCGGGGATTTGGTATTTGGTGAGATTACCGGGGTCGTCGGTGAGATACCAACCTCCGATGTCGATGCTGGATCCGCTGGGATTGAAAAACTCAATGAAGCCTCCGACGGAGGGAAGGACTTCGTTGATGACAATGCTGGCATTGATGGGCGCCGCGATGCTCATGCGGGCGCCAAAGACGCAGTCGGAGCTGGAGCCGTTAGCCTGGTGGACTTCAGCGCAAAGGACGTTGATTCCGGTTACGAGCGCCGATCCGTTGTGGGTGACCGCCGCCAGTTCTTCGGCCGCATTAGTAACCGTGCCGGAAGAGGGTTCCTTCCAGTCGGGGTTCGGGCCGAGTCGCTGGCCGCCGATGGGGCTGCCATTGAGATAAAAGTAGGCCGAGTCGTCGTTGATGAGGTCGATGGTGACGGTGGCTCCGGTGGTTTCACCGTCGTAGTTAAACTCCTTACGGAAATAGTAAGTGATATGGTTGTCTGCGGTGGCGCTATCGAGCAGGGGGGTCTGAATGCCCGGGCTCGGGAGTGCGGAGCTTTCGAATCCGTAGAGGCCCCCGATGTTTTCGGCCGCGCCGACCAAGGTCCACCCGGCATCAGAGAAGTTGTAAGCGGGGTCTTTCCAGGCGGTGCCGAGATTGGTGTTTTGATCGTGAAAGTTCCAAGGGTCGGCGTATTGGATGTAGCCCGTGGCGAGGTTCACCTCGGGGTTTGGAAACGATTTTTCGGCCACCAGGATGGGGGAGAACCCGGGCGTGGGTGTTCCTGAAGTCCAAACGCGGTAGTCGTCGATCGCGAAGGAGGTATCCGTGAGGGTCAGGCTGTGACCTGCGCCATCGGCTTCGAGCGGCCAGGGGGCGCGATCATTGTAGGAGAGGGTGCAGAGAGCGACGCCGTTCTTGTCCTTGAGGTTGATTCTCTCGCCGCCATTGCTGAGGGCTCCGGTCCACGGGCCAAAGACTCTCACGGAAGGAGGGACATTATAAGTTGTCCGGAAGGTGGCAGGGTCGGTGCTGCAGATGACCACCCGTTCGAAGGCTTTGAGGAAGCTGTCGAGTGACGCTCCGCCATTGAAATCAGGAAAGGTGAAGTCTGCTCCTCCGGTGAGTTCCCACTGTGCGATATCGAACGGGGTGGCAGTGAGGTTTTGGACCTCGACGTATTCGTATCCTCCTACGGGTGGATGATACATGACCTCGCTGAAGACAACTTGCTCAGCTTGGGAAAGTTGGACGAGGGCGGGGAGGAGCGCGGCTGCGGCAAGTAGGTGCTTCATGTGTGACGATGACGGGATTGTGACGTTTCAGTCACATGGGGGGGGACCCGCGATTGTCCACATTCGGGAAATTAAGCAAGAAGCAAGGTGAACATTCTGCGGTTCATGTGAGGGCTCTATTTCTTTTTCGTAGCAGCCTCGTAATCGGCCTGTTCCTTGCTGGTCCAGCCAAAGGGGGCGAGTTTGGTGCGGTCGAGGTTTTTGAGGTGGGCCTCGTTCTTACGGGAAGGATGGTCGGAGCGAAGGTATTGCCAATGGTTGTCGCCAAAGATTTCTTCGCAAAGCTTAGCAATGGCGGGATCGTAGTCGACGAGTTCGGTGCGGGAATTGACGTGGTTGTGGTAGGGATCGTTTTCCCGGTTGGTGCCAAACCATGATTGGACGGCCTCCGCCCAATATTCCTGTTTGTTGGAGGCCGCGTATTTACCGGCCCAAAGGCCTCGGGCCATGGCTTCCTCGTAAATTTTTGCGAGTCGTTGATCGAAGGTGGCATCGAGGTCATTGACCGCCATGAGGTGAATGGCGTGGGCGAATTCGTGGACGCAAATCGATTCGGTATTGTAGGGGTCGTCGGGGTTGTGAAGGAGGTTTTCTTCGCCGCAAGAGACGGAGGGGCGTTCCCGGGTGGCCCCGAGGCCCCGGGCGCGGCGGTTCCAATACGCCTTCGGAGTGAGGTCCGAATGCTCGGGGATATCGCAGGTTCTTTCATCGGGAGACATGATGGAATAGCGAATCTTGTTTTTGGCGAGTTCGCGGATGATGTCGGGCCGATTTTTAAGCATCGATTGAATGATGGTGGCAGCTTCGTAGAGCGCGGCATCTTGAACCTTGTCGGAGGCAACAATGGGGAAGGTGTCGAGGAGCAGGATCTTTTGGTAGTGGGGTTTGAGGTCGAATTCCTTTCGGACTTCGTCCGGGATAGCGGTCACTTCAAAACGAGCTAAAGGGGTGGGTTTGAGGTCGATCGCGGCGCCCAGCAAAACCAAGGGCAAGAGGATGGGTAGGAATGTTTTCATGGAGAAAAACGAAAGGGTTGTTCTCTCGAGACGTTAGGATAAGTGGCTTACGATGTCGAGACAGAGCGTCCGTGAGCCGGTACAATCGTCATCATCAACTATGAATCGCCGCAATCTCCTCAAAAAATCGACCCTTCTCGGAACGCCCTTCATCCTGCCTTCCCGCATTTGGGGTGCTGAGATCAAGCCAAACGACTTGATGAATGTCGGCTTCATCGGGATGGGGAAGCGTTCGCACGGACTTCTTCCCGATTTTCTCAAGCAGGCCGCAGTACGGGTCGTGGCAGTTTGTGATGTCGACACCAACCGCCGCGAGGATGCCAAGAAAAAGGTCGATGCTCACTACGGCGACTCGGATTGCGCGAGCCATAATGACTTCCGTAAGATTACCACCGACCCTGCGATCGACATTGTGGTGGTGGTGACACCGGACCACTGGCATGTCATTCAGATTCTTTCCGCGATTGAAAACGGCAAGGACGTCTATGCCGAGAAGCCTCTCACGCACAATATCCGTGAGTCCGTTTTGTTGATGGATACCGTGAAACGGACCGGGCGAATTGTGCAAACGGGCTCGCAGCAAAGATCTTCCCGGGAGTTCCGCGTCGCCTGTGAACTGGCGCGAAATGGAGTGATCGGTAAGATTGATCACGGGTTTGTGAACTTTGGAGGTCCGGCCAAGGACTGCGATCTTCCGGGGGAAAAGCCCGAGCCAGGCCTTGATTGGGATCTCTGGCTGGGGCCTGCTCCGATGCGGAAATACAATGCCATCCTCGCCCCCCGGGGACTCCACCAAAACTATCCAATGTGGCGGATGTATCACGAGTATGGTGGCGGGATGATCACAGACTGGGGTGCGCATCATCTCGATATCGTGCAATGGGCACTCGGCAAAGATGAGTCAGGCCCGACTGCGGCCCGCAAGCCCGCCAAGCAAGGCGATGGAACCGGGGCTTCAGTGGTTTACGATGATATTGCCATTACCCATGGTCAGGGAATTGGGGTGCATCTGGTCGGTAAGGACGGTGAAATCCAAGTGGCCCGTGGGCAGTTCGCCCTGAAGGTGGGCGGGAAAGAGGTTTCATCCCACCTTGGGAAGAAGGAGAGCAGTCTTGGTATGGAGCTCGATAAGGCCGAATCAGGATTTCTTAAGGATGCCAAAGTGAAGCTCTACAATTCACCGGGACACGTTCCCGATTTCCTCGCCTGTGTGAAGTCGCGCAAGCAACCGATCACGAACGCGGTCGTGGGTTCCCGCTCCATTAATGTGGCTCACCTGATGAACCTGACCTACCAGCACCACGTCGATATTGAGTGGAATCCTGTGAAGAACACCTTTGCCGCCGGTTCCAAGCATCCCGAGTCGTGGTTGACCCGTTCCTACCGCGATAAGTGGAAAATTTAGGGGCCAAGCGACTTAAGGGCATGAAAATCGCCTTCTCCTCCTTCTCCTCCTTCTCCTTCTCCTCTCCTCTGCCCGGACCGAGAGCGTTCCCGAACGTTCCCACGAGGAAGCCACTGGCGGTCAGAGTGAGGGAGCGTCTGCGACTCATGTTTTGTTAAGAAAGGATGGGCTTGACGACGTGGCCGTGAACGTCGGTGAGTCGATAGTGGCGGCCCTGGAATTTGAAGGTGAGCTTCTCGTGATCGATACCGAGAAGATGGAGCATGGTGGCTTGGAAGTCGTGCACGTGAACGCCGTCTTTGGCGACATTAAAGCCGATGTCATCACTTTCGCCATAGGTCATGCCCGGCTTGATTCCGCCCCCTGCCATCCAGAGCGAGAAGGCGTAAGGATGGTGGTCGCGCCCCCAGCGGGGCCGGTTGTCGAAGTTCCCTTGAATGAAGGGCGTGCGCCCAAATTCTCCGCCCCAAATCACGAGGGTGTCGTCGAGCAAGCCTCGCTGTTTGAGGTCGGCGACGAGCCCGGCGGAAGGTTGATCGGTATCGCGGCACTGGTGGTAGAGTTCCGTAGTGAGTGAGTTGTGCTGATCCCAACCGGCGTGCATGAGTTGTACAAAGCGCGTTCCTCGCTCGACAAGGCGGCGAGCGAGAAGGCAGTTTCTGGCAAAGGTGCCGGGTTCCTGAACTTGTGGTCCGTAGAGATCGAGAGTGGCTTTCGATTCACCCGAGATATCGGCGAGTTCCGGCACGCTGGTTTGCATCCGGTAAGCCATTTCATATTGGGCGATGCGGGTGGCAATCTCCGGGTCTCCCGCTTTGGCGAGCTTGCTCTCATTGAGTTCCGCAATGCCATCGAGCATCTGGCGACGCAGAGCGGGATTGATGCCGTCGGGGTTTTTAAGATAGAGCACGGGGCTTTCTCCGGCGCGGAGTTTGACCCCTTGGTGACGCGAAGGTAGGAAGCCGGAACTCCAGTAGCTATCGTAGAAGATTTGCCCGCAGCTGGTGTCTTTGGTGACCGAGGTCATGACCACAAAAGCTGGTAGATTTTCATTCATCGTTCCCAGCCCGTAGCCTAGCCACGAGCCGGCAGTCGGGCGACCCGGAAGTTGGTTTCCGCTGAGGAAAAAATTGATCGCGGGAGCATGGTTGACCTGTTCGGTGTGCATGCTCTTGATGAAGCAGAGTTCATCGGCGATGGCCGCAGTGTGAGGCATGAGCGAACTGACCCAGGCCCCGCTTTCACCGTGTTGTTTGAAGGGTTCGATCGGCGCAAGGAGGCGTCGCTGATCCGCCGAAGCGGACATTGTGCTAAAACGCTTACCCTCCATGTAGCTCGCCGGGACCAACTCTCCATGGAGCTTGGCGAGTTGGGGCTTGTGGTCAAAAAGCTCGAGGTGGGTCGGGCCTCCGTTTTGAAAGAGATAGATGACGCGCTTCGCCTTGGGCGCGAAGCGGGCGACCGACTCCATCATGCGATCCTCCGAGCCCATGGCGTCTTCGCCGAGCAGGGAAGCGAGCGCGGCAATGCCGATGCCATTTGCGCTTTTACCAAAGAAGTGGCGGCGATTGAGCAAGTATTGGCGTTCGAGAAGTGGGTCCATCGTTATTCTTTGGTGAGGGCTTCGTCGGTGTTAAGAATCGAGAGGCAAACGGTCGCGAGAGCGGCTTGCTCGATGGCTGGGAGATTGGAATCGGGCGGAGTTTCGCCGATCGCGAGGAAGGCTTGGGCAGAACCCGGGTCTGCCGTGAAGGAGGCGAGGGCATACTCGTAGATTTTCTCGAGGGTGGCCTGTTCATCCCGTTCGGGAGAGCGGGCGAGGATGAGCTCGAAGGTCTTGGCGAGGGTCGCCGAGGGCGTTCCGGATGAGGCCCGGGAAGCGAGAGCTCGGGAGGCTTCGGAGTAGAGTGGGTCGTTGAGAATGGCGAGAGCGTGGAGGGGGCTGTTTGTCCGTCCGGTGGTGACCTCGCAGGTTTCGCGCTTGGCGTTGTCGAAGAGCATGGGCGGGGCACTGATGCGACGCCAAAATGTGTAGAGAGTGCGGCGTCGCAATTTTTCTCCGGTATCCGGAAGGTAGTTCTTCTTACCGAAGGTGAGTTCCGACCAAAGGCCGGGCGGCTGCCAGGGTTTCACGGGTTCGCCTCCGATTTGGCGGACGAGAAGATCACTCGAGGCGAGGGCCTGATCACGAATCATCCAAGCGGGGAGTCGAAAGCGGGGGCCGCGGGCGAGGAGGCGATTTTCAGGATCCTTTTCCAACAGGATCGCGGTGACTCTTGAGGACTGACGATAGGTCCGGCTGGTCACGATGGTGCGGACGAGCTTTTTGAAGTCCCAGCCGTTGTCCATGAAGTCGGCCGCCAACCAGTCGAGGGCTTCGGGGTGTTTGGGAATCTCACTTTGAACGCCGAAGTCTTCGGCTGTCTTGATGAATCCAATCCCGAAAAACTCCTGCCACAAGCGATTGACGGTGACGCGGGCGGTGAGCGGGTTGTCACGTGAAACGAGCCAGCGGGCGAGGTCGAGGCGATTGGCGTGTTCGCCGGTTTTTGGAAGCGGGGGAAGCATCTCGGGCGTGTGTGCCGTCACCTTTTCGCCGGGTTGTTCATAGGAGCCGATGGCGAGAATGAAACTCTCTCGGAGCTCTTGTTGATCGGCCATAATCATGACCTTGGGGGCGGAGCTTTCGATCTTGGCGATTTGGTTTTGAAGGGAAGTCTGTTTGTCTGTCAGTTGACGATGCTCGGGTTGAGCAAGCAAGAAGGCCTCCTGGAGGTTCTTTTTCTGCTCGGGTGTTCGTTGCCCGGAAGGGATCTTGAGAATCGGCGCGAGGGCGTTTGACGGCTCTTCGAATCCTGCTGAGGGATCGTCTGTGTAGGAGAGCAAAAATCGACCGAGGAAGTGGGCGGCGTGCGGAGAGTCGTGCCGGAGAATGATTTCCAAGTGAGAGTCTGGAAGGGGAACGAGAGCTTCAGAAAGTTGGAAAAGAGCGGCGTGGTCGCGGTCGATGGAGTTGTTGTTCAAGACAGCCCAACCGGAGTCAGGATTTTTGTCGAGGGTGCCTCCAATTTTCCAGGTTCCTTGTTCGAAGGTTGCCTTGGGATTGGTGAGGGTCAGTTGCTTTTTGGGTTGGCCCTTTTGGTGGAGGGAGACTTCGAAGGAAGTGAGGGCAAAGTTTCCGCTGTCACTGCGGGCGATGCCGCCATGGGCGTAGGAGGGGTGGCGGAGGGCATCGAGTCGGATAGAGGTGATCGGGGTCGAGGGAAGCGAAGTCGTCAGGGTGTAGGTGAGTTTGGCGGGGTTGCTTCCAGAGGTGAAAAGGGAGCCGTCGGGGAGTCTTTCGATTTTGAGTCCGGGATCGCTCGATGTTTGCGAGGTGAGAGGAAAGGGCGTCCAAAGTTGCTGGGCTTGGTTCTGCCGTTCTTTCTGCTCCCACTCAGCTTGTCGGGGAAGAAGTTGGGGGGAAAGGTTTTGGAAGTCTCGGTCAGTCTGAAGCAGTTCCGCGCGAAGTTCGGCCAAGGAATTCTGTTGAGTGGCTGAGGGTGCGGCCAGGACTGGTTTTGTCTGGGGATCGCCGCCAGCGCCATTGACGGGGGTTTGGTTGAAGAAGTCGAAGAGGCCGTAGTAGTTCTTTTGCGAGAGAGGATCGTATTTGTGATCGTGGCAGCGACAGCAGTTGAAGGTGAGTCCCATCCAAGTCGTGCCGACGGTCTCCGCCATATCCATCACGTAGTCGATGCGGTTTTCCTCGGGGATGCGTCCTCCTTCTCCGTTGATGGGATGGTTGCGGAGAAAGCCCGTGGCGAGCGTTTGCTCGTGGGTAGCATCAGGGAGTAGGTCGCCTGCGATTTGCCAGACCGTGAAATCATCGAAGGGGAGGTTGCGATTGAAGGCCTCGGTCACCCAGTCGCGCCACGGCCACATCGTGCGCTCATTGTCGCCTTGATAACCATTGGTGTCGGCATAGCGGGCGGCATCGAGCCAGGGCCAAGCCATGCGCTCTCCAAAGGCGGGATCTGCAAGGAAGCGATCGACGAGGTTTCCCCACGCTTGCGGAGATCGGTCGGCGAGGAAGGTGGCGATTTCTTCGGGTGTGGGTGGGAGGCCGCGCAGGTCGAAAGAAAGTCGGCGGATGAGAGTTTGTTGATCGGCCTCAGGAGAGATCGTCAGGGCGTCCTTTTGAAGGCGTTTTGAGATGAGCGCGTCAAGCGGGTCTTGCTCACTGTCGGAGAGGCCAGGTTTCTCGATCCGGGTGAAAGCCCAGTGTTTCTCGTACTTCGCGCCCTGCTTGATCCAAGTGTGGATGAGTGCTTTCTCCGAGGCTGACAGGGTGAGGTGTGAGTCGGGAGGCGGCATGACCTCATCCGGGTCTTTGGAAATGAGGCGTTGCCAGATGAGGGAGGCAGCAGGATCTCCAGGGACGATGGCGGGGCCCTCTTCGCGTTTATCAAAAGCCCCTTCGGGGGTGTCGAGCCGGAGATCGCCTTCGCGCGCTTTGGCATCGAAGCCATGGCACGTGAAACATCGGTCGGAGAGGAGGGGTCGAATATCCGAGTTGAAGCTGAGGGGGCGTTCTTCTCCTGCCGCTACCGCGAGGAGTGCCGAGAGCGTAGCGAAGGTAAGGCGTCGAATCGTGATCATGCGCTGCTGGATCCTACGCAATGGGATCAGGGGAACTCTAGGAAAAAGGAAGGTCGGAGGTCGGAGGTCGGAGGTGCCAGGCCATCTTCGGTCGCCCCAACCCCGTAGGAGAGGCTCTTAGCCTCTCCACGTTCCAGCCCCGTAACCCCCAAACCAAAGCGACAGCACCAAAACTTCCCAAGCGTCTTTCAGGCACGCTCACCCGCCCATCGCATGAGGCCCAGCTCTTCATGCGCCCGCATCCAAGGGACTCACCACCCCCAGCCCATTCGCCCCCACCGCCACATGAAGGTAAATCTCCGTCGTCGTAATATCTTCATAGGCCCGGACCTCTTGTTCAATTTCCCGTGTTCAATTTCCCGTAGTAATTGTAAAGGACCTAGCAACTACGGTGATTTTCACTTCCAAGCTGTTCGCTGGCTCGCGCTGCCGCCGGTCGGGTCCGGCCTCAAGTGGAACCTTTTCGCCGTCCGACCTCTATTCCGCTTGACCCCGGCCCCTCCTCGGCGGCTTTGGTTGATACGGACTTTGTCCCAAAGTCCTTCGCCAACGAAGGCCCGGACCATCCGATCTCCACCGATCCTCTGCCGCTGCCGCTGCCGCGCCCGAGGTTCAAGAGCGTCTCGCGCTCTCACCGGCGAGGACGGTCTCAAATATATCGAGAACCTTTTGCTGGCTGCCACGGGGAAGGCTTGAAACCTGGTCGAAGAGTTTGCGAGCGCGACCAGCAGGACCGCCACGCCGCTTTGGCTTGGCTCCGAGTCCGAAAAGTGCATCCACCGAAACCCCGAGAGCGGAAGCAAGGGCAACGAGTTGGTCAGCCTTGAGACCAACGCTTTCGCGTTCCCAATAAGCGACGACCCGTTGAGTCGCCCCGACCGCTTTGGCAAGTTCGCTTTGGGTGAGTCCGGCATCTTTGCGCGCCGAAGCCAGGCGCAATCCGAATGGAGTGGCTTCTTTTGTTGCGGGTCGACCTCCGGCCATGTCGGGATCATAACCCCGGTTTTTAGAAATATTCGAAATGGCTTGCATGGTTATACGTAAAACAGCTAACAAGGCTGCGGATGAAAAGCAATGCCTTTCATCTTGACGATAAAACGGCCGCCGATGTCATTCCGGGAAGAGTTCCATCGACGGCCTGAAACAAAACGCGAGCCAAACGGCCCGGCGCTTCGTGGAGAACGGTAGCGCGGGAGGTCGTTTGGTTCAAAACCAAACCACCGAGAAAAATGCCCAGAATACCAGATTCCGAAATTGACCGCATCAAATCCG
>Ga0209702_10001406_pt1 | contig 46251 bp, 35 predicted proteins | sample FRY01_FD_187210 | JGI IMG/M metagenome (GOLD analysis project Ga0209702, IMG submission 187210) | Freshwater microbial communities from Lake Fryxell liftoff mats and glacier meltwater in Antarctica - FRY-01 (SPAdes) (version 2) | ecosystem: Environmental > Aquatic > Freshwater > Ice > Glacier... | reverse complement strand
AATAATTTGTTCGTCGCCTTGACGCACATCCTGAATACTCATTAAAACATTTTGTAATGCATCGGGTGTATGTGCATAATCAATGATGCCAATAACACCAGTCGAACTTTGTATACGTTGGAAGCGACCATCGGGAGCAGTTAAAGTGCTAAGCGCAGTGAGAACATTCAATTTCTCTTCGCCCAACAAAATACCCACTGCATATACCGAAAGTAAATTATACGCATTGAACTTACCGGTTAAACGACAAAGCACATCGCTTCCATCTATGTTTAACAACAATCCGGTAAAAGAACTTTCCAAAACTTTCACTTTGAAATCAGAGACTCCAAATAAACTAAAAGTCTTCTGGGAAGCCTTCGAATTTTGAACCATTACTTTATGATTTCTATCATCGGCATTGACTAGAGCAAATGCATCCGCAGGTAACAAATCAAAAAATCCTTTCTTTGCTTTGATGTATTCTTCAAAAGTTTTATGGTAATCTAAATGGTCACGTGTAATATTTGTAAAAACAGCTCCGGCAAATCTTAATCCGCTTACTCGATGCTGCACCACGGAGTGCGAACTCACTTCCATAAAACAATAAGTGCATCCGGTGTCCACCATTTTTGCTAACAAAGCATTTAACTGAAGTGGATCAGGCGTGGTATGCGTTGAAGGTATTTCAAGATCGTTGATTCGATTGACAACAGTACTTAACATTCCGACCTTATACCCTAATTGACGAAACAAAGCGTGTAAAAGTGTTACTACTGTTGTTTTACCATTCGTTCCGGTAACACCAATCAACTTTAATTTTTCTGAAGGTTGCTCGTAATAATTTCCTGCGATGATGGCCAAAGCAAAAGCTGAATCTTTTACACGCACATAAGTAACGCTTTGAAAAATTTCATTTGGAAATTCTTCGCAAACAATAGCAACAGCGCCTTTGGCAATGACTTCTGCAATGTATTGATGTCCGTCCGAATTTGTACCGCGAACAGCAACAAACAAAGTTCCTGCTTCTACCTGACGCGAATCAAATGACACTTTCTCAATGGAAATGGAAGTGCTTCCACTTACATCCTCAATGCCTGCTTTATAAAGAAGATCGCTGAGTTGATTCATTAACCAAGTTCAATTATTATTTGTTGTCCTTTTTGAAATTTTGATCCGGGCACTAAAGATTGTCTTACTACTGCTCCTCTTCCAACTGGTTTCACCATCATACCTTGTCCCTCGAGCAAATACATGGCATCGCGTAATCCCATCCCCGTTACATTAGGAACCTTTTCATCTTCCGGCGTGTAAACACTTTGTTGTTTATTCACCCAGCCATTCGCAGGTCCTGCAAAATCAACTTTCAAATTTTTCGTTGCTTTTGTAGCCGGTTTCGCTCTTCCTGCTTTTACGATTGGAATTCCGGCGTACAAAGAGTCGGGAGCATTCATTACTTCCTTATGCATATTTACATCCAGTGCATACACCTTATCAGCAATATTTTTAAAAACCGGACACGCAATCGAAGCTCCATAATATGCGTCTTTACTAGGGCCATATACTACTACGATACACGAGTAACGTGGCTCATCGGCAGGAAAATATCCGCAAAAGGAAGCTTGGTATTTTATTTTACCGGACTTATAACCACCTGCTCCTTGTGCAATTTGCGCCGTACCTGTTTTACCTGCGATAGTGTATTGTGCATGTTTAATATGCGAAGCAGTTCCGGAGGTCACTACTTCTTCCAACATACGTCGCGCCATTTGAATCGTAGATTGCGAACAAATACTATCAGCAATCACTCGCGACTTGAAAGACTTTAATACTTTTCCTTTGCTACTGATTTCCTTTACAAATAAAGGCTGCACCATTTTACCATTGTTTGCAACGGCATTATAAAAAGTTAGTAGCTGCAAAGGTGTTAGTATAGACTCGTAACCAATCGAAACGTAAGGCAAAGAAACTTTTGACCAATCCTTATCTTTCGTGTTTTTAATTCTTGGACTTGGTTCTCCGGGTAACTGTAGCGAGAGCGACTCAGCAATATGCATGCTACGCAACCGATCCATTAATTTTTGCGGATTCTTTCCATAGTATTGCATGGCGAGTTTACATATACCAACATTTGAAGAAACAGCAAACGCTTTCTTCACTGAAATTTTGCCATATCCTCCATGATGAGAATCTTTCATTATAATTCCACCGGGCAATCGCATTTCACCGCTGTAAGTGTCTACAGAATCATCTAAATTTATATAACCGTCCTCCATGGCTGCCATCAAAGTGGCGAGTTTAAATGTAGAGCCTGGTTCAGTACCTTGACCAATTGCATAATTATAATCTTCGGTATAACTATAATTTTCTTTGCCATTTCTTTTCAAATTAGCAATGGCTTTTATATGTCCGGTAGAAACTTCCATCAAAATCGCACAACCCATTTCGGCTTCGCTCGCTTGGAGCTGACGCAACAATGCATTCTCTGCAACATCCTGTAAATTCAAATCAATAGTGGTGATCACATCACTACCATCTAAAGGTTCGATTTCATTTTCATTATTGACAGGCTTCCAAACATTGCCTGCAATTTTTTGCATCAAACGCTTTCCGGTTGTACCTCTCAAGCTTTCATCAAATGCTCCTTCAATTCCTACCGACTCCACCGCATTATTTTCCATTTTAAAACCAACCGTACGAGAGGCGAGAAGTTTAAACGGTTTTTCCCTGCGGCTCAATTGATCTACAATTAATCCACCTTTATTTTTACCCAAACGAAAAAGTGGAAATGTTCTTAACACTTTTTGTTCGGCATAAGAAACATTGCGCTTTAATAATAAATAACGATCCCCATCGCGCCGCGCCTCTTTTAAAATTCGCTTGTATTCATTTTTCGACTTTCCTTTAAAAAGTTGTGAAAGACGAAACGCCAAGGAATCTACATTCTCATTAAATAAATCCTTCTTGATTCCGGGAGAATTTAAATCCAAATGAATATCATATCGTGGCAATGAAGTAGCAAGTAAACTACCATCACTTGCATAAATATTTCCACGCATCGGAGAAATGGTATGATACGAAAGCGTCAAAAAATCAGCTTTCTTTTTCCAGTGTTCTCCCTCTACAAATTGCAAATAAGCGATGCGTCCTAAAATGGCCAAACCAAAAAACAAGAATCCGGCAAATACCAAATACCCTCTACGCAATATATCATTCTTTTTTTCAGCCACGATCAGAAGGATTATTAATGATTAGTTTCAGTTTTAATTACAATTTTGCTGGGAGCAGTTGTTGCTTCCTTTACTCCTTTCGGTTCAATGGCAAGTGCTACTTCCGACATTTTTGAACGATACATCAAATCATTGCGAGCCGTGATAAATTCTGCTCTCAATTCCTTTAAATCTCGTCCGGTGCGATCAATATCACGAATTGATTTTTCGGCATAATAACTATTACCGATATACATGAGCCCCAGTAAAAAAAGGAAGAACATATAAGGCATAATCGTTACTACTGATTTGCGATCGAAGTAGCCGAATATATTTACCAGTCTAATAAATTTACGCGCAGCGTTTTCTCTTTCCGATTTCTTTTTTGAAACGGGCTTAGCAGGAGCTTCCTCCGTGTTTTGGCGAACTTTATTCATAGCTTTTCTGCGATTCTCATTTTTGCACTTCGTGAGCGCGGATTCACTTCCACTTCTTTTTCATCCGGAACAATTGGCTTTCTTGTTATGGATTTAAATACTAAACCAATTGGTTTACCAAAAAAATCTTTTTGAATTTCACCTTCGAAATTTCCACTGTTGATGAAATTTTTTACTAAACGATCTTCCAAACTGTGGTAGGAGATCACCACCAATCGACCACCTTTTTTCAAGACCTGCACCGCTTGTTCTAACAAAGTTTTCAATGCCGCTAATTCATCGTTTACTTCGATTCGTAATGCTTGAAAAAGCTGAGCGTAAAATGTATTTTCTTTGGCGCGAGGAGCAAATCGTGACACTACCGATTTAAGTTCATCTGAAGTCTCAATAAATTTCTCACCGCGAACACGAACAATTTCTGTTGCCATTTTTCTTGCCGAGTTCAGTTCCCCGTATTCACGAAACACACGCATCAACTCTTGTTCCGGATAATAATTAAGGATATCCCTCGCTGTGAGTAGTTGACTTTGATCCATACGCATATCGAGATCTGCATTGAAGCGAATTGAAAAACCTCTTTCAGCTACATCAAATTGATGAGAAGACACTCCTAAGTCGGCCAATAATCCATCCACCTCAACAACATGCAATTCGGCTAACTTATCAGCCAAATATTTAAAATTATGAGGAATTAAAACGATTCGCGTATCTGCACCAACGTTAGCCAATGCATCTTTATCCTGATCAAATGCGAAGAGCTTTCCATTACCCAATCGATTCAAAATTTCTGTTGAATGACCGCCTCCACCAAAAGTCACATCTACATAAACGCCCTCTGTGTGGACATCAAGTCCATCTACCGCCGGACCGAGCAACACAGGATTATGATACGTCACGCCCCGCTCCTCCTACATTCAATTTCCCCATTACTTCTTCAGCCAAGGCAGAGAAATCTTTCGGCTCTTCAACAATCAATTGATTGTAGCGCTCTACCGACCAGATTTCAATTTTATTAGACCAGCCATATAAAACCGCTTCTTTCTCAATGCCGGCATATTCACATAAACGTTTTGGTAAAAGCAAACGACCGGCAGCATCCAATTCCAATTCGGTAGCACCTCTAAAAAAATACCTCGCGAACTCGCGATTCTTAGCAATGAACATATTCAATCCATTGATGACATCACTAATTCTCTTCCACTCATCTAAAGGAAATAAAGCAAGACAATTTTCAAAACCGCGATTCAACATAAACCGCTCATTCGCTTCCGGAGATATTTGCTTGCGCAAAGCCGACGGCAAACTCAAGCGCCCTTTCGCGTCTAGTTTACATTCATGTTCTCCGTGGAATTGCGACATTTTTTCTTGAGCGGGTATAGATTTCCTCTTCGTGGGTAAAAATAAATTAATTTTTACCACTTCACCCCACTTTTCCCCACTTTGTTAAAAACTTTTTTCTCCTTGAAATATTGAGATCAATGACTCCTCGGTGCATGAAAAAAGCGGGAAAACGAACAATTTAAAAACAAATCTAGCTTAATAATAAGATATATTATATTAATTTAGAATGACTTATGAACAAGACTTTCTTAATTAAGTTTTTCAAAGTTTTTTCAGCATCATCCCGGAAAAATTTAGGCCTAATCAAGTGGCCATCGAGAAAGAGCAAAATCCGGAAAAAAATTCCCTTCGAATAATCCAATTACATATATTACTGAAATATAGAACTTTATAAAATTGACACAAAAAATTCCTCCCACTTTAACACATCTTCAATAGAAATAAATACAAGTTTAAAGCAAGAAATTCTAAAAGATAAAATGGATATAGCCCCCTTTGAATAGATCAACTATTTTAGTCGCATTGTAAATCCGGTATGAACGAAGGAGAAGAAAAAAAATTAATTGACATTGAAGAGGTCATCCATTCCAAAAATCCCGCTTTACTCAAATGGATGCCGGGCTTTGTGCTTAGGTACATCAAGCGTATTATTCATGAGAACGATGTCAATGATTTTATAAGTAGAAAAGGGGATAAACATTCACATGAATTTGTGAACGAAATCATCAAAGAGTTTGGAGCGAATGTAACATTTGAAGGGCTTGAAAATATTCCTGAATCAGGCGGATGCATCATTGCAGCCAACCATCCCATTGGCGGATTGGATTCTATTTCATTGATGCAAACTGTTGCCAAAAAAAGGAAAGACATTAAATTCATCGTGAATGATGTGTTAATGAGCCTTAAAAATCTCAAAGAGCTTTTCATTGGAGTAAACAAACATGGAAAAAACTCGACTGAAATTTTAGATACTATTGATGCACATTATGCGAGCGAAGTAGCATTGATTATCTTTCCTGCCGGACTTGTTTCCCGCAAGCAAGACAATGGGCTCATCAAAGATTTAGTTTGGAAAAAAAGTTTTATTACTAAAGCAAAAAAACATCAACGTAATATTATTCCTGTTCATATAGATGGCAAAAACTCAAATTTTTTCTATAATCTTGCTCGATGGCGTAGCAAATTAGGCATAAAGACAAATATTGAGATGTTCTATTTAATTGATGAGATGTACCATCAAAAAGGAAAAGAAATCCATATTAAAATAGGAAAGCCGATTCCCTATCAATTGTTAACACAAAAGTATACGGATCAAGAATGGGCACAAAAAGTTAAGGAGCATATTTATACATTAGCCGAAGGAAAAGAAGATTTTGAATCATAACAATATGCAAAATATCATTCCCGCCATAGCCTTAGACGTGCTTGAAAAAGAACTAACGAGCGATCGTTTTGTACGTATTACGAATAATGGCGGGAATCACTTATACATCATCGATCAACACAATGCGCCGAATGTATTGCGGGAAATTGGACGATTGAGAGAAGTAACTTTCAGAGAATCGGGAGGAGGAACCGGACTAGATTGTGATTTGGATGCTTTTGATACCAATGAAAATTGCTACAAACAACTCATCGCTTGGGACCCTGAGCACAAAGAAATTATTGGTGGCTATCGATTTATTGAATGTGGAAAAGCAGGAATAGATCAACTGGGAAACTATGAATTAGCCACTGCTGAATTATTTAATTTTTCCGAAAAATTCATCAAAGATTTTTTGCCCTATACAATAGAATTAGGAAGATCATTTGTGCAACCAAAATATCAACCGCGTCCGGAAAATCGAAAAGGCTTGTTCTCCTTGGATAACTTATGGGATGGATTAGGAGCCATACATATTGACTATCCTGCAGTAAAATATTTCTTCGGAAAAGTAACGATGTATCCACATTTCAATGTGAGCGCTCGCAATATGATTTTACATTTTATGAACTACTTTTTTCCTGATCAGGATGCACTGGTAACACCTTTACATCCCCTGCTAATAAATGCAGATATGAGTGGCTTCGAATCAGAAATAAAAAATCTTTCCTATAAAGAAGCTCATAAAATTCTTAATCATCATGTGCGCTCCCTGGGCGAAAATATTCCTCCTTTAGTGAATGCCTATATGAATTTGAGTGCTTCCATGCGCACCTTCGGAACTTCTATAAATGATCATTTTGGCGAAGTCGAAGAAACCGGAATTTTAGTGACGCTTGCCGATATTTATGAATCGAAAAAAGACCGCCATATAAAAACCTACATCCCACCTTCAAAATGAAATAAAAATTAGAAATTCAATTTCTTTTTCGAATCAGGTCGAACAAAAATCTTTGCGGTCTCAGTAATATAATTTAATAATTCGTCTTTTCCCATCTCAGTATCTGCCGATGTGACAATGAAAGGCGGCGTTTCTTCCCAATCTTCAAGCATAGCAGTTTTGAATGCTTCCACATTATTATGTAATTCCACTGCGCTCAACTTATCCGCCTTGGTAAATACAATACAGATGGCTAATCCGTGCTCTCCTACAGTTCTTAAAAATCCCAAGTCCTTTTTTTGAGGTTCGATGCGCACATCTACCAACACAAAAACAGTCAAAAGATTTTCACGCTTTCCTAAATATTTATAGAGGGTTTTTTCCCACTCAGCTCTCATCGACTGTGCTACTTTAGCATAGCCATAACCCGGTAAATCCACTAAATACCAATCCTTATTAATGAGAAAGTGATTGATGGTTTGAGTTTTTCCCGGATTGGAAGAGGTGTGCGCCAATTCCCTCTTGCCTACTAAACAATTTATCAAGGATGACTTCCCCACATTGGATCTGCCGATAAAAGCAAATTCCGGCAAATCAGCGGGAGGAAGATGTTCAACCGATCCTGAACTTTTAACGAAGGTGGCAGTTTTTATTTTCACAATTTTATTTTCAAAATTTCCTTTTTAGCGCCAAATCAGTTGTCACTATTACAAGTAACAAAGGACCTAGAAGCAATCAGTAAATTATTTAATTACATTCTTTTCTTTTCCAAATCGGTGAGCAAATGCCTTTATCTCCTTTGCCATTTCCGAATCATTGGTAGAACGCTCGTAAGTATCAGCCATACTAGCAAGGGTTTCATACATGAAAAACTCCATTTCTTCCACCGACATTTCATGTGTCCACAGATCAATTCTCATGGTACTTTTGTCGGCTTTATCCCAAATCGCTAGTAACATAGCACTCGCAGGTTTTGCTCCTTCCAATCCCGCATCTTCAGCAAGCCATTGAAGTCCAACGGGCTGCTTTTCATCATTCAACTCAACGCTTACTTTAATTTCAGACCTTCGAGCTACATTCGTATTAATTGACATATTATTTTAAGTCAGATTCCGGTCAAAAGTAGGCAATACGAGCCTCATAGACACGTTTCAGTTTTAAAATTCTAAAAATTGGTCTTGAAATTAGCTAATTTAGCCTGCATAAACTATGGCTAATTCCATTTTACGTCGACTTATCCTCTTCATCATCATTATACTGATGAGCTCATCCGTAGACGCTCAGTTTACACGTGGTATTCAAATGAATTTTGGGAAGAACAGAGTGCAATACAATGATTTTCTTTGGACCTTTTACCGCTTTAAAAATTTCGACACTTATTTTTATTTGGGAGGGCAAGAACTCGCCATTTACGCCGGAAGAACTGCGGATGCTGACATCGCAGAAATTGAAAAGTTGTATGATTACAGAATCAACGGTCGTTTTCAGTTTATCATTTACAATCGGCTCTCCGACCTGAAGCAGAGTAATATTGGTTTGGAAGGCGATGAGCAAAACACGAATACAGGTGGCTTGACTCGAATTGTTGGAAATAAAGTATTAATTTATTTTGATGGAGACTATCGTCATTTTAGAGAGCAAATCAGAGCAGGAATTGCGCAGGTAATGGTAAATCAATTGATGTATGGCGGGAGTATTAAAGACCGTTTGCAAGCATCGGTTTTATTAAATCTGCCGGATTGGTACGTGAGCGGATTGGTGGCCTATGTTTCTAAAGGATGGACGACTGAAGAAGACAGCAGAATGCGTGATGCTGTTTTGGGTAAACATTATAAAAATTTTGATAATCTTTCAGGACCGGAGGCAGAATTTGCCGGTATGTCGCTTTGGAATTACATTGTAGAAACGTACGGAAAAACGGCAGTTTCTAATTTATTATACATGACCAGAATCAATAGAAATATTGAAAATGGGTTTATATATGTGTTGGGTGTACCCATGAAGGAAGTACGCAAAAATTGGATCCAATATTATCAAACGAATTATACGGAAGATGATAGCCAAAGAAAATTACCGGATGGAAAACCTATTTATGTTCTTAAAAAACAAAATCGATATTTGAGTCAGGTTCGATTGAGCCCTGACGGAAATCAAGTAGCGTATGTCACCAACGAACTCGGAAAATACAAAATCTGGTTGTATGATGTGAGAACTAAAAAAAGAAAAAAAATTAGCAAGGGTGGATACAAGTCGGTGAATCAAGCCATGGATTTAAGTTTCCCTGCACTGGCTTGGCATCCTTCAGGAAGATACTTGAGTGCTATTAAAGAGAAGAAAGGGAAGTTGTGGTTAGATTATTACACCTTCGGCAAAAAGACTAAAAAAGAAAGTATGAAGTTTTTCTACTTTGATAAAGTGCTTGACTTCTCTTACAACTCATCCGGATCTGAAATCGTTTTATCTGCTGTACAAAAAGGCCAATCTGATATTTACAGTTTTAGTCCGCGCACCAAGACCTACACTCAACTTACAAAAGATCGATGGGATGATTTATCGCCCCGTTTCGTGATGGATGATCGATACATCGTTTTCAGCTCTACAAGAATGGAAGACACCTTACGTGCTACACCCATACGTCAGGCTGATGATTTAGATGTTCCTCATTCAACCGACATTTTCCTGTATGACTATATCTCTAAATCAGGACAACTTTTACAACTCACCAACACACCGGGAATCAACGAAACAGAACCCATGCAGCTGGATTCCTCGCACTTTACTTACCTAAGCGATGAAAATGGAATCAAGAACAGATACACCTCTACCTTAGATAGTGCAATTTCTTATATCGATACGGTCATCCACTACCGTTATATCGTCAATTCTGAAGCGCAGAGCAATTACAAACGAAATGTACTGCAGCATGACCTCAATTCTAAAGGAACTAAATATACTGAGCTGATGCGTATCAATTCCAGGTATCAGATTTTCCTTCAGCCCGCTCCAATCGCCGAAACTTCACTTTCGGAGCCCTTGAAAAAAACAGGACTTCGTCTCAAAACAAGCCGCAATACAATTCCTAAGCAGAAGAAATCATCAGGAGATACTAAGATAAAAGTTATAAATCAAAACAATTCTGTGTCTGAAACAAGTACTGAAAAAGCCAAAGACAGTTCTGCTATTGATATAAACAATTATGTTTTCCAATCTGACTTTCCTAGAAAAAAAGGGAAGAAAGAAAAAGCAGTAGTGGCAAAACCGATTCTTGACACTGCACCACTGGAAACGGTTTCTCCTTCTGAAACAGTTGAAATTCCAATTGGAATTAATGTGAACAATCCTTTTGAAGATTCTACCTCGTATCAAATTCCAAAGCAACGCAATTACGAGTTATCCTTTATGCCCAGTTATGTTTTAACGCAATTGGATAATAATTTACAGAATGAAACCTATCAAGCATATACGGGTGGAGCGGTTTATTTTTATCCGGGTTTAAATGCTTTATTTAAAATTGGAGTGAATGATTTAATGGATGATTACCGAATTACCGGTGGCTTCCGTTTGAGTGGAAATTTAAATTCCAATGAGTATTTTATTCGTTACGAGAACTTGAGAAACCGTCTCGATAAATCCATTTCCTTTTACCGACAAGGGAGAGAAGATGTAACTAGCTTTTCACTTTATAGAATTCATACGCATGAAGTGAAATACACTGTGAAATGGCCCTTCAATGATTTAGCCAGCTTACGTGGAATGGTTGCCTATAGAAACGATCGTCTCACTACACTAAGTACTGATCTATTAAATCTCACTATACCCAATCAATTTCAACACTGGGGATCGGCTAGAACAGAATTTGTATTTGACAATACAATTAGCACCGGCTTAAATTTATACAATGGTTTCCGCTATAAATTATTCGCCGAAGTGTTTAGGCAGGTCGACAAAAACAATACATTACTCACTGTTTTTGGTGCGGACTTCAGGCATTACCTTAAAATTCATCGTCAAATTATTTGGGCGAATCGCTTTGCTGCCAGCACCTCGCTGGGAAGCCGGAAATTAATTTACTATTTAGGTTCTACTGATAACACCTTTACTCCTACTGACAATTTCAATTATAATATACAGGTAGATCCCACACAGAATTATTCCTTTCAGGCATTGGCTACCAACATGCGTGGCTTTGTTCAAAACATAAGAAACGGAAATAGTTTTGCGCTTATCAACAGTGAAATACGCGTACCGATATTTCAATATTTAATCAACAAACCGATCCGCTCTGACTTCTTTCGGAATTTTCAAATTGTTGGATTCGGTGATATTGGAACTGCCTGGACAGGCACTTCACCATACAGCAAAACGAATTCACTTTTCAGAAAAGATTACAATGGAAATCCCATCAGCATCTCGGTGACCAAATCGGTGGAACCTATTGTTGGTGGCTATGGATTCGGATTACGCAGTCGTATATTGGGTTATTTCCTAAGAGCAGATTGGGCATGGGGTGTTGATGATGGTGAGGTACAAGAACGAATCTTCTATTTCTCACTCGGACTTGATTTCTAATTTTTTTCGATAATAAATAATTAAAATAAGATTTAGAAATATGATTTCATCAAAAAAAGTTCAGGATTTAGCTATGAGTCAACATGAAGATATCGTTGCTATTCGCAGGCACCTTCATACAAACCCTGAATTATCATTTGCAGAATTTAACACCGCCACTTTTGTTGCTTCTAAATTGAAAGAATGGAATATTCCATTTAAGGACAAGGTAGCAGGAACCGGATTGCTCGGCATCATTGAAGGAAAAAATCCGGGCGCTAAAACGATTGCATTGAGAGGTGACATGGATGCCTTACCCATCACCGAAACTAACGATGTGCCTTACCGAAGTCAGAATCCTGGCGTGATGCATGCCTGCGGACACGATGCGCACACTTCTTCTTTATTAGGAGCAGCTAATATTCTCAATCAATTAAAAGGAGAATTTGAAGGAACTATTAAATTAATTTTTCAACCGGGCGAAGAAAAACTTCCCGGAGGAGCTTCCATGATGATAAAGGAAGGCGTTTTGGAAAATCCTAAAGCACAGAGTGTATTCGGCCAGCACGTGATGCCTTTTATTCCCGCAGGAAAAGTGGGATTCAGAAGTGGTATTTATATGGCCAGTACGGATGAGTTATATCTAAAGGTTAAAGGTAAAGGCGGCCATGGTGCTACACCACATTTAAATATCGATCCGGTATTAATCACTTCTCACTTGATTGTTGCCATGCAGCAAATTGTGAGTCGAATTGGCAATCCGATTCTGCCAAGCGTTTTATCCTTCGGAAAAGTAATCGCAAACGGAGCAACGAATGTAATTCCTGATGATGTTTACATCGAAGGAACATTCCGCACTCTGGATGAAAAATGGCGCAATGAAGCGCATCAACGTATGCTCGACCTCGCGCATCAACTGGTACAATCAATGGGTGGGAAATTAGAATTTGAAATTCGAAAAGGCTATCCGGTTTTAAAAAATGATGAAGCATTAACCGCGCGCGCGAAGAAGAATGCTATTCATTATTTAGGTGAAGAGAATGTGGTGGATTTAAATATCTGGATGGCTGCAGAAGATTTTTCCTTCTTCTCTCAAAATGCGCCTGCTTGTTTTTACAGATTAGGTACACGCAATGAAGCACGAGGAATAATTTCTTCAGTACATACACCTACTTTTGATATTGAAGAAAGTGCATTGCAAATCGGAACCGGATTAATGGCGTGGTTAGCTTTGGAAGAATTGAAGGCTAAATAAACATCCTAATTCTATTTGAGAAATTAAAATTCGTCAATAGTAGAATTGTACCTTCCAATGATTAAAATTCATTTTTCCCGCAAAGCCTGATAGCTATCGGCTTTGCGAGAAATAAATAATATTCTGATAGTCACATTAAAAGAAATAATTCTTCTGATAAAAAACTAAAACACTTAAAACGATTGTAGCTAAACTACCGCATCATTCTCCGGAAAATAACCCGAAAACTTTAAACTAGTGAATGCCCTTCGGCGCAATAGCAAACATGTCAATTTTTTTTAATTAATTTTTTGTCCAACTTTTATGTTACTAAAACTTATCACTCTTTTTTGACCCACACAAAACTCCGGGTCTGCCAAACTAAATTCACGATTCTATAAAGCACGATGCAAGCAAAGAATAAATTTGAAATGCTGCAATTAATTTCTTTCTACCCTTTTGAATGTTGTGCGAGAAACTCCTCCGCCTTGGCCACCATATTTGTAGAGCCGATGAAGAGGGGGATGCGTTGATGTAAAGATTCGGGCTGCACCTCCATAATTCGGTTGAATCCGTCGGAAGCCTTCCCTCCCGCCTGTTCTATGATAAAAGCCAATGGATTACACTCATAAAGTAAACGCAACTTTCCGTTTTTTGCTTTTCCCGTGGATGGATAAATATAAATACCACCTTTAATCATATTTCTATGAAAATCAGCTACTAATGATCCAATATAACGTGTAGAATAAGGCCGATTGGAACTTTTATCATCTTCTTGGCAAAAGCGCAAATAATCTTTGACACCTTGAGGAAAATGGCAAAAATTTCCTTCATTGACACTGTAAATGGCTCCATCCTCCGGAATTTTCATATCCGCATGAGACAAACAAAACTCGCCGATGGAAGGGTCCAATGTAAATCCATTTACCCCTTTACCTGTCGTATATACTAACATGGTACTTGACCCATAAATAACATAACCTGCAGCAATCTGATCGACACCTTTTTGTAAAAAGTCTATCACTTCAGTTGGGCCCGTTCGATCATCATTTCGCCTGTATATTGAAAAAATAGTTCCGATGTTGACATTTACATCAATGTTTGAAGACCCATCTAAAGGATCAATACAAACCACATAACGGGCGTTTTTTGAATGCTGACTGTCTATCTCAATTAAATCTTCGTTTTCTTCAGATGCAATGGCAATGCACTCTCCACCCGCTCCAAGGGCTTGAATAAATTGTTCGTTGGCATAAACGTCTAATTTTTTCTGATCTTCTCCCTGCACATTGGTATCTCCATGATCGCCTAAAATATCGGCTAAACCGGCTTTGTTGACTTCGCGATTTACAATTTTTGCTGCAATGCCAATATCTCTCAACAATCGACTCAATTCTCCCTTTGCGAATGGAAAATCGCTTTGACGTTCAATAATAAATTGTCCAAGGGTGATGAATCTTTTTCCAGGAGTAAGGGTTTGCATTCTGTTGATTTTTATTGGTCAAAGATAATGAATGCGAGCCTATCGAATTCAAAAGTCTCTACTTTTGACGAACGCGTTCATGTTAAAAATTCGATGTGAATACATGAAGATGGAAGGCTTGGATGTTTTAAACTTGCAAAATGCAAACTTCCTATCCGAAAGAAAAACTTAAAATCCTTTTACTGGAGAACGTACATCCTACTGCTATTGAAATTCTCAAGAAAGCAGGTTACACGGATATTGAATCGGCACCAGGAGCTATGTCAGAAAAAGATTTGCTGGAGAAAATTTCGAAAGTCCATATTCTTGGTATACGTTCGAAGACTCAAGTGACCGAAGCGATGTTGAAAAAAGCAGATAAACTCATTGCTATTGGCGCTTTTTGCATTGGCACCAATCAAATAAAAATGGACCTTGCCCGAAAACAAGGAATCGCCGTTTTTAATTCTCCCTTCTCAAATACTCGCTCGGTGGCAGAGTTGGTACTTGGCTTAAGCATTATGTTGAAACGTCGTGTCTTCGAAAAAAACGAAGGTGCTCATCATGGATTATGGCTGAAGGAAAGTAAAGAATGTTATGAAGTAAGAGGAAAAACTTTAGGTATAATCGGTTATGGTCATATCGGTTCTCAGGTTTCAATTTTGGCAGAAGCATTGGGCATGAAGGTGATATTTTATGATATTACTTCCCGTTTGAGTTTGGGCAATGCTCGTTCGAGTGCTTCTATGGATGATCTTTTGAAAAAATCGGACATTGTTACTTTGCATGTTCCCGGTACAGGAGAAACCAAGAATTTGATGAATGCAGCTCGTTTAAAAAAGATGAAGGCAGGTTCAGTTTTAATTAATTTAAGTCGTGGAGATGTGATGGATGTATGGGCCGTTAAGGAGGCCATTGAAAATAAACATTTGGGAGGTTTAGCAGTGGATGTGTTTCCGGAAGAACCGAAAGGAAATAAAGATGTTTTTGCTTCGCCTTTGCAAGGTTTAAAAAATGTGATTCTGACTCCGCATATAGGAGGAAGTACCGTGGAAGCACAAGAATCCATTGGTGTAGACGTTGCCGAAAAATTAATCGCCTTCATCGAATCAGGTACGAGTTCCGGTTCATTAACTATTCCCGATCTCAGTTTACCGGTGATGAACAATGCACATCGTATTTTACATATTCATCAAAATGTGCCTGGCGTACTTTCACAAATCAATGGCGTACTTTCTAAAATGAAAGTAAATATCATCGGGCAGTATTTGAAGACGAACGAGGAAATTGGCTATGTGGTGTTGGACATAGATAGAAAGAGCAGTCCTAAGGTAATGACGGAATTGAAAAAAGTGAAACATACAATTCGTACAAGGAGTCTCTATTGATTTAATTTTGGTGCGCCCTATTTTCTTAAGATGAATTCTTTTTTCCGTTTGAAGACGGGAATATGAAAAAAGACTATTTTAGTTCTTCAAATCACTAATGATCATTTATGGAAATCATCGAACAAAAATCACTTCATTCTAATCCCGAAAAAGCATTCTCGCTTTCATTTAAAGGCACAGGAAGCACATATTTTGGAATTGCACTTGTCAATTTAATTTTGAAGATGCTCACCTTAGGACTTTATTATCCTTGGGCAAAAGCAAAAGAATTGCAATATTTATATGGCTCTACTTCATTTGAGGAAAGTCGTTTCGAATTTTTAGGGACAGGAAAAGAAATGTTCAAAGGATTCATCAAGGCACTCATGTTTTTCGCAGGACTCATCATCGGATTTGTAATCTTGCTCTCTATGGAAATGCCGATAATTGGAATTATATTTCTTTATTTGGGACTCCTGTTAATTCTTCCTTATGCCATTCACGGTTCCTATAAATACAGAATGTCACGAACTGCCTGGAGAGGGATTCGTTTCGGGTACCGTGGCGATCGCAAAGAATTTGTATTGCTTTTTTACAAGGAATTGTTTTTTACAATTATTTCCTTGGGATTATACGGAGCATGGATGACCATGAATCTTCGCAATTACCTACTGAGTAACATTCGCTTTGGCAGTGCTGAATTCAAATACAAAGGAAATGGCGGCGATTATTTTGTATTGAATATCAAAGGCTATTTTTTAACCATCATTACATTGGGAATTTATGGTTTTTGGTGGCAACGTGATTTATTCAACTACTACATCGATCATTTAAAATTGAATCATAAAGAAGATCAAATTCTTTTTAAATCCACGGCGAGTGGTGGCGATTTTTTAGGACTTATGATCGTGAATTTGTTGATACTCATCTTTACATTAGGAATCGGCTTCCCTTGGATTCTCACGCGCACTTTAAATTTTATCTTCTCGCATATTGAGGTCATCGGAAATATTGATACCGAAACATTGGTGCAAACTGAAAAAGAGTACACGGATGCGACCGGAGAAGATATTTCTGACATCATGGACTTTGGTTTTATTGTTTAATCAAACCCATTCATGCATTCCGAGTTAAGCACGCAAGCATTATTTTACAATGGTGTTATTGCAAAACCATTTGTAGCAACTTGTAATTTGCTGAAAGAAAGTCAGGAATTAATTTTGTCGATTGATGAACAAGGCGACATGATTTTCCCATTTGCAGATTTAAAATTAAACCATCGCGATAAAAATTTACTGATTTTAGGAATCAAGAGTAAATCAAATGCCCGGATTGAAGTAAAAGATGAAATGTTCATTCGAACCTATCTTTCTGCGGACAAGAATCAATTGCTGAGTAATTGGTATTCCCGTTTCATTCACGCTAAGACTTATGTGCATCTTTTTTTGGCAGTAGCTATTCTGGCTTTTTGTGCCGCACTATATTTTTATGCAGTTCCTTTTCTAGCTGAAAAAGCTGTTGACCTTATTCCGAGAAGTATCGACGATCGTTTAGGCGCTACCATTAGTAACGAACCGGAATTTTCCGAAGATGCAGATTCATTATTAAGCCTTGAACTCAATCATTTTCTTCGAATCATGGCACCGGAATTGGACTCACGTTACCGCATCCATGTTATGCATGATGATGTAATAAACGCTTTTGCTTTGCCCGATGGAAATATCATTATCAATACCGGTATACTTCAAAAGATGAATCGTTATGAAGAGTTAGCGGCTGTACTCTCACATGAAGTAGCACACGTCGAACATCGACATGCGATGCGATTATTAAGCAGAAATTTATCGGGTTATATTTTGCTTTCCTTGGTCTTAAGTGATGTGAATGGGATCCTTACTGTGTTCATCGATAACGCTCATCAGTTTCAAGCGATGAGTTATTCCAGAAAATTTGAGAAGGAAGCCGACCTCAGCGGACTCCAACTTTTACAAGCACATCACATTGATGCTTCCGGCATGATTGACTTATTCAAAATGCTCGAAAAACAACATCAAATCAATATTCCGGAATGGATGAGCACCCATCCCATCTCTCAAGAAAGAATAAATTATTTGTCAATGAAAATAAAAGAAAACCCCAAACCATTGCAATCACATCCTGACTTAAAAAAATCTTTTGCATCCATTAAAAATGCCATTAAAAATTAAGTACAATTAATCTTGAATCCAAAAAAATATTGCTTTTAGATTCAATAAATAAATTCAAATAATTAATGCTTATTCAATTCCTGCTTTTCAAATTTTCAAATTATTTCACTAATTTTACTTTATGAAAAAACGCGTCACAGGCATTGGAGGATTTTTCTTCAAATCGAAAGATCATAAAGCACTGCAAGCTTGGTATGATAAGCATTTGGGTTTGTCGTTCGAAGAAAAAGGATATCATTCTTTCATCTGGAATGATTCTAATGAGAATGGAAAAGGTCGAACAGAATTTTCCATCTTTAAAAATGATACCGATTATTTAAATCCATCACCTTCTCCATTCATGATGAATTTTCGAGTGGAAAACTTAGAAGAACTCATGATTGAATTAAAGAAAGAAGGCGTCACGCAAGTTGGCAAGCTCGACTGCTATTCCTATGGCAAATTTGCTTGGATCCTCGATCTCGACGGAAATAAAATTGAACTCTGGGAACCCATTGATGAAGGTTTCGATGTTGAAAATAACTGATTACTATCTTTTCGAATTTCAAAAATGACAAACCCAAATCTAATACACTAAAATTAATTTCAACTTTGTAATTGAACCTTTGCGAGCTTTGCTCCTTCGCGCCATATAGCTATCGGGCTTTGCGAGAAATAGAAATACTTTTTTTGATTTTTTCTCTGCTTTAAACAACTCATTCAAAAAACTCGAAATGAATAATTGAAGAATTCCTATTTCACTTTAATCCCATCTCCCGAAATTAAAAAATTATTTCAACTGCTCCTTGTACAAAGTCACCGTTTTTTCTAATCCAAAATACAAGGCATCACTAATTAACGCATGCCCAATACTTACCTCCAGCAAATTGGGAATTATTCTTTTGAAATATGCAAGGTTTTGAAGATTTAAGTCGTGTCCTGCGTTAATTCCCAAACCCACCTCACTCGCTTTTTGCGCAGCTTCCAAATACGAACGAATGGCCGCAGAAGGATCTTCCGCAAAACCGGATGCGTAGGCCTCGGTGTACAATTCAATACGATCAGTCCCACTGAACGCCGCCGCCTCGACCATCAAAGGTGAAGGATCCACAAATAAACTGACCCGACATCCCAGTGATTTCAAAAAGCCAACGACTTCTTTCAGAAAAGATGCCTCTGTAATCATGTCCCATCCGGCATTGGACGTAATGACTCCGGGAGGATCAGGAACCAAGGTCACCTGTTCGGGGCGTACTTGCTCCATCATTTTCAAAAACTCCATAGAGGGATATCCTTCAATGTTATACTCTGTATGTACTACTTCCTTCAAAGCATACACATCATCATAACGTATATGTCGTTGATCGGGGCGTGGGTGAATGGTAATTCCATCGGCTCCAAAATTCTGGATATCAATAGCAGCCTGAACTAAATTGGGCAAATGACCTCCACGTGCATTTCTGATAGTGGCAATTTTGTTGATATTGACGCTCAGCTTTGTCATGATGTTGCAAGATTAAGAAGATCTTTTCAATTGACGACATTTCGGCACAGTCTTTTGTTGATGGAAAACAAAGCCCTCATCTGTTTGTTCTTAAATTCCGATTAGGACAATAAAACTTAAAAAAATGAAAGATCTTCTTATGTTTGCGCCGAACTTGGAAACAACCGACATCGTTACACCCGAAACATTTAGCATGTTCGCAGCAAGATTAATATCTGATCATGTTCCTCCATTGAAGCCCGGCGACTCTTGCAAAAGAGCAGTTACTTGGATGGATGAATTAAGAGTCAACGCTTTACCTGTAATTAAAGGTCGAGAGTATTTAGGCTTAGTGTATAAAATGGATGTGAATAATCCGGCCTTGGCAGAGGTGAGTCTGGAAGATGCAAATTTAAAGTACCACAAGGTCTTTGTATATGATAACCAGCACGTTTACGACCTCACCAAAGTAGCTTCATTGCATAAATTAGATCTGGTTCCAGTCTTAAACAGCGAGAATGGTTACATAGGATTGGTCACCGTGAACGATTTAGTCTCCTATTTTGCGGATAGCCAAAGCGTTTATACTCCCGGCGGAATCATTATTTTGGAAATGGCATTGAAAGATTATTCGATGTCGCATATTGCACAAATTATTGAATCGGATTCAGCACATATTTTAAGTTCTAATGTTTCAACAAGCAGTGATCCTTCGAGAATTGAAATTACGCTTAAAGTGGACAAAGTGGACTTAAGTCGCATTTTAGCCGCTTTCTACCGACTCGATTACCACATCGTAGCATCTTACCATCAAAGTGAACACTCTGAAGATTTGAAAAACAGATTTGAATCCTTGATGAATTACCTCAATATTTGAGTGAATACTTTTTTTAATCACTGCTTTTCTGTGTCTCAATATTCATTTTCTTCGTGTCAATGAAACTTAAAATTATCCTGCTCTTGCTACTGATGTATGCCCCGCATCTTCGCGCTCAGGAATTAAGCGACAGTTTAAAACTACAGTCTTCGGTGATTGATCAAATCATTGTTACCGGCAATAAAAAAACCCGTGCTTACATCGTTCTCCGCGAATTAACTTTTCATCAAGGCGATAGTCTTCCCCCATATATTTTAGAAGCTGCGATAGAAAGAAGTCGACAGAATTTGATGAACACCGCGCTCTTCAATTTTGTAGAAATTCGTTATTTTCAGGGACTAGCAAACTCGGTGGTGGTACATGTGAATTTAACGGAGAGATGGTATCTCTGGCCCTCACCGGTATTCGAAATTGCAGATAGAAACATCACCGAATGGTGGCAGACCAAAGATTTCAGTCGAACAAATTATGGGATGTTTTTACGACAAGAAAATTTAACCGGCAGAGACGATATCGTACAACTGCAAATGTTATTCGGCTACACCAAACGCTTCGGATTATTTTATACCATTCCCTACATCAACAAAAAATTAAACGTAGGATTAAGTGCAGGCTTTTACGTGACCAGTGTGAAAGAAGTAAACTACAACACGTACAACAACAAAATTCAATTTTACAAAGACCCCGATAAATTTTTAAGAAAAGAAATGCAGGCTTATCTTCGTTTAACAAAACGACAAGGTCTTTATGATTATTACAACACTACGGTAGACTACCGCAATTCGGAAGTTGCCGATACGATTATTCAATTAAATGAACGTTATTTCACAGATGTATTTCCTCGACAGCAACATCTCGCCATCACCTGGAGTTATCGACACGACACGCGCGATTATCAGCCCTATGCTTTAAACGGTTATTTGTACGAGTTAGATGTGAGTAAAGTGGGATTGAAATTTTTACCACACGAACCTGATTTAATTTCCATTTCGATGGGCTTACGAAAATACCTTCCTCTTTCGAAAAGATGGTTTGCTTCTGCTGCAGTAAAAGGAAGGTTGATGCAACGCGAAGGAGGTCCTTTTTTCAATCAGCGCGCCTTGGGTTACGGTTCCGATTACATTCGCGGTTACGATTTATACGTCATGAACGGACAAGACTACGCACTCTTTCGCTCCAATTTAAAATTCAATTTACTGCCCACTAAAATATATCAATTCGGTTTTTTGAAAACAGAAAAATTCAAAAAATTTCCGGTCTCCGCCTTCCTAAATGCCTTCTTTGATGCCGGCTACGTTTCCGACAAACAATTCGGCTACCGCAATTATTTAAGCAACGAATGGCAGATGGGTTATGGTGTAAGTTTTGATTTCATCACCTATTACGATGTTGTGTTGCGCTTCGAATACGCATTGAATCGTTTAGGCGATGCGGGATTATATATTAGAGTAGGAACTATTTTTTAATTCAGAGTTTTTTGATATTGTTTACGGATATGTGGAAAAGCTGCAAGCTGCAAGCCTCAAGCTACACTTGCCCTGAGCCTGTCGAAGGGAGCCTCAAGCTACACTTGCCCTGAGCCTGTCGAAGGGAGCTGCAAGCTAAGGAAAATAATGAAGAACTAGCTTCAATAGGATTTGCTTTTTTTAACACTAGAGGCACAAGAGGGCACTAGAGTTCACTAAAGAACAATATTGAGCTTATAGAATCTCTTGTGCACTTTTGTGTTATTTAGTGACCTCTAGTGTTAAAAAAACTTCGCTAATTTTCGCAGATTACAAAGAGAAATACGTCAATCCCTCTGTATGAAGGGAAAATAATGAAATACTAGCTTCAATAGGATTTGCTTTTTTTAACAAAGAGGCACTAGTGGTCACTATAGAACAATATTGAGCATGTAGAACCTCTTGTGCACTTTTGTGTTCTCTTGTATCTTTAGCTCTCTGCGGTTAAATGCCGAATCAAAATCTCCCTCAAAAAACTCAAAACTCACCACTCCATACTCAAAACAGCAACAAAAAAATCAAAATCATCCAATATATTCAATCGCTTCACTATTTTCGTATCAATGAAAATAGCATTGTATGCTCGACAAGTCGACGCTGAAAATTTTCCACTAGTTCGTGAGCTTCTGAAAGAATTACAAAGGCACCAATGTGAATTATATATTTATCAGCCTTTTTTGCATCGAATTAAATCTTTGGGTAGTGATATTCCAGTTAATACTCCCTTTAATTCCGGCTCGGAAATAAGAGGTAAAATTGATTTTTTATTGAGCTTGGGTGGGGATGGAACCATCCTCGATACATTAACTCTAGTTCAAGATAGTAACATCCCAGTATTGGGAATTAATTTAGGTCGTTTGGGTTTCCTCACGGGCGTGGGAACCGAAGATCTTTCAGCTTCTATTGAGGCATTGGTGAAAGGTCATTACACCATCGACAAGCGAAGTTTGCTGCGTTTGGAATCGAACCGAAATTTATTTGGAGGGGTTAATTATGCTTTGAATGAGCTGACCATCCATAAGAAAGATAGCTCCAGTATGATTACGATAGATACGTACCTGAATGGAGAATATTTGAATTCTTACTGGGCAGATGGATTGATCATCGCTACTCCCACCGGCTCTACCGGATACTCCCTGAGTTGTGGCGGACCTATCGTTGCGCCCTATTCTGGAAACTTCGTCATTACCCCCATAGCACCGCATAATCTCAATGTTCGGCCAATTGTGGTTTCCGATAAAAATGTGATTTCCTTGGAAGTAAAGGGAAGAAGTCAATACTTTTTAGCATCTTTGGATTCGAGATCGGTGACCATCGATTCCGCTATCTCGCTGGCAGTCAGGAGAGAAGATTTCACTATGAGCCTCGTACGATTAGGAAGTGCGAACTTTTTGAACACATTGAGAAAAAAGTTAAATTGGGGTCTTGACACAAGAAACTAGGACACTCGCCAAAACATCGAAAATTAGCTCTGTTGATATAAGGGAAAATAGTATTTTTGTCCAAAGGTCTTAAAAATTCATATGAAGAAAAATATACTACTTTCCTTTGCCTTCTTGATTCTATTCAGCTCAATGAGTGAGGCTCAGCGTTTACGTGCGCGCTGGAAAGCATATCGTTACGAATGGAGTTTTGGTGTAGGTGCTAGCAACTTCCTAGGCGATTTAGGTGGAGCGAATGCAATTGGAACAAATGGATTTAAAGATCTTGAATTGAGTCTTACACGACCTGCCCTTACCGTGGGAATGCGTTATAAATTAAGTCCGATTTTATCTCTTCATTCTCATCTAACCTACGGTCACGTAAAAGGAGATGATAAACTCACCCAAGAGCTTTTTAGAAACAATAGAAATTTAAATTTCAAAACAGATATTTACGAATTCAATGTGAATTTTGAAGCCGCTCTTCTTTCTCAAAAGGAAGGGGGAATTTATCGTTTAAGAGGAGTGAAAAGATCAACTAGTTTTGAAGGATCTCTGTATGGTTTCGTAGGAATCGGCGTTTTCCATTTTAATCCTAAAGGTCAAATCAACGACAAATGGTACGATCTTCAACCTTTAGGAACTGAAGGTCAAGGCATCTCCCCAGCCCGTGATAAATATAAGAGAACTCAAATTTGCATCCCGTTTGGTATTGGAGGTCGTTATTTTTTCAATCGTCGTTGGGGTGTTGGATTTGAATTTGGCTTAAGAAAAACATTCACTGATTACATTGATGATGTGAGCAAAACATATTACGATAATGCCGCTATTGCACAGGCTTCAGGTCCTATAGCTGCTGAATTAGCTGATCCTTCTCTTGGTACGGTTGAAGCTACTTTAGCAGGTCAACAACGCGGCGATCCTCGTGATAAAGACGCTTATATGTTTGCTATTATCAGTTTGCATTATAAGATTCGTACGGGCCGTTCTAACTTCCCGATCTTCTAAAATCTGAGCGTTTTGAAATCATGTTGTCAAAAAATCGACAGCAATATCACACTGAAATCAACGTTTTGGAAAAAGCCATGAGGCCAATAGTCTCCCTACTTATTCTTTGTTTAGCATTACCACTTGCCGGCAGTTCTCAGTCTCGGGAACTCGGAATTATGGTGGGTGTAATGGGCTATAAGGGTGATTTGGATCCTAACATGTACGACACTCGATTTTTAGAACCGGGAATCTCTGCCATTTATCGTAGATCGTATAGCAATCACTGGGCATTTAAAGCCGGGCTAATGTATGGTCAAGTGAAGGCAGATGATAGTAAGGCCAAAGATTTTTATAGCCAGAATCGCAATTTGAATTTTCGTTCTCACATCATTGAGTTGAGCGGTCAGTTTGAATTTAATTTCTTCCCCTACCAAACGGCAAATCCTAATTCTTCTTTCAGTCCTTATTTGCTCTGCGGATATTCGCTGTTCCATTTTAATCCAAAAGCTAAAATCAACGATGAGTGGATCGAACTGCAACCCATCGGAACTGAAGGGCAAGGAACGGATCTTTACCCTAATCGCGACCCATACAAAAGAACTTCCTTGGCTTTTACATTTGGTGGTGGCTTCAAGTTTAAAATTGGAAGAAGGTTTGGTTTGACGCTTGAATCAGGAGTGCGAAGAACGTACACCGATTATTTAGATGATGTGAGCAGCACCTATGCCGACCCAAATACCATCAGAAAAGAATACGGAAAAACTGCAGCTTTACTAAGTGATCGCTCTCTGAATCAAGCTCCGGGAGGAAACATCGGAAGACAAAGAGGAGATACTCAACATCGTGATTGGTATGTGTTTACAGGAGTACAATTCACCTATACACTTTCAAAAAAATACATCGATGCTTGTCAGCCTTTTAGAATAAAACTTTGGTAATCACGTTAAGGTGAAGTTAAAATCCAGAAATGTCTCAGAAGGCCAAGGCATTTACTACATTTGCGAGCCGAAATATGTCACTTAAAGAGCAGATAGATCTTCAACGTTTACCACGTCACGTTGCCATCATTATGGATGGGAATGGGAGATGGGCGAAACAGCAAGGAAAAATTAGAACTTTCGGTCATCAAAGTGGTGTTATTGCCGTGCGCGACACCGTTGAAGGAGCCGCAGAATTGGGTATTGAAGTACTGACACTCTATGCTTTCAGCACCGAAAATTGGAATCGACCGAAATTCGAAATTGATGCATTGATGCATTTGTTGGTGCAATCCATCACCAAAGAAACGCCTAAACTTATGGAGAACAACATCCGTTTGGCCACCATTGGAGATATGGAGAGTTTGCCCAAAAGTGTAGCGAAAAATCTACAGAAATGTATTGACAAAACTTCGGGCAATACACGAATGACCCTTGTTCTCGCGTTGAGTTACAGTTCCCGTTGGGAAATTACTCATGCCCTGAAAAATATTGCGGAGAAGGTTAAAAACGGGGAATTAAATCCATCCGAAATCAACGAAGAATTAATTAGTCAACACTTAAATACTGCCACCTGGCCCGATCCTGAATTGCTAATTAGAACAAGCGGTGAAGCCAGAATCAGCAATTATCTTTTATGGCAAATCGCCTATGCTGAATTGTATTTTACAGATCAGCTTTGGCCGGATTTTCGGCGTGAAGATTTTTATAAAGCCATTATCGATTTCCAAAGTAGAGAACGTCGCTTTGGAAAAACATCCGAACAATTGAAATCCGAACATGCGTAAGATATTATTTCTATTTATTCCACTTCTCTTCTTATTCACGAAATCTACGATAGCGCAGGTGGAGAGTATTGGTGCCGGCACAAGCGAACTTGATTTCGCACATCCTAAAGAATACGAATTAGGCGGAATTACCATGAGCGGAGTACAATTTTTAGATGAAAGTGTTTTGATAACTCTCACCGGTTTAAACATTGGAGAACGTTATAAAATTCCTGGAGAAAAAATTGCTGCCGCCATTGAGAATTTATGGAAACAAGGATTATTATCCGACATCAAAGTCACTGCTTCAAAAATAAACGGCGATCGCATCTTTTTAAATTTTGAATTGAATGAACGTCCCCGACTTTCCAAATTTGCATTTAGCGGCATCAGTAAAAATGAAGCCGATAAACTTCGTGATAAATTACAATTGGTAAAAGGAAAAGTAATCACGGAGAATCTTATTCAAATCACGAAGAATCAAGTTAAGGATTATTACATTGATAAAGGTTATCTCTTTATAGAAGCTGACATAAAAACTGAAAGAGATACCATTGGCGGACCCAATCAGGAGTTGATGCGTATTCATGTTTCGAATAAGAAACGTGTAAAAATTAACAAAGTAACTTTTCATGGAAACACTCAATTTGAATCTAAAAAATTGAGAAGAAAAATGAAGGGCAGCAAAGAAAAAGGCTGGTACAAAATTTTTAACTCGTCTAAGTTTAGTGAAGAAGCCTTTGAAAAAGATAAAGAAAAAGTAATTGCTACTTACGCATCAAAAGGATTTCGCGATGCATCGATTTTGAAAGACAGCGTATACAAAAACAATGACAAGACGGTCAACATCGATGTTTGGATAGACGAAGGTCCGAAGTATTATTTTAGAAACATTACTTGGATTGGAAATACAAAATATCCCACCACGCAGCTTCAACAATTGTTAGGCATTAAAAAAGGAGAGATTTTTTCTCAGGCCAAATTGGACGAAGGTTTATTCATTAGCCAAAACAGCAGAGACATTAGCTCCCTCTATATGGACGATGGTTACTTGTTTTTCCAGGTAACACCGGTAGAAATTTTAGTGGAAAATGATTCCATCGATATTGAAATGCGCATTTACGAAGGCAAGCAAGCTACTGTAAATCGTGTTACTGTGAAAGGAAACTCGAAGACCAATGACAAAGTGGTGTTGCGTGAAATACGCACCAAGCCCGGCCAATTATTCAATCGCTCCGACATCATTCGTACGCAAAGAGAATTAGCACAATTAGGATATTTTGATCAAGAGAAATTAAATGTCAATCCAAAGCCGAATCCTGCCGATGGAACTGTGGACATTGAATACATTGTTGAAGAACGTCCATCCGATCAATTAGAATTATCTGGAGGTTGGGGTGGCGGTGCCGGAGTTGTAGGAACATTAGGAATTTCCTTCAATAATTTCTCGGCAAGAAATATCTTTAAGAAAGGTACATGGTCTCCTTTGCCAACAGGTGATGGACAAAAACTCAGTATTCGTTTTCAATCGAACGGAAGATTCTTCCAAAGTTATAATGCATCTTTTACTGAGCCATGGTTAGGTGGAAAAAAACAAAACTCATTGAGTGTTTCTGTTTTCCATTCGGTACAAAGCGATGGCTTACCTAAAGGAAATGACGACCGTTCTACATTAAAAATTAGTGGATCATCTGTAGGACTCGGAAGAAGATTAAATTGGCCAGATGATTTCTTTCAAGCATACAATGAACTTACCTATCAACGTTATGCTTTAGATCAGTGGTCGGGAACCTTTTTATTCAGTGATGGATTTTCGAACAACTTAAACTTCGAACAAACCATTTCAAGAAATTCTGTTGATGGTTTCATCTGGATTCGCAGCGGATCACAACTTTCTGCTACCTTGCAGTTAACACCTCCGTTTAGTCTCTTAGATAAGGGAGTTGATTATGCTACCGCAGATGCAAAGCAGAAATACAAATGGATTGAATATCATAAATGGAAATTCAGTGGCTCTTGGTACAAAAGCTTAGGTACTAAATTCGTTCTCTTCTCACGTACACAAATTGGAATTCTTGGTTTTTACAATCCTGATATTGGACAATCACCCTTCGAGCGTTTCTATTTAGGTGGAGATGGACTTTCAGGATTTGCATTAGATGGTCGTGAAATTATTGCCTTACGCGGATACAATAACAATTCTGTAACGCCGCGAATTAATGGCAGTACAGTTGGAGGAACCGCTTACAATAAAAATACATTCGAATTACGCTTCCCCGTTTCATTAAATCCATCCGCAACGATATATACACTTGCCTTCCTTGAGGCAGGAAATAACTGGTTAGGAACAAGAAACTTTAATCCGCTTAACTTAAAAAGATCTGCCGGAATTGGTGTAAGAATATTCTTACCGATGTTCGGTTTACTCGGGTTAGATTGGGGATACGGATTTGACGAAGTTGAAGGATCGCCGGGTGTGAATAAAGGACAATTCCACTTTACCATAGGGCAACAATTCTAAATTTCAAACATTAAAATAAATCCTATTTCACATCTGCAAAATTCTCAATTCATATTTTAGAGGTGAAGAAACAGTAAAGATTAGCCACTCTCAGAAGCTAAATCAAGAAAAGCAATAATTTAATCTCAATACAAACACCTGATTAGCAAAAGCATAAATTGAATTGTTATTAATTATCAATTGTTTACTAAGCATAAAATCAATAAATTTGGCATGATAATTTGCAAAAGCGGGCAAATCAAAAAAAACAATACTATGAACAAGCAACTCCTCGTCTTAACATTTTTAATTGGAATGTTAAGCAGCACCTCCATTTTCGCACAAAAATATGCGTACATCGATTCACAATACATTTTAGAAAATATTTCCGAGTACAAAGCAGCGCAGCAACAATTAGATCAATTAAGCATTTCATGGCAGAAAGATATTGAAGCGAAATATACTGTTATCGACAAACTTTATAAAGACTATCAGGCAGAGCAAATTTTATTGACAGAAGAAATGCGTCGTAAGCGTGAACAAGAAATCACCAATAAAGAAAAAGAAGTAAAAGAATATCAAAAGCAGAAATTCGGTTACGAAGGTGAATTGTTCAAGAAAAAGCAAGAGTTAATTAAGCCCATCCAAGATAAAATTTACAATGCCGTTAAAAAGATGGCCACCGATCAAAGTTTTGCGGTGATTTTTGATAAATCGGGTGATTTAGTCATGCTGTACACCAATCCTAAGTATGACAAGAGTGATGATATCCTTGCTGCCATGGGCTACAAAGCCGGAACCAAAGGCGGAGATTCTAAAGAAGGAAGTTCATCGCCCTCTTCTACTCCATCACAAGGTGGCGCAGATAAAAGCGGTGGTTCAGAAGATCGTAAATAACAAACCAAAAAAACATATATAAACCAATTATCATGACAAGAATCTTTGCCATTTGTTGTGGCATTATGCTGAGTTTAGCTGTAGCAGCTCAAGCTCAAAACACATTAAAATTCGGACACATTAATTCAACGCAGTTGATTAGTTTGATGCCGGAAACCAAACTTGCTGATTCCACACTGCAAAAGTTTGGAGCTTCATTGGAAAACCAATTAAAAACAATGACGGCAGAGTATCAGGGTAAAATCACAGATTTTAAATCAAAAGAAGCATCTATGGCGGATCCTATCCGTGATGCGAAATTGAAAGAAATCAGCGACCTTGAAGAGCGTATTCAAGCGTTTCAAGAATCTGCACAAACATCCATGCAAAAGAAGAAGGAAGAACTTTACACTCCCATCTTGAAAAAAGCAGAAGAAGCCATCAATAGTGTAGCGAAGGAAAATAAATTCTCGTACATTTTCGATGCAAGCGCAGGAACTCTATTATTTGCTCAAGAATCTGATGATGTTATGCCTCTCGTAAAATCGAAATTGGGATTGAAATAACATTCTAAAAACCATTAGCAAAAGCCTCGCAATAAAAGCGGGGCTTTTTGCATCTACACCCTTTTCCCTGTAATAAATTGCAAAGCTGAATGTAACATTAACAAAACACTCCAATTCCCCCACGATAAATTGCGGAGCTTATTCTTTGATCTTGGTTGTTTGATACAATCAAATTAAAATAATTACTTTTGAGCATGGCTATTGCAAAAACTGATGCTTCGCGTCCATTAGGAATTTTCGATTCCGGTATTGGTGGCTTGACAGTTGCCAACGCCATTCATGCTTTGTTACCCAATGAAACATTAATATATTTTGGCGATACTGCGCATCTACCTTATGGTGATAAATCGACGGAAGCAATTAAAAAATGGTCGGTGATCATTGCTGATTTTTTATTGGAGTATAATTGCAAAGCCATCGTGATTGCATGCAACAGTATTTCATCAGTTGCTTTTGAAGAAGTGAGAAAACATGTAGGCAAGAAAGCCCTTGTTCTAAATGTGATAGATCCGGTTGTAGATTTTGTTTGTGATCAAACCAAATCAAAGCATGTGGGTATCATTGGCACCAAAGCAACTATCAAATCTGAAGTATACCCAAAGAAAATTTTAGACAAATCGAAAAAGAAGACGGTCACCTCATTGGCTACTCCCCTACTCGCTCCCATGATTGAAGAAGGTTTTTTTAACAATAAAATATCCAAAACCATTATCAACGATTATTTATCGCGACCTAAATTAAAAAATATTGACAGCATCATTTTGGGATGTACACATTACCCGCTAATACGACCTGAGATAGAGCAATTCTACAAAGGCAGGGTACAAATATTGGATTCGGCTGGCATCGTTGCAGAACATGTTAGAGATGTTTTGCAGAGCAAGAAATTGTTATCGACTAAAAAAGCGAAAAAACATTTATTCTTTATTTCAGATTTTACCAGTTCCTTTGAGCAAAGCACAAAAATATTTTTCAAAGGCAAAATAAAACTAGAGCAGAAAAATCTTTGGAAGTAAATTGTTCCTTTTGATCATTCATACGATGACTTTAAATATTCTTCATTTCGGGAAGAATTTATAGAATAATACCGGATCTACCGATGCATGCGGATCTACTGATCTACAGATGTTTTTAAGTATTCGAATCTATTGAATTCAGCTTAATTCTAAATAAATTGTATCCTTAAAAAATATTATCTGGATTTAGTTCAGAGATTCAGAATGCATTTAACTTCCATCTACTAATGACCAACAACTAACGCCCAAAGACCTTGTACCCTGGTTCCTCTGCTTGCCCTGAGCCTGTAGAAGGGATCTTGTAGAAGGGAGCGAAGTCCGATAGATCGGACGAAGAGAACCACCAACGACTAACAACCAACGACCTTGAGCAAGCGACCAATCAAATCATCAAAAACATAATTGCTGCCACTACGAACAAAGCCAATATTCCGAGTATAAAATAAAACACACCAATTCCAATTCCCTTAAAAATTGTTTTAGAAATAGTTTGCCCGTACACTTTTTTGAGTGAGATGAAATAATATAAAGGTATGTAGAGATAAATCCATGAGGTATTGATACCACTAATTAGATAGAATATTTGATCGATGGTGATAATTACAAAAACGGCCGAATGCAAATGGAATGCATGAATCAGATGATCGACAAAAAATATTTTTCTGCGGACGTAAAAAAGATAGAGCACGAAGGCGAATACTGGCATCAAAGTAAATAATAGCCATGGCAATTTATGTTTGTAATACTCCCAGATTTTTGTTTTACCCGACAATTGCGTTTTGACAATTTGCGAGAAAAAAATAGTATTAAAAAAAGTTTTTTCAATTTGAAAAGTATCCATCAAAACTTTCGGATCATGAATTCCCTTATCCAAATAATATTGCAATGAATCGCGACCCACTTTATGCTTACCGAAAGAATAAGATAGATTCGTACTGCTATCCTCATTACCCGATTCTACGGCCTGCTTTACAATACCTTCCTCAGTGTCGTAAATGTAAACCGAATCCTTTTCTACTTTTAAAGAATCATTGCGTGAAACATCACGTGTGTCTTTTGCATTCGTTTTTTTATTTTTAATACCCACTACTTCTTTGGTTCCGCTCAATCCGCCAATGATAAACATCACTATGGTAATGGTCAAAAACATTCTAACAGGATGAAAGTAACGCGCGCGTTTTCCGGAAATATAATCGACCGTTAAAAATCCGGGCTTGAAGAGAAGAGGTTTCAAACTCCTTAGAACTTTTGAATCTAAATGAAGGAATTCCTCCACCAGCTCTTTCACCAATCCAATGGCAGTTTCTTTCTTTACATTATTCAGTTGTCCACAATTCGGACAAAAGTTATCCGACTCGCTGTTCAAAGGAGTAGCACAGTTTAGGCATTTACCTGCTCGACTGATATTCTTGAGATTCATTTTATAATTATATCCAAATCAGGAACGAACATAAAAAGAAAAAGCCGGAATATCATCCCGGCTCTTCATTTTATTTATTAGGTCTTAATAAAACTTAGATCTTTTGTCGACGATACCCGCCTTTTCACGAAGTGCATTATAGGATTCGTATTGACTACGATTTTGCAATTGAGAACTCAAGATTTGTTTGGCTTCAGCATTTAAATCTGCGGGCTCTTTTACATCTGCAAAGCTATTGATAGATGCTACATACACACCATTCATTCCTTGTAAGGGCGCAGAAACTTGACCAACTTTTAAATTCATCATATACCCCACTACATAAGCCTCCATACCACCATTCGGTAAAATAGGACTAGCGAAAGATACATTTTCTGCCATCTGAACAGTTTGTCCGTTTCCGCTAGCAACAGCATCAAGGTTAGAACCGCCCTTCTTTAATTTCTCCATCAAAAGTACAGCCTTCTTATCTCTTCTCACTTCCGCAGTTAGTTGTTCTTTGATTTGCTCAATAGAACTAAATCCTTTTTCACGACGATCAATCATTTTTGCAATCACAAATTTATTTCCGAATTCAAAAGCTTTAGAAATTTCACCCGGTTTCGCTGTAAATGACCAACGAACCAATTCGCGGGAATTTTCCATCGGACCTACTTGACGTGCATTTTCCATAATGTTAGGCTCTGCAAGCTTGGTTAAATTTTGGTCTTTTACTGCCTTGTCAAAAGCGTCTGCTGTAATGTTTTTAGCAGCAAAACCATTTGCTTTAGAATAAACCGCTTGATATGTTTTTGTACTCGGCTCAATTTTCTTCTCTACAAAAGCAACACGAATTTGACGACCCAATCCTTTTTGATCTGTAATGTGAATGATGTGAATTCCGAATTGAGTTTCTACAATCGTATAGTCTCCTTTCTTGCCATTAAAAACAGCATCGTTAAACTCGGCAACCATCATACCCGGAGCGAACCATCCTAAATCACCACCTTTAATTTTCGAACCCTCATCCGTTGAATACTGAAAAGATAAAACTGCGAAATTAGCACCTGACATCAAAGCAGCTTTAATACTATCTGCAGTAGCTAAAATAGCATCCTTTTTTGCCGGATCCATTTTCAATAGAATATGTTCCGCTTTTGCCGAATCAGGAAGCATTTTTACAGAAGAAACTTTTGCTAATTTAAAAGCACTATTCTCCTCATAAGGACCTGCTACATATCCTACCGGAGATGCGAACATGATAGAATCAATATTCACGGGCAAAGTTCCTTTTTTGTTGAAGGCAGGATTGAAAGGAGAATCGCTATTTAATGTTACAAACAACGAATCATTTTCACTCGTTCTAAAATCTTCTGTTAATTTATTGATCTCAAACAATGCCGCTTGACGATCCACATCACTTGGAAAAACTTCAAATGTTACATATTCTAAATTAGAAGAAGCTTCCTGCTTATACTTTTTCATTGTTGCATTGTACAAAGTCTTTAACTCTGCATCTGAAACTTCTATTGTTGTATCGGGAATACTTGCATAATTCAAAGTAACATAACGCATTGTTGCTGTTTTGTTCTTATTAAAAAAATCATCTTTTGCTTCCGCCTTTGAAACATAAAGACCTTGCTTGATCAAATTATAATATTTCTGTTGCACGCGCTCTTCGCGAATTGCCTTTTCGAATACCACCCATTGCTGACGTGTTTTTCCGGTTTGATCGTTGTCTAAATTCTTTAAAAAGTTAACAACTGTAGACGGACTGAACACTCCTGTTTTAGGATCGGTAAAAGCTTGCTTTACCTGCGGGTGAGGATTTTTTCCCTGAACCATATCCAATAACTCCTTAGGAGAGCAGGTCAAGCCCAGCTTTTCATACTGTGGATTCATGACCATTTCATTGATCAATTGATTCCATGATTGCTCACGAATCTGTTCTGTAGTATTTTGATCGATGTTATCGGAATTACTCTGAAGCTTGTAATTGGTCAATTGAACCTGAACTTTTTCTTCAAAATCCATCACATTAATGTCTTTTCCGTTAATTTCTCCCACGGAAGCATCACTGCTGCTCATTCCACTATTAGAGGAGAAAAAGTCTCCAAGAATAAATGCTACAAGACTGAAGCCTACGAAAACCAATAACAAACCGGCTTTACTTCTAATTTTTTCAATGACTGCCATAACCTAATCTTTCTAATTTTAAGGCTGCGAATATACGAAGCTTTCTTGAAGACGGAAAACTTATTTCATACTATTACAAAAGTAAAATGCTGAATATCAACAATCAGCTACAAAAATAATTAGAAACTCCTTTTCAGGTCGAAATTAACCCTTGAAAATCGATTTTAGCGATTCTTTTTTTGCAGTCTGATTCTTTGATTTCTGCGTACAATCCAAAAAACACTGGCAATTAAAGCCAAGGCATAAAACCAAATCGCAGAAGTGATGCTTTCGGATACAAGTTTATAGGTGCCAAAGCTGCCACCCATCAGCATGATAAAAAACCAGGAAAACTCAAGTAATTTCAACATGTATTTACTTTTATTTCTTAATAGTAATTCTACCTTTTACATTGAAAATCTTATATCGACTAAAATCCTGATTTGCTTCAAATCCCTTCCCATATATAATCTCGTCTTGCGTAGTGATTTTAACATGTTCGTCACTTGTTAACCTTTCTTCCCTTTCATTCCAAATTAACTTCTCAGTATTTAACTGTTCCCCCTTTTTATTGACTACCACCACGTCATTTTGAGCCTCCCATTTACTATCGTTTTCATAGTGTATGGCGTACTTTGCTTTCAACTCTGATTCAACTCCCATATTTTGATCAAAGAACTGAATATGGATTCCTTTAGGCAACTCTGTAATAGGCGCAGGAATCAATATTTTCTTTAACTCCGCTGCATTCACTTTAACTCGTACTAATCCAGAGTCACTATAAAGCATTTCTAGCCCTTTGATATGCTCTACAGGTTCTTTAGAAATATTCGTAACACGCTTTATTTCTTCCCGATCATTCTCACAGGCTGTCAGTTGAACACCTAAAACTAATAAAAAAATAGATTTGATGATGCCTATCTTAAAAAATTGAAAAAAATGAGGCGCTATCATTATCAATCAAATTTTCTTTTTATAAACCACATTTCATTAAAAGTTAAGCCGATAACGGCTCTTACATAGCGCTCACGAATCAAATTATTGTCCAATGTTCCCATCTGACCTGCCTCCAAAGTTATATTCAACATAGATTGAAATGCTTTCCGAATGGGCAATCCAAAACCAATACTTATTCCCTGATCAGCAAGTGTGTTTTGCTTCAAATTCAAAAAAGTACTTTCATAGTAAACACCCGCTCGGTATTGCAAGCGCTCACCAAATCGTGTACCTCGTGGATCACGAACAAATTGCCCACCAAGCGCTACTCGAATTGAATTATCTAAATTATCACCATTCTTAAATGATTCGTATTTGCTCCATTCTTGATATTTGAAATCGGACTGAATTAACCAGTTTTCATCCTTTGCCAATTGAACACCAAATCCGAATGAAAGTGGAAGTACAACTTTACCTTTCTCTTTGTCTTTAAAGTCGATGGTATCTCGTGAAAAATCAACACCCAATGCATTTAATCTAAAGTTCTCCCAAAGCAAAGTTTTGTTCGCTTTGAGGCTTTGTGAAATGCTTGAAGTTACACCAATGCATAAGGTATAATCGTTCTTGAGTGATGTTTTATAATTTAGACCAGCGTCGAACAAAAAATCTCCAATCGAAGTATTGTCTTTTACTCTTGTTCCAAAAAAATCCGAATTAGAATAAGAGGCGATTCTTGACTGTTCAACAGAGCCGAATAAATAGGAAATGTTTAATCCTACAGAAAGTTTAGGAGTAATTTTTAGTCCTGTCCCAACAAAATAACGATTGAAACCACCCGCTCCTTTATAGGTAGATGTAAGAGAATTACTAGAGTCAATATTTGTCTTTGATTGAATTTCATAACCCACTCCGCTGTAAGGAATCAAACCAAAAGCTAATCCCATTTTATTTCTGATGAGCGGCAAGCCAATCACGAGATATTCCAGCTTTGCGTTCCATTTTTTACTATTCAGATCACCTTGGTCGAGCCAATTTCGCTCTCCACTTAAACCAATTTCAAAAACCATTAAAGAGTCATAAGCATATGATGCAGGATTAGAAAAATTTAATCGGGCAACATTGGTTTCTGCAATTCCGGTTCCGCCCATTCCACGTTGATGTGAAAATCCTTTAAAAAGTAGTTCGCCCGGTCCAAATCTGGAATAAGGCGAAACACTGCTCGTTTGCGCACCCGAAAACTCAGGAACTAAAAAAATCAACAAACTTATTATCAATACATTAATTTTATTCATAGGGAAGATGCAATGCAATATTATTTAAACCCTGTAGTGTTAGATGAGGGGCTGCAAAGATGCAGGATTTGATCTGATTTAAAAAGAATTTCATATCTCCTCCGGTAATAATCAGCTCTAAACGAGGATATAATTCAATGTATTGCCGGGTTATTTCATTTATTTCTGCTGTCATTCCATTGATTACACCAGATTGGATGGATTCAAATGTATTTGTCCCAATTAAGCCTGATTCTGACTCTGCTTCCAATAATGGTAACTGAGCCGTTTGCTCATGTAATGCCCTAAATCGCATTCGGAGTCCAGGAGAAATTGCGCCTCCCAGATACATTTTATCTTTACTAACAAAATCAAATTTCAAACAAGTACCTGCATCAATAACAAGCACATCTAAATCAGGAAAGATTTGAATGGCAGCACATACATTTGAAAGTCGGTCACGACCTAAGGTTTGCGGACTTTGATATTTATTGGTAAGAGGCAAGGGTGTAAACTCATCCAAGGCAATATGCTTTTTGAACTTTGAAATAATTGGTGCTAACTCGGATGGTATTCCCGCAACAGTAGAGTAAACAAGTCTTTGAATGTCATACGTCTTCAAATCAGAATTAAATTCAGCAAGATCCGATGGAACAATGCTAGCCGCCCGAATTAATTCTTCGCCTTCAAAAATTCCATATTTAATGGAAGTATTGCCTATATCAATGGCCAGATTCATAGAACAATATTAAATAAAGGAAAAACATGAAATACAGATTTATTCATTTTCATTCTCTGAGACCAAATCAAAAGCAGTTCAATTGCTAAATGTTTGCTTTCAGCTTAAAAATACATTCTATTCAGGTTCTATTGGCCATTCTGGATTCTAATTAAAAAATCTATTTGCCTGATTTTTAACTTTTTCAAAACAAATTACAATTGTGCTAATTCCTCCTTGAAATTAGCAAAAATGTCTTACTTTTGCACGCTCCTGTAAAGGTGATGTAGCTCAGTTGGTAGAGCAAAGGACTGAAAATCCTTGTGTCGACGGTTCGATTCCGCCCATCACCACAAAATGCTCGAAGAATAAAAAAGAATGAAAAACAATCGCTATCGAAAAGTCTTATTGATTGACGATAATGAAATTGACAATTTCATCAACGAGCGAATGATCACCTCCAGTGGTTTTTCTGCGGAAGTGATTGTTAAAAATTCTGCGGATGCAGCCCTTGATTTTTTGAAGACCTTAACAAAGGAAGAAGATTATCCCGCAATTATTTTTTTGGACTTAAACATGCCCATTAAAGATGGTTTTGCCTTTTTAGAGGAGTATGAATTTATTACGGATACCATTAAAAACTATGCAAAAATTGTTGTTCTCTCTTCTTCTATTTCTCCTGATGACATCAGCAGGGCAAGCACCAATGCACATGTTTTTAAATATGTGAATAAGCCACTCGGCGAAAAATATTTAGACGCTATCAATCTATAACGACAGAAATAAAAAAACGGCTGCAAAAAAAATTGCAGCCGTTTTTTTATTGAAATATTTTTAGTCTTTAATCGGATTACTCATTTTACGAATGATGGTATCATCCACCTTCACATAAGATAAAACCTGATACGTTCCTTTGTTAATACTTTCGAACTCTGTCCACATTTCAGCAATACGTTTTACCTTTCTACGATAATCTGCAGGCTTTAACGCAGTCTTTAATATCTTCATGATATATCGTGCCGATTCATATTCCGCATCCTGTTCACGAATCTGGCGCTTCAAGCTAGAGATGATTTGCATGCACAAACTATCATCGCCTATGATACAATATTGCAGTGCTTGAAATAACTTTGAATCGATATCAGTAAACAAATAGTGTTTCAATGACATTTGGTTTCGCAGTTCATTGATCTTTTTTGCTGATCCCTGATAATCGCGTTGATAAAACTTAACGATGGCTAAAAATTTCTTTACACTAATGTAATGATATGCTTCTTCGACATTAATATCACAATATTTTTCCAACTTATCAGCATACACCTGCAAGTGATCGATGTTACCATCAATTTGGTATTTCATCACTTTCGATTTTAGAAATTGCATCACGAAGAAATTCATCATGTGCTTTTCGGTCATCCCCGGCAATTGCAGATGCACTCGCTGAACATAATAATCAGCACGAACAATATTTCCGGTACGGATGTAATATTCGAAATACATTAAATCTACAATGCTCTTTATGTTTTGATAAAAAGTATCCATCGGGTACTTTTCAAAAATCTGACTCATCTTTTGCAATACGGCTTCTACTTCCAGCTCGCGTGCTTTTAAACCATCTTGTTTCTGCGGCACAATACACAAGTAATATATTCTTGCAATGTTGTAAAGCACAAACAAACGATGTGAATCGTACAATTCGCAAATATTACTCAATTCGCGTTTCATCATGATCACTTCTTCAAGATCTGACTCCTGACTGTTCAATTGATAAACGCCAAGTTTTTTAATGAATCGAAAAAATAATCCTTCTGCTTTTGATACGGCCAATGAAAAGGCAACATGCTTATTGAATTTTGTTTCGTAACTATCAAATTCATCAGAATACAAATGCAATTGAGCTAATGTTTTATACACTAAAATTAACTCAGCATTCAAATCGTATTCTATCAATTGCTTTTCTAATTCTTTCAACGCGCGCACAGAAAATTCACGATTATTACCAAAAAGGTGTGCCGGTACTCTTGACACTTCATCCATCAAAGTTTGAATCGGGTTCTGAACTTTCTTACTTAAGATGGCTGCAATCTTTGAATTCAACCGTGATTTCAAGGTATAATAAGCGCTGGGATTCACTTGTAAAATCTCCATCATTTCACTGTCTTCTACTTCACGCTCCCTTGTGGTTTCAAGAACAAGAAAAGGCTTATTCTTTTTCTTGCCTGCTACCTCGAGTACCAATTGCTGATACTCCTCTTCAGTGAGCTTCTTAATTGTCTTGCTTAAAATTTCCATGTGTTGAATTTATTAATGATATTAATTTTTCCGTTTTGTGCTTCTTAATACGCAAGAGCGCATGGAAAGGTTCTAAAGATTAAAAAGTTCGAAATCGATACTAATTAAAAGTAATTCTGAAACCTTGGAATCGATTTTTCGTTTAGCGCATACATTCAAAAGCAGGGCAATAATCTTTCATATTCAAAGAAAATCGGATTGAATTCGGGGCAAAAACATGAAAAAAATACATGAAACCTTACAAAAGAAAGAAATGCAACCTATGCTACCCCTCCTGCGTATAGATGCCTATAAATTGACATTAATTAAAATATTCATATGATGAACCACCAGGAACACAACGAAGAATTTTACAAAACCATTCGCGAAAACAGAATGCTCATGTACACCAAACCAAAACGATATTTCAATCGTGATGAGCAAAAAGGCTCTGCATTCAAATTTCTATTCTTAGTAGAAGCACTTGTCTTTATTCTATTGATGGCTGCTGCCGGAACAGGAATGGCTCAAGGAACTATGCAGAAAAGTACGGTACTTGCTGCCGCGAACAGTCAGCCCGAAGTAAATATTCATAATTACAATACCGTATATAATAGCGGAAAAGTATTTGTGAGTTGGACATCAAAAAACGAATCTGAAGATTGCGTTTATATTATTGAAAGATCCACAGACGGCAGAGAATTTAAATCGGCAGGGATAAAAGAAGGTATCGGTTCTGAAATAGAATTATACTATTCATGGATTGATCAAAAACCGCCTGCGGGATTCGCCTACTATCGTGTTAAGAAAATTACAAAAGAGGGCACGCAGCTGTATAGTTCTGTAGGCTCTGTAATCAATCAATCATCCAATTTCGAAAACTACGCCCAAGGCGAAGAAGAGAACAAATAATTAAACTATTTGAAATTTAAATTGCCGAGTGGTGCAGAAGGAATGATATGAATAAAATGGCAAAAGATATTTTGAAAAAATACCTAAGCCTTATTCTCTTGTTATCAACAACACTGCTACGGGCCCAAGTGCCCGTAGCTTCGTTTACAACAAGTCAGGATAGTGGTTGTGCTCCGCTTTTAATAAATTTCACGAATACTTCTTCGGGAGCAATTTCTTATCAATGGACATTGGGAAATGGAAATAATTCTAGTCTCCAAAATCCATCTTCGTCTTATATTAATCCGGGAACTTATACTGTTACATTAATTGCAAGCTCTGCAACCGGAGTAAAAGACACAGCCACTTCAATTGTAACCATCTTAGGTGATCCGATAGCAAATTTTACAGCAAGTATTTTTTCCACATGCGCCGGTGGGCAAGTCAGTTTTAATAATACATCAGCAGGAGCATCAAGTTATATTTGGGATTTTGGGGATGGAAGTTCATCATCTGTCACGAACCCATCTCATAGTTATAATGCAGCCGGCGTTTATAATGTAAAACTGATTGCTACGAATATTTACGGCTGCCAGGATATTGAAATCAAAAGCAATTACATTACCGTCCATCCAAAACCACTCGCAAATATCAATGTCAATCAATATTCTGCTTGTGATGTAAATACTATTTTCCAATTTACCGGGAACTCGAATAATATTTCTGCATGGAACTGGAACTTTGGTGACGGAAACACATCTGCGCAGCAAAATCCTTCCCATCAATATTCTTCAGGAGGCTCTTACCCTATTCGTTTAATTGTTACTTCTACGAATGGCTGTGTTGATACTGCTTATTCTACCAATAATATCACAATTGGAAATTCTTTGATTCCTTCTTTTACTATGAGTGATAGCGGCGGTTGTGGAAATGTAACCATTCAATTTGATTGCACTGTTCCGAATGCCACAACCTGGCTTTGGGATTTTGGTGATGGAACTACTTCTACCATTGACAATCCACTTCATACTTACAATACAGTAGGGTCGTATTCAATTACATTAACAGTAACTACTTCGAGTGGATGTAATGGCACCGTGACTGTTCCTAATATTGTGAAGGTAGATGGAATGCCCTTTAATAATTTTACTGTTGTACAGGATAGTGGTTGTGCACCCTACACAGCTCAATTCGTAAACTTATGTTCCGGTGCTGCCACTTATTCGTGGGCCTTTGGAAATGGCCAAACTTCTACACTTACTAATCCAAGTACTATGTATCCGCAAGGTGGATATTTTTCAGTAACCTTGATTGCTACTTCACAATATGGTTGTCAGGTCGCAGTAACGAAAAGTCAATTGGTAAGAGTTTTTGCTCCTACAGCTGCATTTTCAGGTACTCCGCTAACTGGTTGCCCGAGCATGAATGTACAATTCACGCACACTGGAAATCCAATCAACATTACAGGGTATCTCTGGAATTTTGGAGATGGTACTACGTCAACAGTAGCAAATCCTTCACATATTTATAATGCAGTAGGAAATTATACTGTTTGGTTGGTCATCACCAATTCTTTTGGATGTAAGGATACTGTTTACAAATCGAATTATGTGAAAGTAGTGCCGGGGATAACACCGTATTCTTTACCTGACACCATGTATGTTTGCCAAGATAATCCTATTGCATTCACAGATCCTACTACGGGCAGCAATGTGTGGAATTGGAATTTTGGTAACGGTAGCGGCTCTACGTCACAATCGCCAAGTACCATTTATACTACACCCGGAATTTATACTGTTACACTAAATACCTCAATGCCGGGCGGATGTTCACAGACATTCAATCCTTATGCAATAATAAAAGTTATACCTTATATTCCTCGACCTATCGATTTCACATTTGCAAATCTTTGCAAACCGTATGTATTAAATTTTTCAACGCAAACACTAAACATTACTGCTTACAACTGGGATTTTGGTGATGGAGGAACGTCTACATTGGCGAATCCTAGTCATACCTATACGCAAAGTGGAACTTATACCATTACATTAAATATTACTGTTGGCGGTGGTTGTATGACTACCATCAGCAAGTCAATTACATTAGGTTACACCAATCCATCTCAAGCTTCATCCTACGATTTATGCTTAGGATCATCCGTTGCATTCACATTAAACAATTTGCCGGCTTTCGTTGCGGCTACTTGGAATTTTGGAGATGGAACCTTCTCAAATCAAATGCAACCAAGTCATACTTACACTGCTGCCGGAAGTTTTCAGGTGCAGGTGATCATTAGAGATACATCAGGATGTTTAGATACATTTAATCTTGCGCAACCTGTCGTGGTTAACAATCCATTTCCGGCATTTACTGCATCTAACGTTGCGTGTATACGAATACCAATTACATTCACAAATACCTCACAAAATGCAAGTTCATTTATTTGGGATTTTGGAGATGGAACAACGAGTATTGACAGTAGTCCAACTCATACTTATAATCAAGCTGGTGTTTATACTATTAAACTTACAGCATTACAAAATTCTTGTTCGGTTACAACAATTTTCAGCTCTTATTTAACTGTTGCTGATCCGCAAGCAGGTTTTACATTTACTACCAGTGGGCAGTGCATGCCTGTAACGGTCAATTTCATCAATCAAAGTTCATCTTCCACTACACAATGGCTCTGGCACTTTGGGAATGGTGATAGTGCGATGATACAAAATCCTGTTTACACTTATTTAAGTGATCCATCGGATTCCATAGAATTAATTATTACTGATAACAATGGCTGTGTCGACACAGCTAGATTGAGTCCGTTTCCATATTACGCTGCGGCTGCTTCAATTGATGCAAATTTCGGATGCTTACCTCACACCTCTCAATTCACAGATTTATCCAATGGTGCAATTCGTTGGACTTGGTTATTTGGAGATGGAGGAACATCCACATTGCAAAACCCATCTCATCAATACACCTCGAATGCATTTTATACCGTGACCTTAATCGCTGAATTTCCCGGAGGTTGCTTTGACACCATTTCATATCCGGATATGATTCATGTTTCAACACCAACTGCTGATTTTAATTCACCAACTTTAGCAGGTTGCTCTCCAACACAAATAAGTTTCGTAAACACTACATCCGATGCAGTACAATTCTCATGGCTTTTTGGAGATGGAGGCTCCTCATCAAATATCAACCCGCAACATATTTATTATATTCCGGGAACCTATTCCATCACTTTAATTGCTACCAATAGTTATGGATGTAAAGACACCATTGTGAAGCCGAATTATATTTCAATTCCCGGCACCTATACACGTTTCGGAATTTCAACGCTGAGTGGATGTCAAGGAGAAAACATCGCATTCACGGATTCTTCCGTCAATGCCAGTTTATGGAGTTGGGATTTTGGAGATGGTGCTATTGATTCATTACGCCACCCTTATCACATCTATCCCGACACAGGAAATTATACTGTGACATTGATCACTAAAGATTCTATTGGCTGTACCTCATCGTATATTTATCCTATACAACTCAGAATACACCCGGCACCAATTGCTTCTGCTAGTGTAACAGATTCTATTGGATGCAATAGTTTCAATGCAAGCTTTATCAATACTTCGCAAGGAGCTATTCAATATGCATGGACATTTGGAGATGGAAGTGTAAGTACAGCAACAAATCCAGCACATACTTATTTACAGAGTGGAATATTTAATCCTCAATTAGTCGCTATTACTTCCTATGGATGCAGAGATACCTTCAATTTCAACTCAGGTATTGATGTTTTACAAACACCGAATGCAATGATCATCTCGAACGATACTGTAGGTTGTGCACCGGCAATGATGAGCTTTAGTGATGGTTCTGACAGCCTGCAAAATCCCAATTATTTTTGGACAAGCAGCAATGGACAAAGTGGAAATAACTCCGTCTTTACACCACAGTTTAGCGTTGCGGGAAATTATTCCATCACTTTAATAGTAAGTAATGCTAACGGATGTAGTGACACTGCTGTTCAAAATATAATAGTTAATCCGTCGCCTACTGCAAATGCAAGTGTGGATTTAAATTCAGGATGTACACCACTCGCTGTAAAATTTACAAATTCATCCGTCGGTGGGCTTATGTATAGCTGGAATTTTGGTGATGGAAATGTTAGTACGGCCGCTGATCCGAATTACATTTATTCGGTTTCGGGAATATTTATGCCAACTTTAATTGTCACCAACAGTTTTGCTTGTACGGATACATTTCAATTTAATCCGGGCATCAATGCCATGATGACACCAAATTTTACATTTACGTCAAACAATCAGCAAGCATGTTTCAACGACCTAATTAATTATACAGTCTCGTTAAACGATACAATTTCTCCCTCCTATCAATGGGATTTTGGATTTGGCACTTCCATTCAAATGAATCCTTCTGTTTTATGTCAAACTCCGGGAGTATATGATGTTTCATTAATTGTAAGCAATAACAATGGTTGCAGCGATACGCTCATCCAAACATCTTACTTAACAATTCACGATACCATTCCTCCCGTTGCCAATCCAATTGCCTCGGTGAGTGTAATGGGTGATCAACAAGTTCAAATAATTTGGTTCAACAGCAATGAAACAGATGTGACCAGCTATAAGTTATATCGTTATAACGCGATTAATTCCACTTGGGCAATCATACATACTGATTCCAATCCTACCTTACAAGCAACCGCTATCATCAGTACATTCACAGACAATGTTCCGAATACAAAAACAAATACCTATAGCTATAAATTACAAACCACGGATCGCTGTGGATTTGAACTTCCGTTGCAAAATTTAACTGCACATACCACGATAGATATAAATACAAGTAAAAATGGATTAATCGTCTTTGTAAACTGGACAGCCTATGAAGGATGCAATATCAGCTCCTATAATCTTTATCGTACGGAAAGGCCAAGTGGAAGTCCTGTCCTGATCAGCAATGTTTCAAATACCACTTTAAATTACACAGACAGCAGCTTAACCTGTCCGTCTCAATACGAATATAAAGTAGAAGCTATCGATTTATGTGGAAACACTTACAATTCATTCAGTGATACATCGGCGATCTGGCCGGACAATATTTTAATCAATCAACAAAGTAATATTGTACGTTCAACAGTTATTTATGACACCAGCATTTTAACAGAATGGATGGCGCCAACTATTTTTCCATATAGGGTTTTAGAATATCACATCTATAAAAGCACGGATAAAATCAACTTCAGTAAAGTCGGAATCACTCCTGCAGGAATCATGAGTTTCATTGATACTGATGTAGATGTTAAAAATCTCTCCTACACCTACAAAGTCATTGTGGTCAATGATTGCAATCTGGAAGGCAGGGAAAGCAACATCGGAAAATCAATCGTTTTGGACGGCAAATGGAAAGATCGCAAGACGTATCTCAATTGGAATAAATACGAGCAATGGGACAGTGGAATTGATCATTACACCATCGAGTTTTTAAGTCCACAAGGCACCTGGGTACCGGTTAAAACAGTA
>Ga0209702_10001405_pt1 | contig 46266 bp, 42 predicted proteins | sample FRY01_FD_187210 | JGI IMG/M metagenome (GOLD analysis project Ga0209702, IMG submission 187210) | Freshwater microbial communities from Lake Fryxell liftoff mats and glacier meltwater in Antarctica - FRY-01 (SPAdes) (version 2) | ecosystem: Environmental > Aquatic > Freshwater > Ice > Glacier... | reverse complement strand
ACCACGTTGGAGCGCGGGCCGGGGCCGGGGCTGGCGCCGCTGCCGCTCTCAAGGACTTCATATTGCAGCCCACTGGCGGTAGTGGACACCGGCCATAACGGCCTCGATATCGAGTCCAGCAAAATCATTACGCAGTAACTGATTGCCAAATTGCAGCCCAAAGCCATAGCTGGCTTTTTGCTCATCCGTGTTTAATTCCACCTCGGGGAGTAGTGCCATAATTTGCTTCCGCTATGATGATTTCAAAATAAACACGAACCTTACCATATTGGAATACCGACCAGGACACGTGCGCATGACAGATGTTATCGAAGATATTCATGAATTCTGGTTCGGAAAACTGGATGGAAAGGGCCTGTGCGTCAGCGACCACCACGCGCGCTGGTTTGGCGCCACTGAAAAGACGGACACCTACTGACGAGAGCAGTTCGGCCCATCACTGACAATGGCGCGAGCAGGGCAGCTGCAGGACTGGACAAAGACTGATCGTGGCCTGGCCGCACTGGTCATCCTGCTGGACCAGTTTTCACGCAACATTCATCGAGGAGCTACTGCAGCTTTCGCGAACGATATGGCCGCACTGAACCTGGCACGAGAAGCCATCAGCAGTGGCAGACATGAGAGCTTGCCGCTGATTCATCGCGTGTTCCTTTACCTTCCGCTGGAGCACTGTGAGGATCTGGCGGCGCAGGAGACCTGTGTCGCGCTGCTTGGAAATCTGGCGACGCTAACCGACCACCCGCAGTTCGCCGGGTTCACCCGCTACGCCTTTGCCCACCGCGATGTCATCGCCCGGTCTGGTCGATTCCCCCACCGCAACACAGCCCTGCAGCGCGCATCTAGCACGGAGGAACTCGCTTACCTGAAAGAACATGATGACTTTTAGCCCAGTGTCAGCGGCGCTTTTGAGCGACAGGTAGCAGTTCATAATGACTCCCCGTCATCTGTGCCTGCCACACTTCAAAGCTACCGCTGTCCAGATCGTCATAAGCCTGCCGGATGGAGTCGTTCACCTGAGGATAAGCCACCTGCTCCCACGGGCACTCGTCACGGGCATAAAAACGACAGTCCATGGACTCCACGCCCGGCAGGCAAGACTCAGACGCGACTGTCGCGCGAAAACCCACATAGATCTGGTTGATAAAGGTAATACTGCCCGTCATATACAAGTGCATTTGTTCAGGCGGTAACACCACGCCCGCCTCTTCGCACAATTCGCGCACCGCACCTTCGGCCAGTGTCTCACCCAATTCCAGGAAGCCACCCGGAATCGCCCACTTGCCAAGCTGCGGCGGCAGATCACGCTGCACCCACAACAGGCGTTTGCCACAGGCGATAAATGCGGTGACAACAACCTGCGGGTAACTGTGATGCGCACTCTGGCAGCGCCCGCAAAACCAGTGGTTGCGCAGCTCGCCACCTATCGCGTGCAGCAGCAGTGGACCGCCGCAATCAGGGCAATAATTCATGTCAGCCAAAGACCCGCTCTTCATTGCGAGACGATAGCACTTTGCCTTGGCAAAAGCATTGCGGCTATGCTGAGCACCTTTAAAAACGCAAAGGGCTCAAATGACGACTTCGCAACTGAAAGTACAGCTACTGCTCACTGGCAATGAGATCATGAGCGGCGATACTGTAGACTCCAACTCCGCAATGATTGCACAGCGCCTCGGGGCGATCAGCGTCAGCGTCTATCGCAAGGTGACAGTGGGTGACGATCCGGACCTATTACAAACAGAGTTAGCCGCCATGGTCGCGGGTGCAGATCTGGTCATCGTCAACGGCGGCCTCGGCCCCACCATCGACGACCTCACCGCAGCGATCCTGGCAGCCGTCGCGGGCGTGCCTCTGAAGGAACACCCCGACGCCGTTAAGCATCTGAATCAGTGGTGCGACAAACGCAACCTGCTGCTCAATGCCGCCAATTTGAAACAGGCAATGCTCCCTGAGGGTGCGAGCATCTTAGACAACCCCGTCGGCAGTGCTGTGGGCTTCGAGATGACGCTGGGCACCTGCCGCGTTATCTGCACTCCGGGCGTACCCAGCGAGCTGAATCGCATGCTGGACAGCATCGTGGCCGAGCTCGCCACACAGCTGCAACGCCGACCGCAGCGCAGCATCCAGCGCCTGCAGACCTTTGGCCTTGGCGAGTCTACCGCCCAGCAGATAATCAGTGACGCCATGCCCGATTGGCCACAGGACGTGGAACTGGGCTTTCGCGCCGGCGCACCCCAGATGGAAATCAAGCTCAGCATCAATAGTGATGCAGCGACGGAGGCGCGCAAGCACTGCCGCAATCAGTTGCAACAGTTGTTCGGCGACCACATTATCGGCGAAGGCGATGTGACGCTGGCACAACGTGTGCTTGAATTGTTAAGCGAACGCGGGGCCACACTCGCTACAGCAGAGTCATGCACCGGAGGATTAATAGCCTCCATGCTAACGCGCGTGCCCGGATCATCACAGGGCTTTCACGCCGGATTCGTCACCTACTCTAACGCCATGAAACAATCGATACTGGGCGTGCGCGAAGAGACGCTGGCCCAGCACGGCGCTGTTAGCGAGGCAGTGGTGCGCGAAATGGCGCTAGGCGCTTTGGAGCGCGCCAACGCAGACTACGCGATTGCCGTATCCGGCATCGCCGGACCCGACGGCGGTTCACCCGAGAAGCCGGTCGGCACGGTCTGGCTGGCCTGGGGTGATCGGCGGAACATTCGCACACGCGGCTTGTGCTGGCCAGTAGAGCGCACTTTGTTCCAGACCATGATCGCAGCCGCTGGCCTCGACATGATGCGCCGTATCCTCATCGGTACCGAGGAAGAACCGCGCTATTTTGGCCAGCGCCGAATGCGCTAGCGGGAACGGGTCGCACGCATCAGGGCTGCAACTGCTCAATCTCCCATGCGCCCTGCGTGGCGCGGCGGTAGACAAAGCGATCGTGCAGGCGGTGCACGCCGCCCTGCCAGAATTCAATGCGCTGTGGCAATACCTCATAGCCGCCCCAGAACGCTGGCCTGGGGATTTCATCGTCGCCAAATTTCTCGCGAATGCGCTGTGCTTGCCGCTCCAGCGCGGTGCGGCCATCAATCGGCTTACTCTGCCTGGACGCCCAAGCTGCAATCTGGCTCTCGCGCGGCCGCGACGCAAAGTACGCCGCCGATTCAGCACTGCCTGTTTTTTGAGCGACGCCTGCGACGATGACCTGTCGATCTAAAGCATTCCAGGGAAAATGCAGGGAAACTCGCGGCTCCCGCTCTATCGCAAGTGCCTTATCGCTGTTGTAATTGGTGTAGAACACAAAGCCTGCTTGCGACAACCCCTTCAGCAAAACGATGCGTTGCCGCGGCGCGCCATGCTCATCAAGAGTCGCCAGCACCATAGCGGTCGGATCATCCAGGTCGGCCGCCGCTGCCTGCTCCGACCACTGCTCAAATTGACGCAACGGACAGGCATCAAGCATCCCTAATGTAAGACCAGCGGAGGTGTACTCGCGGCGGAATTTCTCGTATCGCACTGTCGTATCCTGCTACCCTGTCGTTCATTATAATAGCCGCAGTACAATGTAGAGGCAAAGCTCCGCTCAATGGATAAACCACCAATAATTCACGACGCGCAAAGCGCAGATCTTGAGACCCTGGTCGACACACTGAGCGACAGTTTTTCTGAAGACCCCATGTTTAACTGGCTGTTCCCGACAACACAGCTTTACCCGCATTTCTTTCGCATGCTGCTGAAGAATGTCTACCTGCCGCGCGGCATTGCGCACCTCGACGAGGAGGGGCGCGCTGCGGCCCTTTGGCTGCCGCCGGAACAGCGCTTGAAACTCGCCCCGCGACTGAGCCTGTTGCGCTTTGGCCTGAAGCTACTCAATCAAAATGGCATGCGACCTGTCTGGCGCGTATTGAGACAAGGGGCGGTTTTTGCCAAACACCATCCAGTTGAACCTCACTATTACCTGCAGTTTATAGGTTGCTGCCGCAGAGATCAGGGTCAGGGCATTGGTGCGGCGCTACTCAAGCGGGGTATCCACATTTGTGACGAACGCGGTATGCCGGCTTACCTGGAGTGTTCCAACCCGCGCAATGTAGCGTTCTATGAACGCCACGGATTCGTCGTAAGGGGTCGACAGGCGGTAGGGAAAAACGGCCCTATGGCCTGGTTTATGTGGCGCGATCCGCGCTAGGCATAACTCACAGCAATCTGCTGCAACCCCATAGCCGACAGCCCATATCGGTGCCACCTCACTGTTTCGTACTTGGGTATACCGGCGCGCGCTTGGCCATTGCCGGAATCTGCGGGAACGGAAAAAAATCCTGCCAGTCGTCGCCGAAGTCTTCACCGAGGCTGCGGCCAAACGCCGATTGATACGCGCGATCCATGGCGCCCGATAGTGCTTCGGACGAGGCAATGGCAAGCAGCACAGCGGCCTCCATAATACCTTCAGCACGCAATCGCTGAGTGGGCGGCACATCGTCACCTGCGGCCAGCGCCGAGAACATTGCGGTCCAGCGTTGTTCGAGCTCTGCTTCCAGTAAATGCATCTGTGGTGGCTCCTTCTTCTTACGCGCTTGATCAGTGTGCTGACCATGGAAACGTCGCTGGTCAGTATGCGTGGCAAACCAAAACAGTTAAAGTCTGGGCTATCCTGATCGACGAGAAGCATTTCCTGTGACGACACTGCCGCAATCACTTCTGTTCCTTAGCCTTTTCAGTCTGGCACTCGCACCTCAGACCGCACCCGGCGCGGAGATTTCGGCAGCGGCGCGAACGCCTCTACCCTCTCTTTCTGGCGAGAGCAGCGAAGCCAAAAAAATCGAGCCAATCATTGACTATCGCGAACGGTTTATTCCGGTTGTCGCGCGCAATGGCATGGTGGTGGGCCCCGAAGAACTGGCCGCCGAAGTGGGCGCGCAGATGCTGCGCCAGGGCGGCAATGCGGTGGATGCAGCAGTAGCCACCGGTTTTGCGCTGGCGGTCACTTACCCGCGCGCAGGGAATCTTGCTGGCGGTGGCTTTATGCTCATCCACCTGGCCGACAAAAACCGCCAGACCCTGATCGACTATCGTGAGAGCGCCCCCGCTGCTGCCAGCCGCGACATGTTTCTGGACGATGAAGGCAACGTGGATCAACAACGCGAGTTCTTCAGCTTGCAGTCCGCTGGCGTGCCCGGCACTGTTGCAGGCTTGCTCTACGCACTGGAGCAATACGGCACACTCAGTCGCAAACAAGTGCTGGCCCCTGCTATTGCGCTGGCTACCGGAGGCTTCCCCGTATCCTTTGCTCTATCGTTTGAACTTGACGCCAGCGCAGAGCGCCTGCTGCAGAATCCTGCCGCAAAACGCCTGTTTTTCAAGGCCGATGGCTCCGCCTACGACATTGGCGACACCTGGCAACAACCCGACCTTGCGTGGACGCTCACGCAGATCAGCGAAAAAGGTGCCGACGGCTTTTACCGCGGTGAAGTAGCGCGGCGCATCGCCGAAGAAATGACGTCCGGTGGCGGCCTGATCACCGCCCAGGATCTGGTTGACTACAGGGTGATTGAGCGCGAACCAGTGCGCGGCACCTATCGTGGCTTTGAAATAGTGTCTACCCCACCGCCCTCTTCCGGCGGCATCCACATACTGCAAATCCTCAATGTGCTTGAGGGCTATGATTTGCAGGCCATGGGTCACAACTCAGCCGCTTACGTGCATCATCTGGCAGAGAGCATGAAACTGGCCTATGCCGACCGTAGCCTCTATCTCGGGGACCCGGACTTTGTTGCGGTGCCAGTGGCGCAACTTATCGACAAAGACTATGCCAAGCGCCAACGGGCGCGTATTGACAGTGGGCGCGCGACACCCGCCGAGCAAATCGCACCGGGCAGGCCACTGGGCAAGGAGAGCACCGAGACCACGCACTACAGCGTGGCCGATCGCTTCGGCAATGTGGTCAGCAACACCTACACGCTGAACTTCAGTTTCGGCTCCGGCATCGCGGTGCCGGGAACGGGCATGCTACTGAACAACGAAATGGCGGATTTTGCCGCCAGTCCAGGCAACGCCAACGCCTTCGGGCTGGTACAGGGCGAAGCCAACAAAATTGAGGGGGGCAAACGACCGCTATCCTCCATGAGCCCAACTATTATCCTGCGCGACGGCAAGCCATGGCTGGCGACTGGCAGCCCCGGCGGCAGCGTGATCATCACCACAGTACTGCAGATGGCGCTGAACGCGATGGAGTTCAACATGAACGTGGCTACCGCTGCGGCAGAACCGAGAATGCATCACCAGTGGATGCCCGATCTCCTGCGAATGGAAGAAGGTTTTAGTCCGGACACCGTGCGATTGCTGCAGGCTATGGGGCAACAGGTCGATATCGCGAGCCGCACCACCGGGCGCACCAATTCCATCATGCTTGAAGGCGGCTGGTTGTTCGGCGCCTCGGATTCGCGTCGACCCGGTGGTTGGGTAGCCGGGTATTAGCGTGTAACGGTCCAAGCCCAGCCTTGTCCCACCCGCCTAGCGTTACAACCCTGCGTATTGCAGCACGCCAGACTCCCTGACTGCTCAGCCCCGGCTTGGGCGCGACAATTTGTCACTCCTGCCCGCCTGCTGAAGACGCTAAACTTGCATCCTCTCCAGAGGCTTGCTCTACGATCTGCCGTCGCAGCTGTCGTGCCACGCTCCTGAGTCAAGATATCTACTTCGATAAAGAGCATTTGCATGCACTACAAAAACAACAGTGAGCAGCGGTTGGCGCTGGCTCTACCTGGCCTTGTCGCATTCGCTATATTGGCGCCTGCAGCGGTACAGACTGCCCACGCAAACAGCCCCGAGGGCCCCACTTTGGAGACAGTGGAGGTCCATGGCCAACGACTGCGACTTGACCTGCTGCGGGAACAAGCCCTGACCCCCGGTGGTGTTACCGTAATCGACAGTGACACGCTGTTCCAGCGCACTATGCCGAACCTGGCCGATATGCTGCGCTACGCACCGGGCGTCTGGGCCAATAGCACCTCGGGGGGCGATGGTGTTTTTCTCTCCATTCGCGGCTCCAACCTCGACGCCACAAACTTCGATAGGAACGGCGTGAAACTGCTGCAGGACGGCCTGCCGATCACGACCGCCGACGGCAACAATCACAACCGGCTGATTGACCCTCTAAGCACGCGCTTTGCGACAATTGCGCGCGGCGCCAATGCAATGACGTACGGTGCCAGCACGCTCGGTGGAGCCATCAATTTCAATTCACCCACAGCGCTCAACAGTAGTCCGCTGCAGCTATTTGCCAATGCAGGTAGCCACGGGCGAATGGACGCGCGGGCAATGGCCTCGGGTGTTCTCGACAATGGCCTGGACGGTCTGGTGTCAGTAAAAAGTAACAACTGGGACGGCTATCGCGAGCACAGCCGCGAAGAACACGACGGCATCTTTGGCAACACCGGGTGGAATTTCTCGAACGGCGGCGACACACGTTTCTATGGCACATATCTCAGCAGCAAACAGGACTTGCCGGGCGCGCTGACCGAAGAGCAATTCAAGGACAACCCGGGCCAAGCGGCTCCTGAAGCAGAACTTGGCAACTACCAACTTAACGTTGACACCTGGCGCGTGGCCAACAAGACCCGCTGGGCACTCACGGACAATAGCAGCCTTGAACTGGGCGTCTCCTGGGAGGAGCAAACGCTACACCACCCTATCGTCTACCGCGAGGTCGATTTCGACGGGCCCGGACCACTACCCCCGCAGGAAGTCTTCAGTCTACTGATTGACACCGACCACCGCGATGCCGGCGTGATGGGGCGCTATGAGCTGCAACTCGACAGCCACGACCTCCTCTTTGGCTTCAATTATGGTGACGGCGAGGTAAGCGGCGGAAATTACCGCAACAACAACGGCAAGAAAAACGGCGAAACAACTGCTGTAGACAGAACGGCACAGAACCTGGAAGCCTTCGCCTTAGACCGCTGGAGACTGGCGCCCCAATGGACACTGGTGTATGGCGCTCAGGTCGTATGGGCAGAGCGTGATGTTAAGAATACCGACGTCGCCACAGCGGTGGTGCGAAATCCCAGCGCCGATTACGACAGCATCAACCCCCGCCTTGGCGTGTTATACGATATCAACGACAGTATTACGCTGTTTGCCAATGCCAGCAGGGTGTTTGAAGCACCCACCAACTATGAGCTGGAAGACGACGTGAGAGGCGATGACCAGACACTGGATCCAATGGAGGGCGCGGTGCTGGAAATCGGCAGCCGCGGCGAGCAGGCTTTTGGTGAGGCCAGCAAGTGGTATTGGGACGTGGCGCTCTACTACGCGCAGATCAATGATGAAATCCTCTCGGTGGACGACCCCTTCGCGCCGGGCACCAGCCTCACTGCGAACGTAGACAAAACGATACATGCGGGCATCGAGTCACAACTCGGTGGCACCCTGACGCTGGACGGTGCAGGGCGCCACCTCCTTGAGCCAACGCTTACAGTGACTCTTAATGAATTCAGCTTCGACAACGATGCTACCTACGGCAACAACGATTTGCCGGCGGCGCCAGATTATGCGGTGCGCGGGGAACTTTTGTATCGTGATACAAGCGGGTTTTACGTGGGGCCAACCTTCGACCTGGTGGGCGATCGCTACGCCGATTTCAACAATAGCTATAAGGTGGACAGCTACACGCTGCTGGGTTTGCGCGGCGGCTTTATCAGCGAGCGCTGGGAGGTTTTTGTCGAGGCGACTAATCTGCAGGACACCGAGTACGTGTCGACGCTGAGCGTGCGTAACATCGCGGCGCCAGACGCGCCCATTCTCAACTCTGGCGCACCGCTGTCGTTGTATGCTGGTGTTCGCTTCCAGCTATGACGCACACGCAAAGCGACAAACGCACGACATCGGGCAGCCCGCAGTACCGGGCGACGTGGCGCTGGCATTTTTTTGCCGGCATTTTCGTGATGCCATTTTTGCTGGTGTTGGCGATCACCGGTCTGGTGATGGTCTATTTTACATCGGTGGAGACCCCTGTGGGCGAGCGCCTTGTCGTCGATGCCTCTGAGGGCACACCGAGATCCCCCATGCAGCAACTGGGTGCGGCGGCTGCCGCGTTGCCCGACGCGACGATTACCAAGTATATTCCGCCCCCCACGGCATACAGCACCACGCAGTTTGAGCTAACACAGGCCGATCACGCCTGGGTTGTCGACATCAACCCCTATACCAGTCAGGTACTGCGTGTGGTGGATGGGAACCGCACTCCCTACGCATGGGCGCAACGGATTCACAGCAGCCTGCTAATAGGCGATGTCGGTGAAATCCTGATGGAAGTGGTTGCTGGCCTGGCATTGCTGTTGATCGTCACCGGGCCATACATGTGGTTGCGACAACAAAAACTGCAGCCTGCACAGGAATCCTCCCGCCGCAGTCGTTGGCGCCGTTGGCACCTGTTCACCGGGTTATATGCCTCTGTCGGGCTCTGCTTCTTTCTGCTATCGGGGCTGGCATGGACCAACATCTGGGGTGGCAAGTTCGTGCAAGCGTGGGGGTCTTTCCCCGCCGAAAGGTGGGGGCCTGTAGCACTCTCAGGTTCAAATCACAGCGCGATGAATCACGGCTCAGCAAAAGAAGCGCCCTGGGGCCTGGAGCAGACACCACTGCCCGCTTCGGCCTCACAGGCATTGCACGCCGCCCAAGTTGAACGCACTGCGATAAATCTGGATTTCGTCGATAAACTGGCCAAGGATATCGACTTCGGCCCGCGCTACCGCATCGCGCTGCCGCAGGACGTCGATGGCGTCTACACCATCAGCAGCACGACGATGACCGGCGACATTGATGTGCCGAGCGATGAGAGAACAGTGCATGTCGACCGCCATAGCGGTGCGATATTGGCAGAGGTCGGCTTTGAAGACTACTCCGCAATGGCAAAGAGTATGGCAATCGGAGTCGCCGTGCACCAGGCCAGCATGGGCTGGTGGAACATTGCACTGAATGTGCTGGCCTGCGTCGCAGTGATCTTCCTGTGTGCGAGTGGCACGCTTTTGTGGTGGTTGCGTCGTCCGTCGAGTTCGCGGTGGCTGCCGGTAGCGCCCCGCACCGCGGGCTTGCCATTACGCAGCGGGCTTACTGTGCTGCTGGTGGCTATGGGGCTGGCCTTTCCGCTGTTGGGTGTGACGCTACTCTGCGGACTTCTGACCTATACCTTGATTGATCGCGCCCGGCAGTAGTTATGTTCGGCATGGCGGAAGCCTGCCAATACAACAAGGCTCTGTCGCAAAGCTTTGACCGTTTTAGGCCTTGCGCAGCCTGACCTTCGCCGTCTGCCGACTGAGCGCTACCAATTGGCCGGCACTGTCCCAGTATTCCCCATCTTCCTCAATCACGCCCCTCGTCATGTGCCGCGACACCAGACGCACCTGCAAAGGACCCGGCGCCGGATGCGCGCGCACCTGCACTGTAAGCTCGACCGTGGGCACCCAACCCACTGGACCGAACACATTAAAAACTGGAGGTGGAAAAGCGTCGGCAAACATCAACAGGTCGATCACTTGCGGGGCAGTGCCATCACTGTGGCGCACCCAGCCGCAAAACTCACCACTGCCGTCGGGTGTGCGCTTGTTGAATACATCGGTACCTGAGACCAGCCGCATTTCTGCGCGCTTCCTGAACTCAAGCCCCTTGTCGGGCGGCGGCTCGCACTCCTCCCATGGCGGGAACTGTGGCCGGTCCAGAGCGGACCAACTCTCGCCGCCGAGTTTATCTAAATCAGTGTAAGCCGCGGTAACACTCACCTTTAGCTCGCCCTGCTGAAACATTTTGACCTCGGCAAAACTGGTGCTGCGGCCACCGCCCAGAAATACCACATGGCAATCGATAGGGCCCAGCACTGTTGGCGCGAGGTAGAAAGCGCTGACCGTCATTGGGTCCTTATGCGGCAGTACGACGCGCAGCGCGCGTCCCGCGACCGCCAGCACATAGCCGCCGTTGGGGACTGCCCCTATACGCCATCCCTCGCACAACTCGCCGCGAAAGTGGTTTTCACCGACTTGCTCAATGGCGGTTTCCCGCGCAAATTGTCCCATAACACTTCTCTACCTGGCGACACATTGCCGATGCGTCAATGGGCGAGTATTTTGTCCGCCTAGCTGGGTAATGTATAGTCTTGCTGTCGCCTGCACAGCAACGCTAACTCTCTCAAGCCAGCGCATAACCAAAGGGGGTGTGATATGAACACGATGTCCATTCTTGGCTACATTAGAGCCTGCCTGCTGCTGCCCATGGTTCTGGCCACCCCTTTGTCATGGGGCCAGAACGACGAGCAGATGCAAACTGCTGCCGACAGCGTTACGACGCCGGCCGCAGATACGCCAGCCCGTAACCCGAGCATGCAATCGCAGGACGCTGCAACGACGACCAAAAACGGCACTCCAGCGCAAGAGGCAGCGATGCGCGATGATGAAGTGAGCGCCCTTGAGACTACAGAACCGCCGGTGAGCAAGCGCAGCCGCGCGCAGCAGGAACAGGAATACATGCGCGCCATAGAGCAGATCGAGTCCCGCGAGGGCGCCTACGCCGAGCAACTCTCGGAGTCACTGCTCAGCCTGGCCCTAAAGTTGCAATCGCAGGGGCGGCACAATGAAGCGATAAAACTGTTCAAGCGCGGCGTGCACCTGACGCGCATCCATGAGGGGCTTTATTGTCCGGAGCAGATCCCGCTACTACAGGGTGAGATTGCCAGCCACAAGGCCAGCCGCAACTATCTGCAGGCGGACAAACGACAAAATTACCTGTACCGAGTGCAGATCACATCCATGGCCGGCAGCGAGGCAATGGCGGACGCCTTTATGGACCAGGCGAGATGGCAATACGACGCGTACCAGCTCAACCTGACGCAGGATGACTACACTCGGGTCATCGATATGCTGGAGCTATATCGCATGGCCTTCAAAGATGTCGTCGAACGCGAGGGAGAGAAGTCACCCGGGCTACTGCGCCCGCTGCAGGGGATGTTGAAAGCGCAGTATATGATCTCCCAATACGATATCAGCCCGAGCACCCCCGTCACTGGCGAGGATGGCTATATCGATGAAAACCTGTTGCGCTTGAGAACCTATCATGGGAAGAGCTACCAGCAGGGCAATGCCATCATCGAGGCCATCGCCAGTATCGAGCGGGAGAACAATGCATCGGATAGCCAATCCGCTGTCAACTCGTGGATCATGCTGGGCGATTGGCGCTTATGGAACGGCAGAACCGAGGCGGCCTGGGGGGCTTATCGGGAGGCCGCCACGGAACTTGCGCGCTCAAATGATGCCCAACAACAGACGCAGCGGTTGTTTGGGCAGCCAGTAGCGCTCCCGAATATTGCAGACCTGAGTCCGCTGCCACCGGTTGTTGAACCCACAGACGCTGCGGTAACGCTCGCATTCGGGGTGAGTGCCGATGGCCGTGTGAAGAACCTGGAGCGCCTGGATGACAATGAGGAAGACGACAAGCAGGCCTTTCGCCTCATGCGGCAGCTGCGCAATACAACATTCCGGCCCCGACTCGAGGCCGGAGAACCTGTAGAGACACAAAAACTTGTTAAAGCCTTTAACTTACAATAGCGTTTCCTTGCGGCGCCAATATAGCATCGGCACAGTAGCCTGCCTGTGTATCCTATTGTCCGGCTGCCCTACCGCCAGCAATCCAACACAGCCGCAATCAACACCGCCACCCAGCAGCGCGCCACCGCCGACCAGCAGCTCCAGCAGCTCTGCCGGGAGTAGCAGCACTAGCGCCAGTTCCAGCAGTTCAGCCGGCAGCCCCAGCCAGCCCTCTGCCAGCTCGCCTGCCACCTCGCCTTCTAATAGCAGCGCATCCGGCAGTCAATCTGCAGGCAGTCAGGGCAGCGCGGCATCCGAACAGAGCAGTGGCGCGTCGGGCAGCGCCAGCGACGCCGTGGGCCCGCCGGAAGAAAACACTGACAGTGCGGGCGGTGAGTCGTCAACCGCCGCTGCAAGCAGTTCAGGCTCACAACAAACAGCCAGCGGCCAGGCATCCGGCGCCGCGCAGTCGGAGCCAACCTTTAGTGAACAGTCCGTTGGAGGCCAGGGCTTACCTGACCTGCGCGACGAAACCAGCCTCGAGGATGGCGCCGGCGGAATGCCAGGCGCAGCGGGACAAACATCAGCCGCTGGCAGTCCTGCCGGCAGCGCTGGACAGGCAGGTAGTCAGACAGGCGAACAGGCAGGCAGCCAAGCAGGTGGCCAGGCAACCGGCAGCGGCGCGGGGGGCGCCTATGGTAGCGGGAGCTACGGCAATCCCGCAGGAATGCCAGGCGGTGGTAGCAGCGGACCACTGACACCGACAGAGCAAGTGGCCATACTCGACGCACAACTGGAAAAAGGTGCAGGAGAATTTGACGCCCTGATTCTCAAAACTGAAGCAGAGCAGCGAGAAGCGGCGCGCGCGGCCGCTAAAAAATCGCGCGGCGGCGCTAGTGGCGGCATGGGGGGCGGCATCAGTGCCAGCAGTGCCGAAGAGGGCAATAGCCCTTATGACGAAGGCATGGCAGATGCAGGTGGCTACAGCACGGGCGGCGGCATGGGTGGCGCCGGGGGCGGCGCACCGCCTCAGGACATGGCCAAGTATCCAGCGCCTGCTGATATTCCAAGCGGTAGTGATGACGATGTGGTCGCGCGCCAGTTACGCGAGGCTGCCTCGCGCGAAGCCGATCCTGCGGTGCGTGAAAAACTCTGGGAAGAGTATCGCAAATACAAGGGCATCCAATAGTGATCAATCTTCGGCTATTGTGCTATCTGGGTCTATGCCTGCTGATAAGTGGCTGCGTGAATCAGACTATCAAGAGCAACTCGATACCGCCGGTCCAGACGGCTGCTACGAGTGTGTCTGAAGCGCAGTTGCTCGACGTCGCAGTGGTGGTGTTTGATCCGGGCCTTGACGATTATGACGACGATGAACAGGTCTATCCCGAAGTCCGTCAGGCAGAGGCTCGCTTCATGCCCCTGCAGCTGTCGCAGGCGATGCAGGAAAGCGGGGCATGGGGTGCGGTAAGGGTAGTGCCGGACGACGGTGAGGTTACCGACCTCATGGTGCGCGGCAAAATCCTGCGCTCCGATGGCGAGACCTTACAACTTGAGATCACCGCCACCGACGCGCGCGGCGCGGTCTGGCTGGACAAACAATACACCGCAGAGGCCAGCCGCTATTCGTATGAAGCCACCACCCGCAATATCAATGACCCCTTCCAGGCGATGTATAACACCATTGCCAACGACCTGCTCAAACAACAGCAGGCGTTAACGCTTAAAGAACGTGCAGACATCCGCGTGGTGACCGAATTGCGCTTCGCGCGCGGCTTTTCCCCGGACGCCTTCGACGGCTACCTGAAGCAGACACGCAATGGGCAGTATGAGATACAGCGCCTGCCCGCTGCGAATGACCCCATGCTGGAGCGCGTGCGCGTCATTCGCGAGCGCGACCATGTCTACGTAGATACGCTGCAGGCGTATTACACGTCATTCGATGCACAGATGGCCGCGCCCTATCAGGAATGGCGCAAAGCGAGCTACCAGGAGGTATTAATGTTGGAGCGACTGCAGGCCGAGAGCACACGCAATTTGATCATCGGTGGGCTGGCCGTTATCGGGGGCATCGCCGCAGCCACTGCCGGTGACAGCAGGACCAGCCGTGTTGCCGGGCAGGTCGCCGTTCTCGGTGGCGGTCTGCTGGTGAAAAGCGGTTTGGACAAACGCAATGAGGCGCAGATTCACGTGCAGGCACTGGAGGAACTGGGCGCCTCGCTGGAAGCAGAAGTCACGCCACAGGTCATCGATCTGGAAGACCGCACTGTCACCCTCCACGGTAATGTGGAAGAGCAGTATGCACAATGGCGCGTGCTGCTGGCAGATATCTATCGCGCCGAGATCGGCGGGCTGCAATTACCGGAAGATTCTGCCCGCACTGCTGATACACTCTGATCCGTTACCTCCAATACGCAAGGCCCCAACCACGGCATGTCTTCTCATAATGATCCAGTAAAACCCATCGCGTTTGATGTCATACAACCGGCGTCCGACTCTACCGTCGGCGCCAGTGCCAGCACGAAAAAAACGACTGCGCCGACTCAGCGCGGCACGCCGGTGTGGGTACTGCCAGCACTGGGACTATTGGTAGTGCTGGCGGCACTGGTCATTTTTCTGTTGCCCGCCGCGCTGGAACCCAAGCAAAGTGCGCCGGGCACCACGAGCGAATCATCGGGCGCCATCGCACCCGCACAAGAACAGGCGGCGGGCACCGCAGAAAAGTCTCCGCCCGCTGTGGATGCATCCGCACCCTGGTCAGATGCGCAAATCGCACACCAGCGCAAAGCAGCGCAGGAAGCGGCCGCCGAGTTGTTGGAACTGCAGATAGCACTGCAGGCGCGCGGCGTGGAGCAATGGGCGGCCAAGGCGTTTGCCGAGATCGCCGCGCTGGCGCAGGCTGGTGATGCCCTTTACAAAAACCGGCAGTTTGAAGAAGCCACCGCGCAATACCAACAGGGGCTTGCCGCGTTGCAGGAAATACAGGACTCGATTCCTCAGAGGCTTGTTCAACTGCTGGAGCAAGCGCAGGCGGCACTAGATGCGGGTGATGCAAACGCAGCCCTGGCCGCGCTGGCAGCAGCGGCCATTATCGAACCGGATAACGCCGACATTGCAACACTGAAGCGCCGCGCCGAGGTCCTCCCTCAATTGCTGCCATTGCTCGATGAAGCGGCGACAGCGGAAGCCGCTGAGGATCTGACACAAGCACAAACACTGCTGCAACAGGCCACCAAACTGGACCCCTTGCACGCACGCGCGCAGAGCGAGCTGCAGCGCGTTATGGCCAAAGCGCGAGACCGAGGTTTCAACCAGTCCATGAGTGCAGGCTATGCCGCGCTCAACGAGCGCCACTTCAACAGTGCGCGCCAAGCCTTTAACGCCGCTGCCAAGCTGCAGCCGGGATCCAAAGAAGCCGCCAGCGCTCTGCAGGAAGTGAGCACTGCAGAAACAGCACAGCGACTGTCCGGCCTCGACCAACAGGGCCGGCGCGATGAGCAGCAGGAACAGTGGGGTAAGGCAGTCTCAGCCTACGAGCAAGCGCAAAAAATAGACGGCAGCGTGTTGTTTGCCAGCGAAGGCCTCCAACGCAGTCGCATGCGTGCGCAGCTGGACCAACAACTGCGCACCGCCATCGCCGATACGCAGCGCTTGTCTGATGCAGCCGTTGCAGGCGCGACCGAACAACTGTTGGTGCAGGCAAAGCAGGTGACGCCACGCGGCTCACTGCTTGAACAGCAGATCTCCACTCTCGATAAGGTCCTGCGCGAGGCCAACACCACCGTCAACGTCACGCTGCGCTCAGACGATAAGACCGAGGTTATTGTCTACAAAGTCGCGCGCCTCGGCAGCTTTGCTGAGCGCGAGCTCACCCTCAGGCCCGGCAGCTACACCGCGCTGGGCACCCGCGCGGGCTATCGCGATGTGCGCCAGACGTTCACCATCACTGCCGACGCCGCGCCGGCGCCGGTGACTATTATCTGCACCGAGTCCATTTGAGATGACCAGCACCTCGCCTGATGCACTCGGAATCCACCCTGCGAGAAACCCTTTGCATGCCCAATAAACCTGTCACGATAGCGCCCAGCGGGTTCACTCCGCTGGAAGAAGTCGCCGTTAGGACGACCGGCCCGCGCAAGCGCGGGAGCGCAGTACTGCTCGCCTGCCTGGCGATATTTGTGCTGATAATGCTGTTCTTGTTCAGCGCGCGTTCGTTGGAGATCGAGGTCATCGCAAAGGCGCCGCCGCAGATCTCTGTCTCCGGCCTGGCACTCCCCTTCGGCAAGCGCTACCTGCTGCTGCCCGGCGACTACGAAGTGCGCGCCAGTGCTACCGGTTATGAGCCGCTGGTGACTGCAGTTACTGTGGATGAGCGCGACAGCCAGACCCTTAAGCTGCAACTGCAGGCGCTGCCGGGAAGGGTGTCTATCGACAGCACACCGCAGGGCGCTAGCGTGATGGTAGACGGTGAGGCGGTCGGCAAGACACCCCTTACAGACTTGCCCCTGCCGGAAGGCGAGCACAGCCTGCGACTGGAAGAAGCCCGCCATCTGCCAATGGAGCAAATTGTGCAGGTCACCGGGCGCAATGTGCAGCAGGCACTGGCACTGCAGCTAGCGCCTGCGTGGGCGATGGTCACTGTGGATAGCCTGCCACCCGGTGCCACTATTTTACTGGATGGCGAGCCCGCCGGAACTACGCCTGCCAATCTGGAAGTGCTGCAGGGTGACCGTCAGCTGATATTGCAGATGCCCACTTTTGCCGATTGGAACAAAACGCTGCGCATAAAGGCCTCTGAAGATACCGACCTGGGCCAGATAAAACTGCAGCCTGCGGCGGGCGAACTGGATTTAGCCAGTGTTCCCAGCGGCGCCAATGTCACGCTGGACGGGGAGTTCCAGGGTCAGACTCCGCTGACATTGCAAGTAAAGCCCGGCGTGGCGCTGCGGCTGGAAGTGTCCAAGCCTGGCTACAAACGCTACAACAGCACAGTGGAGATGGCGGCCGCCAGCAAGGACAAGCGCAACGTCAGCCTTGAGGCGCAACTGGGCGAGGTGCGCCTGCGCATAAACCCAGCTAACGCCGTTGTACGCGTCAATGGCAAAACCATTGCCTCTGGGTTGCAGAGTGTATCGCTGCCGGCTGTCGAACACACCGTCGAGGTCAGCCTCGACGGTTACGCCACAGTTCGCCAACGTGTAACGCCGCGACCGGGGCTCACGCAGCTGGTGGAGGTCAATCTGCAAACGCAAAAGGACGTCGTCAGCGCGCGCAATACAGCGGAAATTACCACACCACTGGGCCAGACGCTGCTGTTGTTCAAACCCGCTGAATCGGCACTGGCAGATTTCACTATGGGCGCCTCGCGCCGGGATCCCGGGCGCCGCGCCAACGAGGTACTGCATCCGGTTGCACTGCGCCGTATGTTCTACCTGCAGACCACTGAGGTCACCAACGCACAATTTCGCCAGTTTCAACCTGGCCACGACTCTGGGCAAATCGATGGCAACAGCCTCAATCAGGACAACCAGCCCACCGTAAAAGTCACCTGGCAGCAGGCGGCTTCGTTCTGCAACTGGCTGAGTGCGAAAGAAGGTCTGCCGCCGTTCTACCGCCAGAGCAATGGCATCATCACCGGCTACAACAGCGCGGCGACCGGATACCGCTTGCCCTCAGAGGCCGAGTGGGCCTGGGCCGCGCGCGCCAATGGCAACACACTCTTACTGTTTCCCTGGGGTGACACCTTTCCACCCACACAGCGGGCGGAAAATTACGCCGACGAGAGCTCGGCCTATGTCACTGGTCGCGTCCTCAACAATTACAAGGACGGCTATGTGGCCAGTGCACCGGTCGCCTCGTTTAAACCCAACCAGCAGCGCCTTTATGACATGGGCGGCAACGTCTCGGAATGGGTGCACGATGTCTACAGCATCCCGGCGGCGAACGGCGGCACTCAGCAAGACCCTTTGGGCAGCCAGAGCGGCGATTACTATGTCATTCGCGGCGCCTCCTGGGCGCATTCCAAGCTATCGCAACTGCGACTCACCTACCGCGATTATGGGCAAGAGGGGCGGGATGACGTAGGATTCCGCCTTGCACGCTATGCGGAGTAAGGAATGATCAAGGCCACACAAGCAAGCCTCTTGCTCCTTGCCCTTGTATTCGCTGCGCTGCCAGTGATGGCTCAGCCCCAGGCAGACGAGGCCACTGGATCATCTGCCTCAGCGGCGCGGGATAACGCCACAGAGCAACCGGCAGCCACGCCAGAAACGCCCGCCGACCGAGAGTCGGCGCCCAATAGCTCAAGCGCTGATACAAGCGGTCGCTCACCCTTCGATTACCGCTCCTCGGAGGAGATTTCCGAAGATGTGCCAGTCTCATTCCCGGTGGATATATAGGACTCACCCATGAAGCAAAGAATGTCATCCGAATTTATCTACCAGCTGTTCGCCCTGCTGATCGCGATCATCGTGGTGCACGCGCTGTACGTCGGCATCATCCGTCCCAACGCCAAGGTCCACCTGGAGCGTGAAGCAGCGCAGCAGGCCGCGGGAGAGGAGGTCATCGCTACGCGCAGCTTCGCCGTGGTGATCGGCGATTACGAGCAGGAATCGTGTTTTATCCTGTTGATCTGGGCGCTGGCCATAATGGGCTATAAAGGCCGCCGCGGAATGCGCGAGCGCGAGATGCTGGACATGCGCCTGCTGGATATTCCGGAGGGCACCACTGTGTTACCCGAAGATGCTCGCGAATACAGTCGCGCGCTGGAAGCACTGCCGGAGGCAGAACAGGATTACCTGCTACCACGCACCCTGCTCTCAGCGCTACAGCGCTTTGCCACCACCGGCAGTATTCAGGCCGTCTCTGAAACTATCAAAGAAAACTGCGACATCGAATCCGATCGCCTTGACTCGGAAATGTCCATGGTGCGCTACATCGCCTGGGCTATCCCCTCTATCGGGTTTATCGGCACCGTGCGCGGTATCGGCGATGCACTGGGGCAGGCCTACAAAGCGGTAGAGGGCGACATTTCCGGGGTGACCGCCAGCCTCGGCGTGGCGTTTAACAGTACCTTTGTGGCGCTGGTGCTCAGCATCATCATTATGTTCTGCCTGCACCAGTTGCAGCTGTCACAGGAACGATTGGTGCTGGACAGCCAGCGTTATGCCGATAAACGCCTGCTGCGCTTTTTGGTAGCCCACTAATGAGTATTGGCCTGCTAGACCTCAATGACAGCAATCTGCAGCTGTGGCATCAGGATGCGCGCGTACAAAGCCCCGGCTATGCGCTGCTGCAAGGCAAAGACTACCTGTTTGGTGCATCCGCTCGCGCCGCTGCGCGCCTGCAGCCACGCGATATCAACACGCGCTACTGGTGGCAACTGAGTACCGAGATACTGCAGCCTGCGCTGGGGCCAGCACGGCATACCGGCGACCTGGTCCACGCCCACCTCAAGCAACTCCATGGCGAGGCGAATAAGCCCGATGAACTGCTGCTGGCCGTATCCGGCAGCATGCAGCATGAACAACTCGCCCTGCTACTGGGCATTGTGCAGCAGTGCCCGTTTGACGCCGTCGGCCTTGTTAACCGCAGCGTGGCGCTGGGCAGTTTATACAGCCAGGGCGGGAGACTCTTCCATCTGGAACTGCAACTCCACCAGGCCGTGATCTCGGAGCTTGCTGAACGCGACAACCATGTAGAACTGCAACGCACAGTCCCGCTGCCAGGTTGTGGCCTACTGCAAATGCAGGAGCGCCTGGTGGAACTGATCGCGGCTGAGTTTGTGCGCCAGACGCGCTTCGACCCGCGGCGCAAGGCCGCCACGGAGCAGCAGCTTTACGATGCGCTTCCTGCGGCGCTGCGCGCGCTTAACACAAGCGCGGAAACCAATCTGGATATCAACGGTTACCAAGCACGTGTTAGTACGTTGCAACTGCAGGCAGCTGGCAAACGCTTATTTGATAGCGCCACGGAGACGATGGGTGTGTTGGGTCCCGAAGACCGGGTGATCGCTGACCCGCTGACCGCATTGCTGCCCGGCCTGTCTGCCGCCTTCAAGCAGCTCGACATCCTGCAGGCCGACGACATGCGCCGTGCCCTGCAACTGCATCAGGAGCAGTTGATTCAACGCGAGCAGGCGCTCAGCTTCGTGACTGCCCTGCCACTGGCAGCGCTGCGCACTAAAACTGATTCCATGCCTGAGCGGGTAGCTGCCATTGAACCTGTAACGACCGCGCCAATGCCGCCTGCCAAAACAGACACCCGCGCCACGCATGTGTTATGCCAGCATGTGGCGCTGCCACTGCTCTCCTCCGGCACCGTAATAGCCGATGGCTGGGAACTTTACCGCAGTGCTCAGGGCTGGCAACTGCGCGGTAACGGTGCCGGCGCACTGGTGAACGGCGCTACCTATACCCCTGCACAGACCCTCGATAACGGCGACACCATCATCATAGGAACAGGACATCCCACACTCTTAATTGAGGTTAGGAACTAACCACTATGGCGCGAAAAAAGCGCGAATTCACCACTTTCAACCTGAGCTTTCTAGACATCATGTCTTGCGGCTTTGGCGCGGTGATTCTCGTGTACCTGATCATGAACCACGCGATTGATCAGGAGTCTGAAGTGCTTAATGAAAATGTGCTGTCGGAAGTGAGCTTGCTGGAAGAAGATGTCAGCGCCGGCGAGAAGGACCTCGTTCGGCTGCGCAATATCTTGTCTGAGCTGGACCAGAAAATGGTGGAAGCACAGGGCCTGGCAACGCGCATCGCCGAGGACACTGAAAAATTTGAGGCGCAGACAGCCGGACGCAAACGCGAGGGCTATACCGAGAGCAAGGACATCGAAAACCTCAAGGCAGAGTTGCTGGCGCTGGAAGCCGAGGTCAAGGCGTTGCGACAATCCAGCAAGGACAATACGGGCGCCGCAGCCAGGGATTTTATCGGCGAGGGCAATCGGCAGTACCTCACGGGACTTAAACTGGGCGGCAACAATATCGCCATTCTGGTCGATGTGTCCGCCAGCATGTTATCGGACAAACTGGTACAAATTATTCGACTGCGTAATATGGGTGAGTCGGTGCAACGCAAGGCCGAGAAATGGACACAGAGCCTGAAGACGGTTGACTGGCTGACAGCGCAACTGCCGGTGTCCAGCAAATACCAGGTCATCACCTTCAATACCGAGGCGAAAGCGGCGCTGTCCGGCACTGATGGCAAGTGGTTAGAGGTCGCCAACCAGTCACAGTTAGCGCAGGTAAGCAGCGCCCTGCGCAAGCTTACACCCAGCGGCGGCACCAGCCTTGAAAACGCTTTTATCGCGATGAATAAACTCTCGCCGGCACCGGACAATATTTTCCTGATCACCGATGGCCTGCCGACGCAGGGCACATCAGCGCCGCGCAGCAGTAAGGTCACAGGTCCCGAACGACAGAAGCTCTACGCTCAGGCGATCCGGCAGCTACCGGGCAGGGTACCGGTGAATATCATACTGGCACCCATGGAGGGTGACCCCATGGCCGTGTCAGAGCTGTGGCAACTGGCGCTATACACCCGTGGCTCGTTGATGAGCCCATCGCGAGACTGGCCCTGATGGCGAGGCGCAGGGCCAGAGGCAGAGGCCCCGCAGAATTCTCCCTGTCGTTCCTCGACGTGATCTGCTGTGGTTTCGGCGCCATCATTCTGCTGCTGATGATTACCAAAACCGTGCAGCCACAGATTATTGAGGCCTCCACCATCAATCTGGAAGGCAAGCTGGCAGCGTTACAGGAGCTGTTGTTTGAAATGCGCGGTGAAACGAGGGTGCTCAATCGCGATCTGAACGCCAGGCAAGAACAGATGTCAGACTATGAAGAGCGCATCGCCATATTGCGCGGTCAAATGGCCAGCGCAAAATCCCGCCATGATAGCCTGCAGGTCCAGACCAGCAGCAACTCAGCAATTGAAGGGCAATTGGCGTCGGCGAAGCAGGAATTGACGCAGGAGATGAAACGCTTGCTCGGCACTCAGCATCAAGCAAAAAACCAGCTGATTGGCGGTATTCCCGTCGACAGCGAGTACATTATCTTTGTCATTGATACGTCCGGCTCCATGTTTTCCTATGCCTGGGACCGGGTGCTGACGGAGATCGAGCAGACGCTGGCCATCTACCCCAGGGTAAAGGGCATTCAGGTCATGAACGATATGGGCAACTACCTGTTTAGCAGTTACCGGGGCAAGTGGATTCCCGACACCCCGGGGAGGCGCAAGATCATCGTGCAGAACCTGCGTGGCTGGAGTGTGTTCAGTAACTCCAGCCCGGTGGAAGGCATTGAAGCGGCCATCCGCGCTTTCGCTGAACCTGGCAAGAAAATCAGTATCTATGTATTCGGCGATGAGTTCACCGGCCCCTCCATCACACAGGTGATCGACACTGTGGATCGCATCAACCGCGCGGATGCCAACGGCAACCGCCTCGTGCGTATTCACGCGGTGGGTTTTCCTACACAGTTCAGCCGTGCACCGCACTTGCAAGGCACTGGCATTCGCTTTGCAACATTGATGCGTGAACTTACCCGTCGCAACGGAGGCACCTTTGTCGCACTCAATGACTTCCGCTAGCAGCCGCCTGGGTTTCTGGCGGCGAGGCACGGTAATGCTCTTTTGCATGTCAGCGGTACTGGTCGGCTGCGGCCCTGCACATGTGGTCGTAGAAGGCCATTTTCCACCCCCTTTAATCGAACCACTGCCGCTGACAATAGGGGTATGGTATGGCCCCGGCTTCGCCGAACACGAATTTTTCGATGAAACAAAAAGCCGTAATGAGTCCAGTTGGATCGTAGAAACCGGTGCAGCGCAGGTGCAAATGTGGGATAAGCTGCTAGCGGGCATGTTCACGAAGCTTGTACATTTGCCCTCAAAACCGGTTCCCGGCCAAACGGTTGCGAATGTCGATGCGGTACTGACTCCTCACGTGGAGGAACTGCAGTACGCGATACCCGCCCACACTCAAATCAAGGTGTACGAAATCTGGATGCGCTACCGCTTTGAGTTGACCAGCCCCGCAGGCGCGCCCATTGCACAGTGGGAAATGACCAGCTACGGCAAGACACCGACTGCTTTTTTACAGACTGACCAGGAAGCGGTGAACTTTGCTGCCGTCATGGCCCTGCGCGATGCCGGCGCCAACTTCGCTACAAACTTTGACCGCGTGCCTGCCGTCCAGGACTGGCTGCGGGGAAAGAGCCTGGAAACGGAAGCGGCCAAGCCATGACACGCTCCCTGTTTCACATTATATTTCTGTGTGTCATTACCATCGCGGTCTCTGCCTGCGTCACTGCCACGGTCGATGAGAGAGTGTTTAACGAACCCACCGCAGGTATTGGCGATGACAGCGTGGTCATACTCGGCCGGCGTCATGCCAGTGACTACGAAACGGAGCCAGACTTCGTTGCCTGTGTGGGCGATTATGTTGCCTCAGGCGATAAATCGATCACGGTTATTAGCGAGCTTGAATTCCTCAACGCACTCTACCCGTGGTTCGAGCCACGCACTGCACCCCTGCACCCGGCGGATATCGAACGCCTGCTGCAACAGCAACCCGTCGAAGAAAAAATGAAGACATTGAAAGTGGAATATATGATCTGGCTGGACGGCTCGACAGAGCGCACCGGCGGCAGCGGCTCGATGGCGTGCAGCCTCGGCGGCTGCTTTGGCTTTGGTACCTGGGGCCATGACGCCAACTATGAGGCCACCATTTGGGACTTCACCGATAAGGCAGAAGTGGGCCAGGTCAATACCAGCGCCACGGGCCAATCCTATATGCCGGCAGTCATTATCCCGATACCGATTATCGCCCCGGTACAGGGGACGGCCTGCGATGGCATTGGCCAGCAGCTACTGGAATTCCTCTCCAGCGAGCATTAGGATATCCGTATGATTAGCCCCTGCCGCAACGTATTCGTCCTCGCCACAACAACGGCATTGGCGTTCGGTTTGCTAACGACATTGCCTGGTTGCGCAGGCAGCCCATCAGTCGGCAAAGAGATGCATCAGGACATGATCACGCAGGGTGCCGCCTACGATGACCCTGAGTTACAGGCCTATATCAATCGTGTGGGCCAGCACCTGGTCGCCAACAGCGGTGAACCCGGCACTGCCTTCACTTTCACTGTGATCGACAGCCCCGACATCAACGCCTTCGCCCTACCCGGCGGCTATATCTATGTTAATCGCGGGCTGCTGGCCTACCTCGACAACGAGGCGGAACTAGCGGCCGTACTGGCGCATGAGATCGGCCACGTTACGGCCAGCCACCACAGTCGACGACAGGCTGCGTCTGTCGCCAATAAAGTCGTGGCGACAACAACCTATGTACTCACTGGCAGCGGCGACCTTGCCTCTGCATCCAATATGTACGGCACAGAACTGGTCAGCGGCTATGGCCGGGATATGGAATTGGAGGCAGATGGACTAGGCGCGCAGACCATGTACAAATCCGGCTACGATCCGGACTCACTGCTGGAAGTGATCGGCGTGCTCAAGGATCAGGAGCAATTCCAACGCGTAAAGGCCAGGACCGGCGGCAAGCGGGTCGCCTCGTATCATGGCCTCTACGCCTCACACCCGCGCAATGACCAACGGCTAAAGCAGGTTATCAAGACCGCCAGCACACTGGATTCGGCCACACCAGCGCAAGACCCAGCCGTGCCCGGCGAGTTCCAGCGCCATATCGAGGGCTTGGTATGGGGTGAGAGTGTGCAAAGCGATCGTGCGGAGAATCGTTATTATCACAACAAGTTGGGCTTCACTTTTGAGCATCCCCGGAACTGGACGATGACTGCTGGCGCGCAAGCGATCGTAGCCAGCGCAGCAGACAGCAGCGCTGATTTAACCATTACTATCCGCCGCCGCGGCCAGAAAACATCGCCGCGCGGGGTATTGGAAGAAAGTGTATCCGGGACATTGAGCGCAGGCGTAAAACTGGACCAGGCGGGGCTCAAAGGCTATACCGCTATCGTCGGCAGCGGCGCCAATGCACAGCGTGTCGCCGTGATCGATTACAACAACTTGAGTTACCTGTTTGACGGCAAGGCTCAGAACTTTGCTGCTGACGACCCCACATTGCTTGCAATGATAGAAAGCTTCAGGCCCATGCATCCAGCGGAGCACCGCTCTGGTAACGCGCTTTATGTTCAATACATTCAGGTACCGCAGGGCGCCACCATGGCCAGCCTCGCAACCAGCTCACGCATCCCTGACGCCGAGGGACAGCTGCGCTTGCTTAACGGGCTCTATCCGCGAGGCGAACCCGCCACCGGAGATTGGATCAAGGTGATTCGGTAGGCGGCGCTAGAAGCTTGCACTGCGACATCCACAGACCCCACGGAGACACCCAAAGGCCGACGAGTCCAGCCCGCCCTATTTGGCGCGCTAGGCGTCGCGTTGCTGCACCAGCACCCAGGGCGCGGCGACCACCGCCCACAATTCCCGGTTTGTGTCGTACCAGGTGAGCGCTTGCTCATCGCTCACTCCCGCGATCTGCTCCGCAGCGATCCAGCTCTGGAAGCACTCGGTATTGTCCATACCCAGCTGCACCGCGACCTCTACCAGATCCAGTTCCTGCGCCACGCAAATGACATTGCCATGGGCGTAGTACGTTTGTAACTGGTGCCAATGTATACAGGCCGTCTGTTGGTGGTATTCACGGCGCAGCATTATCTTGCGTTCTGTCTCGCGCTCTGCCTCGGATTTAGCCATAGCGCGAGTCAGCCACAAAGGGGTTGGTTTGCCGTTCATGGCCGAAGGTAGAGGTCGGGCCGTGACCCGGCACGAAGGTAATGTCATCGCCAAGCGGAAACAATTTCTCTCGAATACTCGCAATCAGTTCCTCGTGATTGCCCCGCGGAAAATCGGTACGCCCGATAGATCCCTGAAAAATCACATCGCCCACCCAAGCCACATTCTGCGCTTCATAAAAGAACACAACATGACCAGGCGTGTGACCGGGACAATGAAATACTTGTAGCTCCTGCGCACCCACCGTCACCCGATCACCCTGCTGCAGCCAGCGATCTGGAACAAATACCTGCGCAGGCGGAAAACCCGACCTCTCGCAGGACTGGGGAAGTTTCTGCAACCAGAAGTCATCCTCGAGATGCGGCCCCTCTATCGGCACCTGCAATTGCTGACGCAGCACGTCGGCGGCGGCGCAGTGGTCCATGTGGGCATGCGTGAGGATGATTTTCTCAACACTGGCCTGCATTTGCGCGACCGCTGCAAGAATACGTTCGACATCGCCGCCGGGATCGACAATTGCAGCGTTACCGGTAGCCTCACATTTAATAATCGAACAGTTCTGCTGGTAGCGCGTTACGGGAACGATAGTGCATTGAATAGACATAATGTGAAATTGGTCTCACTGGTGGCTTTTACTAATTCTAAAGGGCCGCGGTTAACGTCGAGCAAACGACAGCCTTCAGGCTGTCGGCGCCAGAGCCTTTTCGACATCGGCATCATCCTCGCCCGCGCTCGGGTCCAGATACACCTGCTCATCAAATTGCTGTTCGCTGCGCGCGACAATGACAGAGACGACCGCATCACCCGTCACGTTCACAGCCGTTCGCACCATGTCCAGCAACCGGTCAACACCGATAATCAATGCGATACCCTCTACCGGCAGACCGACCTGCCCAAGCACCATCGCCAGCGTGATCAGGCCTACCCCGGGCACGGCTGCGGTACCGATCGAAGCCAGCGTAGCGGTAATGACCACCGTGATATATGCGCTCATCGTCAGATCCATGCCGTAAACCTGAGCGATAAATACTGTGGCCACACCCTGCATGATCGCGGTGCCGTCCATATTAATGGTGGCACCAAGCGGAACGGTGAAACCGGCGACCGAGTTGTGTACCCCCATCCTGCGCTCTACTGTCCGCAGGGTGATGGGCAGCGTAGCGCCAGAGGATGCGGTGCTGAATGCAAAGGCCCATACCGGCCGCATCTTGCTCAGCAGTATGCATGGAGATAAACCCGTGAGGCCCTTGAGCAGCAGACTATAGGTCACCAACACATGAAACAACAGCACTGCCAACACGGTGAAAAAATACGTCGCCAGGTCTAAGATGGCGCTGATTCCCATGGTGGAAAACAACTGGGCCAGCAGGGCAAACACGCCGTAGGGCGCCACCTGCATAAGAATATCGACCATCTTCATGACCACCGACTCCATGTCCCTGAAGAAACTGGCGATGCGCCGCCCCGGTTCTCCCGCGTGAGAAATCGCGTAGCCAAACAACAGGGCGAATACAATGATCTGTAGCATCTTGCCTTCGGCCATCGCTTCCACCGGGTTAGTAGGGAAGATATCAACCAGTACATCCGCCAATGGCGGCGCAACCCCCCCATCAAAGGTCGCGTCGCTGACCAGATTTACACCCTCGCCCGGGCCGACAAAGACGGCAAATAGCAGCGCAGCGCTAACGGCGATAGCGGTAGTGACCAGGTAAAACAGCATCGTCTTGCCTGCGATGGAGCCCATGCGCGCACTGTTACCCAGCGAACTCGATCCGCAGATCAGCGACACAAACACCAGTGGCACCACCAACAACTTGAGAGACGCTACGAAAATTCGCCCCACCACATCGAGAAAGCTGTCATCTCCGGTCAGGTAGGTATTCACCAGTGCCGGCAACCCCTGGGACAGGTCGCTGCCATACATCAGGAAGTTGAGCAGCGATCCGATAAGAATCCCCGCTGCCATGGCCAGCAGAATACGGGTAGTGAGGCTCACTCCGGGCAGGGTCCGTCGATATAACCGGACACGGTAACGTCTGCGCAGGCAGTGCAGGGCGAGGCGAACTCCTTGGTGCCGCCAGCGGCCAATACCGCACAGGTGGGCCGAAACTCTCTGGTGCACACCGGCGAACGTGGCTCAGTGCACAGCGTCGAGGGCGCCGGCTGGCTCACACAGGCTGATAACAGCACACAGGCCGCGATGATGAAAACACTACGCATTATGTTCTCCGGGATGGGTACGAGACTTGAAGCCACGGCAAAAGCCTACCACTGTGCAGCAGGCGGCGCACGCTGAACCTGCCAGCGCGTCCCTACTGGGCACCGAGGCGCATCATCTGCCGTGCAATCGCTATAGCGTTACCATAGCTCTCAACATCGACATATTCATTGGTACCATGCACAGACGACGCCTGACTGGACGCCACCAAGACGCCCTGAAACCGGTACTGATTATCTGACACATCGATATAGTGACGGGTGTCGGTAGTTGCGACAAGCAGGGAGGGAACGATAACGGCGTCTGGATAGACCGAGCTAATGGCTTTCGAAATTACCGTGAACCCCCCGCCTGAATAGTCCGACACTTCCGGCACATTATCCCACTGATCATTAGTGATCTCGATTTGCGGATCATTAACTACCTTCGTGATAAAGCTCACCACTGACTCAGGCGTATCGCCGGGCAACAGACGGAAATTCACTTTGGCCTCGGCCCGCTGCGGTACTACGTTTTCTTTGACCCCAGCATTGAACATGGTCAAAGCGGCGGTAGTGCGCACGAACGAATTAGTCATCGGGTCTTCGCTCATTCTGTCTGCGACCACGCCTCCAGTTAACCAGAGGTTGCCGAAGAAAAATCGGTTTGGCTGTTCGAGATGGGGCGCCATACTCTCCAGCATTGCTGCAACAGGGCCCACTATCCGCGTCGGTAAGGGGTTGTTCTCGATACGCTCCAATGCGGCAGACAATCGCCCAATGGCGCTCACTTTGAGTGGCATCGACGAATGACCACCTTCACCTGTGGCAACGAGCGTTAGTGTGAGATAGCCCTTTTCGGTGACGTTAATAATAGCGATGGACTTGTCGGGCAACAGCGGGTTATCGGAAATCAACATTCCCCCCTCATCCACCATCCAGGTGAAATGCCAGCCCTGTTCCTGCATGCGCTCAGCCAGCTTGCCAGCGCCCTCCTTGCCACCGATCTCCTCGTCGTAACCGAAGGCAAACACAATTGTCCGCGCGGGCACAAAACCTTCCGCTAGCAGCGACTCCGCTGCCTCGAGGTTACCGAGTACACCGAGCTTATTGTCCAGTGAGCCACGACCGTAAATGCGACCGTCAGCAATCACGCCGGCAAAAGGCGGGTGGGCCCAATCCCCTTCGGTACCAGGCTCGATGGGGACCACGTCCATGTGTGCAGTAAACAAGATGGGCTCTAGCTCTGGATCGCTGCCAAGCCAACGGATCAGCAGGTTGTAGCCGTTAACGGTTTCCACCTCAAGTTCGGAAAACACCCGGGGGAAGGAATCGCGCAAAAATACGTGGAGCTGTCTAAACTCCTCCAGGTCGATCTGGCTGCGATCCTGATAACTGATGGTCTCGAATCGAATAGACTCGCCCAAGCGTTCTGACGGCGTGGCGCTCGCAAAAATTATCGAACTGCCCGATAGCAATACCGCCAACACAGCTGGAATTATTCGCGACATATCCGGACTCCGGCAGTTGAGGGCAAGGGGTTAACAGGGCTGCCCAGGGACCACGATGCACTCTAGCATTGCACAACCCTGTTGCAAGCTCCGCCTGATATCCCGGCGTAGTGGCCTGCTGCAAAAGCACCCAATGCGGCGCTCCTTGTATGACGCTAGCCGGATGCACAGCATAATCGTCAAAGGCGAAAGTTTTCCAGGCGCGGTTCGCTCTATTAACGGCTATACTTTGATAAAAACCGGTCACTCCGGGTACGGGAGAAGATTATGTTGCAATCAGTGAATCTGCGGGACTACATGTTGCTAAACCCGGTAAAGGTTAGCCCACATGACAACATTATGGATGCCATGAAAGTGATCATCGATAATAAAATTTCCGGCGTATGTGTTGTTGATGACGATGCCAACCTCGTAGGCATACTTTCCGAAATGGATTGCTTGCGAGCGGTACTCGGTGCCATCTACAACAATAGTAATATCGGTGTCGTTCGCGAATATATGGCCTCGGATAATCTGGTGGTGGCACATCCCAATGAAGACATTGTGAGTGTCGCTCAGGATATGTTGCTGAAGAACAAGCGGCGCCGACCTGTCGTGGAAAATGGCAAACTGATTGGACAAATCACCTGCCGCCGACTGCTCAGTGCTGTAATGCAGTTTAAAAATTAGGTGCCTTGTCGCTTTAGTGTTAGCCAGATTCCAATGGCACTTACTTAAGCCAAAAAGTGGCACTTAGGCGGTGAATTGAATGGCATCGGATTGGGACTGTGCGAGGCAGGACGCCGGGGTCGGACGGCCGCCCCCGGATGGCCGCCCCCGGCGCTCAGTTAACGATTCTGCCAACCGTAGCGATCGGCATCGAGAACAATATCCACTTCCTGCTGATTGCTCACGCGCTGGTTTAGCCATGGCAGAACATCACTGAGCAGTTCAGGGCTGCTATAGAGTAGCGGGACGGTCACAAGAATAGAATCGCCCATCGCATTCAATTGCACGATGTGCCCGGGGCTGAGCGGCGTAGCCCGTATCGCCAGCTGACCCCACTCGATGTCAACTGAGTGGCGCTGCTGCCAGGTCAACTCGTTCGCCAGTGTTACAACCTCTTGCAGGAGCTGCTCACAGACCAGCCGCGCTCTAGCGATGTCGACGGCACTTCGAAAACGTAACGTGATGCCATGGTAAGCGCATAAGGACTCCTGTGACGTGAATGTCCAGTTTGAGCGTATCGGCGCTGCGGAGACCGCGATTGGCTCAAGGTCGCCATTACCTGACATGAACCCCTCGCAATTATGTGTGGCACAAAACGCCACGATTATCTCCTGTTCAAAAGCATTCTGTTCATTTAAGCGCGGATGGCTGAGGATAACGGTTCGGCCAGCGACGGTAATCGCAAGAGATTTCTCCGCTCCCAACGTCAAATCTACCGGCAAGCCCAATTCGATATCTTCCAGTAGCAGGGGCATCTGCCTGGCAAACCCGTCAACCGTCGCAGACCAGGTACGCAGGCTTTCGTGCCGCGAGGATTTACGGGATTCGTTGCGGGCCAGATTAGCCTCCGCCCGATAGGCACTGGCTACGCTAGACAGTGCTGCAGCGGCAAAGTCTCTGCGTAACTCGGGTGAGGCATCCTGCAGGTACTGCGCCATGCTCTGAAAGCGCGTCACCTGCCCAGGCTGCCCGGCAACGACCACAGATACTAAAGCCACAGCGCAGGTGGCAATAACAGAAAAGAGCGGACGACACGCACAGGACATGGTTAGGCCGGCCTGTCTGAGCCAGTGCCGAAACGTGATCAGGCGGCTAACCGTTTTCATCCTGACTCGATTGCTGAAAATCATCAACCAAAAATCGTGCCCCGTCATTACGAAAAAAGACAACCAACGTTCGAAATGGCACTGCTTTAAGCTTAAAAGTCAGCGATAAATTCAATGGTATCGGGGTGGAAACCGCCGGGACCCCATAGCCATAAACAGAGGCAGGCCCGGCGTGAGGGCTCGGGCTGCGGATGGCCGCCCCGCGGATGGCCGGGCTGCGGATGGCCGCCCCGCGGATGGCCGCCCTCGGCGTCCTGCCTCACACAGTCCCACGCCAATACCATTCAATTCACCGCCCAAGTGCCACTTTTGGGCGCAAGGCGGCGCCATTCCCAACGTTCTTAGGATCAATTACTTGGTGTTATCAGCAGCGTAGCACGCGATAATCGCATGGATTGTCGCACTGCGCTAACTGGCTCACACGGTCGCACCAGCGTGCTTCACTAAACATGGCAATAATGCTAGGTTATTTCTTCGGTGAACGGTAACAGTAGAGGACTTCCATGAGTGAAGCACTGACCAGCACACTGGGCGACAAGGACCTGGTCGATAGCCAATATCTGCTCACGCCTCAACAAATCCATTTTTTCGAGACGTTTGGCTTTTTGAAGCTGCCCGGACTGTTCGCCAATGACATTGCGAACATCCTAGGTGGCTTCGAGGATCTTTTCGGGAATAAGGAACAACCCGTGTGGGAAACCAACGAAGCCCTGCATGGGGACGCTAGACGCGTCATCATCCCGGGTTTTATCGAGCAGTCGCCACGTCTGGCGCCCTTGCAGCGCGATCCAAGAGTAGTCGGGGTCGTTCAAAGCCTGATTGGACCCGAGTTCAAGTGGGCTAGCAGCGATGGCAATCTCTTTTACTGTGAGAGCTATTGGCATTCAGACGACTATGCGGCGCCACTCCATCACTACCACATCAAACTGTCATTTTATCTCGACGACCTAACGGGAGGTAATGGCGCTATACGAATTATTCCCGGCAGCCATTTTCACCAGCAAACCTATGCCAGAACCCTGCGTAAGGACTTCAAGGACGCCTCCGCCATGCAGGATCTCTATGGCATCGCAGGGGGAGAAATACCGTCATGCACAATCGAAAGTACTCCGGGCGATCTCATCATCTGGAACTTTCGAACCATTCACGGCAGCTACAATGGCGGCGAGCGGCGACGGTTGTTTTCAATGAATTTTGGGGAGATAGAGCCTGGCAACCATGACGCGTATCAGTTACCCAATAAACCCGTTCGGATGCGCACCGCCATCGGTAGCTGAGAAGAATGGCACTTACTTCATTTGACGAGCCGACCACTTCGCACAAGGCAAAATCAACAAGCGCGTGTTGCGCCGCAGTTTACTCCCTTATGGCAATAGGCCAAATAGACCCTAACTGTGCCACTGCTGTTAGTAAAAACTCAGCCAAGGTTATGCCGCACTATGCCGCCGAAAACTCCCAGCCTTTATGACATCAAGAAAGCATTCATGTACCCCTGGAAGCTGTACAAGCGCCACAGGGAAAATCTTGAGCCGGGATTCATTCGCAGTGCACTAGAACTAAACTATTATCGGCCCGCCTTCTACACATGGATGGAAGCAGTCAGTAAAAATAGTCTCTTGCTCTACGAAGCGGATATCAACGCAGAGAGTGTCGTTATCGACGCCGGCGCCTACAGGGGGGAGTGGGCGCTTCAAATAATGGCGCAATACGGGCCTACGCTACACGCCTTTGAGCCGGATCCGAAAAACTACAAAAAACTACAAAAGGTAAGCGCTGACAACGCTCGGCTGATGTCCTACGAGTTTGGCCTGGGAGACAAAACGGAAACGTTAAGCATGGCACTCGAGCTTCTCGGATCGTCGGTATTCTCTGCTACCAGCAAAAAGGATGGCGTTACCATCGCTGAAGTCGCTATTCATGACATCGCCGAAACCTGGAAATCACTGGACCTGGATCGAGTAGATTTCATGAAAATTAATATAGAGGGAGGTGAATTTCCGCTGCTCGAGAGAATGATAGAGACGGGGCTGCTGGAAAAGGTGGACTGCTTTTTAATTCAGTTCCACGAATGGCATCCGGGCGCATACAGAAGGCGGCGCAGGATCAGAAAAGAACTGGCTAAATCTCACACGCTCCTGTGGGACTATCACTTCATCTGGGAGAAGTGGCAGCGTAAATAGTGCTTCGCGCGGACACATCGCTCCTCAAATACGAACCCACTTCTCCCAGACAAAATGGTAATCCCATTCCAGTCGATGTGTTTTTGATAGCTCTTCACGAATGATCTGCCGTTTGATATAAGCGCCTGGATGCCATTCGTGAAACTGAATCATAAAGCAGTCAACCTTGTTCAATAAATTGGTCTTGATCATCCTGTCCAACAGGGGGAATTCAGCACCTTCGATATTGATTTTCATTAAGTCGACCTGATCCAGCTTCAAGTCCTTCCAGACCCTGTCAATGGCCGCAATATCCACTTTTGTGCGTGGCGTGCCGGAATGACTGTCGCGCTCATCACACATCGAAGAACCCAAGCCGTTCAAAGTGAATTCTACAGTGATATCCTCATCACCCAAACCGTAGGGCTGGGGTTGCAGCTTGGGATTGTTACGCGCCCTTTCCTGCAGTCGAAGAAACGAATTGGGATTAGGTTCGAAGGCATAAATAACGGGGTCGTAACGATCCACCATGTGCTGAGCCCAGCTCCCGATAAACGCTCCTACATCCAAAACCACGCTATCGGAATCAATATCAACATCGTGAAGAAGGTGCTTATTTACGAACGTCGCCCCAATAAACTCGAAAAGCGCAGGCCGGTAGTAGTGCAATTCCATCATCGCTTTCATAGGGCCGCTGGTTTTCCTGTACTTCCAGCGCATGTACAACGTACGCGGCGACAACAGAGCCTTTTTGAGCTGGTAAGTATCAGGAAGAAGGCTAGGCATATTATTTTCAGGAATTAAGAGGAAGTTTATGGTCGCGCTAGGTCCAATGGTAGTATATCGAATTGCGCGTGTCGAACAGAGATAAAAAATGTCATCGCCTCATTCATCTATTCTTGATGATCGGTATTCGAAAGCAATACTGCTACTTGCAATATTGCTGTTCTCCTGGCTATCCGTTGTCAAGAGCTTCTTGTCGGAGTCGGTCAATCCTGCGGCTGAAGTTCAAGCCGAGGTGACGCCCAACATCCTATTGATTGTAGTCGACGACCTTGGCTATGACGATACTTCGGCCATCAACAGCGGAGGCTTAGCAACTCCAAATATCCGACAGTTGGCGCAGGATGGTGTGACCTTCCGGCGGCACTATGCAGACTCTACCTGCACGCCAAGCCGCGTCGCTATATTGAGCGGGCGTTATCCTGAACGATCCGGATTTCGGCCTGTTGGCTCAGAAATTCCCGCAGAATTTTTGACGATAGCGGAACAGCTAAAGGCCGCCGGCTACCACACTCACCTCACGGGCAAGTGGCACGCCGGGGAAGAAAGACTGCAGGCTTGGCCTCAAAACAAGGGGTTCGATCACTGGTTTGGGTTTCTCAATCAGTGGGAACTTTCTGGTGAAGTCACCGAGTCGAACAAAGGACAAAAACGGCCAACCTACCACAACCCCATGCTGCGTGAAGATGGCGGAGAGTTAGTAAAGTTCAATGGACATCTCACTGACCTGCTAACGGATCATACGATTGATGCGATCAAACGGTTGCAAGCAGCCGGCGAGCCATGGTTTCTTTACCATGCTTTTTTGGCCCCACATCAACCCATACAACCCGAACAGCGCTATGCCGCTCAGTTCCCGGACACACCAGAGGGGAAATACACAGCACTGGTCACCCAACTGGACGATGCCATTGGCCGGATACTCCAGGCAATCGACAAGGAAAATACGCTTGTAGTATTTGTCAGCGACAATGGCGGGACGAACAGAGAGCGAAATAACAACTATCCGTTTTATGGTAAAAAAAGCGAAATGTACGAGGGCGCCTTTCGCACCCCGCTTATCGTCAGTTGGCCAGGGGCTATTCCACAGGGAAAGTTCGTGGATGCTCTCGTTATGAATGTTGATATTTATCCTACCCTGCTCGCCGCGGCAAAAATTCCGGCCCCCGCTGATCTCGACGGGCAAAATCTATGGCCACTATTTCTTCATTCCGATGTTGGCAATTCGCGCAGTCGGAGTTGGGAAGTTTATAGCGCCAACGTCAACACCCTGAATTTCAGCTTCCTGACCGGCTCTGGCGACTGGCGACTGGCGAGTTTGTATGGTTATCCACCCGCTCTTTTCAACCTGTCCGAGAGTCCCGAGGGCGCGGTGGATGTTGCCACCAAACACCGGGAAATCGCCGCTGACTTGACGTCTGGATTCTGGCGGGAGCACTGGCGTAAAAGTCTGCTGCCTGTCAGCGAGATAACCGGCATCGACAATACTCAAATACTTTACGGTGGATTTGACGCCATGCGAACACCACTGCGTTACGGCTTTGCCATTGGCCTGGAGATCGGCCCGCTCCCCACCGTATTGCAGAATTCCACAGACCGCCAAATTCATATACTGGCAGGACAGGACAGAGTGTGGGATCTGCGATTCCTTCCCGGTCATGGGCTGGAATGGCGAATGGGGGATATCGTCCTGACAGATCCGTACTTCGAACCGTCCCGCTGTAACGCCATTGTTTTGACCGGCTACTTTGAGCCGAAAGGGCACCTCACGACACGCGATCCCTCATCAACATTGAAGCTCTATTCTTCAGGATTTTTGCGCGATGCCAAACGTGATATCGTATACAGCCCCGCCGATGACGCACTTCTGGACAACCCCACTTTTGTAAACTTTCGGGGCAAAGCCCGCTTTTCCAACATAATGCTTAGCTCCTTTTCAGACGGTTACTCCCCCCGATTGAAGCCGCATCTGATCGATTTTTACAACAATTTGTACCGCGAGAAAAAACTGGTTATCGCGGATGTCAAAATGATGGATGCGGAGCTCTGCAAGTGATTCCACCACACAAATATTGCGGGATTACATAAAAAAACGGCCTAAATGGCGATACGGCCGCACTATTGTGAACTATTCTTGACAGCTCGACACCTTAGGTGCCATCCTTTTTTAAAAGCCCTGCCAATTGAGTGCGACTATGAACCTGACCATTGACATCGAGATTACCAATCGATGTAACGCAACGTGTCATTTTTGTCCCCGCGATGCAACACCACATCAAGGCATTATGGACGTCGCGACCTTCGACAAAGCACTGGCGCGCGCCGTAGAGTACCGTGCAGTCGTGAAAGAGGTTTCCGGGCTGGAAGTAGTGGTCAGCCTCTGCGGCTTGGGAGAGCCGCTTATCAATCGCAATACAGTATCGTTCGTGGAAAAGGTTAAACGCGAAGGCTTCCAATGCTCCATGTCTTCCAATGGTGCACTACTCACCGAGCAAAAAGCGAATGCCTTGCTGGATGCAGGACTGGATGAAATTTATATCAACATCTCCGATATTGACGAGGAGTATGAGCGCATATATAACCTGCCTTTCAAGACCTCTTGTGACAACATCACACGGTTTGCGCAATTGGCCGAGGGGCGCTGCACACCGGTGATCATTCTCGTAGACCACCGCGAGGATCGAGATCACATCAAGGCCATGCAAAAATTTTGGCGCGCTCGCGGTCTGAAGAAGTTTCACGACTATAGCGTGATCAATCGTGGTGGCGCTTTATTCGTAGAGCATATGCAGTTTGAGCAGTACTCGGAGATGGTTCGCGCCCGAAGCGACCTAACCGAGGGCGGAGGGCAGCCGTTGTGTGGCGCACCATGGGGCTTTTTGTTTATCGGCTATGACGGCAACTACTATTTGTGCTGTTCAGACTGGCGCAAGCAGGCAGGCCTGGGCTCAGTATTTGACTACAGTTTCCTTCAAGTCACTCGGCAAAAACTGGCTATGGTGGTGAGCCGCGAGCCGGTCTGCAAGACCTGCAACCACGACCCGATCAATATGATGACGGAGGAACTGCGTGCGTTTAACCGCGGAGAGGTCTCGGCAGAGCAAGTTGAAGAACTGAGGCAATCGCTGCGCTCGGTGAGTCAGGACATCGACGTGGCGCTCGGTGAATTAATCAGGTACGGCGACAGCCATCCCGAGGATTTTATTCCTGCCACTAACATCCCGGTTGTAGTCACTAGCTAAGATTTCTGCCCATTATCAGTCTCTGTGTATGTGCAATTTGATCCACCCAGGTAAATATTTATGGAAGACAGTCGCCAGATAGAAAACCTGATTTACCGCTATGCCGAACTAATCGACGACGGCGACCTGAAAGGCGTGGCCGAGTTGTTTCGTGAAGCCGAAATCATCTCGACAGTACACAACGTTCGTCGCGTTGGATTCGATGACGTCTTGACGATGTACCAACAATCCTGCCGCGTGTACGAATCGACGGGGACACCGCTCACCAAGCACATTACAACTAACGTCATCATTGAAGTAGATGAGAGCGGAACAGACGCCTGTGCGCGTTCCTATTACACTGTCATTCAAGCAACAGAGACGCTACCACTTCAACCGATAATATCTGGGAGATACAAGGACCACTTCCGCAAAGTGGAAAATCAGTGGCGGTTTTCGAGCCGAGAAATGTTTGTCGAATTAATCGGCAACTGCTCGGCACATCTGCTTTACGATTCCAGTGGCCTCACATAGTCGTATCTTTGCTAGGCTGCTGTCAAAATCAAGAACATTTCACTTGTGCAGTCGCAGCGTTCGCTCCTGTACTTGTCCGAAAGTTTTCCACTATACTGACTCGCCGACGAGCACAGCTCCGAGAACAGAATGTCCTTAGCATTAAACCTAAATCGTCTATGGTCGCCGCAACTCCAGCCTTGTCCAAAACCTGAGATTACGACTTTGGTAGTCGCCCTTTTTCGAGGGGAAACCTGATGGCAGCCAGTCGACGACTGCAGCGACTGTCCCACAAACTTCGCTCGCTTCAAGTGAATATATTCCCTAATAGGGACAGGTTTTTTTTCGTTCATGTGATGAAGACAGGGGGCACATCCCTCACCGCCCATTTCGATGATAATTTCATACCTAAGCAGCGTTATCCTGACGCCTACATGGCCTCTAATGACGACTTTTTTCGCCGTATGGAAGCTTATCTGCACGTCCCGCGATTTGTTGAAGATATAAACGCAATGGACGGAAAGTTGCGTCTGGTATCCGGACATGTTCCCTATGCGGTTCGGTCACTCCTAAATCATCAATACATTGCAATCACACTGCTCCGCGATCCGATAGAACGCACACTCTCCTATCTGAAACACTGCCGCAAATATCACCCAGAGCAAAACGACATGGCGCTCGAAGAGATCTATGAGGATCCGTGGTTCTACTCGTCCTTCATCGGCAACTATCAGACTAAACTCTTTTCTATGACTGCTCCGGAAGCGCTCGCGGAAAATCGTTTTTTTGATGGCTCGCCGACAATTCCACCAAGGTCTGAACTGGGTAGTGGGGAGAATCTATCCCCTCAGCTGGTTCAGTTTCGTGATCGATCTCCCGGCCGCTTTTCGCTGGAAATCTTTGCGGCAAGCACAGGTGTTATTATCGCTGATGACTCCCGACTGAAGATCGCCAAGGAAAACCTTGTCGCGATGGAAGTAGTAGGAATAACCGAATGTCATGATGTCTTCCTGAAAAAACTCTCTGATCAATATAACTGGAGGATTAAGTCCATGCCCCGCCGGCATGTTGGGGAGTGTGGGGCTATTTCCCCCGAGTTTCGCATGCGTATCGCTTCAGACAATGCCTATGACATCGAATTGTACGAATTGGCCAAAACGATTGCTCTTTGACACCACCTCCAATTGTCGTGCTGTACTATTTTTCCGGATCGGTCCTAGTGCTATATCAAGCTAAGTTTCAGCTAGTATTTTCAGGGGACCATCAGCCGTGAACACAAATAGATTGCTGTAACGATAACCTGGCCATTAACTTCGATTGTGGAGAATAAACAATGTTAAGCCTGTGGAGCGACGAGGTCGCTGCGGCCTTCGCCAACGATGATCTTGCCATGCGGGTCTACACCTCCCGTCTATTGGGCTCAAATGAAGACCTGGTGTTGCACGGCGGAGGAAATACATCCGTGAAGGCAACAGCGCAGGATTTTTTCGGCAATGACATCGAAGTGCTGTATGTAAAAGGCAGTGGTTGGGACCTGAAGACCATCGAAAACCCCGGCTTTCCAGCGGTCAGACTAAAGGAAACTCGTATGCTGGCGGAGCTGGACACTCTGTCAGACTTGGACATGACCCGCCAGTTGCGCGCGTTGACGCTGGATCCTTCCTCACCGTCACCCTCTGTGGAAGCCATTCTGCATGCCATCCTGCCGGCAAAGTTCATCGACCACACACACACCGACGCGATCGTAACCCTCAGCAATAATCCGCAGGGAGAATCGATACTCGCTGAAATTTTTCCCGATTGCCTGATACTCCCCTACACCATGCCTGGCTTCATTCTTTCTAGACAAGTGAACGAGGCCATAAAACGTTCTGACCCAGGGTTGTTTAGAGGCATTATCCTGATGCACCACGGCGTTTTCACTTACCACGAAGAGGCCAAGATAGCGTACGAAAACATGATTGAGCTGGTTACCCGGGCCGAGGACTATATTGTTTCCCACAGCACGACCAAACCCCAAGCAGTGCGACACCCGATCGAGCTCTTGGATCTTGCACGTATACGTAAAGCCGTATCCGAGGCTCGCGGGAAGCCCCAACTGGCAATGCTGGATCAATCACCTGAAGCGCAGGGGTTTTCCAGTTTGTCCGATGTCGCTGATATCGCTACCCGAGGGCCCCTAACGCCTGATCATGTGATCCGCACAAAGCGGATTCCGGTCATTATCAGCGCGAAGCCGTCGAGCGGTGTGCCAGAAGTTGAAGCTTTTGGCGAAGACTACAAAGCCTATTACGAGGCACATTATCATTCAGGGCTACGAATGCTGGACCCGGCGCCGCGCGTGGGTATCTGGTGCGAAGCCGGTTCTATTGCCTTTGGAAGCAGCGAGAAAGAGTGCAATATAATTTCCGATATCGCCAGACACACACGGTGGGCAATCCGCACAGGCGAAGCACTAGGAGGCTGGGAAGCACTCCCGCAAAAAGACATTTTTGAGTTGGAGTACTGGGTACTCGAGCAGGCCAAATTGGGCGACAGTGGACGGAACAGCAAGCTCCACCAGGGCAAAATTGCGATCGTGACCGGTGCCAATAGCGGCATAGGCAAAGCAACCTGCGAAGCGCTGGTGTCCGCTGGCGCCGTCGTCGTGGGTTTGGACATCAACCCGGAAGTGGTCAACACGTTTAAGGACAGCGGAATAATAGGCGTGGTATGCGACGTCGCCGACAGTACCTCTATTGCCGCGGCCGTAGAGCAAGTGGTCCGCTGCTACGGTGGCCTTGATATCCTGGTTTGCAACGCGGGAATATTTAATTCCGGAGAGCGTATAGAATACCTCGCAGAGCACACCTGGGACCTAACCATTGCTATTAACCTAACCGCCACACAACGGTTGATGACGGCAGCGATTCCCTATCTAAAACATGGAGTAAATCCTTCTATCCTCGTTGTAGGGTCGCGAAACTTTGCTGCTCCGGGGCCTGGAGCGGCAGCATATTCCGTCAGTAAAGCAGGTATAACTCAACTTGCCCGGGTAGCCGCACTGGAATTGGCTTCCGACGGTATTCGCGTTAATGTCGTTCATCCAGACGCAGTGTTCGATACGGCACTGTGGACTGCAGATACTTTAGCGCGTTCGGCCGCCCGCTATGGCGTGAGTGTCGCGGATTATAAGGCGCGAAACCTGCTTGGTAAGGAAATTCGATCCAGTGACGTCGGTCGCCTTCTTTCAACACTGGCGAGCGACGTTTTTGCAGCGACGACAGGGGCACAGATACCTATAGACGGGGGCAACGAACGAGTGATCTAAATGCTTGGTGGGGCAATATTGGTGGCCTAGCACGCCGCTCCTTTAACCATGCCCTTCGGTCATAGTATTGATCCCGCAATGTTGGCATGAGAGCAAACGTAGCTCGCCCAGTGCCGGGTAGGGTCCATGCAGTATAACGATGGCACCAATAAAAAACCCCGACCAGTGATACTGATCGGGGTTCGGGTTTAAAGCCTGGCGATGACCTACTCTCACATGGGGAAACCCCACACTACCATCGGCGATGCATCGTTTCACTTCTGAGTTCGGGATGGGGTCAGGTGGTTCCAATGCTCTATGGTCGCCAGGCAAACTGGCATGACTGTGTTCGGTCTTACCTGCTGTCGCAGAGCCTACTGGCAATCAAATAAGGCGGTAAATTAAGCTGTCTGTTCTGTGCTTACAACGGCTGGCGTCAACACTGGACGTGTCACAACATCCAACCTTCTTGTCTGTTCCCTACTCCAAATAACTTGGATTATATGGTCAAGCCTCACGGGCAATTAGTACTGGTTAGCTCAACGCCTCACAGCGCTTACACACCCAGCCTATCAACGTCCTGGTCTTGAACGGCCCTTCAGGAGACGTAAAGTCTCAGGGAGAACTAGTCTTGGGAGGGGCTTCGCGCTTAGATGCTTTCAGCGCTTATCCTGTCCGAACGTAGCTACCGGGCAATGCCACTGGCGTGACAACCCGAACACCAGGGGTTCGTCCACTCCGGTCCTCTCGTACTAGGAGCAGCTTCCCTCAATTCTCCAACGCCCACGGCAGATAGGGACCGAACTGTCTCACGACGTTCTAAACCCAGCTCGCGTACCACTTTAAATGGCGAACAGCCATACCCTTGGGACCGGCTTCAGCCCCAGGATGTGATGAGCCGACATCGAGGTGCCAAACACCGCCGTCGATGTGAACTCTTGGGCGGTATCAGCCTGTTATCCCCGGAGTACCTTTTATCCGTTGAGCGATGGCCCTTCCATACAGAACCACCGGATCACTATGACCTACTTTCGTACCTGCTCGACTTGTCAGTCTCGCAGTCAAGCTGGCTTGTGCCATTACACTAACCTCCTGATTTCCGACCAGGATTAGCCAACCTTCGTGCTCCTCCGTTACTCTTTGGGAGGAGACCGCCCCAGTCAAACTACCCACCACACAATGTCCCCGATCCAGATAATGGACCTGGGTTAGAACCCCAACGTTACCAGGCTGGTATTTCAAGGTTGGCTCCACAATGGCTAGCGCCACTGCTTCAAAGCCTCCCAGCTATCCTACACAAGTAAAGTCAGAGTCCACTGTGAAGCTATAGTAAAGGTTCACGGGGTCTTTCCGTCTAGCCGCGGGTACACAGCATCTTAACTGCGATTTCAATTTCACTGAGTCTCGGGTGGAGACAGTGTGGCCATCGTTACGCCATTCGTGCAGGTCGGAACTTACCCGACAAGGAATTTCGCTACCTTAGGACCGTTATAGTTACGGCCGCCGTTTACCGGGGCTTCGATCAAGAGCTTCTCCGAAGATAACCCCATCAATTAACCTTCCGGCACCGGGCAGGCGTCACACCGTATACGTCCACTTACGTGTTTGCACAGTGCTATGTTTTTAATAAACAGTCGCAGCCACCTGGTCACTTCGACCAGCCTCAGCTCAGGGAGCAAGTCCCATCACCAAAACCGGCGTACCTTCTCCCGAAGTTACGGTACCATTTTGCCTAGTTCCTTCACCCGAGTTCTCTCAAGCGCCTTGGTATTCTCTACCTGATCACCTGTGTCGGTTTACAGTACGGTTCCTTACTATCTGAAGCTTAGAAGCTTTTCTTGGAAGCATGGCATCAACCACTTCATTCTGGCTCGCACCAGAACTCGTCATCAGCTCTCAGTCTCCTCACTAAAGAGAGTATCCCGGATTTACCTAAGATACTGACCTACAACCTTAAACAGGGACAACCAACGCCCTGATGGCCTAGCCTACTCCGTCCCTCCATCGCAATAATAAGAAGTGCAGGAATATTAACCCGCTTCCCATCGACTACGCATTTCTGCCTCGCCTTAGGGGCCGACTCACCCTGTCCCGATTAGCGTTGGACAGGAAACCTTGATCTTCCGGCGGGGAGGTTTTTCACCCCCCTTATCGTTACTCATGTCAGCATTCGCACTTCTGATACCTCCAGCAAACCTCCCGGTTCACCTTCAACGGCTTACAGAACGCTCCTCTACCATGCCCACAATCCGAAGATCGTAAGCATCCGCAGCTTCGGTTACCAATTTAGCCCCGTTATATCTTCCGCGCAGGCCGACTCGACTAGTGAGCTATTACGCTTTCTTTAAAGGATGGCTGCTTCTAAGCCAACCTCCTAGCTGTCTGAGCCTTCCCACATCGTTTCCCACTTAACTGGTATTAGGGACCTTAGCTGGCGGTCTGGGTTGTTTCCCTTTTCACAACGGACGTTAGCACCCGCAGTGTGTCTCCCGCGATTGTACTCCTGGGTATTCGGAGTTTGCATGGGGTTGGTAAGTCGGGATGACCCCCTAGCCCAAACAGTGCTCTACCCCCCAGGGTAAGACGCGAGGCTCTACCTAAATAGATTTCGAGGAGAACCAGCTATCTCCGGGCTTGATTAGCCTTTCACTCCGAGCCACAGGTCATCTCCGCATTTTTCAACATACGTGAGTTCGGTCCTCCAGTTGATGTTACTCAACCTTCAACCTGCCCATGGCTAGATCGCCCGGTTTCGGGTCTATTGCCTGCAACTATGTCGCCCTATTAAGACTCGGTTTCCCTACGCCTCCCCTATGCGGTTAAGCTTGCTACAGACAATAAGTCGCTGACCCATTATACAAAAGGTACGCAGTCACAGAACAAGTCTGCTCCCACTGCTTGTACGTATACGGTTTCAGGTTCTATTTCACTCCCCTCTCCGGGGTTCTTTTCGCCTTTCCCTCACGGTACTGGTTCACTATCGGTCAGTCAGTAGTATTTAGCCTTGGAGGATGGTCCCCCCATGTTCAATCAGGATAACTCGTGTCCCGACCTACTTGTCGCAAGCTTAGTACCACAATCGGGTTTTCGTGTACGGGGCTATCACCCTCTATCGCCGGACTTTCCAGACCGTTCCACTAACCTAACTGCTATCACTTGCAGGCTATTCCCCGGTCGCTCGCCGCTACTGGGGGAATCTCAATTGATTTCTTTTCCTAAGGGTACTTAGATGTTTCAGTTCCCCTCGTTCGCTTCCTACACCTATGTATTCAGTGCAGGATACCCAACTTACATTGGGTGGGTTTCCCCATTCGGACACCTCCGGATCAAAGTCTGTTTGCCGACTCCCCGAAGCATTTCGCAGGCTACTACGTCCTTCATCGCCTCTGACTGCCAAGGCATCCACCGTATACGCTTAGTCACTTGACCATATAATCCAAATTATCTGGGACGACACACTGTGTCGCTATGATCGATCGGATTCGTTCCAGACGAATTCGATCCACCCCCCATCCATGGGGGGTGAAGAAGACAGTTCCCCGACCCCCTTAACACAGGCCAGGTACTTAGTAGATGTACACCGATCAAAGTGCACACCCGCCGGATGTTTGTGACGCTTAAGTCACAGTGTTTATTACAACTCGTTGTAGCAACGGGGAATTGAAACCCGCCACTACAGAACAATTTATCTAAGAGCCGCATGCCTCACTCCTTACGAAGTGCCTCATGTCAGCCCATAGAATCAGCTTAATTTACCTTGTTAAAGAACTTTCCGGTTGTTAAAACCAGAACAAAACCCATTCAAACAATGGACTTTGTTCTAATCTCAGTGATGCGTGTAGTACACTCAAATGAAGACAGGGCGCTACGGATAAGGTGGTGGAGCTATGCGGGATCGAACCGCAGACCTCCTGCGTGCAAGGCAGGCGCTCTCCCAGCTGAGCTATAGCCCCTTAAAAGTGTCGTCAGCAATCACGAACTTGCCAGGTAACCCAATTGGCTCCAATCAAGGCGCCGTAGCCGGACGTATAACCTGCTATACGAGTGCTGCAGCAACGAAGAGTGGTGGCAATTGGTAGGCCTGGGCAGATTTGAACTGCCGACCTCACCCTTATCAGGGGTGCGCTCTAACCAACTGAGCTACAGGCCTATTTTGACTGGTCTGCTGCCGGCCCGGCTGCGCTGCACAAATCGATCAGTCAGTCACGTACCACGGTACGCTTCCTCTGTCTCTCTTCATGCGCCCTACCAGTCCACCAACAGCCTGCGCCAAAAACCCCCGATAAACACCGAAGGCACAGCTGCAAACTCATGATTTCTTTCGCATCAACCGATTAGATGAAGACAAATGTGTGAACACTTGAAGGTCAAGCTCACTATCGTTTAAGGAGGTGATCCAGCCCCAGGTTCCCCTAGGGCTACCTTGTTACGACTTCACC
>Ga0209702_10001404_pt1 | contig 46271 bp, 49 predicted proteins | sample FRY01_FD_187210 | JGI IMG/M metagenome (GOLD analysis project Ga0209702, IMG submission 187210) | Freshwater microbial communities from Lake Fryxell liftoff mats and glacier meltwater in Antarctica - FRY-01 (SPAdes) (version 2) | ecosystem: Environmental > Aquatic > Freshwater > Ice > Glacier... | reverse complement strand
CAGAATTACTCACCAAAACGGAAGGCCCCGGAGACCCCTTCATGGTTCCCATAATCGTTCGGAGGCCTTCGATATCGTGAGCAGAGTGCTCATAAACGTCCAGCCCAAACGCTCGGAACTTTGCCGCCGCATCCCCAATGGGCATGACATCCACCATGTGTCCATCGACTTGCATGTTGTTGCGGTCCAGCACAATGCGCAGATTGTCCAGCCCCTGAGCCACCGCCAATTGGATGGCTTCCCAGGTTGACCCCTCTTGAAGTTCTCCATCACTGATGAGAACCCAAATATCGCCGGGCGTGCCGCGCTGTTTGCGGGCAATCGCGCGGCCGGTGGCAACACCCAGAGCTATTCCCAAGGATCCACTGGTGACGGCCATTCCCGGAGAGTGTTCTGCGCCAATCATTTCCAGCAATCCGCCGTCAGTGGATTCTGTTGACAGCGCGTCAGGGTCCAATCGACCCGTTGCCGCAAGAGCCGCGTAGTTAGCTGTTGCGTAGTGGGCGGGCGAGATAATCAAAAGATCTGGGCCGTCCCCAAGCCAGTCTTCACCTCTCACCCCGGGGTCTCCTGGACGAGGTGTCGAGCCAAACCGAGGGGGAATTGTGGGAGCGTGAGAGCGCCCCAAGTCAAGAACTTCGATATGGAGCAAAGCTAAAAGCTCTGCCGTGCCACAGGCTTGCGCCAGATATCCCCCGTTGGCACGAATCGCCCATTCGGCGGCATACCCTCGAATTGCCTGGGCAATGGAGGCGACCTTCTCGACGTCTACGCGGGCGCTGGCGGGATGGGGCATGGGCGGTCTAGTCGCTTACCGACTGGAACGATCTCCAGATGACGGTAGCTCCCGCATCTTGAATTCCCTTGGCACGTTCGCCAATCCATCCAGCTCTTCCGTGTTGCGGAGCCATTGCTTTAGTCGCCTCGGCTCCCTCGCCGGCTGCCTGGGCTGCAGCGACCAGGGCGTCTTCGACGCTGGATGCATCTGCAACCGCTCGTGTCGCCGGACCCAGGGCATCCAACAGGGTTCTTTGGCCTTCCTCCGATTTACCGCGCTGGGCAATTTTGTCTAAAGCGGCCCCAAGCCCATCTTGGAATTGCTTCAGACCATCGTCACTGTCATCGATGGCGAGGCCCGCGGCAAGAAGGCCACTGGCGCAGAGAGTGCCAAAGGTCGAGGGAGCTGCTTTGGAGATCTCTTTGCCCAGGTTCAACACCAGCTGTTTCACGGAGTCGCCCGGTTCGGCAACCGCGCTGCGGATTCCTACCGCGATTTTCCCCGCGGTGAGACCCAAGTCGCCGTCGCCGGCTTCGCTATCGAGCTTGGTGAACTCCTCTGTGTTGGCGTCAAGCCCCTCGGCCCACCTGTGAAGAGCAACGATAAATCCTTCCATCATGCTTGGGTGAAAAAAGGAGTGTGGACGGGGTGGTCAATGAACTGCTTGAGTTCGTCGTCCACGCGCATAACGCTGATGGACGCGCCAGCCATTTCGAGTGAGGTAGCGAACTCGCCGACATAGGTTCGATACACCGAGACATTTTTCGCCTTCAGAATCTCCGAGACCTTTCTAAACATGATGTAGAGCTCCTCCTGGGGGGTAGATCCCAGCCCGTTCATCAAGACGGCTACTTCGTCACCCGAATGGAGTCCGAGGTCTTCGTCAATTTTCGTCATGAGCTCTTCGGTGATGGAATCGGCGAGTCCCAAAGTAGTGCGCCGGATACCGGGCTCCCCATGGATTCCCATACCAATTTCCATTTCTCCCACCGGAAGTTCAAAGGTTGGTTTCCCGTTGGCAGGCAAGGTCACAGGGCTGAGGGCAACACCCATCGTCCTGGTGTGCTGGGCCGCTTTTGTGGTGGCAGCCACCACAGCATCCAGGTCATATCCCGCATCAGCGGCGGCACCGGCAACCTTATAGAGAAAGAAAATCCCGGCGATTCCTCGTCGGCGACTTTCCTCCCCTTGCGGGGCGGAGGCCACGTCATCAGCGCCAATCACCGTCTCGACCCGAATTCCCTCGGCTGCGGCCAAGTCGGCTGCGAGATCAAAGTTCAGGACATCGCCACCGTAGTTACCGTAAAGATAAAGGACACCAGCTCCACCGTGAACGCGCTTGGTCACCTCAATCATCTGATCGGCTGAGGGGCTCTGGAAGACGTCCCCCACGGCAACACCATCGAGCATGCCTTTTCCGACGTAACCGAGGAAGAGGGGAAGGTGCCCTGACCCGCCGCCGGTGACAATCGCAACTTTGCCTTCAACGGGAGCATCTGCCCGCACGAGGGCGTGGTTATCACCTCCGACTGCTTCAAGCTGTCGGGGATAGGCGGCCAGGATGCCTTCAAGCATTTCTGCCGCAAATTCGGTCGGGCTGTTGAGTATTTTTTGCATCAAGACCCCTTTGTTAATTCACAAATCGTCACATTATTGTAACCGATTTTTCACATTTAGTAACATTCGGCTGTGCAAAGAGTGTAATGTTTACTCCACCTAACCCACAACTCCGTCATCAAGATTGAGTGGGGACCAAGATCAAGGAGGCAAAGGTTGAAGAAAGCCAAGTATGTAGGCGCGCTAGCAGCTACCGCGCTGGTTCTGTCCGGTTGTGCGGGCGGCAGCGGAGAAACAGCAGCATCGAGTGACCTTCGTTTTGTAAACGTCGTGAAGCTCATCGGTGTGGGCTGGTTCGACAGAATGGACGAGGGCATTGTTGCCTTCGCGTCTGAAACTGGCATTGATGCCACTCAGACGGGTGCCGATGATGCAAGCCCCGAGAAGCAGGTCCGTCTCGTTGAGGACCTCATTGCTCAGGGTGTCGACGCCATCACCGTGGTGCCAAACTCTCCCGAGTCTTTGGAAGGTGTCTTTCAGAAAGCTCGTGACGCTGGGATCATCGTGGTAACCCACGAAGCTGCTTCTCAGAAGAACACGGACGCTGACATTGAGGCGTTCGATAACACCGCCTACGGCGAGACCATCATGGACAACCTCGCAGAGTGCATGGGCAACGAAGGACAGTACGCCGCCTTTGTTGGTCAAGTGACTGCAGAGAGCCACATGCAGTGGGTCGCTGGAGCACTCGCCAAAGCAGCAGCTGACTACCCCGGAATCGAACGAGTCGAAGACCCGCTCGAGTCTAAGGAAAACGCTGACACTGCTTACGAGCAGACCAAAGAACTGATGAAGAAATACCCTGAGCTCAAAGGCATCCAGGGATCTTCCGCAGTTGACGTGGTCGGAATCGGACGCGCGGTCGAAGAACTCGGCCTCAACGATTCAGTGTGTGTCATGGGTACCTCCATTCCTTCATTGGCTGGAAAGTTCCTCGACACAGGCGCCATCGACAAGATCTTCTTCTGGGACCCAGCTCTTGCTGGTCACGCCATGATGAAGATTGCTGAAATGCTCGTCAACGGAGAAGAACTGAGTTCAGGAATGGACCTCGGCCTCGACGGTTATGACAACGTTCAGCAGAGCCCCGACGTTGCCACCACGTGGTACGGAAGCGCGTGGGTCATCGTTGACAAGGACAATGCAGCAGACTACCCGTTCTAAGCGCGGACTAGTCTTGGTTTAGGCCAAGCGACGCTGTAAAAACAGGGATGGGGCGCCAGAGATGGCGCCCCATCTTGTCAACGGAGACACACATAAGGGGAACAATGGTGTTTGGAACAGAGGGAATTTCTAAGTCCTTTGGCGGGGCGCGAGCCCTCCACGACGTAAGTTTCACCGTTTCCGCCGGAGATGTTCACTGCCTGGCTGGAGAAAACGGTTCGGGGAAGTCCACCCTGATCAAGATCATGAGCGGCGTAGAGTCTGCCGATTCCGGCCTCATTCTGCTCGGTGAAGAAAAATTGCGCGCTCTCACCCCCCGAGACGCGGTCGCCAAGGGTGTCCAGGTGATATTTCAAGACTTCTCCCTCATCCCCAATCTTTCGGTCGCCGAAAATATTGCTCTCTCCACCAACGTGTTGGAGAAGAGAATCCTCAACGATCCACGTCGCAATAGGGACATCGCGGCAAAAGCTCTCGATCTCATTGGGGTCGACATTGATTTAGACGCTGAAGTGCGATCCATCCCCGTGTCCTCTAAACAGCTGGTCGCTATCGCCCGGGCGATGAACCAGGGCGTCAAGCTCCTTTTCATGGACGAGGCCACGACCGCCTTAACCCGCAAAGAAATCGACCACCTGTTCGGTGTTGTCAATGGGCTCAAGGAACGCGGAGTGGGGACGGTTTTCGTCAGCCATAAACTCGATGAAGTTCAGGAAATCGCGAAGAGCATCACGATTCTCCGCAACGGCGTCGTCGCTGCTGCCGGGCACATGAAGGATTTCGACCGCAGAGCAATATCCGTCGCAATGACGGGCCTGGACGTCAACAATCTAGGTCTTGTTCCCGCTATTCCCCACGACGCACCCACGGTCTTGGAAGTGGATTCTATTTCCGCTCCCGGAAGCTTCAAGAACATCTCTTTTTCCGTCAAAGGCGGAGAAATACTGGGAATCACGGGCCTTCTCGGATCGGGCCGAAGTGAGATTGCTGAGGCGCTTTTCGGGGTAACACACATCACGTCGGGTGTGGTGCGGATCAATGGCACGCCCGTGAAACTGTCTGGGCCGCGCGACGCTGTCAAAGCCGGAATTGGATACGTCCCTCAGGACCGCCTCACCCATGGGCTTTTCTTGAACCAATCCATTCGAACAAACGTCATGGCCTCAGCCATAGAACGCTTCCTCGGGGCCTTGGGTTTTGTTCGAAGAAAACACATCCAGGAGACCGTTACGCAGTGGATCCGCGACCTCCGAATTAAAACGGATGACCCAGGAAGTCCTGTCACGTCGCTTTCTGGGGGAAACCAACAGCGAGTGGTGTTGGCTAAATGGTTGGCGATGTCGCCCTCGGTGTTGATTCTTAACGGGCCGACCGTGGGGGTGGACATTGGATCAAAGCGTGAAATTCTGGAAATTATCCGCGAAAAAGCCCTCGACGGCATGGCCATTGTCATCGTCTCAGACGACATTCCCGAGATTGTGCAGATTTGCCATCGCGTCATCGTGATTCACCAAGGCGAAACGGGTGCCCACTTCGAGGCTTCAGATATCAGTGAAATTCGACTTTATGAGGAGCTATCAGCATGAGTTACATCACTCCTATCGCGAAGCGTAAGGGGCTCCAGCTCTGGGGTTCACCAAACGAGATTTTCCTCGTCATCGCTATTGCGGTGCTCTCTCTAGTGATTGGCTTTAGTAACTCGGTTTTCTTCAGTATTGCCACTCCCTTTGACCTACTTCGCAGCTCACTGATTGAAATTCTCTTCGCGCTGGGCTTGCTCATTGTTTTGGTCAGTGGGGGCATCGATATTTCCTTCCCCATCGTAGGAATTTTTGCCGGATACACCACCGTGGTCGTCATGCTCCACTACGGTCTCGACACCTACAGTTTGTGGATTCCTCTCGTCATCGCCGCCGTCGTGGGTGCCCTACTCGGCAGCGTGAACGCCCTGCTGATTGCCGGCTTTGGCCTACCCACGCTGATTGCGACACTGGGAACGGCCAGTATTTTTCGTGGGTTCCTTCTCAGCTATGTCGGTTCGGCCTACATCGCAAACATCCCCCTGGGACTCGATCAGTTCGCCACAGCAGACTTGATATCTGTGGAAACGGCGACCGGGACGTTGGCTCGCCTTCACGTGTTGGTCATCCCAACACTCATCTTGGCAATTGCTCTCGCGTGGATGATGCGTCGGACCATGTTTGGCCGGACCATCTTCGCTATCGGTGGTAGCGAAGAGTCCGCCAGGCGGATGGGAATGAACGTCCGATGGACAAAGGCGCGCATCTACATTTTGGTAGGGGCGCTCTCTGGTATCGCGGGAATCATCTACGTTTCCCTGCAACGGGTCGCTGACCCCTACGCGTTGGCAGGCACCGAGCTGGGAATCATCGCTGCGGTGGTGCTCGGCGGCGCCAGCATCATGGGCGGCTATGGCACCGTGACCGGAACCGTTCTTGGGGTGTTGCTGATTAATTTGATCAAGGACAACCTCATTTTGTTGGGCATCCCCGGTTCTTGGCAGAGGGCAGCGATTGGCTTGATGTTGCTGATTGGGGTGGTGTCTCAGGCCATTTCGGATAATCGCAGACTCAAACAAGCGGGCACCGTTACAGAAGAGGACAAGCCATGAAAGACATCAGCCGCGGCCTAGCCCAAAGGTTGCTCAGCGACCGTAAGCTCTCCCAGCTCATCGTGGTGGCAATAGTTGTTTTCGCTGCCTTTGGGATTCTCGTCCCTGACGTATTCCTGACGCCGCGAAACTTTGTGTCCATGGCCTTCCAGATACCAGAAATTGCTCTCCTCGCTCTGGGCGTGATGCTCGCAATGCTGACAGCGGGAATTGACCTCTCTGTGGTGTCGATGTCCAATCTTGCCGCTCTGTCTACGGCATATTTGATGGTCACCCAGGTCACGGAAGGTGGCGGTAACGTCTACCTCTGGATCGTAATTGCTATTGCCATTGGAATTGTGGTGGGCCTTATTAGTGGTCTGGCCAACGGCGCCATCATTGCGGGAATCGGTGTCACGCCCATTCTGGCTACTCTCGCCACCCTGACTCTCTATAACGGCATCGCTGTGGGTATTCGCAATGGTCAATCAATCACTGGGCTTCCACCCGAGTTCGTCGCAATCGGCAATGGGTCCTTATTAGGAATTCCTATACCCATGGTTATCCTGCTCGTGGCGGGCGCTGGGGTTGCGCTGTACATCAACAAGACGGGCCTGGGCATGCAGTCCTTATTGGTGGGCGCTAACCGGGACGCGGCCACCTATAGCGCTATTGGTGTTAAGAAGGTTCTGCTGCTCACTTATGCACTCTCCGGCGGGCTTTCTGCTCTGGCAGGGCTGATCATTGCGTCTCGATCTGCGAGCGCCAACCCTGACTATGGCAGCTCGTACCTTCTCCTTGCCATCGTCATTGTTGTGCTCGGCGGGGTGAACCCCTACGGTGGCTTTGGCACCGTGACCGGAGTGATAATCGCCACGGGGGTACTTCAGATGGTGTCGTCAGGGTTCAACGCTTTGCGTTTTAGCCAGTTTTATTACCAGCTAGCTCAGGGCGTCGTGTTGGTCGCGGTGATGGTGTTGAACACCTACCTCGACAAACAGCGACTGAAGGCCAAGCGGGAGAAAGCACCCAAAAAACCATGACGTTGGCCCTTCAGCTGGAGAAGTACTGCCTCACGATGGCGACCTCGGGCCGCGAAGAGCCCATGATCAGGCTCATGAAAGAAGACCTGGGGGCCTTTACGAGCCAGGTCAGCGTTGATTCTTTTGGAAACGTGATGGCCCGTTTTGACGCTGCCTCACCCACGGATGCGACCCTGATGGTCTTTGCTCACACCGACCAGGTGGGCATGGTGGTCACGAAAATAGAGGCCAGTGGATTCCTTCGTGTGGTCCGCCTCGGTGGTGTTCCTGAGAGGGTGTTGCCCGGCAGTGTTGTCAAGATCTTGGCCCATGGTGGAGAAGTGGTGACCGGGGTCATGGGCACACCCCCGCACCATCTCACGCCAGAGGCCATGAAGTACCAGGTGCCCACCGTCGACAAGGCCTACATTGATGTTGGTGCAAGTTCCGAAGCAGAGGTGCACGCTTTGGGCATCGTGGTCGGAGACCACGTCGCCTACGAGCCGCGCTTTGAATATTTGGCCAACAACCGTGTTACCGGCACGAGCCTCGATGACCGCGGAGGCTGTGCTGTCCTGGTCGGACTGGCCAGACACCTTTCCACAACACCCGCACCGGTCAATGTGGTGCTCGTCGCTTCTGTTCAGGAAGAGTTCAACCTTCGCGGGGCAATGCTGGCGGCGGAGAAAATCAAGCCCATGGCCGCTATATCACTGGACCTCGTCGCCGCAGGTGACACCCCAGAGATGGGGGCACCCAACGGCGTCGAGGTCGGCAAAGGCCCCGTGATGGGTCTCTATAGCTTCCATGGAAGGGGAACCCTCAACGGCGTTATCCCCCACCCTGGACTCGTCGACATGACCGAAAAAGCAGCGACGGCAAAGAACATCGCCTTGCAAAGACACGCCACGATAGGAATGCTCACCGATGCGTCCTACGTGCAACTCGTCAACGGTGGAATCCCCTCCATTGATTTGGGGTGGCCGACGAGATATACCCACACCGGGGTCGAGCTCTGCTCCTTGGACGATTTGGCTGCACTCGAGACATTGGTCACCCACATCGTGGGAAACTTTCCCACGCCGTGGCAACCCGAGCGCGGTTAGCAGCAACAGAAAGAGATAGATCATGGCACATGACCTGTTAATGGGTATTGACGTAGGCACCTACGAGACCAAGGGCGTGCTGGTGACGCCAGAAGGCATCGTGGTTGCCACCGAGGTACAACCTCACAAAATGATCTTCCCTCGCGCCGGGTGGGCAGAACACGATGCCGAAAAGACGTGGTGGGGCGATGTGAGAGATGTCAGCCAAGCCCTCCTTCGCACCGAAGGGGTCTCTGCCGCGCAGGTTAAAGGATTAGGGATAAGCGCCATTGGTCCCGATGTGCTACCGATGGACGAGAACTTCCAACCCCTGCGAAACGGCATTTTGTATGGCGTTGACACGCGAGCGGTAGATGAGATTGCGCAGATGAATGACCGCTTTGGGGAGGACTACATTTTTAACGCGTGTGGCAACGCTCTTTCCTCTCAGGCCACCGGGCCCAAGATTCTGTGGATCAAGAAAAATGAACCAGAAATTTACGCCAAAGCCCGGTGGTTTGTCGATGCCACAACATTTATCGTTGCACGACTCACAGGGCGCGTGGTCGTCGACCACTTTTCTGCCGGCTCGCACCACCCCATGTACGACCCGTGGAAGCGAGAATGGAACGAGGAGCTTCTGGAGGGAACCGTCGAGTCATCCCGGCTTCCCGAACTCGCATGGAGTCATGAAATTGCCGGCGGGGTCACCGCTTGGGCTGCCGAGGAGACGGGCCTCCTCGAAGGAACCCCTGTCTCCATTGGCACTATTGACGCCGGTGCGGAAGCTCTCAGTGTGGGGGTAAAAGAACCTGGGGAAATGATGCTCATGTACGGCTCGACCATCTTCATCATTCAGGTGACCGATAACGACCAGGCCAGAGATAAGCGCCTCTGGGCGGCCCCCTACCTGTTCCCGGGAACCTGGTGCTTGCTGGCGGGCATGGCCACCTCCGGAGCCCTCACAAGGTGGTTTCGAGACACCTTCGCAGCGGAGCTTGTTGCCGCTGAAAACGAGGGTGGCGAATCCGCCTACTCCGTGCTGACACGCGAGGCTGAGGAATCCGAGCCGGGGGCCGGTGGCGTCGTCGTCTTGCCCTACTTCTCGGGAGAACGCACCCCTATCAACGACCCCCGCGCCAAAGGCGTCATCTTTGGATTGAGCCTCACGCACTCCCGGGGGGATCTGTACCGGGCGACGCTGGAGGGAATGGGCCACGGCATCAAGCAGCACGTCGAAATGTTTACGGACATGGGCGCCCCTCCCCACACCATTCAGGCCGTTGGTGGAGGGACAAAGAACGCCATCTGGCTGCAAAGCGTGAGTGACATCAGCGGCGTTCCGCAAAAGGTCGCACCCTTGACCGTGGGTGCGTCCTACGGCGACGCCTTCTTAGCGGGAATTGCCACGGGTTTGGTGAGTGGACCAGAAGCGATAGGAGACTGGCAGGGAGCGGGGACAGAAGTAGTCCCCAACCCCGCCATGGCAGACACTTACGCTCCCCTGCACGAGGTCTACACGAATCTTTACCAAGCGACCAAAGAACAGATGCATCGGCTGCATGACCTGGGCTACTAGGGAATCAAGACCACCCGGTAAGAGGGTTTTGCCGAGAGGTACTCAAACGCGGCCTGAGCCTCGGTGAGAGGGAACGTTTTCTCCAGGATTGACGACAGGTCAATTTCCCCGGCAGCAATCATGTCTGTTGCGCGCTTGTGGTCTTGAATATCAGCGCTCACCGCGCCAATGATGCGCACCTCCGAGTTGTGCACCGCATTGGGATCAATCTCAAAGGGCTCGACGGGGTGGGCTGAAGCAAAAAGACACAGGGTGCCGCGCGGTTGAAGCACTTTCATGCCCTGCTCGTTAACAGCCCTCGACCCAATGGCCGTAATGACGCCGTCCACACCACCGGGAAACAAGTCCAGAATCTGTTCCGTCGCGTCGCCCGAGCTCAAGATTGTCTTGGAGACTCCGTTCTGGGAAGCGACATTGAGGCGTTCCTGGTCCATGTCAACAATCGCAACATCGACACCGTGGTGGTGAAGAACCAGGGCGTTGAGCAGTCCCATCGGACCAGCACCAAACACCACAGCGGTGTCGCCTTTTTTCATCTCCATCAGACGCACAGCGTGAACGGCACAGGAGAGAGGTTCAGCTAAACACGCAAGTTCAAACGGCGCGTCTCCCACAGGGAAACACCCATCTTCGCGGTGAACCTTGTAATCCAGGAAGCCACCGGGCCCAAGATCTCCGCCTTTGAGTGAGAAGTATTGAAAGTGCTCCACACAGGCCTTATCTTGACCACGCACACACGCTCTGCATTCCCCACAGCGCGTGGGACCCAGGGTGACCCGATCTCCCACCTGCACCGCGGTCACATCAGGAGCAATGGCGACGACTTCACCCGCATTCTCGTGTCCACCAAGGAACGGAAAGCCCGGCTTCTGTTTCCCGCTGAAGGTGCGCTGTTCCCAGGAACAAATTGAGGCTGCGCCAATCTTAATCAAAACCTCCCGGGGCCCCAGCTCTGCAACCGGGATGTCGTGAATCTCCACCACGCCTACACCGGTGATGACGGCAGCTCTTGTCGTCTTCATGCGGACTCCTTTACCAAGGAGAGTGCTTCGTCTACAGATTTTCCTTGGTGCACAATGGCAGCCAGGGCGGCGATGAGTGATGCCGGGTCCTGGTGCTGGACAACGTTACGTCCATACACAACCCCTCTCGCTCCGACCTTCATGGCAATTGCCGTGCGCTCCAGAAGCTGTTTGGTAGTGACTTTGCCGCCCCCTCGCACCAGGACGGGAATGGGGTGGGCAATTTCTACCACCTCGGCAAAACGCTCCATGGGCTCGGCCGGATCGACTTTGATGATGTCGGCTCCCAGCTCTACAGCCTGGCGCACCAGGGTGGCGATTTTTTCAGGGTCAGCCACCGAGGTGGAACCCCCTGCAGGGTTTGTGGTCATCACCAGCGGCTCAACCATGAGGGAGATTCCTCGGGAGCGAGCAAGAGCGCCAATTTCTTGGATATTGGCGATGCACTGTTCCTGAAGTGCCGCGTTGCTATCAAGTTCGAGAAGGTTCAACACCACACACCCCACGCTGGGGTGTTCAGCATCGGCAAGAGTGTTCGGGTGGGCGATATCCCACGCTTTTTCCACTGCACGTGGCTCATAGACGTTGGTCACATCCAGACGCAAGGCCACCGTCACCTTGTCGCTCAGGCCCGCGTCAATCAGGGTCCGCAAACCGCCAGGGTTTACCTGGATCACATCGGGACCAGCACCGGCAATCGTGGCGAAAGCTTCAGGAAGGTTTTCGATGCCGTGAGAAAATGACCTGGCTCCAAAGATTCCCAGGTCCATCGCGATGTTGATGCACCGGCCCGAGGTGGGGTTGAACATGTTCTCGGCGCTTTTACTCAGCAAGATTGACCCCTGCTTCTTCAGCGATGGCCAGAATCAAGGCTGAAGCGTTCAATTCGCCATGTCCTTGCCGAATAGATTCTTCGATGTATTTCTGAGCAATTTGCGCTGTGGGGACGGGCGAGCCCAGTCGATTCGCAAAATCTTGGATGAGCTTGGCGTCTTTGAGCATGAGATTCAGAGCAAAATTCACGGTGTAGTCCCCCGCTTGTGCACCCGGGCCCACACCCGAGTAGATGGGGGTGCGGAAATCTGTGACATCGAGCACGCCCTGCACATCTGCTAGGTCGAGGCCAGCTTTCTTAGCCAACGTCAGTGCTTCTCCCAGCGCCTGAAGCTGAGAGGCCACGAGGAGGTTGCCCACGAGTTTCATCGCTGTTCCGTTACCGCCCGCTCCCATGTAGTGGACGGTTTCGCTGACCACGTCGAGAAGGCTCAGCGCCTGCTCAAACACGGCTTTCTCGCCACCGACGACAACCCAAAGGCCGCCGCCCTCGGCTTCGCCTTTAGTGCCAAATACCGGCGCATCCAGGAAAGAGTGGCCTTTGTCTTCGAACGCATCGCGCTCGTGTGCGCTGGTCTTGGGGTCGATGGTCGACATATCGATTACGAGCGCCCCTGCGGGAACATGGTCAAGGAGCCTGTGGGCGCCAAAAACAAGATCCTCCACCGCAGCGTCGTCCGAGAGGCAATAGATAACGACTTCGGCACCCGCCAGGGCGGCAGAAAGATCAGTGGTGACGGTCAAGCCCGCCTTAGAAAGAACGTCGCTCGTTTTGGGGGATCTGTTCCAGGCCGTAACCGTGTGTCCCGCTCGAGCAAGATTGGCAGCCATTCCGCTGCCCATTGTTCCCATACCCAGATAGGCGATTGTGGTCATGTTGGTGTCCTCCAAACCTTTGTGTGTCAGAGACACGTTGCTTACGCTGTGGCTTCGCCACCTCGTCGCGCCATTCCGTGCATGAAGCACGGTGCACCGCTATCACTTAACACAAAATATAACACAGTGAGTGTTATAACTTGTTAGTTAAGATTCTGGGGGAAAGGAAAAAGTAGACAGAGGTGCGCTGAGCACGGTGCATGCGCTGGCGACTTCATGCTCGAACAGGTCAACCCCGTCGTGAGTCGTCACAATAGAGTCAATCTCGTCAAGATCAATAGCGTGGTAAGGACTTTTCTCCCCCGCTTTCGAGAGATCTGCAAGTACCCACGTCTTGGTCGCATGGTTGACCATAAGCCGATTGAGCTCGGCGATTTCAAAATTTATTTCACTCAGACCGGACTTACAAGAGATTCCCTGCGCACCGATGATTGCCATATCCGCGTTGTAGCGAGAAATGCTCCAGGCTGCAATAGACCCGCTCTGAGCAAGATCTTCGGTGGCAACTAAGCCACCGGTACTAATCACCCTGACACCTCTCGAGGCGAGGAAAGACGCATGGGGCAAGGAAGGCGTGATGACGGTGAGATTCTGGTCCGGATCCACAAACTGAATGAACTGAGCCGTAGTGGAGCCTGTCCCCACAAAAATTACGTGACCCGGGGTCATGTTCCGCGCGGCAAACTCACCAATGCGAGCCTTGGCAACGCTCGAATCATTCGCCCGTGGGTTGACAAGAATGTCGAGCGACCGGGACAAAAGAGCAGAAGCCCCACCTCGGGTTACGGTCATATACCCCTGGTCAACCAGATTTCGCACGTCTCGGCGAACCGTCATTACCGACACACCCAGCACGCGGGCAAGATTGGCAAAATCGATTGCCTCCTCAGAGGCTACCCATTCGAGAATCTTTTGCTTGCGCTCACTGGCGAGCAGTTTGCGTCCCTTGGTCTGAGGTTCCACCGTCACTGTGCTTCTGGCTCGTTACCGGACAACCACTTAATTCCGCACCCCATCGCAGGTCGGTGGGGAAGCGCAACAGGTGCCCCCCGAAGGGTGAGCATGATGGCGTCTTCTAAGAGCTCTCCCGTCACAGGAGTACCGTTCTTGGGCGAAGACCCGTCAAACGCCCCTCGGTACGCGAGAGCAAAATCGCGATCGAAGAGGAAGAAATCGGGGGTGCACACGGCACCGAGTTCCAGGGCAAAGGACTGGTCACTATCCAGCAGGTAGGGAAATTCCCACCCGGCACGATCAATCTGTGCTTTCATACCTTCCACGCCGTCATCCGGGTATTCCACCAGATCATTACTGACCACGGCCAAGGTTCGAAGACCCTGCTCGGAATATCGAGCGACCATCTCCCCAAAAGCAGATTCAATGTGCTGCACATACGGGCAGTGATTACACACAAAGGCAATCAACGTTGCCAAAGACCCATCCTGCTTGACCCGGGTGGGATGTCCTTCAGAGTCCGGCAACACCCACTCCAGAAGCGGGTACCCGATGTTGGTTCCGGTCGACTCGACCGCCATGACTACAGTGCTCCTTTATCTCCGGAGGCAAAGTCAGACGCCTTAGCCTGGTGGACTTGAAGCTCACCGTCGACCAACCCCGGCAAATCTCCTATCAACGCCTTCACGTGCTCGGTGGCAAGGTGTTCATCAAAGGCGGCGTCAGAGGCATAAACCTCGACCATCATGAAACTCCCGGGCTGATCCAGCAGTTCGTGCACGGCATAGGTCACCACACCGGGTTCTTCCCATGATGCTCGGGCGACACCGTCAAGGCGAGATTTGAGCTCCGCTTCTTTTCCGCTTTGAGCTATCGCGATGGCCACGACCACTCGATGTTTGTCGCTCATAGACCCGAACCTCCTTGTTCAGCACCCACATCATCATGCTGTGATTCCTAATCTACCGCGAGAGCACCCGCGCACCACGCCGAAGAAGGGAGCCTCCTCCCCTTCCCGGTGCCCCTGCACCCCGGTGACCCGGCGCGAAGGGAAAAGACCTAGGAGCGAAGGGCTTTAACCTCAGCCATCAGTTCTTCGACTCTGGCGTGGTCGACCGTGTTTTCGAACACCCCGTCTTTCTTGAAGAACGTGCCAATCACTGCGCCATCGGCGATGGATAATTGCTCCTGCGCGTTGTTCGCCCGAACCCCGGTGTTCACAAAAACCGGCACGTCTCCCGCCGCTTTCTTGACCTGAGCGAGAACCTGAGAGTCCGTAGCCGCACCCGCCGTCAGCCCCGACACACACAGCCCGTCAGGAAGAGTGGCGAAAACGGTGGTCTTAGTGACGTCGGCAATGTCTCGGTGGGCTAGGTAGGTTGCTGATTCGGGGACGATATTGAAAAGCAGCTTGACGTTGCTTGCTCCCACTCTGGCCCTGTGTCGTGCGGCTTGCCCGACATTGGTGTCCCACAACCCAAAATCGCTGGCGTACACCCCGGTAAATATCTCACGAACAAAAGAGGCACCGGTCGCCGCTGCAAGGTCAATAGAAGCAATGCCATCCCACAGCACGTTCACGCCGAAAGGAATCTTCACCTCGGAGAGCAGCTCGCCAATAATACGAGCCATCGCAATGGACGTAATGGGCTCGGTCTTGGTGAGATACGGGAGGCTGAACTCGTTAGAAAACATGACCGCGTCAACCCCACCCGCCTGCAAATCCGCGAGCTCCCCGCGCGCACGATCCACGACGGCCCGCATTCCCCCTGCAGAGTCAAACCCTGGATCTCCCGGTAAAGCTAAGAGATGAAGCATCGCAATGACGGGCTTCTTCACACCAAATACGTCATCCAACCACATGGTTTCTCGCTTTCTTCCGGTACTCCGGCTAGACAATTCATACACGCACAGTGGTAATTATTCTCACAAAAAGTAGCATAAGAGAACATTTTAACACAATTGTAACCTTTTCGATGTGAATTTTTCTAACAACTACGCTACTTTGCCTTTATGGATGTTAACGAACGCAGGGACGTCATCGCTGAAAAAGTTGTAGCGGCGGGGGAAGTTGAGTTCGGCGCCTTGGCCAGCTCCCTCAATGTTTCTGAGATGACCATCCGCCGTGACATCGAAGCATTGGAGGGCCTCGGCCTCCTGCGTCGAGTGGTGGGTGGAGCTATTTCGTTAAAGGGCACATCGAATGAACCCTCCTTTGAATCGCGCGCCTCAGCCGCCGCCGCAGAAAAAGAACACATCGCGGACGCCGTCGTTGATCTGTTAGTTCCCGGGGAGACAGTCTTACTTGACGGCGGCAGTACTGTTCTGAGTGTTGCCCGAGCAATACGGAAACGCGGCGTGAATCTCACCGTCGTTACCCCCAGCGCTTTGGCGGGGCTTGAGCTCTCCGACTCCCCCGGCATCACCGTCCATCTCCTGGGAGGTTTGCTGAGGCCCCACGAGCTCAGCCTGATCGGCCCAGACACGATTGACGCAATTGGCAAATTTAACTGTGACACCTATGTCATGGGTGTGGCAGGAGTCGACTCAACCGGAGGAGTTTCGGAATACCACTATGACGAAGCCAAGGTGAAAGAAGCAGGAATGCGTTCCGCCAAGCGCATTATTGTCGCAGCGGATGAGTCCAAACTCGGTCGCTCGGCACTGGTGAAGGTAGCCAATCTGGCCGACATCTCGGTGCTAGTAACCGATGCGCCTCTCACCCACCCCACGGTGAAAGCCGCATCGAAACTGAGGATCCAGGTCGTATCAATCGAGCCTCAAAACCACCTGTCTCAGACCATCAAAGAAGGCACAGCATCATGACCGACACCGTCGTGATTACAGGATCCGGATCAGGAATAGGTCGTGCAATCTGCACAGAGTTGGCAGATCTGGGATGGCGGGTTATCGCAACCGACCTCGACGTGAATGCTGCCAAGGAAACAGTGTCGCTCCTGGCAGGTGGTGCAAGCCGGGGCCACGAAGCTCACGCTCTGGACGTCACAAAGGCACACCAGTCGTTAGGCGTTGCCCAGGACGTGTCCTCTCGCCATGGCCTAAACGCCTGGGTCAGTAACGCCGGTGTCTCCAAGATGAAGAAATTTATTGACATCTCGGAAAGTGATTTTGACTTCACCCTCGACGTGAATCTCAAAGGGGTTTTCTTTTGCGGGCAGGCCGCCGCGCAGACGATGATTAACCAAGGAAAGGGCGGGGTCATTGTGAACACCGCGTCCATGGCGGGCAAGCAGGGTCGGGTTCCGTTCCTCACCGGCTATGTGGCCTCGAAGTTCGGCGTGATTGGCCTCACACAGGCCATGGCCTTCGAATTAGCGCCGCACAGCATCACGGTCAACGCGGTGTGTCCGGGATTTGTTGCCACACCAATGCAGGACCGCGAACTGGCTTGGGAAGCAGAACTCAAGGGCTCCACACCCCACGCGGTCAAAGATTCCTGGATAGCGGACACTCCGCTAGGCAGGTTGCAACAACCTGAGGATGTTGCAGAAGCCGTTGGCTTCCTGCTCTCCTCAAAAGCTCGTTTCATTACGGGCGAAGCGCTGTCGGTCAACGGCGGCGCGTATATGGACTAGGCGCATTGGGCATCTAGACCACAACCACACTAAGAAAAGGAGGCACATCTCGTGAGAACTTCACTCACCAAAATGTTTGCCATCACCGCCACCACGGCTCTACTTGCCGCTGGCTGCGCAACCGGAACCGGAGTGGAAGCTGAATCCTCTGACGTTGGAGAGGTCGCAGCTGACACGTCCGCCACGGTTCGTATTCTGATGGAGGCAGTACCAGACACTGACATCGTTCAGGGTCTCATTGCTGACTTCAACGCCGAATACCCCGACATCACCATCGAAATCGAGAGCTTGGCTTTTGACCAAATGCGTGACAAATTAATTGCATCGTTCCAGTCCTCGGATCCCACCTACGACCTCATCGTCGCCGATAACCCTTGGATGGACGACTTCGCACCGGCTGGTTTCTTGGCACCCCTGGATGACCGCATTGCGAATACTCCTGGCCTCGATCACGAAGACTTCTTTGGACCTCTTCGTGAGATTGCAGAAGTTGACGGAGTCACCTACGGTGTTCCGTTTTATAACTACGCCCTGGGTTACCTCTACAACGAGCCACTGTTGACCGGGGCTGGACTGAGTGTCCCCACCTCTCTCGATGAGCTCGTAACGACGTCGAAGGCTCTTACATCGGGTGATCAGACAGGTCTCGCAATGCAGCCACAGCGCGGATACAAAATCTTCGAAGAGTGGGCTAACTTCCTGTTCGCAGCAGGCGGATCCATTTACAACGAAGACGGATCAGGCGCATTGGACAGCCCCGAAGCTCAGGCAGCTCTCGAGGCCTACATTGACCTCTACAACACCGCAGCCCCGGAAAACAGCCTCAACTGGGCTTTTGACGAGGCATTCCGTTCCGTTTCGACGGGGGCATCAGCAGCCATGGTCAGCTACAACTGGAACCTCCCGGCCTTGAACTCGCCTGATGCAGGTGAATTTGCCGGCAACTTCAAGCTTGCCCCGATGCCCGGTGGCAAGCAGGTTCTCGGCTCCTGGACTTGGGCGATTCCGTCCAATTCCGCATCATCTGACGCAGCTTGGGCCTTTGTGTCCTGGTTGACCTCGAAAGAGGTTGATGTCAGCCGCGTTATCGCCGGTGGCGCTGCTATCCGTGAAAGCACTCTGCAGGACGAGCGTGTTCTTGCTGAGGGCTTCGGAGCTGACTACTACGATGCCATCATCGCCATTCTCTCCAACGCTGCTCCCTTGAGCGAAGGAGCCGGTGGTGAAGAAATGATTCAGGCGGTTGGAACTGAATTGAGCGAGGCTGTTGCCGGCACGAAGAGCGTCGAAGACGCTTTGAAGGACGCCAACGACGCCATCAACTCCATCCAGGGTTAGTCTCTGAACTGATGAGAAGGAGCCCGACGGCAAACACCACAGCATCCCTACGTAGGTTTCAACTGCGGATGCTGCTACCCCTCTTGGTGGTAGCTGGGATTGCCGTCGGGCTTCCGCTCGTCTATGCGTTCTACCTGAGCCTCACAGATTTCTCCCTGACACAGCAGGGTGTTGCCCAGATTGTGGGGGCCGATAACTACATCGCAAGTCTCACAAACGAGGGGCTGTGGGGCGCAATTGGCACCACGTTCACCTACGTGATCATCGCCGTGAGTTTCGAAACTGTCATTGGGTTGCTGATAGCACTGTCCCTTCAAAAACAGAAATGGGCACGAGACATCACCCGGGCAATGCTGCTCGCACCCATGTTCATAACCCCCATTGCTGTGGGTCTCACCTTTCGATTTCTCCTCAACGACCAGCTGGGAGCAATCCCATATCTTCTGAAGTCCCTAGGGACGAATTATGACTTCTTGGGATCGGGCAAGGCCCTCTTCACCCTGGCAATGATCGATGTTTGGCAGTGGACACCGTTCATGGTGTTGCTGCTCTTAGCGGGTCTGGAATCCATTCCTAAACAGCCTCTCGAGGCTGCCCGCGTCGATGGCGCAAATGCTGTGTATATCTTCCGCAGAATTACCCTTCCGCTCCTTACCCCCATCCTCAGCGTTGCTGTCCTGTTGCGGTCCTTAGATGCGCTGAAAGTCTTCGAATACGTCTACGCCACCACACGAGGTGGCCCCGGTACAGAAACCGAGACCATCCAATACTTCACGTACCAAACCGGTATCCAATTCTTCAGACTCGGGGAAGCAAGCTCAATGGCCTTTATTCTGCTGCTGATTGTGTTGCCCCTGATTGTGTTCCTTTTTCGCAGAATTGACAGAAGGACATCGTCATGAGGGCTCAGGGAATGATGCGCGGTGTCCGCGGGATTTTCCTCATCACTGCACTCGTTGTTGTTGGTTTTCCTCTGGTGTGGGTTACTCTGGCAAGCTTCAAAACGCCGGCACAGCTTAACGACCCCAGCCTGATTATGTTCAGCCCCTCGCTCACCAACTGGGCATACGTCGTTGAGGAGGGAATTTTGCAAGCTGCCGGCCGGAGCGCACTGGTGGCTTTCATCACGGTTGCCATTAGTGCCATCGCGGGGTCTGCCGCCGCCTACGTGATTTCGTCCTACAAAGCAGGCGGGACTGCCACACGTTTCGGAATTCTTGCAGCCCAAGTTCTGCCACCAGCGGTCTTAGTGTTCCCCTTCCTCACTCTCGCCTACGTCACCCAAGTTAACGACACGTTGATCCCCCTGATATTTGCCCATCTCAGCTTTGTTCTTCCCGTTGTTACCTGGTTCCTCATCGGATTCTTCGATTCCGTGCCGCGCTCGCTGGAAGAGCAGGCGCGGGTCGATGGCTTTTCCCGATTCAAGGCGTTTCTCCTCGTGGTTCTCCCCCAGGTGTACCCGGGGCTTGGCGCCGCCATCATTTTTGGCTTCACCCTGTCCTGGAACGACATGTTTTACGGCCTGATTCTCACCCCTACAAAATCAGCCATCTTGCCGGTTGCCATTGCGGGTTTCAATACCTTCCGCGGCGTCGAACTGGGAAGCATGAGCGCCGCAATCCTGGTCGCGGTCATTCCCGTACTCATTGCCAGCTTCTTTATCCAAAAACGGCTGGTGCAAGGCATCAGCGGCGGCGCGGTCAAGTACTAGAAGGGTGAAAACATGGGGACAGTAAGCCTTCGAGGCGTGCACAAAGCGTATGGATCAACGACCATCGTGGAACACTTAGACCTGGACTTCCCGGATGGAACGTTTACGGTCCTGGTGGGTCCCTCAGGGTGTGGCAAATCCACCACCCTGCGAATGATTGCAGGCCTTGAGCCCGTGACATCGGGCACCATCACGATCAACGAAGCAGACGTCACCCCGCTCGAACCCAAAGATCGCAACGTCGCCATGGTCTTCCAAAACTACGCTCTCTACCCGCACCTCAGCGTGGCAGAGAACATTGCCTTCCCGTTGAGGGCAACAAAGACACCCAAAGCAGAGGCCCGAAAGCGCGCTCAGGAAATTGCAGAATCCCTGGGACTTGGCCAACTGACTTCCCGTAAACCCAAGGAACTCAGTGGCGGGCAACAGCAACGCGTCGCAATCGGCCGGGCAATAATCCGTGAGCCAGCAGTATTTCTTTTTGACGAACCCTTGAGCAACCTCGATGCGAAACTCCGGGTGGAAACGAGGAGTGAACTTCTTGCAATTCAGAAACGCCTCGGCGTCACCTCTATCTACGTGACCCACGACCAGGAAGAGGCGATGACTCTTTCAGACCGAATGGTCGTGATGAGAGACGGAAAGATTGCACAGGTGGGTACTCCCGCAGAGGTGTATGGCAAGCCGCACAGTGTCTTTGTAGCGACATTCGTCGGCAGCCCCAAGATGAACATCATGCCGGGGACACTGGACGGAACGACCTTTCATGCCGATTTGGGGGTCGCGTGGCCACTGGCACACAAGGATAAAGGTGCCGTTCTGGTCGGTATTCGCCCAGAAGACCTGAACGTGGGCCTGGACCCCCAAGGGCCAGCAACGATTACGCAAATAGAACTGTTGGGCCCAAGAGCAGTGGTCGCACTCGAAGTGGCCGGCACCAAACTCATAAGTGTCATCGAATCCGGGCCCCTGGCCGCACTGTCGATTGGAGACCGGGTCAACATAGCCTTTGATCCGAACGCCGCTCACCTCTTCGACGCGACAACCGAGGAGAGGCGCTAGGCACAGAGCGTCTGGTTATCAAAGGTAGGTTACCGGTCAAAGCTGAGCAGATAATTGTGAGAGTGGCTATCGTGGAAGCTACTGTTTCACGATGTTTTGCGATTTCGACGAAGGGATGACCGGTGTCTTCAGAACTCTATGAAAAAGGTCTAAGTATCCGTAAAAAGGTTGTGGGCGAAGAGTACGTCAATCGTTCTCTGAGCAAAGCAGACGAATTCACAGCTGATTTTCAAACCCTCGTCACAGAGTATTGCTGGGGGTCCGTGTGGGGGCGGGAAACCTTAGATCACAAAACCCGGAGCATGCTCAATATCGCGATGATTGCCGCTCTCAATCGGCCTCACGAACTTCGCCTGCATGTTCAGGGTGCACTGAGAAATGGAGTAACCCAGGACGAGATTCGGGAAGTCTTGCTTCAAGTCACTATTTATGCTGGGGTGCCAGCGGGTGTCGATAGCTTCCGAATTGCGAGGGAGGCAATCGACACCTTTGAGCCAGACGCCGAAGCGCTCTAAGGATTCAGGATGATTTTCAGCGCCTTCTTTCTGTCAAAATCTTCATAGGCCTGCTGCGCCTTGTCTAAAGGCATGGTGTGGCTAATTATTAGCTCGGGAGCCAGAGAGCCTGTTTCTAGGGACGCCATTAGTCTCTCTCGATCTTTGGACGGATTCCCGACGGAGAAAACCAAACTCAATTCTTTTTCGAACATTTGGCCATTGTTTAATGGGTAGTCGGGCTCGAAATGAGCACCCACGACAGATATTGTGCCCTGCGGTCTTGCCAGGGTGAAGCTCGCGTTAAGGGCGGGGACGCTCCCCGACGCCTCAATCACGACATCGGCACCCATTCCATGGGAATTATCCAGCACTATCTGCAGTGCACTTTCAGGATTTACGGCAACTGCACCCAACTCTGTGGCTTTGTCCCGACGAGACTTCACAGAATCAACCGCGACGACAATCCGCGCAAGCCCGACCGCGCACATTATTGCCATGAGCCCCACAGGCCCACACCCCAGGACGACGACGCAATCTTGATTTCGTACCCCCCCACGTTCGATAGCTGCGAAACCTGTGGGAAGTATGTCCGCAATAAATACTACACTTTCGCTGGTTACCGAGGACGGAACCTCCCAGAGAGACCTGTCCGCAAGCGGAACCCTCACAAACTCGGCTTGCCCTCCATCTAACCGGGGGTAAACCCCCGAGTACCCGAAAAGTGCACGATGCACGCACTGAGTGGGAATATATCGCCGACAGTACTCGCATGTCCCACACGAAATCATGCTGGTGTTAACGACCCGAGCTCCCACGCGAGTTTTCGTTACACCTGCCCCTACTTCCACAACTTCGCCCACGAATTCATGCCCGGGAATGGTCCCCCACTCAAAGCCGGGGGTCCAACCGTGGTAGGGAAGGAGGTCTGCTCCACAAATTGCAGAATGAGTAACCTTGACGATGGCATCTGCAGGTTCGAGGATGACGGGGTCTGGGACCTCGTTGACTTCGAGCTGCTCAACTCCCATGAGCTGAACCGCTTTCATGCCAGTTCCTCCACTTCAATGAGATAGTTGTCGAGGTCAATAACGAAGAATCGGCCGCCGCCCCACGGGGGACGAAACACTGAGGACGCGACTCTCACCCCTGCTAGCTTCAGTGCTTCATGTGAGGCATCACAATCTTCAACCTCAAAAACAAGCATGGTCGCTTGAGATTGAGCCTCGGGGGGTGGGACCTGGGTGAAAGCGGGGAGATCTTCTGCACTATTTCCCGCCCGGGACAACGACAGCCGGGTCCCTCCCGTGACAAGAATGGCGTAAGGGGGGTCCTCATACTGCTGTTCGAGGGCAAAACCAAAGTTCTCGATGTAGAAATCGCGCGAAGCTGCCACGTCGGCAACAGACAGGATTACTCCTGCTCGCTTAGCGTTCACAAGTCCCATCTGATGATTCCTACTTTCTTTGCCCGGCGAGAATTGTCATTGCTTCGTCAATTCCGGCTCCGATATCCACGGCGACGCCCATGTCGCGCAGACCTTGCCCTAGGGCGCTCAGACCAATGATGGGATACATTCCCCGGGCGCTGGGGCCCATGTGGGCGATACGCATCAGGTTCCCCGCACCCTGACCACTGGAGAGCATCACACCGTAGCGTTCGCGAATGTGGGTCCGCAGTTCGACATCGTTCACCGCATCCGGAAGGCGGACCGCGGTCAAGCAGTCTGCGGAGATTCCGGGGCTGGCAGGCCACAGCTCCAATCCCATAGCCTGAACTCCTGCCCGCGTCATGAGAGCGGAAGCGGAGTGGCGGGCTAGGGCATTATCGAGACCTTCCTCGAGTACCTGGTCGAGAACCGACTCGACACCAAAAATATCTGAAACAGAGGGGGTAAAAGGGAATCGTCCCTCGTCCTTCCATTTTGTTTTCCAATCGATCAAGGAGAGGTAGGAATCGCGCGGGGCACGGGGGTTAGCAAGAATCGTGTCCCATGCGCGTTCGCTAATGGAGACAAGCCCAATACCCGGGGGGCCCCCTAAGCACTTCTGCGCACCGGTAACGACAAGATCGATTCCCCAGGAATCTGTTTCGAACTCGAGACCCCCCACAGACGAAACTGCATCAACCATCGTCAGCACCCCATACTCCCGGGCAAGAGGACCTATGGCGGAACAGTCCGTGACCGTTCCTGAGGGGGTTTCTGAGTGAACCATCGTGATCATCTGAGTGTCAGGGTGTTGCTTCAAGAAGTCTCGAACCTGTTCGGGGTTGACCGCTTCGTTGAAGGGAACTTCAATCTCATGGACTTCACCGCCAAAGTCACGCAACCAATACCCCGTTCCTTTCCCAAAGACTCCCTGGACGAGGTTCAATATTTTCATTCCAGGGGTGACGAGGGAACGCGCAGCAGCTTCAAGAGCGAGAATCGCTTCTCCCTGCATGAGGATGATGTCGTTTTTCGTCTTGAAGACTTCCGCCGCCTTCCTTTCGGTGCGACGAAAGGTCTCTATGAAAGCCGGGTCATAGTGGTAGATCATCGGTGAGCCCAACGCCTGCTGGGTGCGATGCGTCGTCATAACGGGCCCAGCCGAAAGGGTGAAATCAGGTCCATTCATTGTGTCTGTCCTCTCCTGTTTGTGCGCTGTTCGCGGAAGGTGGCGTGGGGTCTAGCGGGTCCCGCGGGAATAGGGGAGCCCGAGTGCTGGAGGCACATAGGCACTTCTGGCAAAAATAACCAACACAAGAATGACGACAACAAAGGGGAACATTTTGATGATGTCGGTCGGCAGGTTAATGGTCGTCAACTGGATAACGGTTCCCACCGCCACACTCAGCCCAAAGACGAGAGATGCTCCAATCACCCACGAAATCCTGCCTCGCGCCAGCATGGTCACAACAATGGCGGTGTAGCCGACTCCCTGCGTCATGAACGGAGTGAACGTTCCTGTGGAAATAAGCGCAAGATAGGCGCCACCTAGTCCGGAAAAGAATCCCCCGAGGAGGACCGCTATCGCTCTGGTCGCAACAACATTCCCACCGGAGGCGTCCAGTGAGTTGGGATTTTGGCCTGCAGCGCGAATCTGAAGCCCAAAGTTTGTTTTGACGAGGAGCCACCACACCGCAATTGCTAGACCAAGAACGATCCAGAAAACCGAGGGCTGGGAGAATACCGAATCCCCCACGACAGGAATGTCTGAGAGACCAGGAATCGCGAGAGGCGAATCCTTACCCAGTCGTGGCGTGGATCGGCTGTAGTTCTCGAAATATAAGACACTCGTCATTCCGCCACCGAGTAGCGTCACGGCAAGGCCAATAACAATCTGGTTAAGCCCTAAAAGAACGCTAAGAACCAGAAGAAACAGGGATGTCAATATCCCGACGCCAGCGCCTGCTAACAGGCCCCAGGCGAAAGAATCGGTCGCTAACGTGACAACAAACGCCGCGTATCCGCCAAAAAGCATCACACCCTCAATCCCAAGGTTCAATACTCCGGATTGTTCGCCGATGGTTTCGCCTAAGGATGCGACGAGGAGCGGCATAGAGGCGGCGAGAAACCCCGCGATAAATGCTGAAACAAATGCCACAGTGAAGAGGTCCATTAGGAGTTCGTTGCCTTTCGTCCTGGCAATAAGGAGGCCAGGGCTTTACGGAGCGCGGGGGGCACGTAACTCTGACCCAGATCTCTCTTCATTCCGATGTATTCAATGACGGACATGAACATCAGAATCAACGCCACCACGACGAGCATGAAGTGGGAGTCAAGCCCGATATCTTGAGAAGCAAGGGCGCCTCCCGTTGCCAGGACCGCATAAAACGCAAGGAACGGTATCGAGGCAAGGACATTGAGCCTAGCGAGGAACACAAACGGCAAAATTTCCGAACCGTAGGCGGGGTTCCAGTTCGCTCTCATATTGCCCCACAGCCCGAGCATGTCAACGGCAGCGGCGAATCCGATTAAGGCGCCGCTAGCCAGAAAAAGAACTATGACCATCCTCGGTGCGTTGATCCCGACGTGGAGCGCAGACTTGGGGCTTGCCCCATACACATCCAACCGCAGGCCAAAAGAGGTCCTGGTCAACACATAGTGAACAATCAAGACAGCAATGAGGGCAATGATTATCCCGATATGGATTCTGCTGCCCAGGATCTTCGGAAACATGGTGTCCAAAGGCATGACCGCGGTTTGCGGGACAGTCACGTCAGGATTTTGAAACGGCCCGCGGATCAGCATGTTCGTGATGCCGATTCCGACAAAAGAAAGCATTAACGTGGTGACAATTTCGTTGGTACCGAATCGTGCCTTCAACACGGCGGGAATAAAGGTCCAAGCCCCTCCCGCCACTGCACCCAGCAGCATCAGAATCACGAAAGCAAGGACCAGGGGAAGCGACTCAGTGAGGTAGGGAGCGAGGCCTACAACCAGAACTCCACCCAACAGATATTGGCCTTCATACCCAAGATTCCAAAGCTTTCCACGAAACGCGACAATCAGGCCAGCGCCATAAAGAAGTAACGGGGCCAACATGACGAGACTTCGTTGCCAACCCGTCCCCATTAGCCCAAAACGGAGAACTTCGCCATAGAAGAAGAAAGGGCTCTTACCCATCGCCAGCAACAAGATTCCACTCGTGATGATGGCAAGAATGAGTGGCAAGACGTTGCGAATGAATCCAATGCCGATGCGTCGTGCCAAACTCGTCGGCGGTTGAGAGCCACTCTCGGGCACCGCATCCTGGTGCACTTGCGTGTCCGTCATTGTCATCGTCTACCTAATTTCATCATCAGTTGCATCACACTTTTTGTCACGCGCTCGGCCCCAGCATGAGTTCTCCAACAAGCTCGGCGGTGCGAGGCGAATCATTTCGGACTTCTCCGGCTAGCCGCCCATTTGAGATCAAAACGATTCGATCAGAGAGCTCAACGAGTTCGTCAAGGTCAGTCGAGATGAGCAGCACAGACCCGCCGTTGTCGGCGAAATCACGCACAATCGTCCGAACTCTGCCGACGGTTTTTAGGTCCAACCCGTAAGTGGGCTTGTTGAAGATGACGACTCTCGGGTCGTGTGCGAGCTCCCGCGCGAGAATGAGCTTTTGAATGTTGCCACCTGAGAGCGTCCCGGCGCGGGTGTGAAGGGTGGGGGTGCGAATATCGAAGCTATCCACTAGCGATCGGGCCTCAAAATCAACTGCTACCTTGTCCATCCGGCCGAACCGCCAAAACGGGGACATTCCGATGCGTTTGAGAACGAGATTAACTGCAACACTGAGATTTCCAACAATTCCCTCGTGGAGGCGATCATCAGTGACGTACCGAATACCGAGACCTTGGCGTCCCCTGACGCCAAGGTGAGAAATATCTTGGCCCTCCAGCTTGACATGCCCACCCGCTAACTTTCGCTGCCCCGCGACGAGTTCCGCTAAATGCCGCTGACCGTGCCCGTCAATTCCCGCCACACCAACAACTTCGCCGGGATGAATCTGAAGGCTTAGCCCACGAATGGGTGTCTCCGTCATGGAGTCACTGGTGGAGACATCGTCAAGGACTAAAGCTGGAGGAATACCGCTGAACGACTTGGGGCTGCGTAGTTGATGCGCGTCGCTGAATGCGGAGAGTTCCTGGGCAAAAGTCTCTGTCCCGACTACCCCTATGTCTTCTCCAAACATGGCCCCAAGCACGACGTCTTTGACCTCTTCTTCCGTGGAATTAGCCAGCTCTTCTGGGGGAATCCTTTTCACCAATCGACCATGCCGCAGGACGCTGATCTCGTCCCCCATGGCATAAGCCTCGCGAAGCTTATGGGTGATAAAAACAATGGCGAGCCCTCTCTCCTTCAGACGGGCCACACTGGCCTCAAGATCAGAAACCGCCTGAGGGGTCAGCATCGATGTCGGCTCGTCGAGGACCAAAACCTTTGATCCTTTCCACATTGCTTTGGCAATTTCGACTTGCTGCTGTTGGCCCAGTGCCAAATCAGCTGCCAAAGCTGAGCCTTGAATGCGGGTTCCCAAAACTTCCCCAAGTTCCTCTAGCCGAGCCTTCGCGCCTTTAATGTCGAGCGTGATGTGGCCTGTATCGCCAAGCATGAGGTTCTCGAGCACGGTCATTGTAGAAATGAGGGTCGAATGCTGGTACACCACGCCAATGCCCAAGTCCATGGCTCTTCGTGGGGAGGAAATGCTTGTTTTAACACCACCTGCCTCGATCCAGCCATCATCTGGCTGCTGCATCCCCGCAAGGATGCTGATCAGGGTCGATTTGCCGGCCCCGTTTTCTCCGAGAAGACAATGCACTTGTCCGCTGTAAAGGTCAAGGCTAATGTCGTCATTCGCAATGACGCCAGGGAAGGCTTTGGTGATGTGGCGAATCGAAAGAACGGGTGTCGATCTGCCGCTTCGATTTTCGGTGCGAGAAACCACTATCGCTTACCCCTTTGTAATGGATATTTCTTAGAACACCAACAGGTGGAGGGAGGGGCAGCGACTGCTCCAGGCATAATCGCTACCCCACCCAGCTTTTTCTACCAGATAATGGCTACGCCACTAGCCCAGCAGAGCTTGAACGTCGTCCTTAGTTGTCCACTTGTCAACGGTTATGGATCCGTCGGAAATGCCGGAGATAGCTGCATCTACGGCTGCCTTTGCATCGGCGTTCAGGTTCCCTTCGTTGGCCAGAGAGAACCCACCGTTCGCAACATTGAGGGTGTAGTTCTTGGTACCGAACGTACCTGCCTCAAGGTCGCTAATGGCTTCCTCGTACGCTAGGCCGAAGTTCCACAACACAGAGGTAAGCATCGCCCCGGTTGTATCAATTTCGGTCACATCGCCGATTGTGGCGATGTACTGAACGGGAGTGGACGCTGTTTCGATGGCCTGGAGATAGCCAATCGTTGCGCCGTCACCCATTCCGAAGATCACGTCTGCTCCTGCTGCGATGACCTGGCTTGCGACACGTTGGCCACCAGCGGAGTCACCATATTCAGCGGGGCCAATGTAGGCAATCACAATGTTAATATCCGGATTCACGCTTTGCGCACCCTGGATGAAACCGCCACTCATCGTGAACCAGTTGAGGTCCTCTGCCGAAGCTACGATTCCGACGGTACCCGTTTCCGTGGTGCTCGCAGCGGCTACACCTGCGAGGTATCCACCTTCGTGAGCGTCGAACATCACTGCGGCTACCTTGCACTCGACCAGCTGGTCAAGGTCAACAACCAGAACAGGAGTACCGGTGACCTCAGCAACGCGCGCGCCGCCTGTAGCGAATCCGCTGGCGTGAGCAATGACAAAGTCATTACCCTTCTCGACGATTTGAGTCAAGATGCTCTCAGAATTGTCATATCCGACGCCGGCGTTGATGTCGGCCTCGATTCCGAGAGACGCTGCCGTCTCGCTGGCCCCGACGATTCCCATCTGGTTCCATCCGTAATCTGCCTCGGTCTCAGGTGTTGCTATACCAAAGGCGCTGACCATGACTGGATCACAGGGCGCTGAATTCTCCACAACGGTGGTTTCTTCAACAACTTCAGTTCCGGTATCCGTCTCACTCGCGGTGTCTGTAGCAGCACACCCTGCGAGGAGCAATGACGCGACGCCTACTCCGGCAACGATGCCGGATCTAAGCGAGCGCCGACGCGTCGATGCAATTTTTTTGCGACTAAACATTAGTGCCTTCCCTTCTCATGGAAATCGGTACAGCTCCAGCCGCACCGAAGATGCTAATTATTACATTGTGCATCATGAATATGAATATATAAGAAGAATGGAGTTTGTGCCACAGCAAATCTGCTTTGTTTTAAGCCCCACATTTTTGGGGGGACTCGTGGCTGTGCCGGTGGGGGATGGTGGACCAGGTTCCTAGGGTTGCGCGAGCACTACGGCAGCAGAGATATCCATTGCCGCTTGTTGAATTCGCTCCCGCAACAGCTTCTTGGAATCCTCGTTGACATGAAAAGTTGGAGCGACGACGGAAACCGCGCCGAGATTCCTCCCGCTCACAGTGATAGGTGAAGCTACGGCCCAGACACCCACGTCTACCTCAGACTCACTCTCAGCAAGCCCGGTTGCCCGAATCCTTTCCAGATCCTCTTTCAAGTGAATCAAGTCCGGTCCAGCCAGTGGGGGCTGGATTTTCTTGAAATATGCCTGCTGATCACGCATAGGCATCACGGCAAGCAACGCTTTAGCCACAGCACCCCGATGTAACGCCATGATGTGGCCAGGGAGGAACGAGTAAGAAAAACTCTTGTCGGGCTGCGAGACGGCCAGGCACACAGCACCATCTCGAATCCTTCGCACAATGAGAGCAGTCTCGTTGGTCTCTTCCCTGAGACGGTCAAGAAAGGGGCGCGCGACCGCACCTAAATCAAAGGATCGTTCTGCCGCAGCCGCAAGGCGCAATATCTGAGGCGCAAGGACATAGGTTCCTCTGGCGCGCTCTTCTACGAGATACATCTCCCGCAACAGAGCCATGTACCGGTATGCGCTGGGGGCCGAAATACCATGGGTGTCTGCTACCTCTTCGATGGTGGTCTCCGGATGGGTCTCGGAGAAATCCAAGAGAATTTGCAAAACCCTGCGGGCGCTGTCGACTCCTCTTGTCTGTTGGGTCGGCGGCTTCACCGTTGCTCCCACCCCTCGCGTTTTCATGAGATTTTCTCTCCCTCTTTAAACAGAGTCCCACTGGGAAAAGTTACCGCGGGTAATCCTAGCGCCGCCGGTATGAAAAGGTGCTTTACATGCCGCCGTATAACCGCGCGAGAATGCCGAAGCCTCGGCGCTCAACCATTCTGAAAAGTTGCGACAAATCGGTTTTGTTCCACAATGCTCGCAGCATATGTCGCCAAGAATTCTTCACGATTGGGCGTGCCCTCAACGCGAGAATCCAATGCATAGACCCAAAAATAGTAGTGGTGAACTCCATGGCCTAGGGGTGGCTGGGGGCCACTATACGAGGTTACTCCCATACCATTTTTCCCAATATGAGCCTGGGCAACCGCGCCAGCGTCGACCATTCCATCCTTCGCGGGAAGGTTGAAGATTGTCCAATGCGTAAAGCCGTGGGGAAGAGGCGCATCTGGATCTGTGAGGATGATGGCGAGTTCCACTGCTTCCGAAGGAACCCCTGAAATTTGCAGAGTTGGTATTTGGTTCCCTCCATCCGCGCTGAAGCGAGGGTCAATCCTCCCCAACGTGTCAATATCAGGTGAAGAAATCGAGAGGTGTCGAATATTCAATGGCATTCTTTATTCCTTTCTAGAGGGATGATGGTGCGAGCGGTCGATTCGTCATAAAGGACTTGATGAGCTGCCCGATTACTTCGGGAGCCACTTCCGGAATGTAGTGGTCAGTGTGGGGAATGACCGCACTGGCCACCCGGGTATTCACGCTTCTTGCTTTGTCAAAAGCCGCTGGAGACACCAGAAGGCTGTTCTCGCCACGGACGATGATAGCCGGGACCGTCAACCCCGTCAGGAAAGGTTCCAGATCAGCCCTCAGCCCCCGAACCGTTTCTGCCATTGCGTGAGCGTCCGCCAACGGCGTGAATCTCCCAGGACTTGATTCGCTATAGCCAAATTCTGCCCGCCGGGATATTGCGTCTGGGGGGAGGTTAACGTAGCGGCGTTGAAGGTAGGCCTCGACTTCCTCTCGAGACGAAAAAGCGGTATCTCCTTCGAGCACCCGTGACTCTAAACTGTCCAAAACTTCAGTCTCAATAAAGGGCACAAAATCTAGGGCGATGACCCCGCGGATGAGGGTGGGGAACCTCTGCGCTGCGACTATCGCATTTCGGGCGCCCAGAGAATGGCCGACTAAGTACACTCCTGAAGTCGGCGACAGCGTTTCGGCGAGATGACGAATGTCGTCACTGTACTCTATGGCGCTGTAGCCCGTGGCAGGCTTGTCGCTTAGCCCATGTCCCCGCTGGTCAACAGTTATGCAGGTGAAGTGGCGGGAGAGGGCAGCAACAACTGGGTCCCAGACCCGCCTGTTGGCGGTGATGCCATGGAGGAAAATAATGGAGGGGGAACCGCTTCCCACCTGATCGACGTTAAGGCACACAGCGCCCACATCAACTCTAGATTCCATTGTTTCCTCCATGGCCTCACCGACCAGCAATCTGCTTAGATTCTGCTTTCGCCCAGGGGAGGCGTCATTGCCTTGCGAACAGCGATGAACTGCTGAACGATTTCCCCTCGGATTGCGGCGACATCGCCATCTCCGTAGGTGAACATCCCTCCAGCGGTCTTCATCCCCAGTTTCCCTTCAGCGACCAGATCGTTCACCACTGAGGGCACCGAGGGGTCATTGGACAGATCAGGATTGAGATAGCCTGCGACGCTGGTGTAAATGTCGAGACCAGCCATATCCAGTAAACGCATCGGCCCGACGACAGCGAGCTTGTAACCGATCCCCCACTTAACGCAAGTGTCCAATTCTTTTTGAGAAATGATGCCCTCGTCCACAAGAGCAAGAGCCTCACGCATGATCGCGTAGAGAATCCGGTTCTCGACAAAACCAGGCTTTTCTTTTTCCACAACCGCTTCGTACCCGAAGGAATGAACGGTACCAACCAGGTCATCAACAGTCTTTTGGGAAGTCCCCTCCCCTGGCACCACTTCAATCATGGGAATCACGTGAGGGGGATTGGACCAGTGCATCCCGACAAAGAGTTCGGGTCGGGAAAGGGCTTCGGCAATTTTTGTGATGGGGATACCGGACGTGTTTGACGCAATCACCACGTCATCAGCGATATATTTTTCGGTATCTGCAAGTACTTGCTGTTTGAGCTCGAGCTTCTCTGGCACAGCTTCAACCACAAACGAGGTGCCGAGGAGGCTTGCCTCCATATCTGTATAGAAGCTCACCACTCCGCCCTGGTCAGGTATAGACCCGAGCTGATCAAGAACACTTTGCGCCATTGCCACAGCGCCTTTCGCGTTCTCAATAGCCTGCTCACTGATATCAAATAGACGAGCCTCAGCACCGGCGCGTGCGAAAATAGCCGCGATTCCGGGGCCCATCGTTCCCGAACCGAGAATGGTTACTACCTTGGGTACAGACATTAGATATTCTCCTTCACTTCTTTGTGATTAACGATTGGACGGTAAAACTACATAGCTTCCGGCGTGCGTCCCTCAAGGCGTGCCAGCTTCCGGTTGAAATACCACCAAAAGTTGTTCCGGGCGCGATCGGGATAGATGTCGGAACGTTTTTTGAGGATCTCCTGGTGATCGGGACGCTCGTACGGCATCCCCGTAGAGGCGATAGTGACCTGCATTTTGGCCGCTTTTTCGAGGAAAATACCCGCAAGCGTGGCATCGCGGACTGTAGCGCCCACGTAAGAGGCTCCGTGGTTACGCAGGAGGACAGCATCGGCCTGTCCGATGGACAATGCATGCGCTTCTCCCAGGCTGCGGGTATCGACGAGGTTACTGGTGAGGGTGAAATGTGGGACCCCGTTGTCTTCGAACCACACGCCTTCGTTACTGAAAGCACCAAGCTTTGCGCCGGTAGCCGAGAGAACTATCGAGTAGAAAGGGTGAGAGTGCCCCACGACGTTAATGTCGGGTCGAGCGATCATCATCTCGGTATGAAGGGGCCACTCAAGGTGGCGTAGCCCTGTTCCCTCGAGCACGGTTCCTTCCCAATCAATCAGGATGAAGTCGTCCTCAAACACCTCCTCGAAACCCAGGTTTCCCCTCTTGAGCCAGGCGCCTCGACCCTCCGGGTCGCGAAAGGAAAGATGGCCCATGGACATGTCCCCATGGCCTTCCATCTCCAGAATTCGGTGTGCAAGCGCCAAGTCGCGCAATATTTCTTTCACCTCTGGTGAGGGATTGATGGGCGTTGAGTTTGCCATGAGTTCTCCTTTTTTCCTAGCCCTTAGTCCGACCAGCATCACGCAGAGCAACGTCGTGAACGGACATTCCGCCTACCCGCTGGTGAGGCCTCGGACCCGACGAAACTGCTACACAGACGACGAATTCATCGGGCAGAGGACCTTCAGGAACAGCGAAAGTTACTGCGTCATAGTGGGAACGCACGTATACCTCATCCTTATACGCGAGAGGAATATCCAGCGCCGTGCCCGGTGCGGCTACTTTGGTCGCTGACGAAATCCACGCCTTCCCGCCACCGACTTCGTCGCGAAACGCATCTCCAAAAACAGTGGTGATGCAGGCCACAACATGTTCTTGAGCGCTTCCGATCCCCGCCAGTCCACCTTTTCCGTAGCCTTCAACGGGCAGCCCGCCGAGAAGGGAAGCCGCTCTCATCCCCAACTCATGCCCAATGGCAGCGCTGTGTTCTGTGAGAGGGGAGAGATCTTCCACATACCCCATTCCAAAATACGGGTCTCGGATGACAACACCAACAGCAGCCTTTCTCAGGGGCCTAGCAAGCTTTCTACCCTCCGATTCAAGAATTTCTTGCACCACGCTGTGGTAGCGGAGAATCTCGTAGTAATCTGAAATCGACATAATGACTGCAACTTTCTCTAACGGGATTTCGCAGTGGGGTCGTAGAGAGCAGTCTCCAGCATCTCCGGAGTGAATTGATTACCTTTAGACATACTGCGAGTCTCTGCAAAATAAGCGGACCGTGACTGGCAGCGGTCGGTAATTCCTCGCTCGGCCTTTTCCCATTCTTCGAGCGAGAGAGCTACGGCTTCAGAGCTTGACTGGGTTGCGGCGACAGCTGCTGTATAGGCATTGGACATGGCCGTGCCCGCACCCTGAGCGAGAGCTGGACACATAGCGTGAGCGGAGTCTCCAATAAGCGCAACCCTTCCCGCGGTCCAGGTGGTGAGCAGGTTGGTTTGATACCTGTCATAGCGACCATGAATTTTTGCAGCGGGGATGAGAACTGGCTCGAGGTGGGGGAAGTTTTCCACCCAGACATCCAGGTTAATGGGAACGGCGGAGCCTTCCGGGTCAGCAGCCGGCGACATCAGAGCGATATAGAGATCATCATTGTTGCAGGGAACGTAAAGCACCCGCAAAACACGCGGTTCAAAATTCCAGAAGTCGATGACGTTATCCCAATCCCCAGGCCCCAGTAGTTCCTTGCTCCGGGGAACAATGAGGCGCGTGATTCCATCACGGGACTTCGTCCGCTCTTGTTCAAAACCAATAGAGTCTCGAACCTTGGAGGTCACGCCGTCCGCGCCAATAACGAGTTCTGCCGAACGTGTGGTTCCATCCGCGAGAATTATGGACCCTTCGGGGTCAGCAGATACGACCTCAGAATCAACGCGAATATCTACTCCGGCGGCTGTTGCCCCCCTCACCAAAACATCGTGCAAATGCTGCCTGGTCATGCTCCGCCAGGGGAGCCCGTCAAAATCCTCACGCGAGACCGTCTCGTTGTGGATCCTGGTTTCGTAAAAAGGCGGAACCATGGAGTGGTTTTCGAGATCGTCGAGAAGACCCAGCTCCTCCATCACCCGAAGGCTGTTATTCCAGAGCACAATCCCCGCACCGAGAGCTCTTAGGTCCGCTGCTTTTTCATGGACGGTCACGTCCCAGCCCATCTGAGCCAAGGCAGTGGCTGCAGTCAATCCCGCAAACCCAGCACCCGCAACCTCAGCGTGTCGTTTGTGATTAGTCATTGCGGATTAATCCTTTGTCTCTAGAGGGAAAACCTTGAACTCCACGTCTTCGTAGAGTATTACATCTTTTTTTATATAGCAATATATGTTTATCAGTATCTAGAAAAAGCAGTGCTTGGCTCGCAGGAAAAACGGGGCACCAGCACCCTGCGGAACCCGGCACCCTGCGGGTAGGCCACGCTCACGGGCCTACTCCATCCGAAAGTGCTGGAAATTAGTGGCGCGTGTGCCCACCATCGACGACTAACAGCGAACCGGTAACCCATCCCGCCTCATCACTGGCAAGAAACGCCACCGCAGGGGCGATGTCTTTAGGCTGGCCTTTGCGGTTAATGGCCTGCATCGGCACAACAAACTCGAATCCGTGTTGGTGTTCGCCCGCCATCACCCCTTCGCTCTCGGTCAGGCCCGGCGCCACAGCGTTTACCGTGATTCCGTGCTTCCCCACTTCTCCGGCCAAAGCACGGGTGAATCCCACAACAGCACCCTTCGACGCCACGTAGTGGGCCAGGTTGGGGGTCCCCGCGACAAAAACGTTCGAGGCGATGTTCACAATCCGCCCGTAGCCCGCCTTTGCCATTTCATCCCCGACAGCCCGGCACATCAAGAAAAGCCCATCCACGTTGACGGACATGACTTTCCGCCAGTCTTCAAACGTCACGTCCTCCCACGGCACGAAGGGCACCACAGCGGCATCATTGACAAGAATGTCAATCCGACCATAGGTATCCATCACCTTCTTAACAAGGTTGGTGACATCCTCGGGCTTGCTGACATCTGTTTTCACTGCCATGCCACCCAACGATGTGGCCACTTCTTGGGCCTTAGCTTCGTTGATGTCGGCGACCACGACGACGACATCGTCCTGCGCAAGCCGGTCCGCAATGGCTTTACCGATGCCTTGGGCTGCCCCGGTGACAATCGCTACTTTGTGCTCTAACTTAGGCATTTTTTCTCCTCATTTGACGGAATTATGTGGGCAACCAGCTAGCGTTTCTCTACTTCCCCCCGTAGAACTTGGGGGCATGATCCCATTTTTCGAACGACTCCATATCGTGTGATGGATAGAGGTCAGCCTTGTGAACGCGCGCCAAGTACTTCAAACGGCGGATTGACTCCACAGAGGCCACCGGGTCCAGATGAAATCCCGCAATGATTTCCTTATCCAGGCTCTCCTGGGTGTAAGCAGCATCTCCTGCAAAAAGCATCGACGTCGACGAGTCGAGCTCCACCAGCATGGAATAGTGCCCTGCCGTGTGCCCTGGCGTCTCAAAAAGTCGGATACCTGGCATTAATTCGTAGTCGTCGCCCGCAATGTGGTGATACACCGCGGTGGGATCGAAAGACTTGTCCGAATACCCCAGGCGTTCAAACGGCTCGGGTGCTCTCAGGTGCGCAACTTCCGCTTTGTGCACCACCGTCTTAGCATTCGTGAGGAACTTATTCCCACCAACATGATCGAAATGGAAGTGCGAGTTGATCATGATGTCGACATCTTCAGGTTTGTACCCCACGAGAGCGAGTTGGCCGGCGAGGGTCTGCTCTGGCGTTTGCTGGGGTAGTTCGAAAGGCAGAACCTTCTCAACGTGCTCGAGGTCGTAACCGGAGTCGTACAGCACAAGCCCGTCAGCATGCTCAATCAGGACGCTGTAGACGGGAAAACGCACGGGTGTGCCCACTCCGATGTGCCACAGCACTTGCGATTTGTCGATCACGAGGCTTCCGTGATTGAGAAGATATATCTTGGGATCTGCCATGTGCTCTCTCCTTTGAGATACGCGCCATTCAGCGACCCGGACGAAGGGGCAGGAGCCTCCCCGCACTTGGGCAACCAGTTGCGAATTATTACTTGCTACTAATTATCTTTCATTATATGAAAGTAATCGCCTGAGTCAAGAGAAACTCGAAGGGTTTGGCCTGAGCACCCCGGACGCAGACTAGCTTTCCGGAGGAACTCCATCGGGATAATACGGAGCCCACACGTAGCACTTGTCCGCGATGGGGGAGAGCTCAAAATCGCCAATGCAAATCATGTCTTTGAAGCGAACCTCTGATTCACCGTCGTCAAAATACACGCTACACACTGTTCGAAAGACGCTGGGGTACCCTTCGTCATCGAGCATGTTCTCCCGGGGTTCCCCGCAATCAACATTCCCCGTGAGGTTAGCCACATTTGCGTCCCTGGCAGCGAGCTGCTCAATCACGATTCTCGCTTGATCGCTTTCGGCCGCGCTAACCGTCGAGCAGCCACTCATCAGGAGGAGAGTGGACGCAAAAGGAACAAGATAGGCCCAGTGTCTTTTCACGAAGGAGACACTAACACGGTCACAGACTTCCCACTCATCTTCAAAGACCAATCACGGTAGTTCAGGCAATAACATGGGAGGAAAAGCAGTGTGTTCGCCGCAGGCCCCACCTTCAGCGTCTGCGGACCGCACTGCCACAAAAGCAGCACCCGGGAACACGCGGATGGGCCTTGAGGCGTTAGGTCTGTCTGACCAAGGTTCACCCTCTCCGTAATCGAGAGAGCCGGTGAAAGCTAAGCAATGCGTTCTTCCCTCCACCGCGCCCTTCGCGGGAAAAGCCCGGGACCACAGTATTCGCATCACCAACAGGCCCGCACCATTGGCCCGTCATCTGGTGGCGGTTTCCCGCAAGCCTCGAAGTTCAGGTGAGATTCAGCTCTGATGGGGAGTAAAGCACCCCCGCTTTCCCTGACGGACGTAACCGGCCCTGCGACGACCTTTCGCCCACGGCAGAGGGTTACGCTGACAATCCCCGAGGGCACACAACACACGGTTCTCGTCCACGGAGAGAATTCCGCGGAGGTAGCAGGTCACAGGGGCGCCGCGCTATATTTGGCCCCCTAAGAGTTATGAGGAAGGAAGACACCCGTGTCCCAACCACCTCTCACGGTCCGCACGAACGGCCTCTCTATAGCGTCACTGATTCTTTCCATCCTCGGATTCAGTATCGTCGGGGCCATTCTTGGCCACGTGGCACTCAGCCAGATCAAGCGCACCCACGAGGCCGGCTCGGGGCTCGCTATCGCCGGCATCATCCTCGGATGGGTGTCCTTTGCAGGGTTTCTGCTCTTCCTGATTATCATTGCCGGGATATCACTGAGCCTTTAGCCGCCTGCCTGGAACGCGGAGGGGGCCAAATCCCTCAGATAAATAAACAGGGGCACTGGTTCGTCTGTCGCCGGTGTGACATCACGCCCATAGGAGCGGCTGTTAACGTTTAGCTATGAGCTATCACAACCAAACAGCCCTCATTACCGGCGCCAGCAGTGGCATCGGCGCCGCATTCGCCCGAGAGTTTGCCGCCCGAGGGGCACATCTGATTATCGTGGCGCGTCGACGCGATCGGCTTGAGACGCTTGCCGAAGAAATACGCGCCCTCCACACCGTGGAGGTCACCGTCATCGACGCTGACCTCTCCAAGTCGAATGGCGCTGCCGGCCTCGCCAAGAAAATTGGTTCCGCCAAAGTCGACATTCTGGTCAACAACGCGGGCTTTGGCCACATTGGCCTAGTAGCGGATGAAGACCTTGGGGTACTCACTGACGAAATTAACCTCAACGTTCTCGCCCTCACGCAACTGACGAACATCTTCGTTCCCGGCATGGTGGGTCGAAAAGTAGGAACCATCATTAATGTTGCCTCTACCGCCGCTTACCAGCCCATTCCCAACATGGCCATCTATGCCGCCACCAAAGCGTATGTTCTCTCCTTCACCGAAGCGCTCTGGGGCGAACTTGAGGGCACAGGCGTAAAAGCCCTGGCGCTCTCGCCCGGTGGCACCGCCACAGAGTTCTTTGATGTTGCCGGTGGAAGAGTCGCTAGCAGTGTTCTAGCCCCCGTGAGTGATGTCGTCAACACAGCCTTTAGAGCACTCGAAAAGAAGAAGTCACCCCCAAGCGTGGTGGTGGGACGAACCAACAAAATGATGAGTGGTGTCCAAGCCTTCATCCCCCGCGCCTCCATCATTCGTGTCGCAGGACGCATCTTCAAGAGCGAAAAGTAGTCCGAGCACGCCCCGCTCTCGGTGACACGAATTTTCCAGGCACGAAGAATTCTTGTCCCCGAAAAGACTCACAAGTTGCCCGATGCCGTTGCACCGGGGTCACATCTGGTCCTCCGGCACCCCGCTCGTCAGAAGCAGGTTGCGGCGTCGCTAGCTAGATATTTGCAGCTCCGCCTCATGATGCTGAAATTAGCCTGAATTGGAACGGCGCCCCCGTGGCAGTCCAGAACGGTGTGGCGGCTCACCCGGTCGGTGACGGTGTCCTCTCTCACCCCACCATCTTCTTACCCGGGCGCCCGGGTGACTGGCTGGGTGATGGCCTCTTTGGCGGTGGGGGAACTTCCCTGGCGAGGACCACCTCGCCAAAAGTGACGGTGATCAGGCCCCGCCTGGTGTCAATCGCACAGTGTGAGGACGTGCGGGAGTAAAGAACACCGAGTGCATCACTGAACCCGCCCTCTATTCGAGAGCGCACCACAACGCGGGTGCCAAGGTCCACGTGGGAAAGAAAGTCGGTTGCACGAGAATCCACCTCACACCAAGCCTAACCCGGGCGGGGTGTGTGGCCCCAGGCCACGAGCACCCGGGTCACAGTGGCTCACCGTCTGTGGGGCGAAGCTGAGGCTGTGTGTGGCCATCCCGCCTGGGCGAGTAACGAGGTGAGCTGGGGCGTGGTATCCAAAGCCAGATAGTCGCCTGCGGTAACAAAACGTGCAGCAGCGGCGTTCTGTATCGGCGGTTCACCACTGGCATCAAGCCTGAACGCCACACGGTCACGGCAAACAGGTTCGCCGCGGGTAACCGCCACCTCATTCGGAGTCTTCTGACACGTGTTAGTCCCGATTTATCGGATGCATCACCGGGTGATTATTGTCGTTCAACCCGCCGAGAGAGGAGGGCGTGTCAGTGGTGGGTGATTTACTTCAAATACCCCGGTTGATTTTGTGGTTGTCGTGAGTCGGGTCTTGAATACGCTCACACTCTCGTCTGCCCCTCAATCGCACAGGGTTGCCATAGGGAAAAAATCTGCTCTCATAGCCCCTCCCGCAACAAGAAGGAATAAAGATGACCAATCCTGACTACACCGCTCTCATGCTCGTTATCGACCGTAGTGGTTCGATGTCTTCGATCAAAGACGACATGGTGGGAGGCCTCACGAGTCTCATTGACGAACAAAAAGCTGAACCTGGGCTGCTCACGGTCAGCATGGTTACCTTTGATGACACCGTTGATTTAGTGCACTCTATGGCTTCTCCAGAAGCTCTGGAGATTGAGCTCAATCCTCGCGGCTCAACTGCTCTCTACGACGCCCTCGGATTTGCACTGAATAACTTCCAGTCTTCTCTTGACGCGCTTCCGGAAGTGGTGAGGCCGGGAAACGTGCAAGTCGTTGTGGTGACGGATGGGAAAGAGAATTCCAGTAGAGAATTCTCTGGCCCAACTCTGAAGGCCTTAGTCACCGAAAAGCTGGAGAAACAGAATTGGGACATCGTATTTTTGGGAGCCAACCAAGACGCCGTCATGAACGCCGCAGAACTGGGGATTAAGCGGGGCAGCGCTATGACGTATGGCGCTGATTCACACGGCGTCAAGGAGGCAACCGACTCCCTCAAGCGCTACATGAAAGATAAGAAAAGCGGAGGGGACACTTCCTTCCGTGACGACGAGCGCGAGCGGGCTTCGGGAAACCAATAGGTCGTGAGTGAAAGCTTCGCTGGAGGAAGATACTTTTCACCATCCGCCTCAATTTGTGTAATGCTCAAGAACCACAGCCCTCTTTGGCAACTTGAGGGTAACGCCAGTCAACGGTTGAGGACTTCTGATAAGAAAGATTAGGTGTCGCTTATGGCGGACAAGGTCATCGTCCTGACTGATCGGTTCATCCGGGCTACCGATTATGCGGTGGCAATCCATGCCGTTCAGTTTCGCAAAGGAACGTCAGTTCCCTATGTTGCCCACCTCCTGGGCGTAGCGAGTCTTGTCTTGGAGGCGGGAGGCGATGAGGACTTAGCAATCGCAGGGCTGCTTCACGACGCGGTGGAGGACTGCGGTGGGCTACCACGCCTGGAAGATGTTAGGCAAAGATTTGGACCGCGAGTGGCGGAGGTTGTTCTTGGCTGCAGTGATGCAACGGACTCGGAAGCGAAAAAAGACCAGGACTACTGGGAGAGGAAGCAGAATTACCTCGACCATTTGCGTTTAGCAACGGCCGATACTCTCCTGGTGTCCCTAGCCGACAAAGTCCATAACGCTCGATCTATCGTCACCGATATTGAGCGCCATGGGGTGGAGGTTCTCACCAAATTCAATGGCACCCCCGATCAAGTTCTCCAGTACTACGTAGCCTGTCTGGAGATAGGCCTGGACGCCAACGCTCCAGGCGCGCTGACCACGCCGCTGGCTAATTCGGTCAACGACATTTCGCGAAGCCTGAGGGCTGGCACCGACAGCTAGGAAAGGAAACCAATGGCCGAAGTTGTGCGCTCGACGATTCGAGTTGATGGTCAATTCGGGGTGGAAATTGGTGATTATGCGGGGATTGTTGCCGGCGGATGGGTCGAGCGAAAACCCTTTGCCGCGGGGCGGCAAGTAGAGCTTAATCAGACCGGAGGGCACGTTCGTGTCACTGATGAACTGCAGGAAGAAGCAGATCAGATCAACCGTTATGTAAGGTGCCCGTGAATCTTTCAGGCAAGAAATGATCGAACAGGGAATGGACCCAGCTTCTGAGATTGTCGACCTGGATCAAGGCAGTGATTTTTTCGACGAGAACGGCGACTTTGTCGGGTGGGGGTCCCCCCTGCCGGGAGACCCAGCACCGGGAGCCGAGGCGAGCAGTCAACCGGGAGCAAACCAGCTCTCTGAGCTGCTGAGAAAGTTCGGGGAGGGCGCCCCCTTTTCCGTGTCCCCTCCGTACGCCGATGTGCTCGGATCTGGAAATATTCTCGAGGCGGAAGACCTGCTCCGAAGTGGCCAGGCAGTGCCGGATCATTACTTCCTATTCCCAGATTACGAGAGAAAAATCCGACTGAGCGATTCGGAGCTTCTTCGCGAGAAGTCAGCAGACAGCATTCTCACCCTCCTCATCGCCGCAGGGATCGAAATGAGTCACGATTTCAGCCTGGTCATCTACCAGGAGAGCGAGGACTTGCGCTGGCTTGGGGGGCCGTGGTTGGAAGTGCACACCACCGCTACACGCGTTGAGGTGTCTTTGATGTCGAATCATCAACATCTCGAGCACAAGGAATCTTGGTTTTCAGCGACTTTGAGTCTTTTTGGTTGGACCACGCTGCCGACCGGTGGGGCTGCTAATCGTTTGTATCGCAAAGTGTGGGAATCCCCGGTTGATCCTGTTGGCCTCGCCGCCGCATGCTCTTTGGTTCTCCTGCATGTCTTTCACTGCCTTAGGGTGCCTCGATTGGCCCTTGTGACAACCCTGACCGATGATTCGATCTTCAGTGCCCTTCCAGGGGACTGGCAAATTCAGCACGGTGTCACGGACCTGACACTTTCCCACCGCTACGCGACAAAAACACGCTCTCAAGGCATGGTCCCTGCCTCCACCAGAGTCGACTCGGTTAACGAGTCCTCAGAAGCCCTCACCAGCATCGAGCGGGCGGAGGGCATCGCCGACTCGATGGACGACATGGTGGGCATCGAGACCCTTGCCGATGTGAGAAGTCGGGTCCAGCGCAGGACCGGGTATGAAGAACAGATGTGCCACGAGGTGCGCCTGGTACTTGACAGCCTTAGCGGGGGCACACCGTCATCGTGACCCATAAGACGAGGGTGATGAGGCCGATGTGTGTCGTGGTGAACCCCGATCCTGGCCCTCTCTGTCTTCTCGGGACTAAAGTCCCAAAAAAAGTGGAACACGGCTGTCCTGGAAGACCTATCGCGTCCCTTCAGCCCTGAGGGATTGCGAACCGTGTTGCTCGCCGACCACTCACCAGAGAGGGCGCCTAGGCGGCTGAAGCCGCGGGATGTAGAGTGCACATCTCGCCAGTGTCAGTGGTCCTCGCTAGACTAAAGAGTGTTCGAAAATTGTCTTGGGTAACCTCACAACACCCTAATTTCCGGTTTTTCTCATTTCTAGGGGGCAACACGATGTCAATACCTCTCACCATTGGTTACAGCGATTTGTATTTGAACTGGCGGCTTGGAGCTGGTGATGGCTCGCAGCCTACCAATCCCATTCGGGCCAAAATCGCCACAGACTTGCTCTTAGAAAGACTGGGTGACGGCGTAGCGGTGGTGGAACCCGTCGTTACAGAGGCCACTCGGAACGCTGTCGAATCACTTCACGATGTTGGATATGTTGCCGATGTTGTTGGCCAAGGACGTTGCGGCGAATGGCCCGGAGAAAATCGTCTCAACGGAGAGACCGCTTTAGTGATGTTCGAGGGCACCAGAATGCTCGTAGAGCGAATCCTGGCTGGTGAGGCTCATGTGGCGTTCAATCCTCAGGGCGCAAAACATCACGCTCACCATTCCCGCTCCTCAGGTTTTTGCGTCTTCAACGACATGGCTTGGGCGGCAAAAGCTTTCGCCGAAGCGGGAATGAAACCTGTCTATCTTGACTGGGATGCTCACGCCGGTGACGGCGTGCAACACCTTCTCATTGACACGGACATCCCCACCTTCAGCATCCATAACGGGGATAACTTTCCTTACGACCCTGAGATGGCAGAACCGGGTAACCGCGAAACCCACACGGTGCACGATTCAGATCGCCACGCCTATAACTGGGCATTAGCGAACCGCGCTGGCGACGACGTGTTGGTGAACTCCGTCAGCGAGGCTCTCGCGATTGCCTCTGACTATTCACCAGATGTGATCCTGTTGGCAATTGGTGCAGATGGACACCACACCGATCCGCTTGGGGCGCTGGGCTTTGATTTCCCCGGTTACGAAAAGGTTGCTGCCATGGTCGCGCACTTTGCGAAGAAGCACTCAATATCTAAGGTTTTGATCGGTGGTGCTGGTGGCTACCAGGCTGAAACCCACACTCCGGAGGTGTGGGCCAGGGTTGTTGAAACCGTGTACCGAAAGCTCAACACTTAGGCAACGCGGCCAGGATAGTCACCACAGCTCTCGTCGCAACAGGAAGGCCTGCTACCAGTCGGAGGGAATCTCCCACGAAACTCCAGGGGGCAACTTTGTTTCTGTTATTTCCGTGTGAAGCTTGGCCCAAAAAACCCTGAATTCAGCAAGAGTCTGCTCGTCATCAATGGGGCGGATTTCCAGGTACTCCTCAATGGTGCGCTTGCTCAGGATGTATGACATCGCTCTATTGATCATGTCGGTGTCTAAACGGGTCATTTTCTCGTCCTCCCCTGCCTTGGCTTCCTTGTATCCATTTGTGCTCTCATTGACCGCGCAACGGTGTTTCTAACATCTTCTCATTGCACCCGTCATACTTGTCGAGATTTTTCTTTTCGAGGGGGTCAAAGAATCTGCATTCGTGATGACGATCAGCGTTTCGAATCGCTGCGCGCTTTCTATCTGTACCCTGTGACAACCGGTGCGGATTTGATTCGTTGTTCCCGAGCGTGCCATGCGAAACTATCGCCGTCGTTCGGTCCGAATAACCCGGTAGAGCCCCGCTGGTTTTCCAGGCCGTGAACCACTGCTATCGATGCTGCCTGCTGGTTCAACAAATGCGCCCGTCCCGGTGGCCATTCGTCGAAACTGGTCTGCCTGGATGGGGTGTCCCCGAACGACCTCGAAGAGGTCTTTGAGGTCACTCAGCCTAAAGGTCTCGCCTAAAGGGTTAGCGCCAATGAATCGAAAGGGTCATAGGAATAGCAGTCGCTGCATACCTTTTCTCCACCGCATTCGTGAAGCGTCTTCTCTTTCAGGGGAACTCCTGGGCGTGGGTTTTCTTATCCGCCATCCCCTTCGCAGGCTGGGTCGCGCTGGGCATCATGACCTGCCGGAACATCCCCGATTCCCCGGAACCACGCATGACCAACTGGCAAACTGCACTCAGCTCCCTTGCGGCGGCAGCTTTCCTGGGCTTTCTCTTCCTCTCGGTGAGCGTTGCTGGCATGACCACAAGTGCCCCCAGCGTGGAGCCCGCCGCTCCCACGCTCGAACCGAGTGCGCCCACTGCTTCCGAAGAGGCCAAGGAGCTCGAGGACATCGCGCGCCCTCGGGGCGCGGACACCACCGCCGGCGATGTTGAAGAGGAGTCCATATCCCCGGCCGGGATCCCGGTGGAAGGGATGGAAATAGCTGCCGGACATGAGGAAGTCGAAGCGCTGCTGGCCTCATTGCCGGTTGCCGCTGAGCAACCTGATGGGTATGACCGAGATCTTTTCGCCCGCTGGCTCGATCAGGATGGCGATGGTTGTGACACCCGCAGAGAAGTGCTCATCCAGGAGTCTCTCTCCACCGTCACGGTTTCTGCCGGGTGCCAACTTGCCGGCGGCCGATGGCTCTCTCTTTACGACGGCGAGGAAAGCGTTGAAGCTTCGGATTTTGACGTTGATCATGTGGTTCCTCTCAAGGAAGCCTGGGACAGCGGAGCCGTTAACTGGGACGACGACCGCCGCGCAGACTTTGCCAACGATCTCAGTTCGCCCAATTCCCTCATTGCCGTGAGCGCGAGCTCAAACAGGTCGAAAGGTGCCAACGACCCGAGCCAATGGTTACCGCCGAGTACGAGCTACCGCTGCACCTACATCGCCTCCTGGATTGAAGTCAAGGCCACATGGCTCCTCACCGTGGACCCTATGGAGAAAGAAACCCTGCTTCGAGAATGGTCCACCTGCTAGCTAGGTTTGGCGCCGTCCCTGCTGTTGACTGGCGCTCACTCGGCGCGGCGCCAGACTCCTACCGCTGGGCCTCTGAGGCCTCCGTGGAGCCCGCACCGGTGGCGGC
>Ga0209702_10001402_pt1 | contig 46369 bp, 36 predicted proteins | sample FRY01_FD_187210 | JGI IMG/M metagenome (GOLD analysis project Ga0209702, IMG submission 187210) | Freshwater microbial communities from Lake Fryxell liftoff mats and glacier meltwater in Antarctica - FRY-01 (SPAdes) (version 2) | ecosystem: Environmental > Aquatic > Freshwater > Ice > Glacier... | reverse complement strand
AAATACGGAAATGCCAGACACCTGCCCCGCAACGGCATGAAACCGCAAGGTCTGCTCTATCTGAAAGCCTTGGGATTTGATGAAACGATCTACACCACCCCACCCCCACCAAGCAAAACCCAAAGACGCCCTTAACAAAAAACCAAACCGCGAATTAGACTTAAAAAGGATGCCTGCTAGGTGCGGAATGTGTGACATAGGGGTAGGTGGCGGGGGCATTTCGCCTTGGAGGACGAGAGCTTGCCTGTGGTGGAGGTTGTGATAGCGCGGGTGACTTATGGCTACGAGGGTTCAACAAATCGTGATACTTCCGGGCATGGGAACTCCCTATGTCTATGGTGGGTGAGGGAAAGGTAGGGGTATTGGGAGGGACTTGGCGGGACGTTCGTAACAGGGATTCGTAGGGGTAGATGTCGGTGCAGATGTAGGTGTATTCGGCTTGGTGGGTCTTGAGATGAGACGCCATGAACCCCGGTTCCGGATCTCTTCGCTTGTGACGGAGAGGGCGGGAATTTTGGGTGAGAATCGATGAGGGCGCTTCCATGTCAGGGAGTTTTTCTAGCGACGAGTTTCACTGTCTCTTTTATCACTCGCTCTGATTTCGTCAATCTTAAAAGGGGGCGATTGATATCGTGAAAGGAGGGCGCTTGGCTGATTCCCTATCCCCGCAATTTCCGCCGCAAGACATCGCTTACGAGATCACCCACCACGATCACGCTCGCGCCCAGGAGACTCAAAAAGAGGATCTCGTCGTAGTTCCGAAAACTCTTTTGAATCGAGATGTAGTAGCCGAGAGAACTAAACCCGAGCATTCCGAGGACGGTCGCTTCGCGCAGACAGGATTCCCAGCGATAGAAGAAGAAGAGCAGGAAGCGATTGAGTGCCGTTGGGGCGAGGCTGGCGTAGAATGCCTGTAACCTACCGCCTCCCACTTGAATCACGGCACGGGCATTTCCGGGGGGCTGGTTCTCGATCACTTCGCTCCACAAACGACCCAGAATCCCGACATTGTGAAGGGCCAGGGCAAAGACGAGTGGCCAGGCGCTCGGCCCCATCAAACCCACGAGTAAAAATGCGTAGAGATACTCCGGCACGGCGCGCGTCACGACAAACACCCCCCTCACTAAAAACCCCACGACAGGGCGGATCCCCCCCCCTGCCGAGGCCATCCCGAGCGGGGTTCGGGTTGCCAAGGTGCGCAAGGCCCAAGGCACGAGAATCATCGATAAAGCCCCTGCCAGGATGATGGCGGCCACCGACATCGCCACGGTATTGGCGAGCGCCTCGGCACCTGGCTTTTCCCAGAGGTCGGAGAGCCACGTTCCCAACTCTCCCGCCCCGCGCTGCCATGCGACTTTGCGCTCGGCCCACGACGAAACACTCTTTTCGGGCGCAATCGGGTCGGGTGAAATCTTGGTGAGAAACCGTGAAAGGCGTTCTGCCTGCTGATCTCCCGCCATGGGTTGGATCAAGCGCTCTCCGACTTGGGAGGCAGAGAAGATCACGATGATCCACAGCACCCCCGCGAAACGCAAAAGGTAGTCGCGGGGTGCGCTTTTCCGCAGATCTTGTTCGTTGAAAACGTCTCCCACGTCCTTCCGACGGGGTCTTCCCTGGGTGAGGCGCTTGCGGATAAAAAAGCCACTGCCCTCGATCAGTAAAATGGTAATGATTAAAAGATAGAGGGCCATCCAGACCTCGCCGTAGTAGGTGCTCTCAAAGGAGCGTAGAATGGAAAGACCGACGGTTTCGATCCCGATAAAACCCAGGACTGCTGAAGATCGCAAGGCGCACTCAAAACGATAGAGCGAATAGGTGATCATATCCGGCAAGGCGGCCGGAAGAATGGCGGCCAGAAATCCCTGCGCTCCGCTTCCGCCCGATGCGGTAATGACCAAGCGGGCCGAGCGACCTTGTTCGTCCATGATTTCCGAGAAGACCTTGGCCAGTGTTCCCGCAAAGGGAAGTGCTAGAGCGAGGCAGGCGGTGAGCGGGAAATCGCCAAAAGCGGAGAGAAAAAAGATGGCCCAGATGAGTTCGTGGATGGACCGAATGAGCGAGAGAAAGATGCGAACCGGCCAGCGGATCAGATTGAAGAGTTTGCGCGAACGGTGTGTCGGCCACCATTGTTCCGAAGCCAAAAAGCCGAGGACGATTCCGGCGGGAATGGCCATCGAGGTGGCGATGAGGGCATACCGAAGAGTGCGTAAAAGATCGCTCCCAAGACGCGCAAGAAAGGGGGTGGCATCCGCCGGGAGATTGGGATTTTGATCGGAAAAGGCCGGTGAAAAAGCCGCGCCGAAGAAACGGATACTAGCCGCGAGCGGATCGGATCCCGGGGTGTAGGACAGGAGTTGCGTTCCGAGCCTTCCAACGCACCAGGCGAAGATCAGCACGGTGATGACGAGAAGCCATCTCCGCCCCAGCCACATCCGCCAAGCTTGTGGTTTCATAGGTCGTAGAGCGAGGACAGTTGGGCCTCGTCAGGCTGTCCGTCGAAGACCACCTCCCCACCCTTGAGGCCAATGACGCGGGGAAAAAATTCACGAGCGAGTGCGACCTGATGCAGCGAGACAATCAAGGTGCTTCCTTGTTCGTTGGAAAGCCCTGTCAGGAGTTCCAAGACATCGCGGGCGCGGGCCGGATCGACCGAACTTAAGGGTTCATCAGCGAGGAGAATCTCGGCGCCTTGATAAAGGGTTCGAGAGAGGGCGACCCGTTGTTGCTGACCGCCGGAAAGGGAATCGGTGCGATCATACATTTTGGCAGCAACGCCCATCCGCTCGAGAATTTTAAAAATCTCCTCTCGATCAGCTTTACGTGGCCACAGCAGGTCCCGAATCGTCGTGGTGAGATTTCTCCGACCACTACGGCCCAGCACTACGTTTTGGACCACCCGTAGGTTCGGCACAAGTCCGAGATCCTGGGGCAGCATCCCGACCCGTGACCTCGTGGTCCGAAGTTCCTCCGACTTTGCGGTTTTGAGATCACAACCGAGAACTGAAATGTTGCCAGAGGAAGGTTTTTGTTGGAGTCCTAATAAACGCAAGAGCGTGCTCTTGCCACTCCCGGAGGCACCGATCAGGGCAACCTGTTCGCCTGGGGCAATATCGAACGCGACTCGGAGCAATGCCCGGGTCGCGCCAAATTGATGTGAGACATCGTTGACGGAGATCCCGCTCATGCGGATCAGTCAAACTTCACCTTCTTCATCACTTCTGCGATGGGGGTGAAGGTCTCGTTCGTGACTTCCACCATTTTAGAACGGTCAAGTGCCTTAAGAACGGCGGGATCATCACACTGGAGGAGAGCCTTCTTGAGCTTGGCGATAAAGCCCTCTCCAAAGGTCTGATTGAGAACTGGATGGGCGGTGAAGTTATAGTCAGCAAAGGCGGGAGTTTCCCAGATCACCTTCACTTTGGCAGGATCGATTTTCCCTTCTGCCACCATCTTGTCGAAGGTGGTGTAGCTCAGGACTCCGACCTGAAAAGTGCCGTCCTGTACCGCGAGGGCGGTGAGGTCATGGGCACCGGAGAAACCGGGCTTCTTGGAGAAGAAATCAAGTGGGCTCTTACCGGTGTTCTGCATGATGAAGTGAGAGGGCATGATGCAACCAGAGGTCGATCCTGAATCTCCGTAGGTGAAGGTCATGTTCGCAATTGCGGCAGGAAACTCGTCCGACTTCTCAAGACCGCTGGCGGTATTGGCAATGAAGTAGGATTTGAAGGCTAGGTCTTCGACTCCCGCTGCGAGAGCTTTGGCACCCACGACCGCGTCACGGGCCTGCACGCCGGAAACACCGCCAAACCAGGCCAATTGAATGTCACCATTTTCAAATTTTTCGACCGATGCTGGGTAGTCGAATGCGGGAACGAACTCGACTTTCACGCCTAGTTCTTTGGCGAGGTAATCGGCAACGGGCTTAAAGCGCTCCGCTTGACCGGTAGTGTTCTTATCTGGAATTGCGGAGAACCGAAGGACGGTCGTGGCGTCCGAGTCTCCGCCATAAGCGTCCTTATCATTATCTCCACAGCTGGAGAGAGTGATTGCGGTGGCGGCAATCGCGGCGCTGCCTAGGCAGTCCTTCAACGTCTTGGAGATCGAACGATCTCCAGTTCTGAATAATTTCATTGGTTTTTTGTGTCCCGTGGCCGTCTTACTAAGCCCCGACAGGGTTAGACTAGACTCATCTCCCCCAAAGCGCAAGGGAGTTTTTGTGCGTCACTTGGGCAAACTCTAGGAGTTCCATTTATCACATCGCGCAAGGCGGAAGTGGCCGTCTTAAATTAAAGCGATGCTAGAACAGCCCAAAACTTCTCCGTTTCCCGAGCATCCGGAACCAACTCAACCAAAAGAGTCCGCTCCCCGCCCTCCAAATCATCAAAGTCCTCCCGGGATGCGATTCTTAGATAGTCCATCCCCCACATCTCCGCCCAGGATTCGAGTTTCATCTCTTGTGGTTGGACGATGGCCGCGCGTTGTTCCTCACTCAGCGCGGCAAGCCTGGGCAAGCGATCGAAGATCCTTCCGCCGCCATTGTTGATCACGACGAGAACTCTCCCCTGTTGCACGATTTGCCCCAGCATGGCCGGGGCCGCGAGATCATAAAGGGCGGTAAGATCACCGAAGACTCCCCAGGCATCTGGGGTGTCAGCAGTGGCGCCGAGCCAGGTCGAAACTTGCCCATCGATCCCGTTCGCTCCGCGGTTAGCGAGAACTTGGGCGTAGGGAGTTTCACGTTGGCCAAACTCATTCCATTCGCGAATGGGCAGGCTGTTGCCTAGGTAGAGGCTTTCGCCGGTGGTGGCATAGACCGAGAGGAGATTCACCAAGCCGGGCTCGCTGTCTGGATAGCCTTCCAGGTGTTCGTCGATACGACCAAAAAGCGGCCGCCCCTTGAGCAAATCATCGTTCACATCGCCAATGTGTTCGGCCTCTCCAAAGCCACGAATCACCCGCCCAACTCCGGCGTGAATGACCTTGGTTTCACGAGCGAGACCGGGAAGGCCATTTCGACAGATTGATAAAATCTCAGTGGCGGGATGATTCTCCAAATCACGCCAAAAACGGCCGAGGGGAACTTCTCCCAACCTCAGAATTCGTCCGGGCAAATTCTTTGTGAGGGCACGTTCAGGAATGAGGAGATCACCCAGAGCCTCCCGGATTCCACTGTTGATATCGGCAATGACGGGGATGCCAAGATCTCTCAAAAAGTAAAAGACGTCTTCGCGATCTTCCGGCTCCAAGCCACCGACCATTGCGATAATCCCCCGGAAGACGCCATGATCGAGAAAGTCTCGCAAACTTCTCACTTCAAAGGGGGCACGTGTGGGAAGGAACGCTTCGACCTGGGCTGTCCAAGGAGGCGCTTCGATGGCTTTTTCCTCGAGCGAGACATTCAGATGAAGCGGAGTTCGGCCACTCCAGCCCACGATTTCTGTCGTGGCGTAGTCGCTGAAGATTCCGGCCTGCTCGATTGTCTGAGGGGCGCCCGTGCCGCGGAAGTTTTCCGGCCGGTCAGCGGAAAGAACGATCAAGGGTTTGGCCGAATAGTGAGCTTCGATGACCGCGGGGAGGCACTCGGCGACGGCGGTCCCGCTGGTGGTGACGACAGCGCAGGGCTGGCCGGTTTCCTTCACCCGCCCAAGCGCAAAAAAAGCGGCTCCGCGCTCTTCGAAGTGAGTCCAGACTCGGAGCCCTTTGGCCGCCTCTAACAAAGCAACCAGACCAGCATTGCGAGCTCCCCCACAGACCACAAATTCGCCGCAACCAGCCCGGAGGACTTGCTCGATAATTTCGCGTTCCTTCTGCACGTTGAGAATTAAAACTTCTCAACGAGGAGAGAAGCATTGTGGCCGCCAAAGCCGAAGGAGTTGCTGAGCGCAGCGTTGATTTTCATCTCGCGGGCGGTGTTCGCACAGTAGTCGAGATCGCACTCGGGGTCTTGGTCCTCGAGGTTGATGGTGGGAGGAATCACGCCGTCACGGATGGCATAAATGCAGGCGAGAATTTCGACGCCACCGGCAGCTCCCAGAAGGTGGCCCGTCATCGACTTGGTCGAACTCACGACGAGACCATCCTTGGCCCAATTGCCGAACGATTTCTTGATGGCCTTGGTCTCGCAAATATCTCCCTGGGGAGTCGAGGTGCCGTGGGCATTGACATACTGCACGTCTTCGGCGTTGAGGCCAGCATGCTTGAGAGCCATGTCCATGCAACGGGCTGCTCCGAGACCTTCGGGATGAGGCGAGGTGAGGTGGTAGGCGTCCGCACTGAGACCGTAGCCGGTCAATTCGGCGAGGATGGTGGCCCCCCGCTTTTTGGCGTGCTCCAACTCTTCGATCACAACGACGCCCGCACCTTCGCCCATGACGAAGCCGTCGCGGCCGGAGTCAAAGGGACGGGAGGCCCGGGTAGGGTCGTCATTCCGGGTGCTAAGAGCCCTCATGTTGCCGAATCCCGCAAGCCCCATGGGAAGAATGGCGGCTTCAGATCCACCGGCGATAAAGGCATCGGCATCCCCGAATTTAATCATGCGCCAAGCCTCTCCGATGCTGTGGTTGGCGGTGGCACACGCGGTCACGATGGCCATGTTAGGCCCGCCAAATCCGTGCTCGATGGAGAACACCCCGCTCGCGATGTTCGAAATCATCATCGGAATCGTAAAGGGCGAAACCCGGCTCGGGCTCTTCTGCATGAGCGCGGTGTGATTTTGCTCAAGAGTTCCTAGGCCACCGATTCCGCTGCCCAGCATGACGCCAATGCGGTCACGATTGATCTCTGATTCATTGAGGCCTGCCTCGGCGAGAGCCATTTGAGCAGCTGCGATGCTGAGGTGCGCATACCGATCCATCCGGCGGGCATCTTTTGGGTTGGAGAAGTATTGATTGTGGTCAAATCCACGAACCTCGCCCGCGATTTTCACCGAGTAATCTGTGGTGTCCATGGACTCAATGAGTCCGATGCCACTCCGCCCTTCCTTCATCCCTTCCCAGGTAGAAGCGGCATCATGTCCCAAGGGGCTTACGGCCCCGATTCCAGTGATTACAACGCGTCGATTTTCCATGGCTGCTCGAAAGATTAGTGTGGGTTAGTCTTTAGACCCTGTAAAAGCAAGGCCGGTGTGCGAAATCAAGCTAGCCCAATTTGCGGTGCCCGCCCCGAACATTCTGAGCAGAGCAGTCCGGGCACTCGGAAAGTTTCACCCGTTTCTCCTCCGGATAACGTTTCCCGCAGATATGGCATTCCCGGCTGGATTTGGCGGATCTCGTTGATTCAGCCCTATCCCGCAAGAGTCCAAAAAACCAATCAAAGACCAGCCAGAGGAAGCCCAGCAAGACAAGCGAGAGGCAAAACTGGGGATAGCTTACAATCATTCTACGATAGGACGGTTCACGACCCGGGCTTGTAATTTCCACCAACGGAGTGGGCCTGGCTTTTCCAGCGCAGGAAAAGAAGCACTGCGGCAACGTCCTAATATCAAAGGCGTTCGGGCATCATCGGATTCCTCCCAAGCCGAGCAGGTGAGAACATGCCCTTCCCAATCGACTCCCGCCAAAAGGGTCCAGACCTCCCCCTCACTCATTTGATCTTTCGGGTTGGGCCACTCAAAGGACACCCCCCCCCAATCACCCGGACCCTGCACGGACTGAATCTCAAGCCACCATTTCACCGGGGGGGTCGCGAATGCCACCACGGGAATCTCTTCGGGCGGCGGAAGAACTTTGGGCCCCATTCCCGGAAGTGGTTCGATCGTTAGGTCGGGCTTCGGCGGTTCAATTTCACGAAGCTGCCGAGAATAAATCCGCACCGGACTGGCTGCGAGCGCCCCAGAGATGATCTCATCAACGGCCACCGTGTTGGAGACGTCCCACCGGTCATGAAAGAGAGTCTCCCGCTCCAACAATTCGGAAAACCAACGGTTTGATTCCAAATCAAGATCGATCACCGTCAGATTAATCTGCTGGTCAATCAGCGGGCTCGACTTCGCCTCACGAATCTGCACGTAGGCCAAAAGAGCCCCAAAAAACGACGCTGAAACGACCGTTGCAATGACCAAACGACGGGTCGAGCCATGGCCGGTGCGCCAGTCGAAGACCATTCCAGCCTCCCGGTCACGCTTCACTCGACGGGCACGCCACATTACTCCTGATCCTTTCTATCGATTTCCGAGGATCGGACTCCGAGATAAATCCGATAATCCAGACCTGCGATAAGATTGATCAACTCCTGTTGCTCGGCAGTCGTCGCTCTTTCGTCGACCCGAATCCCGACCGCATTGGTCCCCCGCTCTCCTGCTTCCGCTGAGATCGCGGCCGCAAGCTGCTCTCTCGGGACCTTGGTGTTGGCGAGATAGTAAGCTGGTCCATTCACCGTGCTTTTTAAAATGACAATGACGGGATTCTCGTCCCCCATTCGGACCCCTCGAAATTCCGACGGAGGGAGCTTCACCTCGATCCAGCCCTCGCGGGCCACCACTCCCGTCAACATCACGAGAGCGAGAAGTAGGGCGATGAAGTCGAACCCTGGAACGACAAAAATCCAACCAGGGCGCTCCGGAAGAGACATCTTAAGCTTCATCGGTTAGAACTCCTTGCTATCGAGCTTTCCCTTGCCCTTGTTACTGGATGACAACTGGCTTTTTTCGACCCCGTCGCGGAACGAGACAATGCGATCATGCTCCCGGCTATCGCACACGATATTGACGACTTCGATTCCGGCCCGTTCGAGACGGTGGACCATCCGCTGCCCTTTCCCGAAGAGATAGAGATACATGAGATAAGCCGGGATGGCAATCGCGAGCCCCATCGCAGTGGAGGTCAGACTCTGAAACATCCCGCTGGCGAGGGCCGCTTGGGCGACAGAACCATCCGCTTCGCTCACCTGCATAAACACTTCGATCAACCCAAGCACGGTGCCAAACATCCCGAGCATCGGTGCGATCATGGTGACCCCGAGAAGAATCCGCATATTCCGCTCGATTCGCGGGACTTCCAACTGACCGGCTTCCTGGGCGATTTCCCGGAGATTGGTACGATCGAGGTGATGCCTCATCAGCACGGAGTGCACGACCCGGGCCTCCGGCCCCCGGGCGCGGGATGACTCGTGAAGAGCTTCCGCGTAGGCCTTCTTGCGAACGTGATTGGTAATTCCCAGCAATAAATCTGCAACCCGTCCGCGCGCATGCTGGAAAAAGATCATGCGCTCGACCATGACGAGCAAGCCCACGAATCCAACTGCCACCTGTAACCACAGGACAATGCCGCCAGCTTCATTTGGGAAATTCACGCCGTTAAGCTGACAGATCTTCCCGAAGCTGGCGAGCGATTAGGCTCCCATACTGACTTTCTGTCGGTCAGGTGAGATAAATTCCTCCCAAGCCAGATCACTGGTGTGTTGCTTCAGCCCAAAGAGCGGTCGCCAACGCGGCAGTCGGGGCTCGTTCAGAAGGCGCATATTCGCCTGCCGAGGAAGGTGGTCGGCCTTGCGCGTGTTGCAGGGAACGCATGAAGTGACGATGTTCTGCCACGTCGTCTTCCCTCCCTTTCCGCGCGGGATGACATGATCAAGGTTGAGCTTTGATTCGGGAAACACCTTCGTGCAATATTGGCAGGTGTGCTTGTCACGGAGGAAGACATTTTGCCGCGTAAACTTCACTTCCTTGCGGGGAAGTCGATCGTAGAACCCCAGCACGATAATCTTGGGCACCCTGAGGGCGAGCTTCACCGAATGAACTACGTCTACCGCCTGAGACCCTTTCGATTGAATCGTATACCGGGCCCACGAACTGATATCGTGAGTCTGGTAGCAGGATTCTCCTTCGGTTTGCACGACCTGGGCATGCCCCAGACAGAGAAGCCTGAGAGCGCGTTTGACCGAGCAGGTATGCACCGGTTGCCAGAGACGGTTCAGGACCAAAACTGGGCGTTCGAGTAACATTTCCATAGGCGTTTTAAATGCACCTACTGAATTACAGGAGAGCTCACCCCTGGGCAATCTTTAAAGGATCACGCAACACGCGCCGCATTGGCGCAACACGGTGCACACACAACCATGGGAGGAACAAACCGCGATCCCAACACGCTCGCAGAAGGCCCTTTCACCCTCTCTGATGCCAGGACGGGTCAGTGACCGATCCCACCGATTCCTGTTTCGATTTACTCAGGAGGAAACCACCCGAAATCAACCGTCGCACTGGTTTTCCACTTCCAGGTTGCTCCGTGAGCTTGGGCTCGTTCATACCTTGTTTTACATTGAACTGAATAGGGACTTCGCCAGCGGACTGCGGGATGGTCTCATACACGTAAGTTGGCATCACTTAATGTGACTCCGAAGTAGACGAAAGACAGCTCAATCTTAAAAAACGCTACCGGAAGATCGCGCCCCAAAGCCACCCTCTCTTTTCTCATCGCCCCGAAATCAGCCTTCGCGATAGCAACGCGTGACTTCCTCGGCGATGACCTTGATCCCCGCTTCGACAAGCTCGGCGTCCATCGTGTAGCTCACGCGAATGCATTCGCGGGTGTGGGGCCAGTCAGCGCCCTCGGGCAGACCAAAGAAAAAGTATTCGCCGGGAACGACGAGAACCTTCCGCTTCTTAAGACGCTGATAGAGCTCCTTCGTCGTGATCGGGAGATCTTCAAACCACAGCCACAGGAAAAGAGCGCCCTCGCTGCGGTGAATGAAGTAGGGAAGATCATCCGCGAAAGCTTCCGCAAACCACCGCTGCGCCAACCGTGATCGTTCTTCGTAAAAGGGCTTCACCACGTCCTTGCTCAGCCGCAGAATCTCGCCGCTCGCGACTAGGGGCCGGAGAATTTCCTGTCCCACGTTGGCATTTGCCAAACCCACGATGGAGGTCATTGAGGCGACATTGCGGCAGACTTCCTTGCTCGCGACCACGATCCCCGTCCGAGTTCCGGGAAGCCCGATCTTCGAAAGACTCAGAGTCAGAATCATGCCCTCGTCCCAAACCGGCGTCACCTCGGAAAAGATGACATTGGGGAAAGGAGCGCCATAGGCATTGTCGACGATGAGCGGAATGTTTTTGGCCCGCGCAATCTCGCGCAGTCGCTCGATTTCGCCATCAGTCAGCACGTTGCCCGAAGGATTGGTCGGTCGCGAAACACAAATTGCCGCGATCTCATCGCCCGGATCAACGACGTCAAAATCGACACGGTATTTAAATTCATGCGGGCCCGTTTTCTCAATCCGCGCTGGAATCGCCTCGAAGAATTCGGCTCCGACAGACTGATTGGCATAGCCGATATATTCGGGAAGCAAGGGCAGGAGGATCTTCTTCCTGCGCCCATCTGAAAATAATCCCGCAAGAGCATTGAAAAGGAAAAAGAAGGCCGTCTGACCACCCATCGTCACCGCGAAGTTTTCGTGCGTCACCTCCCAGCCAAATTCCTTCCGAAAGAGATCCGCCAAGGCCATGCGAAAAGCTTCGTTGCCTGCGGGAACATCATAGTTGCCCAGCATCTTCTCCATTCCGCCCGGCTCGGCCATGATCTCCTCCATGCGCCGACGCCAAACCGCATCCATTTCAGGAACATGGGCCGGCTGACCACCACCCAGCATCATGACGGATCCGCCCGAAGCGAGAGCCTCTCCAAGGTCAGCCATCAATTCACCAATGCCACTCCCTTCACAGAGGTTTTTCCCGAATTTTGACAGCTCCCAGCTCATGGGTCGGATCATTCCTACCAAAAGGAAGCTTGTCACTGAAATCTCTCTTGCCATTTTCCGTAATACAACTTGTCTCTCAAAACGTCAGTCCCGTTATGCGCCCCATTATTCTCAGCTCTCTACTCGTCCTCACCGCCCATGGTGCCGATTCCCTCTTCGTGGAAGCCGAAGCTTTCAGCAGCCACGGGGGCTGGTCGACAGATTCCCAATTCATTCTCAACATGGGCTCGGCCTACCTCTTAGCACACGGACTTGGCACCCCGGTAGCCGACGCCACTACCGAGGTCACCTTCCCCTCCGCCGGCACCTACCACCTTCAGGTCCGCACCAAGGACTGGGTCGCCAAATGGGACGCTCCCGGAACCCCCGGAAAGTTCCAAATCACGATCGACGGCAAACCTGCCACCACCACCTTCGGCACCGAAGGCGCAGAATGGCACTGGCAAAACGGAGGCACCGTCGAAATCACTTCAACCACCACCTCGCTCGCGATCAAAGACCTCACCGGTTTCGAAGGTCGCTGCGACGCACTCTACTTCACGAAAGACGCCAAGGACGTCCCGCCATCCGACAGCAAGGAACTCTTCGAGTTTCGTCAGACCAAGCTCGGCCTGCCCGTCACTCCCCCCACCCACGGTGGCTATGATCTTGTCGTGGTCGGCGGCGGATATTCCGGCCTCGGCGCGGCCCTCTCCGGAGCCCGTCAGGGATTAAAAGTCGCCTTCATTCATGATCGCCCCATCCTTGGAGGAAACGGTTCATCCGAGGTCCAGGTCTGGGCCATGGGTGGAACCCAACGCGGCAAATACCCTCATCTCGGGGAAATCGTAGACGAATTTTCCGACTACTCACGCGACTCTCCCGGCGTCATTTCCGATTTCGTGGACAACCTCAAAACTGAAGTCGTGAAAGCCGAGAACAACATCGACCTCTACCTCAATCACTTCGCCTTCCGCACCAATTCAGAAGAAAACCGTATTCTCTCCGTCGATGTCGTCGACACCACCTCCGGAGTCTTCAAACGAATCGAAGGGAATCTCTTCTGCGACGCAACCGGACACGGCACCATCGGAGCCCAGGCAGGAGCCGAATTCATGATGGCTGAGAAGGGTCACATGGGCATGTCCAACATGTGGTCCAGTCATCAAGTCGCAGAAGACGTCCCCTGGCCCGCCACCCCATGGACCCTTCCCCTGGGAGAGGGCGACTACCCGCCCCTAGAAACCTCACGCGGACCCTACCACAAATTCCAAAAGGCCGAGTGGTTCTGGGAAGGCGGCTACGACAAGCACCCCATCGACGACCTCGAAGCGATCCGCGATTGGAACCTCCGCGCCAACTACGGTGCCTTCTCCCACATCAAGACCACGAACAAGAAAGCCAAGCTCATGTGGATGGCCTTCATCGGCGGCAACCGCGAATCTCGCAGATTAGAAGGCGACATCATCCTGACCGGAGACGACATCGCGGCGCGCAAGGACTTCCCCGACGGCTGCGTCCCGACCACCTGGTCCATCGACCTACACTACCCCAAAAAGGAATACATGAAGGGCGTCGCCCAAGAGAATCCCTTCATCGCTTACGCCGTTCACGACCGTAAAGTTGATCGCCAAAACGGATACCCAGTTCCCTACCGCTGCCTGTATTCCAAGAACATCGAGAACCTCTTCATGGCCGGACGCAACATCTCGGTCGACCGTCGCGCCCTCGGCACCACCCGTGTCATGCGCACCTGTGGCATGATGGGTGAAGTCGTCGGCAAAGCCGCATGGATCGCCACCACCCGCAACACCTCGCCCCGGGGTGTTTATCAAAACTACCTCCCGGCCCTCATCGACCTCATGGAGAAACCGGGCCGGGCCCGCCGCCCTGATCTCAACGGCGAACTCACGATTCCGCCCCTTCCCGAAGGAGGCCTTCGGGGCAAACCTGAGGAAAACAGTGGCCTCAAGCTCACCGGCATCGTCATCGATGACGCCAAGGCCAAGCTCACCGGCCAATGGAGCAACGGTAATGGCCTCAAACCATATTACGGTTCCGGATACCGTTATGCCTCCGCCCCCGCTTCCGCGACTTTCCAAATCCGCGTCAAGCAAAGCGGACCCTACGAAGTCCGCTACTACTGGCAGAATCACGAAAATCGTAACCCCACGACCCAAGTGACGGTCACCGATACCAAGGGCAAAAAGGTCATCACTCTCGACCAAACCAAGGCTCCCGCCTCGAAGACCTACACCTCGCTTGGCAAGTTCGAGTTCAGCGACGTCCTCCCTGCCAGCCTCGAGGTCTCGGGTGAAGGAAGCGGATTCCTAGCCATCGATGCCATCCAGCTGCTCAAGAGCGAGTAGCCTCTTATGTTCCGTTCAGCCATTCCATGGGCCCGTCTCTACCGCCTTGCGGTCGTCGTCTCCATCGCATCGCTCATCTTCAAACGTGACCAGAAAACTCCTCCCACGGCCGACTACACCCTCCTCTTCCCTGAAGCCGCCTACGCGAAGGGCGAGGAAGTCTTCGACAAGAACGACCGCCTCACAGGATACTTCCTCACCACCTCACCCACCAGCGATCACCTCAAGGGATACTCGGGTCCAAGCAATATCGCGATCGCTCTCGACCGGACCGGGCGGGTCCGCCATCTCGAGCTCGTCCATTCCTCGGACACCCCCGACCACGTCCAATCCGTCATGCAAGATCGCGCTTTTTGGAAAGCCCACCAGGGCCTCAACCTAGGCGCTCCCGGCGACCTCGAAGTCGATGCCGTCAGTGGCTCCACCCTGACCAGCCAGGCCATCAGCCGGGCCATCATCGAACGACTTGGAGGTGAAACAACCTCGCGACTCTTCCCCACCGAGATCCTCCTCGCCGAGCTTCCGGAAGCCACCGCCATCGAAGATCACCCCGACTGGCCCGGTGTCAAACTGATCTACGACGAATCCCGTAGCTTGATCGGACACGCCCTCCGCACCGCTCCTTCGCTGGAATACTTGCACGGCTTCCAGGGACCCACCGATATCCTCATCGTGCTCGATGCTGAAGCAGAAAAAGTGACCCGCCTGCGCTTCCGAAAAAGCTACGATAACGAGGAATATTATGAGCGGATTTTGGAGGACGATGACTACCTCCAACTCTATCATGATCGAAGCATCGACCAAATCCGCGAGCTCGACGCCCTGCAGATCGAAGGTGTCAGCGGGGCCACAGACACCTCCTGGGCGATTGCCGAAAGCGTGAAACGCCGACTCGTCCAATTCGAAAGCGACCGAAGGCCCGTCCCCTTCGAGTTCCCATCGCGCAATGCCTTCCTCATCCTTTTGACCCTCGGAGCTGCCGCATTTTCCTTCACCAGCCTCCGGGGGAACCCAATCGCCCGCATCGTCTGGCAGATCACCGTCGTGGTCACTCTGGGAATCATTCTGGGCGATCTCCTTTCCCAAGCCCTCTTCATGGGCTGGGCCCGCCACGGACTCCCTTGGCAGGACTCTTTTGGACTCATCTTTCTCGCGGCAGCGGCGCTCCTCGTTCCCTGGGCAAGCGGAAATCAACTCTACTGCCACCACCTCTGCCCCCACGGGTTCTTACAACGCTGGCTCGGCAAGCTTCCCGTCAAAACCTTGCGCATCCCCCCTCTTTTGCACCGCCTCCTCAGCTCCCTCCCTTCCACGATGCTCCTGCTCATCGTCGCCTCTGTCATCGTCGGGGCCAGCTGGAATCTCGCCTCGTTCGAAGGCTTCGATGCCTGGCTTTGGAGATCGGCCGGCCTCGCCACCATCATCATCACCATCGTCGGGCTGGTGGCCTCCATCTTCAGCCCTCTCGCCTATTGTAAGTATGGCTGCCCCACCGGAGCGCTCTTCAAATTTCTACGTAAGACCTCCGGAAACAAAACCTTCAACTGGCGCGATGCCATCGCCGGACTCCTTTGTCTCGCCGCCGCCGTCCTTTGATGTCCACAAAACTCTACGATGAACTCGATCTCAAAAACCGACAAGGTTTCATCTCGCCCTTCATCTTGAATTCTCTTAGGCTTCCCTAGAGCCATGAAGAAAGCAAGATTCCCCCGCGCTGTGATCCTAGTCGCGGCATTTTACCTTGTTGCGGCGATTGCCTCCGCGGTCACCCAACAAAACTGGGAGTTCCTCCAAGTCTACATCCCCTTCTTCTTCGTCATCGTCGCAGTGGTGGCTTTCATGCACAGCCGTGTGAACTTCTCCAACACCCTCTTGTGGAGTCTCACTCTGTGGGGTGCCCTCCACCTTGCCGGGGGCTTGGTCAGAATTCCTGACGGCTGGGAGTATCAAGGCGAAAACCAGGTCCTCTATTCTTGGTGGGTCATCGGAACATCGCTGAAGTATGACCACCTCGTCCACGCCTTCGGCTTCGGCTCGACCACCTGGCTTGCCTGGGAAGCTCTCCGCGCCAGTGTCCAACAACGACTGGGGCGGAAACTCTACCCTTCCATGGGCATGATTTTCCTCTGCGTTTTCACCGGCATGGGCCTTGGTGCCCTCAATGAAATCGTGGAATTCCTGGCCGTCCTCAGCCTGCCATCCACCAACGTCGGAGGCTACGACAACACTTGCTGGGACCTCGTCGCAAACATGGTCGGCTGCCTTTTCGTCGCCATCTTGATTCTCTTCCGAGGATAATTCCACCGTGATTCTAACCTTTCGCGACTCCGGGAGCCAGCGGCTCGATGCCTATCTCGCATCGCAGCTTCCCGACCTCTCGCGCTCCAAGATCCAAACCTTGATCAAGGACGGCCACATCCTGCTGAACGGAGGAAAGGTCAAAGCCCGCGCCGCTTTGAAGACAGGTGACCATATCAACATCACCGTTCCCGAGGAAAAAGCCACGGAACTCAACGCCCAGGACATTCCCCTTTCCGTTCTCTTTGAAGATTCGGAAGTCATCGTTCTCAACAAGGCCCCCGGAATGGTCGTCCACCCCGCAGCGGGCAATGCCGACGGCACTCTCGTCAATGCCCTCCTCCACCATTGCGCCGGCCAACTGGCCAACGAAGGCGGAGAAGGACGGCCCGGGATTGTTCATCGACTCGACAAGGACACCTCCGGTTGTATCGTGGCCGCAAAGACAAACAGAGCCCTGAAGCACCTCGTCGGCCAATTTGCAGACCGCAGCACCAGCAAACTCTACCTCGCCGTGGCCCAGTCTCCACCCAAGACCGCCCACCAGACCGTCTTCAACAACATCGCCCGCCACCCTGTCCACCGCCAACGAATGGACGTCTGTAATCCGGGTGCCGGCAAACCTGCCATCACCGACCTCCACCTGCTTCACACTGCGGACGATGGCACCTCGCTCATTCTCTGCGCCCTCCACACCGGCCGAACCCACCAAATTCGCGTCCATCATCGCTTCCTCGGCCACCCCCTACTCGGCGACCCCATCTACAGCAAACCCACACGACAGGTCCGCAAGGTTTCCCGCCTCATGTTGCATGCCTGGCGTCTCGGGGTGACTCATCCCGGGACTGGCGCATGGATTCAAGCAGAAGCCCCCATCCCCGATGAATTCTTGCCGTGGACCAAAACGATTGGCGAACGCCTTGATCAAATCCGACAACTCAAAGACAGCAAAGAATTTGACGGACTTTGGTAAGACTTGAAAGAGCGGCCGGTTAGAGGCATATCTTCCTTGTCCGTTTCTTTCCTGCCGCGCCATGGGCTACCACTTTAAAATCCGCTACCTCCGCCTCGTCCGGAAGGCCTACCGCACTCTCCGGAGTCCGGGTTTTCGGAAACATGGATGGCTGCAGAGAATCATCGTTCCCATGTTCCATCGTGAACTCTGGCACCCCTGCCGAGACACCGTCGCCTCCGGACTCGCGATTGGTCTCTTTGTTTCCCAGCTCCCGATCCCCGGGCAAATGATTCTGGCCGCGCTGGGAGCCGTCCGGTTCCGCGCAAACGTCCCCTTCGCCCTAGCCGCCTGCTGGGTCACGAACCCCTTCACTCAGCTACCCATCATGCTCTTTCAAGAGCGCTTCGGCGACTTCCTCCGGGACTCCCTCCACATTCCCATCCACCCGATCCTTGAGAAAATCCAAATCTCCCTTCACTTCATTCCCGGGATGGAGAACGAGGTTCTCAACGGCGGAAGCTTCATTCTGGGATTCCTGACCCTCGCCTTCATCTTAATGCTTCTGGCCTATCCCTTCGTCTACCTTCTCTCCGCGATAATGCCCAAGATGCTACCAAAAACGCGCTATCAACGGGCCAAAGCCAAGGTCATCGCCCGAAATCAGAAGAACCTTGCCCGAAATCAAGGCAAATAAGCTGCCTGAAATCAGACCCAACACTCAAACAAGAACGAACGAGGGGGACGTTCACGTACCCAACTTCTGATCATCCTCCGGCCTGAACGCCGACACAAACAAGAGAACCGCCGCAATCGAAATGCACGAATCTGCCACGTTGAAGGTTGGAAAATGTCCCCCGCTGGCCGGGACGATCTTCTCGTAACCGGGCAGCTTCACGTCGATGAAATCCACGACGTATCCTTTGGACAACCGAGTGATGAAAGACTTGTCAGCGTGTTGCTCCAAATAGAATCCCTGCACCAGTCGATCAGTCAGGTTCCCAAAAATCCCCGCGATCAAAAGAGCCGCCGCAAGCCGGGCAGGCTTGTTGGCAAAGGCACCCTTCTTCCAAAACACCGTGACCAACACGATGGCCAGAATGAGCACGCACGTGAACACCAACGGTGCCCAGGCCGTCCCGTTCCCCAAACCAAAAGCAACGCCTTGGTTATGAATCCGCCACCACCACAGGAAGTCGTCAATCACGGGAATCTTGTCATCCAAAGTCGCGGTGTAATTCCCAATCGGCTCGCTAAACGCCGAAACCGCCCACCATTTCGTGATCTGGTCAATCACGTAGAGCGGCAGACTGAGAACAAGGAAGATTTTAGGGAGATTTTTCATCATCAAGCTCCTCGCATCAGAGAGATTTCAGCAAGACTAATGAAGGAATTCACCAGATCTTCGCGACTTGCTTTTTTAAGGACTTCAACCGGCACGGCACGCTCAAGCGTAAAACGTCCCGAACGGTTGCGCCGAAGGGAGCTGAGGTGGGCACCACAACCCAACTTTTCACCAATATCGTGAGCGTAGGTGCGCACATAAAACCCCTTGGAACAATCCACCGAAAAATCAATCTCGGGCAATTCCACGCGCGAAACTTCGTAGCTCATGATATGCACCGGCCGGGGAGCCCGCTCAACCACCTGGCCTTTACGAGCCAGCTTGTAAAGGGGCACTCCATTCATTTTAATGGCAGAAACCATGGGCGGAATCTGCTCAAAGTGCCCAGTAAAACACTCAAAGGCAGCCTTGACCTCTTCCTCGCTCAATGCAGGAACTTCTCTTTCTTCCACAATCTCCCCTTCCTTGTCTTGGGTCGAAGTCGTGGCGCCCAGAGTAAGCGTCCCAGTGTAGTTTTTGTCCTCACTCATCAGGAGATCCTGAATCTTGGTGGCACGGTTGATCACCAGCATGAGGAGACCCGTCGCCATGGGATCGAGCGTCCCGCAGTGGCCAATCTTTTTCATGTTCAACTGGCGACGCGCAATGGCGACAACATCGTGGGAGGTCATTCCAGGGGCCTTGTCAATCAAGAGCACCCCGCTGGGAAGGTCGTTCGGATTTTGCATGTTTAAAAAAAAATGTTAGAGACCCGCGCTTGCCATCGCAGAGCGAATTTCGGCGAGCACTTTCTCGCGCGCCTCTTCGAGCGGACCCGCCATCCGGATCCCGGCCGCAAGCGCGTGACCACCACCACCAAAGACGCCACAAATCTCGCTCGCGTTGATGCGCCTATCCTTGGATCGCATCGACACCCGGATCTTTCCTCCGCCAAGTTCCTCGAAAAAGACCGCCACGATCACTCCGCGAACCGCACGAATAAAATCGATCATTCCTTCGGTGTCATCATCAATGAGACCAAGCTCGTTCTTCGTGGACTCACGCAGATCCCACCAGACGAGCTTGCGGTCCTCGCTGCGGTCCAAGGTATTAAGAAGAGTGCGCATCAACTCCACCTTGCGATAAGGCTGATTGTCGTAAGTCAGTTGGTTAATCTCACCCACATTCAGCCCTCGTGAAACCAAATCAGCGGCCATCTCGTAGGTCCGCTGGGTCGTTCCAGGATATTGAAAAGAGCCGGTATCCGTCGAAGTCGCGACGTAGATAGAATCACGTGAAATTTCCGAAATGGGGTAATCCAACGCAGTCAGAAGATCATAAATGATTTGGCCCGTCGCCGGACTCTTGTCGTCAACGTAATTAAGGTCTCCGTATCCAGGGTTGGAAATATGATGGTCAATATTAATCAAGAGCTTCGCTCCCTCAACGGCCTTGAGACTCTCCTCACCCACACGGCAATGCGCCGCGGTATCCAAAAAAATCGCAACCTCAACCTCGACATTCTGAGCAGTCGCGGACACCTCAACCTTCTCCGACCCCGGCAAGAACGCGAGGCTCTCCGGGCAACCATCTTCGTTCAGGTAGCGGACCGATTTCCCGAGCTGCTCGAGAGCATGCCCCAAGGCCAAGATAGAACCAATGGCGTCACCGTCCGGACGAACATGACTGACGACGGCGAAGGATTGATGGGCCTCAATAGCGGCACCAATTTGGGCGATGGTTGCATTCTCACTCATGGGGTCGGGGCGCAGAGTTTCCCCAACCTGAGCCAACGATCAAGAACGAACGGCCTAACTTTGCCGGTGAGAGGACAATCTTTTGCCCATCCATCACCGCGACCCGGTATTCCCCCTAGTTCTGGCAGGACAAACCTCAAGTCGCGTAGTCCGAAGGAATGGTCCAATAATCAACGCAGAGCTTCTTTGGCAGAGCCTCATCGTAGATCCTAGCGCCGCCAGTTGCTCCTGCGGAGCGTTTTGACTCGTCTGTTTACAGTTTGAAAAAGGCGCTGCGTTTGCTCCAAATCATGGGCGATCACCATCCTCGAAAGTGAGCGCGACGCCGAACCGCGACCCTCCGGATTCATCCTCACCCCTCAACACGCCACCGAGCACCCTCGAACCCGGCTACTCCCTCATCACGAAAAAGCCCACCCACCCGAGGCAAACCGCGGACTCCGTTCATTCTTCCGACCCATCACTTCCCGATATCTCGCCGCCACCTCTTTCACAAATTCCTCCCCACCCATCGCCACGCCCGTGCTGAAAGTAGCCACCCGTTTCCTATGACATGGTCACAAGCGCTCCCGCCTTCCGGCTTGATCCGCCGCCGACTCGTAAACCCCTTCCGTCGATGAATCTGCCCAAGGTATTTTCCCTCAACCACGAAACGCTCAGCCCCCACTCAATCGCCTCAACTACGGAATAGAGACACGCTTATGACCATCATTTTCCTGGCACCCTAATCCCGGAAGGAAGGGAAGGATGATGTGGCGAGGGCACGATCCCAATGCCGACCTGAGCCGGAGGGCGGCGCAACAGGGCCGAAGGATTGGAAGTGAAAATTACCGTAGCTGCAAGGTCCTTTACAATTACTACGGGAAATTGAATATTCGAACTACCGACAGGATTACGACGCCGACTTGCCTTTGAACACTTTGAGAAGGAGGAAGAGGATTCCTAACAGAAGAACTCCCGCGATGATCCACGGTAGATTAGATGTTTTTTCCTCAAGCGTTTCTTCATTCGGAGAAGTTTTTTTTTGATTCCTCTTTTGGTCTTTAACCTTGTTTTGGTTCCCCCATAAATGTCCACCCCAAGCCTCTTTTCCTGACTTCTCAATGACTTCGTTTTGATCAATTCCACTCAGTCCTCTACCCACCAAAAAAGGAATTCCTTTTGCATACATCATTTCGGATGTATCGTCAGGTCCAAAATTCTCAATCCCCCGAATCTCATAACCTTCGGGAGCTTCTATCGAAGAGTCAATAGAAGCTGTGAATTTTCTCAGAGTTCTTACTTTCCTATAATTGACCCTCAAACAAAGTCGCAGAGGAACCTGGACGTTATAATTTTGCCTAAACCAAACACTAAACCTTTCACTTCCGCTCCCTGACCATCCACCAGAAAACCCTTCTGGAGCAGTCCCGAAATTTGCATCACTATATCTTACTGGATCAGCTTTCACTGATTGCAAAAACTGCCGCAGCTCTTCCTCGCTCTTGTTCGTATAAGAAAGCCACTTTTTAGCCACCAAACTAGCCTGGTTGATCGTAAGTGGTTGAGATACGAAAATCATTTTATACAGCGTCCCATCAGCCAAAGGTCGAATCTCAGAATGCTCGACTTCGAACTCGGGAAGAATTTGACCATTAGACTGTTTGATGGATATTCTTGCATGCTTAATTTCGACCAAGGTGTCCTCCATCCCCGGCACATAATGTGGCTGAAGACCAGATTCAAAAATATCGATAAAATTACCTACACCCGATAACTCAAGATGATACTGAGGCCAGTTTTCAGGCAAATAATACTCCACCGAGTGTCTCATCTTATATTGTGCATTAGCACTCGAGATGAGAAGGTAAAATGCAAAGATTAGGTAACTAGAAAAGATGCTACTCAGGCGGTAGCTCCTTTGACATAGAATATTGAATAGCATGGTCATAAAGTTGGGAGCCATTAATAATAGTGACTTCCGCTCCATCCCAGAAGTCGTCATCAAGTTGAGTGGGATTTAACCCAAACCAGCCCTTGTGCATGTCATCGGTAACACGCTCATCATTGGCATATAGTCCATCAAGATGCTCCCGTTCGGTATCGATTCTAAGGTCGCCATTTCCCGCTCCGGTTTTGCGATCAACTCCAGGAATGTCATCACAATCAGGAATGGCGTAGCCTGTAGCTGGATCAATTCTTCCCTCGTCGAAATCGGAGTTCACCGCCAAAACTTCTGGAGCTACCTCCACCGGCAGGAGAAATCCTTCGGGCATAGTTCCCACTGGAGCCTCATAGCTCCAGTTAGGGTTTTCCGCTGACAGTTCCACTATCCCAATGACGTTCCACTCTTCGCTAGCTGGATCGGAACTATCATAATTTAAGTTAGGCTCAATCTGAAGAAATTTCACTTGGTTGACCTCAACCACATCTTCGAAGCTCAGTTCAGTGACAATCTCTTCCCCCATCGCATATCTATAGCCTCCTACCGAGTTATAGGGGTTAATAAAATTTTCACTTTCATACCCATCAAATGTGTAAGTTAACTTATATTCCCATGGATGGTTCCAAGTGGTTCCAGACCCACTACTTCCTCCGTTATTTCCACCGCCAGTATTCCCACCACTGCCTGGGTAAGACTGGGCATCGTAGGGATCTGTGTTGGAAATTGCCTCCTCCAAATTCGTGTATCCATCGTTGTCAAAATCGGCGAGATCGGGGTCCATCCCTCCACTGTAATCGCTGTAAACAAGACGAAAGAATTCAGAATGAGCAGCATTGGCCTGAAACCCCATCTCGATTTGGCTTCCGGTGCCTACCCGGATGTCAGGCGCAAATTCCCAGTCGAACTCGGATGCGGTGAGTGACGAGCTAGTCTGAATGAAGTAGACCCGTCCAGGAATACCTTCCCAACTGAACAGGTAGTTTTGTCCCTGAAGGTGTTCGACGTGGGGCAAAGGCTGAGGGGCCATTTGAGCCATCGCAGAACTCAATAAACCAAGGGAAATTAGTAAGCCGAGAAAAAATAGAGTGATGTTCTTCATTGTGAACAAAAGTAGAAATTATTCGGGAGCTTGATTTTCTTCGGGGCGGGTATGCCTCCCAAATCTTAAAAGAGCATGAATTGATAACGCACGTTGTTGCCATCGAATGATAGCAAGCTCTGAAAAGCCGACCAATCGATATTTGAGAATCCTTCGAGTGCGCCTTGCTGGCCTTGGTGAGAGGGCCAGATTTGGAGGCGAATTCCAGGTCCATAGGATGTCGCGGAAATAATGTAAGTCCGGGTCGGTAAGACTGCTTCTTGAAGCTGCACTTCGGGCGGTGATTCGTCTGTCTCTTCTTGGATGGAATCATCTTCCAGAAATTCAGGTTGTTCGATTCTTTGGATCACCAGAGTGTCTTTCCCCTGTTGGTGAACGACTTCATCGAGGACCGGAGCATTTTCGAGGGCTGACTGATTTTGTTCGGCCTGGCCCAACGCAACGCTCCCCAGAGCTCCTAAAAGTGAGACAAAGTAAAATAGTTTCATCCCGTAAATCAGACCGTAGACTTGGGATCAGTGAAATCAAACCATTTTCTGTGTCGCCAACACACGCGGGCGTCAGGATGCGTAGTAGATCAGGAGAGGACTCCACTTTTTATGGCTGAGAATCCGGGCCTTGAGCTGTGTTCCAAACGGGAGCACCAAGGGCTCTCGAAAGGCCTTTCCTCTTGGGTTTCCGCTCCATTGCTCGCGAGGGTCTGAGCCATCAACCGTGTAGACAATGATTCCCTGTTGATTTGGATTTTTGAGGTAAAACTTGGTTTCTCTTTCTTTCCCCAGTCGCGTGTAGGACGTTGGAGGATCCAATCAAAGAGTAATTTTTATACGGCCAATCTGACTTCCCTTGGTAGATCTGACAAATCAGGTGATCCATGAGAGCCGAAAGATCGAGATATTGATTGAGTTTCTCGAAGGCCTCTGGCGTATTCTCAAACTCTTTGGTCAAAAAATCTTCGGCTTCCTTCCTTCGCTTTTCACTCCCTTCCCGAAGTTCGGCGGCGTTGAAAACATCGAAGCCCTCGGATTTACCCGCTCGATGAAGGGCTGCAAAGTGCTCATCCGGTCTTTCGCTCAGAGCATACAGCCCCCAATAAATCCGATTGATAAAGAGGTGAACCCATTCCTGACGAGGGGCTAAGTGCCCCAAACTGCGTGCCGTTTCCAAAGCCCAACGATCATTCACGTAACGTGGATTCGTCCGCCATCCATGCCACTGCACAGTCCATGAATCATGGGTTGGATTTCGGATCAGAAGATTCTCAAACTCCTCAGCCTCATCATTCCCAAAAAGCGGATATCGGAGTGATCCTTGCCCGAACTTCTTGGCAAAGCGTATCCGAAAATTCCGTTTCGGAGATTGGGTGAGGCTCCCGCTTCCTTGGAGTCGTATTCCGCAGGTGATTGAGAAGCCCTTCTTCTGCGGATGCCAGTAAGTGGCTTTGACCAAAGCCTCCGTTGGCTCTTTTTGAGGATCAGCTTCTTTGGGGTAAATGCCACCCTCGCCAAAAAGAGCCTCGTCGCTCAAATCAAGCATCAAGGAGGGAGCTTGCGAAAAGCAGTCCTTAAATTTCTGCTTCAAGGTCTCATCGGTCAAAATCAAGGCGTCCATCTCCACATCAACCCATTCCGGCCAAGAGGCAGGGCGTTCCTGTTTTAGGATGTCTTCGAGAGAAGGAGGGAGAACCTTAGAAAATGCGCTGAAACCCAAGGCGAAGATCAAAATTAGTGTTTTGTGCATCTCGGAAAAATCGGGGGATTTCTGGGAGAACCCCTACACCCGAATGACCACAAAGTAAAAGGCTTGGCCGCTCTCTCTCTATTTCGCGCTTTCGGTTCCACAAACCTTCCCTTTAATCGCCGAGTGCTCCCCGACGACCGTCCTGCTCTTTTTCTCGCGCCGATGCAGGACGTGACGGATCTCCCCTTTCTCCGCGTCATGGCAGCACTCGGCGGGGCCGACGTCTACGTCACGGAATACTTCCGCGTGCACCTTCACTCAATTCTCGATCCCTACATCCTCCGCTCCATCACCGAGAACCCCACCGGACGCCCCCTCATCGCCCAGATGATCGGCAAGGATGCCCACGAACTCGTCCGCACCGTTCACAATCTCAAACGCCACCCCGTCGCCGGGATCGATCTCAACCTCGGCTGCCCCGCGCCCGTCGTTTACCGCAAAGATGCCGGCGGCGGACTCCTCCGCGACCCCGACCACATCGATCACCTCCTTGGAGTCCTTCGCGAGGCCTGCGGCGATCTTCCCTTCACCGTAAAAACTCGAATCGGCTTTCATACTCCCGATGAATTCGACGGCCTCCTCGCCATCTTCAAAAAGCACGCCATCGATCTCCTCACCATTCACGGACGCACCGTCAAAGAACGCTACCAATCACCCGTCCATCCCGAGATGATCCGCCGCGCCGTCGAGGAACTCCCCTGCCCCGTCATCGCCAACGGCAATGTCGTCAACGTAACCACCGGACTCACCTACCTTCGGAAAACCAAGGCCGCCGGACTCATGATCGGACGCGGGGCCATCCGACAACCTTGGATCTTTTCCCAGCTCAGAGCCTCACTGGAAGGAAAGCCCGTCATTAAAGTGACCGGCAAGATGGTCCTCGAATACATCACCCTGCTCTACCACGAAATCGCGAAGGAAGTCCCCGATTTCATCGAACTCAAACACGTTCAGAAGATGAAAAAATACCTCGTCTACATCGTGCAAGGACACGCCCCGGAATTCGAACACGAGATCCGACGGGTCAAAACTCCGGAAGAATTTTTCACGACTTGTCATCGCTATCTCGACCACGATAACCCCGCACCCGACCTCCCTCTGGAGAGCTCAAAACTCTTCTGCGGATTTTCCCAGTTCCTCTAATCGAGATTCACATTGACTTCAACGGAGCCAAGACTGACCTTGGAAGCGAAAAAGATGGACCAGGAAGTACTACACACCGAAAAAATCCTCGCAGATCGCAAAATCTTCTTTCTCGACCTCAAGGAGAACCGACGTGGGCGGGTCGTGAAAATCACGGAAGACGTTGGAGGCAATCGCGACACCATCATGGTGCCCGCTGAAATCCTCAGTGACTTCATCGACGCACTCATCGACATCCGCGCAACCGCCGAGGCCGCAGGAGAAGGAGAAGGAGAGGCCGAAAGCTAAGCGCTCTCCGTTTCAAGGAGCGAGGTTGAGCCACTCACCCTCGTAGCCTGCCTTTGCAAAACGTAAGGCACGCCCACCCTTCATGGGGTTGGACACACGAAGGGCGACTTTCCCAGTCTCCTTCAATTCTAGTCGCCACGCAACTGGCTTTCCTAGAAGCCTCTCGCCACCTGTCCTAGGAAGGCAAATCGACCAATCATGTCGCCCATCCACTACGGCCTGCTCCGCCTCCCGGCACTCGCAATGGCAGGACGAAACGAACAGACAGGGGCCAAGCCGCGATCCACCAGGGAGCACGACGAAACCAAACAGCACGGTCAGTTTGAGAGTTCATCAGGATCTCAGCCAACGCCGAAATGGAGAAATCTGAGGCCGTTTTCTCAGAATGAGGTTGCCGGAAGTGCCCTCAAGGAGCTTAAACCATCGTCACAAGACGACGGCAAACCTCCTCCACGTTCTTACGTGAGTTAAAGGCAGAAATACGGAAGAATCCCTCACCAGCGGCCCCAAATCCCGCACCTGGAGTGACGACGACTTGCGCTCCTTCAAGCATCTTCTGGAACATTCCCCAGCTATCAACTCCTTCCGGGCAACCCACCCAAACATACGGGGCATTCTCCCCGCCCCAGACCTTCAACCCGAGGTTCTCGCAAGCTTCGCGAAGAAGCTTCGCGTTGGTCATGTAGTGCTCGACGAGTTCCGCAACCTCGGCCTTGCCTGCCTCGGAATAGAGCGCCTCAGCACCGCGCTGAACAGGATAGGATGCTCCGTTGAACTTCGTCGAATGACGACGACCCCAAAGTTGCTTCAAAGGAACCCGCTCACCCGAAGCAGTGCTGCCAGTGACCGTGGCAGGAATGACGGTGTAGGCACAACGCACTCCCGTAAATCCGCCATTCTTGGAGAAGGAGCGGAACTCGATGGCGCACTCTTTCGCCCCTTCAATTTCGTAAATGGACCGTGGAATAGATTCGTCCTGCACAAAAGCCTCGTAGGCGGCATCATAAAGAATGACGGCATCGTTCTTGAGCGCGTAGGCCACCCACTCTTCCAACTGCGCACGCGTTGCCGTGGTGCCCGTCGGGTTGTTGGGGTAGCAAAGATAAATAAGATCAACCTTCTCCTCGGGAATGGCAGGAACAAATCCGTTCTCAGGAGTACACTTAAGGTAAACGAGCCCCTCGTATTCACCCTTCTCATTGGCTTCGCCGGTGTTGCCTGCCATGACGTTGGTGTCCACGTAGACGGGGTAAACCGGGTCGGTCACCGCAATCTTGTTTCCGGCTCCGAAGATATCGAGGATGTTGCCCGAATCGCACTTCGATCCGTCCGAGACATAAATGTCGCCCGCGTCGATCCCCAGACCGGCGTAGGCGTTGTCCGCGATCGATTCGCGAAGGAAAGGATACCCTTGCTCCGGTCCATAGCCACGGAAGGTGCCGCGATCACCGAGTTCATCAACGGCCTTCTTCATAGCCTCGCGGGCCGCGACGGGAACAGGTTCCGTGACATCACCAATGCCACAACGAATAAGACGCTTCGCCAATTCAGGCTCAGCGTCTGTATAGGCATTCACCCGACGGGCGATTTCAGGGAAAAGGTAACCAGCTTTGAGCTTTTGAAAGTTTTCGTTAATGCGAGCCATGATGAAAGCGATTTAGCCCATGCCTCGGTATCCCGCAAGCCCGATCCTAAGAGCATCCGCCCCGATTTTAAGATCTCCGAAATTGTGAGTGCCCGCCGCTCCTACGAGAAAGTGTTCACAAACTATCACCCGCGCTGGACGTGATTCCCGCGAATGGATCCATTCTGATCAGCATTTATCGGCGTCGAAGAGAGCCAGAGTTTGAGCCCCGTGAAATCGCTTGCACACCGTTCGAGTCGATTCCCAAATTCGCTGGTTGCGAAGACAGTTTCCCGAATTCCAGAAGCGCAAGTATCGCGTCGAGGTCGGAGGCCGGAAGATCCGATCTGAAGCGGAGGAGTCCTTCAATTGGTCATTTTAAATTAGGCCGTTTGAGTTGAGCGCTCTGGCCAAATTCTCGACAATTTCGGGATCGGGATCGGTGAGGAACTTCGCGGTCAGCTCGGCTTCTATGAGGAGATGGGCGAAGACGGGGTCGTTGAGATCTTCCGCCTTCTTGGGCGCGTGGCTACCTTCCGTCATCGCTCTGATCTGAGCTTGACTCAGAAGGGCCGCGGTCAGGGCCGGGATGGCTTCTTCCCAGAGGTCGGCGGGGAGAAGAAGAGCAACCGTTTTGAGCTTTTTGGCGAGGTTCGCTTCGAGATTTTTGAGGCGTTCTTGATCTTCCTCGGAGAGTTCGTTCTTGGGAGCGGGCTCGGTTTTGCCAAGGAGATTTCGCCGGGCGCGGACTTTAGTTTGCACGAGGCCAAGGCGTTGGAAATTCTCAAGGGCTGACAATTGCGCTTCGTCGAGGATGAGGAGCCGGAGATTGATTTCGTCAGCCGAGGCCTCACTGAGATGGGGCATTGTCTTCTTGAGTTCGGCAATGATTTCCTCACGGGCCTTCGGAGTGTCTTTTTGAAGCACGAGAACAATCTTAGGTGGAGCCTCGGTGTCGGTGATGAATTGTTCTTCGCACGAGATGAGCTTCTCTTTAAGGATGGATTTGAGCGCGGCCGCAAAGTCGGCCCCGGGATCTCTGGAGATTTGCTGACGACCTGGGAATTTCTTGATGATTGTGTTCTCCCCGGCCATGAGCGTTTGCTGAAGGCGGGTGAGAAAGGACTGACCGCCGCGCTTGAGTTTGACCTCGCTGAGCTTGCCCATGCCATCGAGGACGCCGTCAGAGAGTCCTTGTTTCACGGCGAGGGTTTCGAGCATGCCATGTTCGATAGTTTGGCGGGCGATGAGGTTGATCACGGTGACGGGACGACGTTGCCCCTTCCGCCAGGCCCGCGCGATTCGTTGTTCCAGTTTGGCGGGATTCCAAGGGAGATCGACATTGATGACGACACTGGCATTTTGCAGGTTGAGTCCCGATCCGCCGGATTCGGTGGAGAGGAAAATCCGGCAATCGGGGTCGTCCTTGAAGGCCTTGATTTCCTTGCGACGCTTGATCTGCGGCACGCTTCCGGTGTGCCAAGCGAAGCCAATTTTCTGTGATTCGAGATGATCGCGGATGAGGGTGAGCATCCCGATCCACTCGGAAAAAACGATGATCTTGGTGTCGGGATCGGCGAGGGCGGTGTCGAAGATTTCGACCAATTCGTCGAGCTTTGGAGAGATCCGAGTTTCCTTATCGAGGATGAATTGGGTATCACAAAGCATGCGCATTTTCCCGAGGAGGATCATGAGAAATTCGTGCTCTTCCTTGCGCAGGGCGCGCTTTTTAGCACGGGCGAGAAGTTGATTGACTTGCTGTGCAATCCCATCGTGCTCTAGGCGCTGGCCTTCGGTGAGATCGATAAAGCGGATCTCGTCGGTGCGCTCGGGAAGCTCGGTTTCGACGTCATGCTTGCGGCGACGAAGCATGATCGGCTGGAGTTTCTCGCGCATCCGATCGAGATTGCGATAGCCCTCCGGCTTGCCGTTTTCATCGAAGGTGTAGTGATCGCGATTGAAGCGGAAGAGCGGGCCGAAGATTCCGGGATCGAGGAACTCGGCGATGGAATAAATCTCATCGATACGGTTTTCAATGGGAGTGCCGGTGAGCACAAAGGCGTAGCGACTCTCCAGACGTTTGATGGCGCGGGCGGTTTTCGACGCCCAGTTTTTGATGCGCTGGGCTTCGTCGAGAATGACGATGTCAGCAGCAAAAGCGGCATTAATATCGAGGGTGTCACTGCGGACTTGCTCGTAGTTGACGATGGTGAAAAAGGCGGAGGGATTTTGATAAATCGCGACCCGCTGTTGCCGCGTTCCATAGACGACTTCGCAGGGGAGATCGGTGAACTTGGCAATCTGTTCTTCCCATTCGGTTTTCAGTGAAGCGGGGGTGACGACGAGGCAACGAGTGGCTTTGCCCATCCGATGAAGGAGGGCGGCGGCGGCGATCCCTTGCGGGGTTTTTCCGAGACCCATCTCATCGGCCACCATAGCGCGTTCGCCGAAGGCCAGATGGAGCATGCCCTCACGCTGATAGGGAAAGAGCGGGAGCTTGGTTTCGTGCGGCGGATACTCGCCGGATTGAACACGTTGCTCGTAATCTCGGCGGAGCTGGAGGGCTTCCCGCTCATTCGCAAGCGCCTCTAAAAATGGCGCGACCGATTGGCAGAGGCGGAAATTGGGATCGGTGGTTTCGTCGGCCATGGCGAGAACCTTGAGGAGATTCTTGCCCGGCTTGAGGAGGCCTTTCTTGTCGAAATTGAGCCGAAACTTCCGTGGCAAATCCGCGTTCGCCGGGTGGATCAGGCGGAGAGTATTCGTGGCGATATCCTCAATCAGGTCGCAGCGCCCGCTCCCTTCTTTGACGGCCTTTTTGTAGAGACCGGGGAATCGTTTCTGCAGGTGAAATAAGACCGCCTCGGTATGCTTGCAGGTGCCGAGACCATTGTGGGCAAAATCCGGTGAGGTGGAGTGAAAATCACGCCCTGCAAGATCACGAATTTCCACGTAATAGGTGAGACCGCTATCGGGTGAAGTCAGCTCAAAATTAGAAAAGATGCCATGTTTTGGCGTGAGATTGCGAATGGCCGGAGGCTGCTCCAGAGCCCGCAACTGGCGACGCGTGATTTCTTGCTCGTCCGTCGTTCGCCAATCTTGTTGCGCCGGAAGCGCCTTTTTCAAATCGGCGATCTTTTGCTCTAGTTCGGTGAGTGGTTTTTTGGTCTTGCGCACAGCTTTGGCCATGGCCAAACGCTAAATGTGACGACGAAGATTGAGAAGGTTCTTCTCCTGAAATCAAACCCTAAACTGGAGATTGGAGAACGGGGTGCTAGGGTTTCGGTCCGCCATTCATGAAGCTTCTCCTCGTCTCCCTCCTCATTTCGCCCTTGTTGATCTCCCCGCTTTTGGGGCAAAAAGCGGATCCCAAGTCCCTGGAGTTCACGAAGTGGACTCCGAACTTCCAAGTCCCTGACCCGGTCGCGATTTCATTCGACGAACAAGGGCGGGCCTACGTGACACAAACGCAGCGCCGCAAAGCCAACGACCTCGATATCCGAAATAACCGCGATTGGATCCCCAACGATCTCAGTTTCCAATCACCCGACGATAAACGCGCCTTTTACCATCAGCAATTCACGCCCGAAAACAGCGCCGCCAACAAGAATCGCGTCAATGATTTCAACAAGGATGGCAAACACGATCTCGAAGATCTCAAAGCACTCACCGAGCGGATTCTTCTCATCGAAGATACCGACGGGGATGGCTTCGCCGACAAGTCATCGACCTACGCCGAAGACTTCACCGACGAGATCGCCGGCATCGCCGCTGGCGTGCTCCATCACGATGGCGACGTTTACACCACAATCGCTCCAGACGTCTGGAAACTTCGCGACACCGACAACGACGGGAAAGCGGACACCCGAGAATCCATGGCCTACGGTTTCGGAGTCCATCTCGCCTACGCGGGACACGACATGCACGGCCTCACCGTGGGGCCGGACGGCCGCATCTACTGGACGATTGGCGACAAGGGGGTGAGCGTCAAATCCAAGGAAGGACGTCATTTTAAATACCCCAACCAGGGAGCCTTACTCCGTTGTGATCCTGATGGCCGCAACTTCGAAGTCTATGCCCGTGGCCTTCGCAACGTGCAGGAAATTGCCTTCGATCAATTCGGGAACATCTTTGGTGTCGACAACGACTCGGACCGCCCGGGAGAAAAGGAGCGGTTCGTTTACATCGTGCAACACATGGACGCCGGCTGGCGCTCCAACTGGCAGTATCGCAATGGCGACTTCAATCCCTGGATGGATGAGAATCTCAGCGTCCCTTACCAAAAAGACCAACCCGCTTACATTACTCCTCCCCTCAGCCTTTACGAAAACGGTCCCGCCGGCATGGCCTTCAATCCCGGCACCGCGCTGAGCGAAGAATGGAACAACTACTTCTTCCACACCAGCGCCCCCAACGGACAGCAATGGGCTTTTCAAGTCGAAGAGAACGGCGCGTCTTACAAGATGGTCAACGACATGCAAATCGGGAACGGCGTTCCCATTGTCGGGATCAACTTCGGACCCGATGGAGCCCTCTACGGAGTCGACTGGGGCGGCGGCTATCCACTCAATGAACAGGGCGCTGTTTGGAAATGGGATGTTCAGAAAAAGAATCCCGCTCGTCAGGAGACCGCCAAAATACTGAACTCCGATTTGGCCACGATTTCGATCGCTCGACTCGTGAAGCTCATGGAACACCCTGATCAACGAGTCCGCCTCAAAGCGCAATTCGAATTGGTAAAAAAGAATCTACGTGCCGATCTGGACGTCGCGGCAGAGCACTCGACCCAACTGGGCCGCATTCATGCCATCTGGGGAATCGGGCAGCTGAATCGTAAATCGAAGTCACCTGACTTCAGCCCCTTACTCAAGCTTCTGAACGATCCGGATCACGAAATCCGAACCCAGATCGTCAGAACAATCGGCGATCACTTTGGAGACCGGCTGGCCCTTCACCAAGCCCCCACCCCAACGGAACAAAATCACAACATTGGACCGAGCCTCCTCCCCCTCCTCATGGACCCAACAGATCGCGTCAAATTTCATGCTGCAATGACCATCGGAAACCTCGGGGTTTCGGTGGCCGCTCCGGCTATCCTCAAAATGATCCGGGCTACAAACGATGAAAGCAACACCTACCTCCGGCATGCCGCAATTGTCGGACTCACCGGATGCGCCCCCTCAGAATTCCTTGCAAAACTTGCCAACGACGAATCCGAATTGATCCAAAAAATCGCCGTCGTCGCTCTGAGACGCCGCGCCGATCCAGCCGTCACCGCATTTCTCAATTCCAAGTTTGAGCAAGTCGCCGCCGAAGCCGCTCGTGCCATTCATGACGACTGGACGATCCCCGAAGCGATGCCCGCGTTGGCGACATCTTTGGAAACCACTCCTTGGATCAAAAACGAACCCTTCATTCGCCGGGCTATCAACGCCAACTTCCACCTCGGAGGGATAGAACACGCACATCGCGTCGGCGCTTTTACGGCCCAGCCAGAGGTTCCAGAACCTCTCCGGCTTGAAGCCCTCGAGGCCCTTTCGAAGTGGTCCACCCCTGATCAGTTGGACCGTGTCGTGGGTCGCTACCGCCCTCTCGAAGCACGCAGCCCGGACATCGCCAAGGAAGCCGCCAACAAACAAATCGCGAAATTGCTCACCGATCCAAGTTCCAAGATCCAAAGCCGAGCGATGAATCTTTCCCGTTCCTTACTCATCGAAATTCCCGGAGACTCGCTCAGGGCCCTGGCCGGCAACGAAACCTCACTCACCGAACTGAGAATCGAAGCCCTGCGCGCGCTCTCTGCTCAAAACCACTCCGATCTCGCTTTGGCCCTCAAAACCGCCTTGGAATCAAAGAGCGAAGACCTTCGAATTGAAGCGCTCACCCTGCTGGCCGGAAGTGATCGCAAGGAAGCCTTAAAAGTCGTGAACACGGTCCTCACCGAAAAGAAAGCACCCCTTCGTCAGAGGCAAGCAGCGGTCGCCCTCCTCGCTGGTCCACTTTCCTCCAAAGAAGCCGATGCCCTTCTCAAAAGCCAGCTCGCCTCCTTCGATCAGGCACCCGCCGGACTCAAGCTCGATCTCGCAGAGGCGGCGAAGGCTCGAAAGTTAAAAGCTCCCGACCCCGACTTCTCTCACACCCTTGAAGGAGGCGACGCCGCCCTTGGCAAAGAAATCTTCATGAACCATATTTCCGCGCAGTGTATCCGTTGCCACAAGGTCGCCAACGACAAGGGCAGCGACATCGGTCCCAATCTGAAATCAGTGGGATTGAGCCAAGACCGGACCTTCCTTCTCGAGTCCCTCGTTGATCCGCAAAAGGTGATCACCGAAGGATACGGCACCATTTCACTCACTCTTAAGAACGGCAAATCCCTTGGAGGTCAATTCCGCCAGGAAAAAGACGGCGTCGTTGAAATCCGTGACCTCGAGGGCGCATCGCAAAAGGTGAAGGCTGCTGACATTCAGGAACGCACTGACGTCATCTCGACGATGCCGCCCGTGAGCTTGATCCTCCAGAAGCGCGAAATCCGCGATGTCATCGAATACCTTTCGACCCTCCGAGCAGACCAACAATAAGGTGGCCGGAGCTCCCCCAACCACGTCAGCGGGGCCAGGGCGCTAGTTTAGAAATTCTCGTTGGCGAGTCGTGAAAGAGGATGGGAAAAGCCACCGCGTCACCAAAGGGTGAATTTCCACGCGGTCTCACATGCGGCCCGCTTGCGCTACAACTCCCCCCGCTCATCCTTGGACTGATCAATGCGGTCCTCGTGATTGCGCGCTTTGACCCGTTTGTTCCGCTTGTTCCAGCGCTCGACAATCATCTGCCGCTTCTTGCGACGGAAATTCAGTTCCTCGATCTCCTCGTCGAGCCGCAGGTATCCCTCATATCGGGCCGCATCGAGCTCCCCCGCTTTCACCGCTGCTTCAATCGCGCATTCCTTGTCGCCCTGGTGTTTGCAGTCACGAAACTTACACTGCAAAGTGAGCTGCTCGACATCGACAAAACTATCCCGCAGCGTGTCTTCGTCCGTCCACATTTGGACCTCACGAATCCCGGGATTATCCACCAACATCCCACCATCCTCGAGAACGACCAATTCCCGCGCCACCGTGGTATGCCTTCCCTTCCCGGTGACTTCATTGACCTCAGCGGTCCAAAGCCAATCTTCGCCCAGAAGCTGGTTCACGAGTGTTGATTTCCCCACGCCGCTCGAACCAACCATGGTCAAGGTCACGCCCGGTTTGAGATAGGATTTGAGAACCTCCAATCCTTCCTCGCGGGTGGCGCTCGTGACATAGACTTCAGCCTCGGTCGAGAGCTCCTGAATCCCAGCCCGCGCAGACTCATTCGTTTCGGCGTCGACAAGATCTGACTTGTTCACGAGGACCACGCACTTCGCCTTGCTCTTGGTCACGATCGTAAAATACCGCTCCATCCGCCGAAGATTGAAATCCGATCCGGCATCCGTCACCACGACCACGATATCGACATTTGCCGCCATCACTTGCTCCTCACTGCTTTTGCCCGGAGCCTTGCGGGAAAAACAGGTCGTCCGGGGCATGCGCGCCCGAATGATGTGCTCGTCGTCATCACCCGCTCCCAACTCAATTGCGACCCAGTCTCCCACCGCCGGAAGGTCGGCATCGCAGGCCGCATCGTGCCAGACCTTGCCACCCACGACGCAGTCCACTTCCTCTCCGTCATCGAGCAACGCCGAGAAGTTAATCTTGGTCTCCCGGATCAACCTTCCAGGCACCCAACCATCCTTGGCGACCGCTTGAAAAGCGTCTTCAAAAAAATCATTCCATCCCAGATCAGCGAGAGTCATCTCGACAGAGTTGAAACCGGAATGGCCTCGAGCGAAAGTTTCATTTTCCGGTCAGGTCAAACACTGCTACTTCTCCTGCGTGGGAATCTCAGATCGCAACTATATGCAACCAGACCGTGGGACGGGCTCCGGCCGGCCACCCGGCATGCCAGGCCCTTTCGAAGGAGCACCGGTCACCAAGTGGCTTCTCATCATCAACATCGCCGTCCTGATCATCGATGCGTTGCTGAATCCCCCGCTCTTTCTTCGGGACACTTGGGGATACCTCAGCATTGAGAAAGCGGTCTCTCAGGGGCAAATCTGGCGATTCTTCTCCTTCCAGTTCCTGCACGCCGACTTTAGGCACCTTCTCTCCAACGCCATCGGGATCTTTTTCTTCGGCCCCCACATCGAGCGCTGGATGAGCAGCCGCCCTTTCCTCGTCTTTTATCTCCTGTGCGGACTGGCCGGAGCATTATTCTACACTCTCCTCTACTTCATCCCGGGGGTCTTCGAGAGCTACGGCGCTGACACGAAAATGGTCGGTGCCTCCGCCGGCGTCTTTGGAATTCTCGCCGCCTTCTACTACGTCGCCCCCGATGCCAAGGTCCTCCTGTTCTTCGTCATCCCCATGAAAATGCGCACGCTGGGAATTGCCTACTTCATCTATGAAGCCGTCACGGTGGTCAAAGGAATGGACAACGCCGGAGGATCCGCCGGGCACCTCGGCGGGGCCCTCTTCGGACTCCTCGTCCTTAAAATCCCAAAAGCCCGCGAGCTCGTCATCAAACTCTCGCAAATTGGCGCTGACAGGAAACGCCCGCCCAAGATCCGCGACGCCCGCGTGATCCGCGAGGAACACAAATCCCCCATCGAACTCTCCAAAGAAGTCGACCGCATCCTCGATAAAATCAGCTCCGAGGGCATCCAGTCCCTCACGCCCAAGGAACGCGAAACCCTTGATCAAGCCCGCAAGAAATAATGACTGACGAAGAAATGATCTCCTGCCCGGAGCCTGAAAAACAGATCCAACGCCTCCGCGCTATCATGCATCGTCTTCGCGCGCCCGGCGGATGCCCCTGGGATGCCGAACAAACCCACGAATCACTCGTCTCCAACCTCATCGAGGAAACCTACGAAACCGTCGCCGCGATCAAGTCGGGCGACGACGAAAACCTCCAGGAAGAACTGGGCGACCTCCTCCTCCAAGTCGTCTTCCACGCCGAACTCGCACAGGAAGGCGGACGATTCGATCTCGATGAAATTGCCCGCGGCATTTCTGAAAAGCTCATCCGTCGCCACCCCCACGTGTATGGTGATTCCCAAGTCGGTGACACCGCAGGGGTCCTGACCCAATGGGAGGACATCAAGCGCGCTGAAAAAGGCCACGAGGAAAAACCCTACCTCCATGGAGTCGGCAAGGGCCTCCCCGCCCTTCTCCGTGCCTCAAAACTCCAGAAAAAAGCCGGAAAAATCGGCTTCGATTGGCCCAACGCCATCGGGATTGTTGGAAAAATCGAAGAAGAATTTGACGAGGTTAAAGAAGAACTCGCCAAGCACACCGAAGGCGACAAAGCCTCGCCCGAGCTTCAAGCCGAGATTGGCGACCTCCTCTTTATCGTCACCAACCTCGCCCGCAAGCTCGGTGTCGATCCCGAAGTCGCGCTCGAAGGCACCAACGAAAAATTCCTCCACCGCTTCACCGCAATTGAGAAAGGGCTCAAGGCCGATGGCCTTACTTTCGAAGAAGCCTCCCTCGAACAGATGGACGTCTATTGGAACGGCGCCAAGTAAGTTTCGAATGACAAAAGTCTTCCTCCTCACCGTCTCTCTCGTCTATTTCCTCATCACGCTGAAGTGATCATACTACTCTCCCGATCGTGCGCTTTCGAGACGTTCCCGGAGAGCCTCGGCACCCGGAGTCTCAAGCGGAACCAACTCAAGAACAGCCGAAGTCTGATCCAAGTTCCCGGCCTCGAAATAAGCGGTCGCGAGCTCAACAAGACTCGCCTGAAGCCCTGATGAATCAGCAAGCGAGCGGGCCTTCACCAAGGCCTCCCGCGCGGGATCGAGCTTCCCCTGGAAGAAAAACGACCTCCCGAGTTGTTGGAGGAGATCGGGATCGTTGGGGGTTATCGCGAGGATCTTAGTAAAATGAACTTCGGCGAACGCCCCCTGTTTGGCGGCTAAAAACAAGGTCCCCAATTCGAGGTGCGCTTTCCGGTCATTGGGATCGAGAACGAGGGCGCTCCGGAAAACATCAGCCGCTTTACTAAACTCCTGTTGATCGAGATAGATGCCGCCGAGCAAATTCAAAAGCCCTGCTGTTTTCGTTTCGGGATCTTGAATGAGCGCTTCGAGATAATTTTGAGCGTCTTCGGTAAAGCCTCCTTCGAGGAATTTGATGACAATTTGCTGTGGTGATGATCCGCCGGGAGGCTGCCCCCAACGTCCGGGAAGCGGCGAGGCGGCGGCGAGAGTTTCCTCAGCACTCCCGTCGATCAAGCGGAGGTCACTGAGAAGTTGTTCCGCCGAAACAGGTCCTTTGTAAATGGCTCGCAAACGGCCCGCCGCATCGATGAGAAAACTGCACGGGACCGGAAGCGGACGTTGTCGACTGAGGATAGATCGCTGAATGACATCAAACTTCGTCACGAGTCCTTCGTTCCCAAAGCGGTATTCGAAGGGAAGATCCAAGGCATCCCAATGAGCGCGATCTTCGGTTTCATCAACATTGACCGCGAAAATCTCGAGCCCCGCTTTTTCAAGCTCCGCGGCACTCTTTCCCCAATCCAAAAGCTCAATCGGACAAGCCGGACACCAGCTGGCCCACAGGTTGATGAGACGCGCTTTTTTAACCCCCTTGGTCAAGCCCTCAAGATCGGGCAAAGGGAGCGGAGCAAGCAAGACGATCCTTGTTTTGTCCTTCAAGGGAGGTTCGATGAGGGGTGATTCGGCAAGGGCTTTGAACCGAGGTGTTTTCCAAGGCTGGGCACCTTCTTTCCCTTCCGTAACAAGATAGCGTTGCCCGGTTTCGAGATTGGACAACATCTGCTCTTGACCACTGGGCCAACGAATTTTCACCGAGGAGATCTTGGCCTCCGCCCCCGTTCCAAAGTGCAGCCACTTACTTGATTGGGAAAGATAGCCCTCTCCCGCCCGGAGAGTTTCGCTGCGGATGCGCCCATCGCCCATCGTGATGGTCACGCGAGATCCGATGGCGTCTTTGTTTGAACTTGTTCCGCGCAGATAGAAGGCGATGAAGCCGGACTCGGGCTTTCGAAAATCGTTGCGAAGAAAGCGAACCTGCGGGCCAGAGCGATTGGCGATCCAGAAATCGAGATCACCATCAAAATCCCAATCGCTGAGAGCAAGCACCCGACCGTCGTCAGGATAGTCCAAACCAATGGCCGCCGAAACATCCGCAAATCGAAGCTCTTTCTCCTGACCCAAATTTAAAAAACAACAATTCCGCTCCTGCCCACTCAACGAGCGACCTTGCCGAAGGAGATCATTGATGGCCTTCCACCCGAGATCATAGCGAAGGACATCGGACGATGCGGCATTCTCATCCGGGGACTGCGCCACGACCTGGCGCCACCAGAAACTTCACAAGTCGTCGTCCGGTTTCTCTGCCGTAACAAAGCCGTTGGTGACGTAGAGATCCTTCCAACCGTCATTATTGAGATCCACAAAGAGCGATCCCCAAGCCCAGCGACCCATCACGGTCCCTGAACTTTCCGCGACGTCGCTGAAGGTGCCATCACCTTGGTTGATGAAGAGGGAATTCCCCCGGGCATGGCGTTGAAAACTCGCGAGACTTTCCGAGTCGAGACCAGGCTGAAATTGCTTCTGCCGCGTGATCCGACTCCCGGCCGAGGAGAACATATTGCTCACGTAAAGATCACTGAGACCATCGTTGTTGGCATCTCCCCACGACGCCGACATTCCAGGCCCGATGTCTTCGACACCCGCCTCGGCGGCGACGTCGGTGAATTTCCCCTCGTCATTTCGGTAGAGATTATTGCGACCAAAATCGTTGGCGACATAGAGATCCTGATCACCGTCGTTGTCATAATCCTCCCAAACGGAAGCCAGCGAAAAACGGAGGTTGTGAACATCCAGACCGGTTTCGGCGGTGACATCCCGAAAACCCCAACTGCCGTCATTGGCGAGGAGGGCATTCGGTGCCCCGTTGTTGGCATCGTGATAGGGCATAGGACTGGCAAAGACATCCGCCGGGCTAATTTGTCCGGCGCCACTGTATCCACAGGTGAAAAGATCGAGGTCTCCGTCGCGATCGAAGTCGATGGCATTGAGCGAAAAGAGAACACTCTTGGATGCCAAGACGGCGCGGATTGGAAAGGTTCCGTTCCCGACATTTTCGTGAAGAACGAGACGCGTTCCCATGGTGAGGGCCAGGTCTTGGTCGCCATCGTTATCGAGATCGACAAAAAGAGCGGCGCGCGTGGTGTCGAGCCAGTCGACTCCGGCCCCCGCCGAAAGATCACGGAGTGAACCGTCGGGTTGGCGCAGAAGGAGACGATTCGGAAGACCGGCTGATTGGCAGAAGTAGATGTCCTCAAGCCCGTCATTGTTCACGTCTCCAATCGCAATGCCATTGCCGCGGCCTTCCACGCCGAGAGCATTTTCGATCTGACCAAACCAATGCTCGCGGCCATAGACAAACTGGGAATCGATGAGCTTCCGATCCGTCAGGGCCTCCGCAGTGCAGTCGGTGAAGCTGCGATTCGAATCGATGAACTCGTGCTCAATAATGCCGATTTTAAAAATCTGGGGAGGGGATTTGAGGGTCCAAAAGACCTGCCACTTGGCATTCACCTGCTGGATCGAGCCCTCGGCTTTTTTGCCCGAGGCCTGAACGAGAACATCCGTCACGGCCATCTCACCCTTGAGTTCCACGTCGACGATCTTGAACTTGATCCAAGGGTCAACGGCATCCGTGAAAAAAGGAGCCGTCAGGCTTGCGGGTCCGCCTCCCGAGACAATCGACAACCCCTCCTGATCATAAATTTCCCGGCCCCGATCAGGGACAGTTCCAACTTCATTGGGTCTTGGCACGATGACTCCACTGGTCAGAGGCGGAGGGCCTTTAATGAGGGTCTTCCCGAGAATCTTGAGCTGCTTCATCGCCGATTCCGCGAAGGCTTCCGAATCCCAGCCATCGAGCTTGGGATCCTCGCGAACCACGATTTCGTGAAGGGCCTTGTCGTAGCGCTGGGCCTCCGCAGCGGGAAGGGTTGCGAGGTCTTCGACAACGATCAGACCGACCCCTTTCTCAGTAACCGGGCCTGCTTCCTCTTTTTCGGAACAGGAAACGAGAGCGAGAAAGATTAAGGAAAGACGTTTTATCATTCGCGGTGAGGCTTGTGAGATTCGTAGCGTGCGAGTCGTTCTTGAAGGCTCGCTCGCTCGACTTGAATTTTCGACAAAGTAATCGCTTCCTTAACAACCTTGATCGCTTCCGAAAAGCGACCGGCCTCGGCATACGCCACTCCCAACGTATCGAGACTGGAAGGGTTACGCTGAGCCGGGAGAGCACAGATTTTCTCAGCGAGTTCCACGGCCCGTGCTCCGTTGCGCAGGGCGTCTTCTTCTTGGGTCGACAGGAGCCAGGCAAGATTGTTGGCAGCGGGAATCAGGCTGGGATCAAGTTCAATCGCGGCGGAATAGTTCGCCATCGCGGCCTTCACTTTCCCGGTTCCGAGAAGGGCATTCCCAAGGTTGTAGTGAGCGAGCGGAGTAGGTCGTAATTGAAGGGAGGATTCAAGGGAAGAGATACCCTTGCCGAGATCGCCGGACCGGAGATAGGCGAGACCCAACTTGAAGTGGAGTTCCGGATCATCCTGTCGGCGCTCGATCGCTTTGAGGTAATGAAAAACCGCCTCCTTTGGCTGGCCCATCGCCATCAGGACCCCGGCAAGTTCGATGGAGGCCTGGCGATGGTCGGGATCTGCCTCGAGGGTTTTTTGGAAGGCCTCGGCAGCTTCCGGGAAGCGCTTTTGATCAAGAAAAATGGCTCCCAGAAGGACGAATGCGCTGCCCGCATTAAAGGTCGGACTCTCCGTGCCCCCGTCGATCAAGCGCTTAAGATAGGCTTCCGCTTCGGCGGTGAATCCTCCTTCCACAAAGCGAATCGCAAGCGAGTTGGGTGACGATCCGGATGGAATTCCGAGCCACTTTCCAGGAAACGGACTGCTGGCCGCTAGGACCCGGTCCAAGGGCGCTCCCATGATTTGAACATCCTGCGCCACCTGTTCCGGCGAGACCGGGCCTTTGTAAATCACGCAAAGCTGACCCTTGCCATCGATGAGGAAACTACTCGGAAGCGGTAAGGGGCTTTGACGACTGAGGATGGCGCGCTGGACGACGTCAAATTGTTCGCCAATCGTTTCGGAACCAAATCCGAGGGTGAAGGGAAACTTCTTTTCCGTGAAAATCACACTCGCTTGTTGTTGATCAGCCTTGGGTTCGATGTTGATCGCCACCACTTCCAGCCCGGCATTTCTGAAGGTCTCATTTCCAGCCTTCCATTCCTCGAGTTCGCCCATGCAACAGGGACACCAACTTGCCCACAAAGTGACCAACCGGGGTTTCCCATCACTCGGAATCACCGATTGCACCGATCCATCACGGCCGGAAAACTCCATCCCTGGAATGGGCAAGGGTTGAATCAAAACGATGCGGGCTTGATCCGTGACCACTGGGGGCTCGATCTTTCCCGGGGTCAATGCGATCGCTCTCTTTTTCGAATCCGCAGCAATGGCCTGACCACTTCCCTGAACGATCGCATAACGTTGATCCGTCGGGACAGCAGGAAGTGATTCGGTGGAACCATCCGGCCAAACGACGGTGAGGGAATCAATCTCCGGCTTGATCTTTCCGAGACCAAAGTGAAGCCACTTGGAAGAATGCGAAAGGTAGCCTCCACCCGATCGAACGGTCTGGATGCGAGGCTTGGGGTCGCCTTTGAACCGAATCTCCAAGCGGGCACCGATGGCATCACGATTGCACCGTGTTCCGCGAAGCTCGAACTGGATGAAGTGATTGGCGTCATCGGTATTGTTTCGAAGGAAGCGAACCTGGGGTGCCGTGCGGTTCGCAATCCAAAAATCGAGGTCCCCATCTTGGTCCCAATCCACCGTCGCGATGGCGCGGCCATCGTCATCAAAGTCGAGTCCGGTCACCTGGGACACATCGGCGAAGCGGGAACCCCCAGTATTTAAAAAGGCACAATTCCGCTCGTGTCCACTTAACGAGCGTCCGGTTTTGAGCATCGTATTCAGAGCCTTCCAACCGACATCATAGCGGAGGACTTCGCCATCTGGAGCATTGTTTCCAGGAGATTGCGCCACGACCTGGCGCCACATGAAACTTCACAAATCCCGGTCTTTCCCCTGCGCCGTCAGAAAGCCGTTGGTCACATAAAGATCCTCCCAACCATCGTTGTTCATGTCCACAAAAGTCGATCCCCAGGCCCAACGACCCAGGGTCACGCCAAGCTCCACACTGACATCCTCAAAGGTTCCATCTCCTCGATTTCTAAAGAGAGAATTCCCCCGGGCATGACGACGAAAATCCAACTTATCCTCCTCCTTCAATTCGGCTTTAAATTGTGACTGGGTGGTGATGCGATTGCCCGCCGACGAGAACATGTTGCTGACGTAAATATCGGGAAAGCCATCGTTGTTGTAGTCGCCCCAGGACGCCGACATTCCCGGCCCGATATCCTCCACCCCCAAGGCGGCCGCGACATCGGTGAACTTGCCACCATCGTTCCGATAAAGATTGTTGCGGCCAAAATCGTTGGCCACGTAGAGATCAAGATCACCATCGCGGTCGAAGTCATCCCAGGAAGATGCGTAGCTGAATCGCATGTTGTTTTGATCCAGCCCAACCTCGTTGGTGACGTCGGTGAAATTCCAACCACCTTCATTGCGCAACATCAGATTGGGCGCCCCGTTGTTGGCATCCTCAAAGGGCATGGGATTGGCAAAGACATCGTCGAGATTCACGCCCGAGCTCAGGGTGTAGCCACAGATAAAAAGATCGAGATCCTGATCGCCATCATAGTCGATGGCATTGATTGAAAAGAGACTGCTTGCCGAGTCGATCACGGTTTTGAGTTCAAACTTCCCGGTTCCGTCGTTCGCTTGCACCACGATCTTGCTGCCGAGGACTGCGACAAGATCGAGGTCACCATCGTTGTCGAGATCGTTCAACAAAGCCGCCCGGGTCTCTTCATGCCAGTTTACTCCCGCCACAAGAGCGGTATCCGTGACGGTACCGTCCGGATTTTGGATCAGCAGGAGATTGGGCAAGGCAGGCGGTTGACAAAGGTAAAGGTCTTCCAGCCCATCCCCGTTGACATCCCCAATCGCCAATCCGTGACCCGCCGCCGGACGGGCGATGGCTCCATCAAATCGAGACGTCCAATGGTCAATGCCATAGATCAACTGACGATCAAAGGTCTCCGGATTTTGAAAAACCGAACGGGTGCAGTCTGAAAAAATCGGCTGACCGTTTTTAAAGGAATGACTCACTTGGTCAAAATCCGATACCTCGATGCTCTTCAGCAAAGGAGGCTGGCTGGACGCATCCCAGAGACATTTCCAGGTCGCGTTGATCTGCACTGCTTTCGATGGATCATGCCCCCCGATTTGCACGTAGGTCACCGTGGTCGTGCCATCGTCGCCAGGCTCCACCCGGATTGTTTTAAACTTGGAGCGAATCTCTCCAAGTCCGGCGAGTGGTGCCGCTAATTCGGTGAGCGCTTTTTGAAAGCCCTCCGAGATCTCCAACTCAGGCGATGAAGCTCTCAGAAGCGAGAGTGATTGATCTTGAAACGCGGAGGTCGTGCCTTTGGCAGGAGAGGCAATCAGCCGAAAAGTGGCATGGGCTACTCCTTCAGGAACAATCTTGTGATCAGAGGCGAAAAAATCGCCGATCTTGTTGAACTGGTCACCGGAAGTTTCATTAAATGCCTCGGTGCTCCAGCCATCGACAGTTGGATCATCCAGTTCGGCCACCGAGCGGATCGCCGAATCAAAATGGTTCTTATCCAATCCGGGAATCGCAGAAAGCGGGGCGGGAGTCTCTTGGGCGATCGCACAGATCGGGAGAACAAAAATGAGCGTCTTCAGCATAAAGGTCGGGAGATGAAAGCTAGCTGGTCGTTCGGTCGTGGCCAACAAAAAGCCGCCGGATTTCGCCGACGGCTTAAAAGTTCAATCCAAGATCTGTTGTCTATCGCTTGCGACGGACCGCGAGAAGTCCAAGAGCGCCGAGGCCAAGAAGGCTCGTCGAAGGCTCAGGAATCTGAGAAATGCTGAAGTTGTCGAAAGAAACCGTGTGGAGTCCTTCGGTTTCGAGTGCACCGCCAAGCGAAAGATTATCGTGGGCACTGTAGGCCATTCCAACAAACCAACCATCGGCTGGATCTGAATCAGCGACACCGCTCCTAGGCGCCGAGTATGACCAAGCGCCAGCAACACCTTCGACATCTGAAGCAAATCCAGAGGTGAATTCGTTGGTCGACGCATTGAAATCGAGGCTGAGCCAAGAAATATTCACGCCACCGTCAGCGCGGAAGACATCATTGACAATCTCACCGTCACCGTTACTCACGGCATCCTCAAATCCTCCTTGGCCATCATTCTGACTACGACCTGAGAGACGGACCGGCACGGCAGTTGACCCCCCAAGTTGGGAGTTGTTGCCAGCCGCTAATTGGGCCATCGCATTGGAGCTGGTTGGAAGAAGGCTATCACGAGCCATGATTCCAGCCTTTCCCCAGCTCCCATTGGCAGCTTCGGATTGACCGACAACCCGAACGACCGCCGAGAAACTTCCGGTCACCCGGGCACTCTCATAAAGGTAGGTTCCAGTGTCTCCACCGTTCCAGAAATCACCACCAGCAGTATGATCACCGAGAGTGTGGACTCCGGCGACGGACGTCGAGGTCCCTGCGGCCCCTCCAATGTATTCAGTCGTGAGCGCTCCTTGAGCAGCGCCAAGACCAAACGCAGCGACAAATGCTGCAATCTTCGTTGTTGTTTTCATATTTTTAGATGTAATTTGTGTGCTTGTGTGCACCCCTATCTCGGTCGCCCGATCTAAGATTCCGCAACATGACGACCTAGAACCATGTGTAAAGGAAATTTTACCACCCTTGGGATCAGGGCGATCAAGTTTGGGAAAACAGGATGGATTCGCGATAATTCTGGTCGAGGGCTGCTTCGCGCCGCTTGAAGGGAAGGCTCCCTTTGCGCGTTTGATCGGTTTTAAGAATGTTTAAAACCATGCGAAGGAGAGTGCCGAAGTTTTTAGGAGCATTGTTTCTCCTGGTCC
>Ga0209702_10001400_pt1 | contig 46372 bp, 36 predicted proteins | sample FRY01_FD_187210 | JGI IMG/M metagenome (GOLD analysis project Ga0209702, IMG submission 187210) | Freshwater microbial communities from Lake Fryxell liftoff mats and glacier meltwater in Antarctica - FRY-01 (SPAdes) (version 2) | ecosystem: Environmental > Aquatic > Freshwater > Ice > Glacier... | reverse complement strand
AAAAGCCCTCAAACTCGCAACAACATAACTGGTATTGACTTAGAGAAAATCGTCAGACCAGTCTGTATCTGTATCTGTATCTGCGGCTGCGGTGACGGGATCAGAGTTGGAAAAATGGAATCTGAAATTTCAGAAAAATGGTCTTTGCTCAGGTGGCCAATATGGTGGCCAATTAGAAACGACATATCGCCGAAAGCCCTTTATTTACTGGCATTCAACCATGTCTGGTGGAGGCCCACAGCCTCCACGTGAATTCAGAAAGCCGCTGTTCAATTTGATCAGCGGCTTTTTAAAATTCCGTGCCGTGATGAAGCCATTGCGTTGCTGGTCTACCAGACAGCAATGACGGCTGGGAACACAATGGAGTCCCTTCAATGGATGCAAATCACCGCAATCCTCGGATCGTTGAGATTCGGTGGGACGCGACTAATTGCTTTGAGCCTCGTTAAACAAGTTAAACAACAGGTACTCTGCGTTGCGAATACAAATCGTTATCGAATACGATGCCAATCGACGTCACGCTGTGTCGAATTCTTCATCCGCCGATCATTGATTGAGGCTACTTCTTATGCGAGGTCCCGGTGCCCCTGCCAGTCTCTTGTTCAGGCTGATTGTTCCGGCTACGGCTGTTTTCATCATTACTGTGATGTCATTGATCGCGGTTGTGTTCAGTGATCAGAGAGCACCGGTCGCCAGGTTCCTCAACTCATATGGCACTCAGCTGCTTGTGGTGGAATTCTTCGCCGTGATCGGGCTCAGTTTTCTAGCTATGATGGTCGATCGCATCCGAACTCTGCGAGAACTCCGGAATTCGTCCAAAGAAAAAACGGAAGGCGAAGTCAGCGAATGAGTTACGAATTTACTAGGTTTTTTGGAAGAGTGCGGGTTCAGCGGCCATCGTGAGAACCCCCGGAGTCGCCAATCCGGGAACTGCGAGGTGAAAAACGCTGGCAATTTTTTGCGATTTGTGGCATAAAAAGCACTATTGAAAGTCTCTTTTACAGGCGGCTGGCCGTCAGAGACGTTCGGTTCGTCACCGAATCCTGGTGTCACAGTGTGATCGATCTGTTCTTTCCGGAGGTAACCATTAAACGATCTCGTCCTACAGCGGCTCCCCAAAGCAATTTGCCGCGCATGAATGAACGCATTCGCATTTCTCCAATCCGTGTTGTTAGTGCGACAGGCGAAATGCTGGGTGAAATGGAAACAGCAGCAGCCCTGCGAATAGCAATGGATGAAGGCTTGGATCTGGTAGAAGTCAGCCCGGAAGCGCGTCCTCCGGTTTGCCGAATCATGAATTACGGTAAAGTAATTTACGAACGCCAGAAGAAAACAAGCGGACCGAAACAACACAAAACTCAACTGAAGCAACTTCGACTTCGTGCGAAAACCGGTCAGCACGATATTGAAACAAAAGTACGACAAGCGCGTGACTTTCTGGTGCGTCGCGACAAAGTCAAAATTAACGTCATGTTCAAGGGGCGTGAAAACGCGCATCATGAACGTGGAATTGAAATGCTCGATGAAGTTGTGAAAAGTCTGGCGGATGTTGCCACTGTCGAGCAGGCACCAAGGATGGAAAGCGGCAAGATGATGTCAGTGCTGTTAACGCCGCTTAAACATTAATATCAGTAAGTTACGAACACCACACCGAGCACGCATTTTCGCGTGCTCGCTGTGTTTCAGGATTCGAATACGGAGAATTCAACGTGCGACAAATTCGCATACAACGTGTTATTGCTGTTCTGGCGTTAGCATCATTCGTTGCAGGCTGCACGGCAGATCCTGAGACCGTTGATTCGGTACAGATTCCTGCGGAACCGATCGTTCAGCCTGCGATACAAGAAGCAATCACGCCGCCTCCAGAATCTACCGGAGAGAATGTTATGTCCGACACTGCTGAAGCAAAGCCAACGAAATACAACGAGCTGACGGATATCGAAGCGTATGTGATTCTGAAGAAAGGCACGGAACGGCCATTCGTCGGAGAATATACGGACACCAAAGATCCGGGGACTTACATTTGCCGTCAATGCAACGCGCCGCTCTATCTGGCGACGCAGAAATTCAGCAGCCATTGCGGCTGGCCGAGCTTTGATGATGAAATCAAAGGGGCCGTCGAACGTCATGTCGATGCTGATGGCGATCGTACAGAAATCGTCTGTAAGAACTGCGGCGGGCATCTCGGCCACGTTTTTCAGGGCGAAGGATACACGGAAAAGAACACGCGGCACTGCGTGAATTCGCTGTCAATGAAATTCATCGCGGAAGGCAAACCGCTGCCGCCGGTGGTTCAACTGCCAAAGGCGGAATAGGTCGCAATGCTATGCCTCAATCAACCCTTCGCGGATGGCCCAGCGGCACAGATCCACGCGGTCTGTGGCACCGATCGCACGCATGATGCGATACTTGTGGCTCTCAACCGCTTTCTGTGAAATCGACAGTGCTTCAGCTACTTCTGACACGCGGCGACCTTCCGCGATGTTCAGCAGAACGTCCCACTGGCGGTCGGTCAGTTTTTGCATCTGAGCACTGGCGAGGCATCGAAATTTGCCGTCGCGGGTCAGTTGCATTCGAGCTGCAAGGTGCTCAGAAAGAACGGGCGTTCCAGCCGCAACCTGGCTCAACTGTTCGCTGATTCGCTTGACAGCGTCTTCGCGTGAGAGCATTCCAGTTACGCGATTGTTGGCGATCAAGTCCAGTTGACGGTCAGTCAGTGAATCTGCAAAGACTGCTATTTTCGTTTCACCAAGTCGTACGGCCAGATCGGAAAATACGTCTCTGGAGACTGCTGCGATGAGTCGCTCCCCGATCAAAACGACCTGCGGACGTTGACTTCGAATTGAGAGCAAGAGTTCCGAGGCACTGGACACAGCAGTCACGTTTCGGAAGCCTCCGTATGCATTGAGACACCATGCAATCGATTCTGCGTTGACTCGATTGCAGTCAGCAATCACAGCGTCGGCGGTTTGGCTTTGGGGGAGTTCTGCCTGTGCTGAGAGACGATCCGCGAATGTCTGCATGATGAGCTAGCTCCTTCAGGGTTCTACTTCTACAAAATCTGGTAATGCGACTTGCTGATCATTGTTCTGCATCTCTGCGGAACAACTTTCAGGTTCGAGGTTTGTAGCCGCGATGTGAATGATTTACCGAGAGGGATTGCCCACGTAGGACATATCCCCATACGACGCGAGGGTTTTTCCGCACGATACGTGGTTTTGTGAATGATATGAGGAGTTAAGACTCTGCCGCGCTGCGGGTTAGTCCGCAATTACGGGTGAGGATTCATGTCATGTCAGGACGGGACTGGAGTCCCGTCCTGCAGACTTGCGATCGACGTGAAGGATTCAATTTTCCTTTTCACAGTCCTCGTCGCTGTCTTCTTCTTCGTCGTCATCCTCTTCATCGCTTGCGTGTTCATCAGACACATCATCCAGCGACAGCAGGTCGTCGGAATCGAGATCGACAAGCGCTTGTTCCAATGCGGCCTCATCCTCGGTCGGGTCAAGCATTTGCTCATCTGAAAGCTCGGTTAATTCCGGCGGTTCCTCTTCTTCCTGACTTGCACGCCACGTGGTCAGCCCTTCAAAATCGTCTGCCGATTCATTGCGACCACGCAGGATCAGGCGAATGGGCACCTCCTGAAATGGCGTGAATTCTCGCAGAAAACCGAGCAGATAACGCTTCCATGACTCATCGAGCAGCGCGGGTTCGTTGCACTTCAGCACGATCGTTGGTGGCGAACCTGCCACCTGTGACGCAAAGAAAATCTTCGGACGGCGGTTTGCCCGAATCGGCGGCGGATTTCTGTCGATCGCGATCCGCACGGTTTTATTGAGTCGTGCGGTGCTGATGCGAGCGTTGGCCTGCTTGTAAACTGACCGTGCCAGGTTCAACAGTTTGCGAATGTTCTTCCCATCCTTCGCGGTGATAATTGCAATGGGCACGTGTCGCATGGAGCTAAACGACTCCGTCAGATACTTCGACCATTTATCGGTCGTCATTTCCATGTCCAGAGCGCGGTCCCACTTATTGATCACGAAGATGCAGGGCTTGTAGTGTTCGCTGATTTCTTCGACAAGCTGCTTATCGACGCGCGAAACCGTTTCTGTTGCGTCGAAGAACATGAGCACCAGATCCGCACGACGAATGCTCCGCTGCGCTCGGACAAGGCCGTAGAATTCGATATCGTTCGCCAGACTTTTCTTTTTGCGAACGCCGGGAGTGTCGATCGCGACAAACGCTTTGCCATCCACTTCAAATCGAATGTCGATGCTGTCTCGCGTTGTGCCCGCGATTTCGCTGACAATCACACGATCAGATTGAGCCAGTTGATTGATGAATGTGCTTTTTCCGACATTTCTGCGTCCGACGACCGCGATTCGCATATCAGCCGGAGACAGCAACACATCGCCTTCTGCTGTTTCTGTGGATGCTGCGGTGGGCAGTAATTCGACGATTTTTTCGACCAGTTCATAGCGGTTGCGATTGGCTTTGACGCTGGTCGTGATCTGGGGCACGTTGCAAAGTTGCAAAAACGAGGCCGCCTCGTGGTCCAGACTTGTGGAATCGCATTTGTTTACGACCATCAGCGTGGGTTTGCCCATGCGTCGCAGTCGATCGGCGACTTCCCTATCAAGCGGCGTCAGGCCTGCTTTGGCATCCACAACGAACATCATTAGATCGCATTCGTCCAGACCATTCTGGATCTGGCGTTCGATGTCTTCGGACAGATCATCGCTATCCACGATGCCGATGCCGCCGGTATCGACGAGTTCAAAATAGCGATCATGCTTATGCATAATCCAGGTAACGCGGTCGCGCGTGACTCCGGCTGTCGGATCGACGACGGAAATCAGTCGCTCCGCCAGCCAGTTCAACAGCGAGCTTTTTCCGACGTTCGGGCGACCGACGATCGCCACTTTCGGAATTCCCATGATGTTCTGCTCTCAGTTCTGACTTGATCGACGATGAATTTTGGACAACATTGTTTGACAACAAGGTATCGTGACATCCTTTGATGTTCATTCGACGGGCGGCCTGTCCTTGTGATTTTCCGAAGAACGCGGCAATTTTCGTGCAGAACGACTACACTGCGATCCAATTCCACACTTCCTGGCTTTCGCCCCTTCCAATGAGCACCGTCCATGCGTCCGCCGATTCTCGATCGCGAAGAATACATCGAACAAGCTTATTTCTTTCGCGTCTTTCGCGAACGACTGCAAGAAAACGTGCCGTCCCAGGAAGTCCTGCAAACCATTCAGGAGGAAATCCTGGCGACAACTCGCTTACCCATGGCGATCGATTTCCTGCGTACCGAAATCCTGCACAGCGGTCGCATCAGTGATGCCATGCACCGGCTACCACATTATTTTGCACCATTCCAGACGTACGTGATCCAGCGCGCCGAAGACGACGAATCTCGCTTTGAACAAATTGTGGCCCTGCAGATTCTGGAAAGCGAAGCGGCCTATCGGGCAAGAAACGCATCGCCATCCGGGATGTTTGTGTACCAGTTCGAATGCATCGCTCGCAATCGACTTGGATACACCGAAGGGTTGAAAGCCATGGCCATGGACCCACTGTACTCCGACGAATGGACGAGGTGGATTGTCAAATTGAGCAATGAATTGGGCAGCAAGGAGCTCGCGGAAGTTGTCTATCTGGCGTCACAGCATTTTTACAATCGTCGCACATCGCAGAGTTCGAACAAGGCGGCTCCAGTGGCTCCGGTGAATGCCCCTGTCATGCTGTTCGGAGATCAGGAAGGCCGAATTGCCAAGGCCAATATCGGTCGTGATCCGCTCTTTTTCTTTGCAGCACTTCAGCGGCAGTTGGATTACCCCGTGGTGCCTCGGTCACCAAAAGCAGACGCCTATCAAAAACTGGACCCAGTACTCGAGGCACGTTTCAATAAGCTGGAACAACGTCTGAAGATTGTCGAAATGGAAACGAAGGGTGGCATTGACTTGAAGCAGTTCTATAAAACTTCGGATAGTGTGGACGGAGCTTAGTGGTCTGTCCATGGCGAGTTCATTAGTAGCGAAAGTGGTCAAGACTTTCGGATTCCTCTGAATGGCCGAAAGTCTTGACGACTTTCGCTACTAGTCCTGGCAAAAATGCAGCCCACCAAAGCCAGGTCGTCAGGCTTCAAAACAGCGGCCATGCGATCGACCATTTTCCGCCAAGTATTTCAACTTTACATTAACCGGAATTCCGTAACATGACCCTCGTAGCACCCGTCGCTCCCGAACAAGCCACTGACAAAGCCGCTCAGACGTATGAACGCATCAAGGAGATTTTTGAGGTCTCTGAGATCCCGGAGATTTTTCAATACATGGCGAATGTGCCAGCCTTCGTGCATGACTTCTTCATGAATTTTCGCAAGTTCGTACTGAGCGCTGGCAAGCTGGATGAAAAACGCAAGCTCCTTGTCGCGTGTGCCGTGGCTGGCCAAACGGGAAGCATGAAGTGGCTGGAATATCTGCAAACGTTTGCTGCTGCCAGAAACGTCACCGCCGCCGAAATCACGGAAGCGCTGGCCGTGGGGGCGACGAATTCGATGTACAATGTCCTTTTCAAATTCCGCGATATCGCCGGTACAGATGTCTTTGATGGGATGAGCGTCGGGCTGCGGGCGCACACGTTTCACGGGACTTCATTGGATGATATGACCGTTGAACTCATCAATCTCGCTCTCAGCGACATTAACGGCTGCAAGCCTTGCACCGCCGCCCATGTCGAAAAAGCTCGCCAAACCGGTCTTTCTGACGAAGCGATTTACGAAGCGATCCAATGTGCGGCGACGATGATTGCCGGGACGCAGTTCTTAAGGTCGATCGGAATCTCGTGAATTACGGCTCCGGAATTCACCCGTGCGAAACACGATTGATTTCGGGGCAAAAGCCTTGATTTCCTGTTCGAAAGCTGCCATCCTTCCCCGCTTCGCCGCTCCCCGGTCTCCACAGGGAAGTGAATTTCGGCCTGATTATCATAAACGTTGAGTGTTTTCGGAGTTGTTGAGATGCACATTCGCAAGGGTGACGTAGTTGAAGTGGTTGCTGGTGACGATTCAGGAACTCGTGGCACGGTAAGGTCCGTCGATCGAAAGAACGGCAAAGTCGTCATCGAAGGCGTGAATAAAGTCTATAAGCACGTCAAACGCGGCCATCCAAAAAGCCCATCGGGCGGTCGGTTGCACTTGGAATTGGGAATTGATGCATCTAACGTGATGCTGATTTGTCCTCAGACCAACAAGCCGACACGCGTGGGTGTGAAAGTCAAGGAAGATGGCAGCAAAGAATTGATCGCCAAACGAAGCGGTGTTGCAATCCGCCAGATCGCGAACGTGAAGAAAGGTTAAGCGTACTCCGGCAGATTTCACTTTCTGCTGAGTAACGTCTTTCATCTTTGAATCGTACAAACAAAACGGGCCGTGAAGTTATTTCTTCACGGCCCGTTTTGCGTAAAATACGCTCGTCATGACACAACAACTCACCTCACCAGTTTCTGATCCCACATCCATCTTCGAACTCTTTCGAGGCAGTTACGGCACGGAGTTGCTGACGGTGGCAGTGGCTCATTTTGATCTGTTCGGACGACTTGCTAAACAATCCAGAACGCTTGCCGAGCTGCAAGCAGATTTGAGTCTGGCGGAACGCCCTGCGATTGTTCTGACAACAGCTCTTCGTGCGATGGCATTGTTGCAGAAAGACGCGGCCGGTCGATTTAGCCTGACTCCCCTCGCAGCCGAACATCTTGTGCGTGGCAAAGAATTTGACGTTGGCAGCTATTTGAGTCTGGCAGCAACGTCACCCGGCGTCGTTGAAATGGTCGAACGACTTCGAACCAATCGTCCGGCTGGTTTATCTGGTGATGAAGCGGGGGCGGCGTTCATCTACCGCGACGGCATGAAGTCGGCCATGGAACAGACTCAACTGGCCGAACATTTTACGCTCGCTTTGTCCGGTCGAGCCAAAAACGTCGCGCCTGTGCTGGCGGAGAAAATCTCTTGCAATGGGGCAAAGACGCTGCTGGATGTCGGCGGAGGCACCGGCATCTACAGCATCGCATTCCTTCGAGCGAACTCGAACCTGCGGGCCATCGTTTTTGATCGCCCTGAAGTTCTGAAAACCGCCGAACGCTTCTCCGCAGAATACAGTGTTGAAGATCGCGTCCATTTGCAAGCAGGCGACATGTTCGCTGATCCGCTGCCCCATGCAGATATCATCCTGCTCTCAAACATTCTGCACGACTGGGACATTCCAGAATGCCAAACACTGGTCGATCGATGTGCTGCGGCGCTCAATCCCGGCGGTCGATTAATTCTTCACGACGTTTTACTCAACGATGAGCTCGACGGCCCATTGCCAATCGCTTTGTACTCGGCCGCACTGTTTACGTTCACCGAAGGCCGCGCCTACAGCGCCGCAGAATACAATGGAATGCTGACCAAAGCCGGCCTGCAGCCTCAGCCCCCCATTCCGACCCTAATTCATTGCCACGCGATCGTCGGACGAGAGGCGTAGCCGCTGGAAGCCTGTCGGCGGAGCGACAGGTTTACGGTACACCCGTCGCTCCGCCGACGGGAATGCAGAATTCGAACACCATCACCAACCGACACCGGATCTCATAGATGGCACTCACACAAACGCAGATCATTCAGTCTCTTGGTGAAGCACTCACGTGGTTTCAACGGGAGCTGGCGTGGGGTGTCAACGCTTCAGAGCTTAAACATTTGACAGGAAGAATCGGTGAGCTTTACGCGGCGCTAATTACGAATGGCCGAATGTCGGAAAAATCGCAACAAAAGGGATACGACGTTGTTTCGTCGAATGGAGAAAAAATCTCCGTCAAGACGACAACTATGACATACGGCAGTGGCCATGTATCGTTCAATCCAAGAACTCTGGAAGTTGTTGACCGGATTATCGTACTTCAAATTGCCATAGATGATGAAGATGAAGCACAGGACTTACAAATCAAAGTCCTGCTGGATAAACCGACTCCGGAGTTATTGCAAATCCTCGGCAGTGAACGAAACGGAAAATTCGATCTCGCTCTCTCAAAACTCCTGTCCAAAAAAACCAAAATTGATGTGCTGCGTCCAGCAGTTGAAGTCAAATTCAAAGGCTTCACCGTTCAGGAGATGGAGACTGGCACAATTGTCCTCTTAAAGGATGGAAGCAGCGTTATTCCAGTGAAGCCAGTGCTTCGAGAAATAGCAAAGGAGCTGAACATCGGACTGCTTAATGCTTCTGGAAATCCTCACAACACCCGACAACTTGGAAGCCTTGTCATAAAATCAATCGTGGAGCAGGCCTCCTCAAATGATTCGTTTCCATAAAGCTCGTTCCGTTCGCTCGCAATAGACCCACTAACCTCACAACACCCCAAGCCTGACACAATGAATTTCTGCAGGGGACCCGCCAAACCCACTGGTGAGCTGTCAATCCATGTGAAATAATCCCTGCGCAACGAAGCTCATGTTCCTTGAAACTTCACCAGCCAAGAAACAACTATGAGAAACAACGACACGGATATTTACCAACTCGGGCGACGAGCGTTTCTCCAGCACGGCACGCTGTTGCTGACGACGGCCGCGACGTTAAATCCTTCGTCTCTGTTTGCCGATGACGACAAAAAGCCATTGCGGATTGGCCTGGTCACAGATCTCCATCACGCCGACAAGCCTTCTGCGGGAACTCGCCACTATCGCGAGACACTCGGCAAACTTTCTGAGGCCGCCATGCAATTCGAAAAAGATGGCGTGACATTCATCGTGGAACTGGGAGATCTGATCGATGCGGCCGATTCCGTTGAGACAGAACAGCGATATCTCAAAACGATCAACAGTGAATTCGCAAACATCTCCAGGGATCGCCACTATGTTCTGGGAAATCACTGCGTCGATACTCTGACCAAGGCCGAGTTTCTTGATGGCGTAGAACAGAAGCAATCGTACTATTCTTTCGATCGCGGTGATTTCCATTTTGTTGTTCTGGACGCCTGCTTCCGCAGCGATGGTGCGCCGTATGGCCGCAAGAACTCCAAATGGAACGACGCGAATATCCCGGCTGCCGAATTGGAGTGGCTGCGGGCTGACCTAAAATTAACGAGCAAGCAGACAATGGTTTTTGCTCACCAGCGATTAGACGTGAGCAATGACCATGGCGTAAAGAACTGCCCCGACATACGAAACACCTTCGAGCAATCGGGCAAGGTTCTTGCCGTGTTTCAAGGCCACAGCCATCAGAACGATCTCAAGGATATTGGCGGAATTCACTACTGCACACTGGTTGCGATGATTGAGGGGTCCGGAGCAGAGAACAACGGGTATTCGGTCATGGATATTGCTCAGGACGGCGCGATCCGTCTCACCGGCTTTCGAAAACAAACTCGCTACGATTGGGATCGAAAAGTCTAAGCGTCGCGTGGCTTTCTATTAAGAAGTGAGCCGTATTTATTGAGCGATGCTGAACATGTGCTAATCCTGATCAGTCAAATCGCAGTATCAAACAGGAGTGCGCAGAGAATCGCAGTGCGACGGTTTGACTTCTCTGCTCCCTCTGCGCACTCCTGTCAAATCTTTTGAGTCCAATTCACAATCGGATCGCGAGTTCGCACCAGCATTAACCAATGCACAGGCTCGTGTCGATTGACGTTATTTCAGGAACCGTACCCAACTGATAATTTGCTGAGCGTTGAGGGCTCCGGCCTGTCGCTTAATTTCCTGACCATTGCGAAACAAAATCAGCGTCGGGATGGAGCTGATTTCATAGGCCGCTGCGGTACCTTGCGCGACTTCGGTACTGACTTTTGCCAGGATCGCTTCTGTCGCAAGGCTGGCCGCCGCTTGTTCAAACGCCGGGGCCATCATGCGACACGGTCCACACCACGACGCCCAGAAATCGACGACGATCGGTAACTCGGTCCGCATCGTGAATTGCTGAAAATTCTGATCATTCAGTTCGACAGGGTGGCCTGGCAGCAGTGCGCTTTTGCATTTTCCGCACACTGGTGAATCCCGCAAACGCTGGTCAGGAATTCGATTGACAGAAAGACATTTGGAACATGCAATTTTCATTTGTCTGATCTCTTGTTAAGCGATGCTTCGGGGTGGGACTAAAAATCACCGAAGCAATCGCTTGCGTATTCTGGATTATGTCTGACAAATACGTTTAAACCTCTCCCACGCATCGTTCCATTGATCTGAATTCTTAGGATGGAACTCAGTAATCGATTCCGAGCGGCGGACGATGTCGCGAATTTCGCTCAGCGATGAAACATCTCCAGCCGACATTGCCTGCACCAACACGTTCCCCAATGCCGTTGCTTCGACTGGACCAGCAATGACGGGAACTCCGCAGGCATCGGCCGTGAACTGATTCAACAGGGAGTTCTTGGCACCGCCGCCCACGACGTGAACGACTTTGACCTTCACGCCCGTAAGTTCCTCCAGCCACGTGAGCACCATGCGATACTTTAAAGCCAGGCTTTCCAGAGCACAACGAACGAACTGGCCTTCGTCTTCCGGAACCGGCTGACCAACGCGACGGCATTCTGTGGCGATCGCCTCTGTCATATCTGTCGGCCGCAGGAACTCAGGACGATCCGGGTCCACCAGAGATCGGAACGGCGTCGCTCCAGCGGCTTTGCGAGTGAGTTCTGCATAATCCGCTTTCAGGCCACGATCTTCGAAAGCGACTTTGCAACGCTGGACTAGCCACAGGCCCATAATGTTCTTGAGCAGACGGTACGTGCCATCAATCCCGCCTTCGTTCGTCACGTTTCGTTCCAGTGCCTTTTCGGAGAGAACGGCATCTTTCACTTCAACGCCCATCAGAGACCATGTACCGCTGCTGATGTAAGCCCAGTCTGGATTGCCGGTACTCGATGTTGGCACGGCAGCGACAGCAGAACCGGTGTCATGTGTCGCTGGTGCGATGACTTTGACATCTTTCAATCCCGTGAATTCCGCAACGTCGCGGCGCAGGCTGCCAAGTTGGGTGCCAGGCATTACGATTTCTGGAAACATCTCCGTTGGAATCTGCAGCTTGCGAAGCAGATCGACAGCCCAGTCGCGAGTTTTCGCGTTCAGCATCTGTGTCGTCGTGGCGTTTGTGAATTCGACGACTCGGCTGCCGCTGAGGCACCAATTGAAGAAGTCGGGCACCATCAAAAACTTTGACGCCTGTTCGAGAAGTTCGGGATCGCGTTCGCACATCGCCATGAGCTGATACAGGGAATTGATCTGCATGAACTGCAAACCGGTGCGAGAAAAGATCTCCGCGCGCGGCACACGTTCCAAAGCTTTTGCCAACATGCCGTCGGTGCGAGAATCGCGATAGTTCCACGGCTGCCCAAGTAGCTCGTCGTGGCGATTCATCAGCACAAAATCAACGCCCCACGTGTCAACTCCGATGGAGGACACGGACGTTCCATACTGCGTTCCAGCTTCACGCAGGCCATTTTGGATTTCTGTCCATAGGCCAACCAGATTCCATCGCAGTGTCCCGCCAAGAGGCACTGGACCGTTGTTGAATCGATGAATCTCGTGCAGCGAAACATGCTGACCGTCAAATCGCCCTGCCATGACGCGGCCACTCTCCGCGCCAATATCCACCGCCAGATAAGTCTTTTCTTTCATCTTTCCGTTCTCGTTCCGCTTGATTCAGGATTCGCCGTTCAAAAGAACGGCGAATCATAGCGAACGAGTGACTCAGAATGTAGCGCACAGGCTACTTGCACTTGCAATCACCTGTGCTGCAATCACCAGTGCTGCAATCGCAATGTGCACAGCGTGGATCGGGCATGCGAGCGATGTATGCCGGGCCGTATGTCGATGGGCCGTCGCCCAGCACATATGGTTCGTATTCCATGCGATAGCCGTCGCAGGGCCGAGCGAACAGGTGTCCAAAGCCACGAGGTCGAAATGGATCCGGTTCGCAGCGTTGATATGCTGTGAGACTGGCCGCACGCGGACGATACCACTGTGTGTATTTGTCGAAAGGCATTGAAAAATGGTGGAATCCGCTGCCGGCAGAGCCTGGTGCTCCAAGATCCGGAGTCGCTCGAATTTCGGCATATCCGTTGTCGGAATTTTCTGGCATCACTGCGTCGCCCGTCCGAATGGGCGAGAATTTCTTAAGCGAATTTTTGCTTGGAATGAGCGAAACGCCAGTGCCATTTGACTGCGGCATTGTGGCGGAATTCGGTTGTCCAGGAGGTGTGTGGTATCCCTGATTTCCGATTGCTCCAGAACTCGTGGGAACTGGCGGCTGAGGAATCATAGGCTGAGGAATCATAGGTTGTGGAATCGGTGGCTGAGCGTTACAGCTCAATTGCCCAATCAACAGTGCCACAACGAAAACAGGCACGGGAACGCAGCGTTTCATGGTTGTCATCCTGACAAAGAGAATCCTAGGCGGAGGAATAAACGTGCAGGCTACCTCTCGCAGAATCTTTTTCGACAGGTCGGAACGCTGTTCCCGCAGAGATTTAGAGAGGGATCGTGCCTATCTTGCTTCGTAGTCCGGATTGTCCAGAAGTTCGGATTGTGACAGCCATCAAGCGGCCTTCGGCGCTAATAACCGAGGATTTTGCTGCAATTCTTGCCGCCGGTGCAATTCTGATATCCGTCAAAGTCTTCGAATTTGAAAAACCTGCTGACCGGCCGCAACGAATTTGTTGATCTGTAACACCCCGTGAGCCACTGGGAACAATCGTGAATGATTTTTTCGTTGGTATTGTGGCTGCGAGGTTTCAATTCACGGGTCAGGTTACTAGACTTCCGACGGAACGAAAGCTGGGTAAACAAGGCGATCTTCAGTTCTTGGGTTCGGGATTGAAGGTTGACTTGGGTGAAGCTACGTACCTGTCGAAACCCCCGCTGGGCATGCCCCGGTGTTTGAAAAAGCTATCCGATGAATTCGCCCGCAAGTGAAATGGCATCCGTTACGGAAAACGACGTCACGGCCAATCGTGTTACAGTTAACGATGAAGTCTCAATAGACGCCCGGAAGGTTAGAGACGAATTGCAGCCGACACTTCCCAAGCGTTCTGCAACTCCTGATGAAGGTTTGTCGTATCGTCGCTCAAAGCGAGTCCAACGACTCACTGGTTTCGGCATTCGATCGATCGGCTCCTATGTCCCGTCGCGCGTTGTCACGAACGAAGAGCTGGAAGCTCAATACGGTTTTGAGCAGGGCTGGATCGAACGTCGTACAGGAATTCTGCAACGACGGTTTGCTGACGAATCCGAATCCACCAGCGATCTCGCCGTCGAAGCTGCTCGCCGCGCGATGGCATCGGCTAATGTCTCTGCTGCAGATATCGACCTTCTGATTGTCGGCACATTTACGCCAGACTTCACGTGTCCATCCACAGCTTGCCTTGTGCAGGACAAATTGAAGCTCGACGCACCTGCCATGGACCTGCAGGCAGCGTGTTCAGGTTTCATGTATGCCTTGGCGACCGGCGCTCAGTTTATTGCGACCGGAAATTCTAAACTGGCTCTCGTGATCGGTGCCGACGTCAATAGTCGTATCGTTCAGCCTGACGATCAGCGAATTGCTCCGCTGTTTGGTGACGGTGCTGGGGCGGTGATTCTGGAAGCTGGCGAATCGGATCAGGGACTTGTCTGCTATCAACTGGGAGCCGATGGTGCTGGCGGCAGTATGCTCGACCGACCCGCTGGCGGTGTGACGCGGCCGTTGACTCCGGAACTTGTTGCAGCAGGCGAGCATTACTTAAAGATGGATGGTCGTAACGTCTTCAAGTGGGCGATTGACGCGGTCACTCAATCGATTCAGGTTGTGCTGGACAACGCTGGTGTGACATCGGAAGACGTGAGTTTGTTCGTGCTTCACCAAGCCAACATTCGCATCATTGATCATGCGATGAAAGTGTTAAATATCCCCAAATGCAAGGTCTATAACAACCTGCATCGTGTGGGGAATACGTCAGCAGCGTCCATTCCGATTGCTCTGGACGAAGCGAACCGCGAAGGCCGCATCAAACGCGGTGACTTGGTTGTGATGTGCGGCTTCGGTGCCGGTCTGACCTGGGGAACAAGCTTGTTTCGCTGGTAGCGTGACGTAGGCTGACCTGTCCTCAGGTCAGCATCCAGTCCGCATCGATCGATCCAAAGGGCAAGGCACCTCTACATCGAAGCTGATCATTCCAGCGCATTGTGCAAGTTCCAGGCAACGCATCACCAAATGAATTGTGGGAGATGAGAGGTTCACGACCTGAGGACAGGTCGTGCTACGTAGGCTGACCTGTCCTCAGGTCAGCAACCAGTCCGCATCGATCGATCCAAAGGGCAAGGCACCTCTACATCGAAGCTGATCATTCCAGCGCATTGTGCAAGTTCCAGGCAACGCATCACCAAATGAATTGTGGGAGATGAGAGGTTCACGACCTGAGGACAGGTCGTGCTACGCCGCGGCCGTTACTTCTTCGTCGTAGAAAAAATTCGCCATCAGATGTTCGGCGCAGAAGATCAGGATGACCAGGCCCATCAGCACAGGAAAGACCTCAACGCCAAGTCGTCCCATACGAACCGCGCGTTGCAGTTCCTGAGCTTCGTGGACGATCGCCACGTTGCCGCCAGCCAGCAGACCGTTCAGTTGATCGTCGCGGATCTTTTCGAGGTTGCTTTCGTCATCACGCATGTTGACAGCAAAAGCAGCTTCAAACGGACTACGGGCCTCGAACGGCGTCAGGCGATAGTGTCCAACATCCGTGGCATCCGTGATCAGCACAGAAGATTCTTCAGGTGACATTGATCCTCGAGTCTGTCGCAGACCGGGGCGACGCAGCAGGTATTGATCAAATCGCTGGCTCGCCGGAACCGGAATGACAATCGTTTCGCCAGCGATGTAATTACGTTTCGTGCTGCTGGCGCCTGTCAGATATTGCAGAATTTTGTCGGTCAGCATCAGGAATGACCAGTTGTCTGCGACGAAATTATTCCACTTGCTGCCGCCGTCTCCCAGATTGTCCAATGCCGAAGTGAACATTAAGCAGCGTCCCTGGCCGATGGTCCGTTCCATCAGAGCTGGTCGATCGCCGGGTCCTGTGAATGCCAACAGCGTTGTAGCAGTTGGGTCAGCATCCAATGCCCAGCATCGATCAAATGCCGCGCGAGACAATTCGACTCGAGCGGCTTCGTCCTGAGCGAATTCGCGCGTCACTGGATGCTGTTGGTTGACGACCTTAAAATTGCCAGGCTCTGTATTGAAATTCACCGTACGCAGCGGTGTGCCGGGAAGCAGATCTTTGGCAGAATTCACCATCCATGAGCCCGCTTGAATCTTGTCGGAACCGGCCACAACAAACACGCCGCCGCCAACGCTTGCGAAATTTCGCAGATTGTCCCACAACAGTTCTGCCGGACGCTGACAATTGATCAGCATCACAACGTCATAGTTTGATAACGTTTGTTGTTCGGCTTGAGCTGTCGTCACACTTGTGCATTCGCAGAACTTGATTCCCTGCTGTTCCAGTTGAGTCGGCTGCATTGCGTTTCGCAGATATAAACTTTCCTCCAGCCGATCCGAAATCAGCAGCACGTTCGGCTTTGCTCGCACCCCGCAGGTAAACGATCGCACGTTATCTTCAGGCAACGGATCTGCCGATGTCAGACGCACGATCCCATCGATAAATGGCTTTGTGCCTGATATGCGTAACGTTGTCTGCACCTGTTGTGAGCTATTTTCAATCTTCACAATCTGCGGCGCACCGGCAGGAGTTTCAACGCCATTTTCAACGAGCACGGTTTCCACTTTGGCGACTGTTGGCGCACCGGTCGTGGAAGATACGGTCATCGTTAAGAGCAGGTCGCGACCGGCGACGCTGGTTTCTTCTGACAGAGTCAGGTGAGAGATCGAAGTATTGATCGGCTGCTGCACCGCGACATCCACGAGATACACCTGCAGCCAATTGGCAGCCTTGAGTGCATCTGACAATCCACTTTCATCCGGATCGCGCCACGCGGATTTCGAAAAGTCCGTCAACACATAGATTTCACGGGCGTGATTATCAGAATCGCTGCCCGTCCCAAGTCTCTCCTGTTCCTGGACTCGGTCATCGATTTGGAATTGAATGGCAGCCTTCAGACGGCGATTGATTGAATCCGGGACGGTCGTTGATTCAAGCGTATCGAGTCTTGCGGCGGCTCCGCTGAGATCCGCCTGAAACACGATATCATCGTCAATGTTTAAGCCTGCAATTGCCGCACGACTTCCGGCGGGAAATCGACCGAGATGTTCCCGGACGACTTCACGAGCCTGCTCCAGTCGCGTTTTGTTTTCCTGGCGATAGTTCATACTGACACTGGTATCGATCAGAAACACGGCTGCGATCGGAACGTTTTCCGTGGCTTCATTTCGCGGCGAAGCAAGTTCCGCGCGGACTCGCAGACCCCAGGGAATGCCAACGGCAATCATCGCAGCCATCGCCCCACCGACGACGCACCACAGTCGCATTTTTCCGCGTCGTTCTTTGAAATCAAATGAAGCAGCCTGTTTGGCGGCGGCTCGGCGAGTGAACCAGAAATACGTCGCGACGCTGGCCGCAGCGGCTGCAGTCAGAATCAACCACTCCCACCACCGCAGTCCATATCGCGCGGCGGGTAACGAAGGCCGCGCAATCGCCAGCACAAGCATAACGATCAACAATGAACGCAGGATCAACAGTAGCAGATGCCGCAACTGCATACGTCGTGAATTCGAAACCTTCCGATTTTTCAACAAACGCAGTGCTGGAAATTCGATTCGCTTTGGCTTGGACCGCATGATCATGTGCAGGATCACGGGCAAAGCGGCCAGTCCCATCCCGAACAGCAGGCTGGCGTTGATCAACGACATGCGGCAGTTTCCTTCACAATCGGAGTTGGCTCACGTTCCATCGAGAATCGTCCGTGTTCCAGAAAACATTGGACCGCCGCGATCGCCGTTTCATCGCTCATCAAAAATGAATGCAACTTCGGGATGCAAAGAAAATCGGCCGCTCCCGGCAATCGTGTACTGGCAATCGTTACCGTCCCGTCATCGTCACCGGGCAGCAGTGGATTGAAGCCGTTGTCGTCGCCTTTTCCGCCTGCGATGATACCAAATTCAAACGTCGGCGTCGGCAGGCGGCCGATGGTTCCGTTCGAGTCCGTGACAAGTTCCTGACCAGCAGGCCCATAGACCGTACGGAAGAGCATGTTGCGTTTGAGCATGTCGGCCAATTCCGCCCCGCTGTTTGGTGTGCCGAGCATCACGCAACGGTGCAGTCGCGGATCGTTGTGGTCTTTCAGATATCGGCGTACAACCAAGCCGCCCATACTGTGAACGACAAAGCTGATTTTTGAAACATCGGTTAACGATTCAATCAGCGAATGCAGGAAGTTTGCGGATTGTTCAAGAGGAACTCGAGTGCTGGGATATTCAAACGGCACATGCACGAAACCAACAGCAGGCATCGCGTCAACAATCGGCCGCATCGAGCGTGAAGACCGACCGATGCCATGCAGGTAGACCACCGCGTGGCCAGTATCTGGTTTTAGATCGTTCGACTTGCCAATTTGCTCGAGCGTTTTCTGGCAGGCTTCAAGTGTCCCGGATTGGTATCGACGATTGTTTTTGTCGAGCAGTCTGCAATGACCAGTAAAGACTTGCCGCTGAATCTTATAGCCTCGAAAGAAGCTGACGTCGCCCCAGAACTGCATTCCACCCAAAGTCAGCGCACCGGGCACAGGCGCGGAGGAGTCGGTCATGTCTGCATCCTCAATTTCCTCAACGATTGGATTTGCTATCGATTCATCGGCGAGACTCCTGCGCAGACCGTTCACAATACCAATGCCGACGACGAAGCCGAGTTGAAACATAATATGACGTCTGCCTGTCATTCTGCACTCCGACCGATGAGAAGCGTTGCATGGTCTGTCAAAGTATACGCAGAACCACCCATGATTCGCATCATATTTCAATATCTGCGACCTTTCGCTACTCTCTCGTCATCGCTTCATCAAGATTTAGAATTGCGAGGCAGACAACGGTCATTGCTGCGTAATCTTCGGAATTTAATGTTTCGTCACGGGAGGCTTCGCCAACGGACAATAGTTTGTGGACAGCATCAGTGTCTGCTGAAAAAATCTGTTTCTGTTTGTCGAAGGCGCTACGTAGACGCTTCAGTTCAATGTCGGTGACTTCACGAGAAAGCACCTGGCGAGCTGCAAAATCAAGCTGCCTTTCAAGTTCCGGAGACGATTTCATGGCACGCTCCGCGAGGACTCGTGCGGCTTCGACCCATGTCGGATCATTCAACGTTGTCAATGCGTGCAGCGGTGTGCTGGTTGGTGCCTGCCGAACTCGACAGGTTTGGCGGTTCGCAGTGTCAAACATATTCGCAGGACTCACTGTCCGACGCCAAAACGTGTAGATGCTGCGGCGATACAAATCCGGACCAAATGATGCGGGATAGGTGAAGTCACGTTCCTTGGTAATCGCCAATGCTTCCCAGATATCGCCGGGCTGATAAGGATAGACGGGAACACCGCCGACTTTTTCGTTCAGCAAACCACTGGCATTCAACGCCGAGTCTCGCAGCAGCATTGATGGCATACGAAATCGACTTGATCGCGCGAAGAGGCGGTTTTCACTGTCCCGTTCCAGCAATTCAGGATTTACCTTGCTCGACTGGCGATATGTTGCACTTGTCACAATCATCCGGTGGATATGTTTCATGCTCCAGCCGCTTTCGCGAAATTCTACCGCCAGCCAGTCGAGCAGATCGCCGTGAATGGGGTACTCACTCTGCACGCCAAAATCTTCCGACGTTTTCACAAGGCCATTGCCAAAGTAATGCTGCCAAATTCGATTCACCTGCACGCGAGCGGTGAGCGGATTTTCGGAAGCCATCAACCATTGCGCAAATCCCAGTCGATTCTTCGGAGCGTCAACTGGCTGAGATGGCAAAAATGCCGGAGTGGCGAAAGAAACTTTCTCAGCAGGATTCAGATACTCACCACGCGACAGAATATGAGTTTCACGTGGTTTGTCGTCACTCATTATCATCACACGCGGGATCTGGTCTGCTTTGTACGCGGCCAACTGTTTCGCCAGTTCGTCGCGCCGTTTGATCTCAGAAAACTTGTCGTTCAGTGTTGGCTTCACTTTTTCATCGAAGTGTTTTCGCAGTTCTGTTTCAATGGCTTTGCGTTCGTCCTCCGAACGATCGCCTTCTGGTTTTATCAACAGGGCCGTGATCGATTCAGGTAGGCCATTGCCTGCGTCCGGCATTCCATCGGCAAAAATGCCCGGTCGCCAGCCATCGAATGCGGCATTGATGAGCTTTGTAATTTCTGCATCTTTCGCAGCAATCTGTGCAACGAAGTCCGCGATTCGAGTCTTATTTTCTTCGGTCGGCAATTCCAGAAACGGCGCACCAACACGGATGCGCGATGAAAAATACTGCGGAGTACCGGATTCGGGCACGCGGTTAAAAGCGTCCAGCATGCTGTAGTAGTCGAGCTGCGTCACAGGATCGTATTTGTGATCGTGACACTGGGCACAATTCATTGTCAGCCCCAGCCATGTCGTGGAAGTTGTTTCCATGCGGTCGAATAGTCCGACCCAGCGTTGTTCCTCCGCGATCGCTCCACCTTCGCCATTGAGTAAATGATTTCGATTAAACGCGCTGGCGATCTTTTGCTCATTGGTCGCGTTCGGCAAAAGGTCACCCGCCAACTGCCAGATCGTGAATTTGTCAAATGGCAGATCTTCGTTCAATGCTTTCACAACCCAGTCACGCCAGATCCATTGCCAAGTGTCGCCATCTTGCTGAAATCCATTGCTGTCGGCATATCGAGCCGCATCAAGCCAACTGAGCGCCATGCGTTCGCCGTAGTGCGGGCTAGCCAGTAATCTATCAACAAGAGATTCGTAGGCGTTTGGATTTGTGTCTTTGACGAAGGCATCGACTTCTTCTGGTTTTGGTGGAAGTCCGACGAGGTCAATCGACAGGCGACGAATCAAGGTCGCTCGATCAGCCTCCGGAGAAACCTGCAGTCCTTCCGCTTCCAGCTTCTGCAACACGAAGCGATCTATCGAGTTACGAACCCAGTCGATGTGCTTCACTGCTGGTTCAGGCGGACGCACAGGCGTCTCAAATGCCCAGTGATTCTGATAACGGGCACCTTCTGAGATCCAGCGATCGAGCAATGTTGTTTGCTCGGCAGTCAGCCGACGATTGGATTTCGGCGGAGGCATGAGTTCATCAGGATTCTCCGACATGACCCGCTGCATCAGCGCACTGGCCGCCGAGTCATTTGGCATAATTGCGCCTGACTGAATTGCGGCGTCACGCTGATCAAGCCGTAGATCCGCCTGACGTTTGTTCCCGTCCTGACCATGACAGTATAAACAGTTTTCCGCCAGAATTGGTCTGATGTCGCGATTGAAATCCAACGACTGCTGCGCAGACGCCCAGGACGGCATGATTGCGATCAGAAGTACTGAAAGGGCTGAGGGAAAATTGAGGCGACGGGTATTCATTCAACAGTTTCCGGGTGGGGCAATGGGCGGGTTTGCCGCAAGCGGCAAGGTTAGTGTCCTATTGCAGCCTGGAGGAATCAAGGATTCAGGCCAAACTGCATTGCTGGCATTGCCTTATGTGGCGGTTTGGATCACGTAAAATCCAGCATGGCGGCAGTTTAGGCTGAGTCTTGGCATTTCGCGGTTTATGACCACAAAGATCCCGTTTTACCGACAATGACGTTCAGAGCGGCGAGGAAAAACGATCCGCGATTACCGGCAGTTTCTGCGAGTTCAGACCTCAACGCGGCAGGTATCGCCTCCGATAAATAGGTTAGATTCTTTGCCGTTCCTTCCGCAGGCTGACAAGCATGACCCTAACAACTCGACAGAAGCGAACCACCGCATCTTCATCAAAACTCCAAACCCCACTCGAAACGTATCTCAAAGAAATTAATGAGACTGCGTTGTTGACCGCAAACGACGAAAAGGAACTGTCAAACCGAATTTCTGGCGGTGACGGTGCCGCTCGCGATCGCATGGTTCGTGCGAATCTGCGTCTGGTCGTCAACATTGCTCGCGGATATTCGGGTAAAGGTTTGCCATTGCAGGACCTGATCGAAGAGGGCAACCTTGGGCTGCTGCGTGCGGTCGAAGGTTTCGACCCGAACATGAATACACGCTTCAGCACGTACGCAAGTTACTGGATCAAACAATCCATTAAACGATCGTTAGTAAATTCCGCAAAGACCATTCGCATCCCTGCGTACATGGTGGAATTGTTGTCAAAATGGCGACGAGCGTCTGCAAAACTCACAGAAGAATTAAACTGCACGCCGACTTCGGAAGATATCGCAAGAGAACTGGGCATCCCCAAGAAGAAGTTGCGAATCGTCAAGATGGCAATCACGCTGTACAACGCCTCGCCCCAGGCGGAACAAGAAGAGTCCGGGATGACATTGGGCGACATCATCCCGGACGATCGAGTTCGCGGGCCAGAAGAAGAACTGATCAACAATGACAATCTGTCACATGTCTCACGTCTGCTGGATGAAATGGATCCACGCGAGGCCATGATTCTTCGGATGCGATTCGGTCTTGATGACAGCGAACCGCAAACACTGAAAGAAATCGGCGAATCTCTTGGCCTGACCCGTGAGCGTGTTCGGCAGATTGAAAGCGAAGCACTGCGTCGGCTTTACCGAAATCTGAGCGGTGACACATAAGTAGCTGTGCCTGAGAGTTTCGTTGATACTTTCACGCGGTCCGGAATGAGGTGTTTCGAAGTCACATTTCGCGAGTCCCTTCTCCCCCGGGAAGGACGTGCGATTTATTGGTTGAAGTTCTTTCATTCTTTGTCGCTGGGTTGTCAATACGGATTATGCACAATTCTACCGCACGGTCGGGCAATTGTTCAGATTACGGATGTAGAGATTGCGATACCAGACTTCACTGCCGTGATCGGTGAGCATAATCCGTCCAGAAAAATTCTTACCAAAGCCGGCGGTATTCTTGAACTTGCTGGCTTCGATGGCTTCGGCAAAATGCTGCGAATCTGAATCTTCGTCGATGATCAAATTGCCATTCATCCAATGACGAAGCCGATTGTTTTGCACGATGATCCGTCCGGAACTCCACTCATTCAGCGGCAGATAGCGTCGTTCGAATACTGGATTTGAACGGTCAACCAAATCGTACAGGGAAGCCGTGTAGTGCTTCGCTGACAACTTTGGAAAGGCGGCGTCATCCTGAATTTGATATTCAGGTCCAAGCCAGGACGAACCGTACTTCTGCACTCGATACTTGATCCCGTTGTTGCCTTTCTCTGAGATCCGAAAGTCGAACCACAGATCAAAGTTCTGATATTCGCCGCGGGTCAGAATATTGTCGCCCTTGCCAACCAGATGCAGCGATCCATCTGGATCAAAACTCCAGCCCTTCTCGACAGGGTTGCCGTTCGGCAAATTCCAAAGGTGCAACGATCGATCCGGGATCAAGTTGGTGTAGGTTTGAGCAATTGCGTTTTCCGCACAACTCATCAGGAAAACGCTGGCGACAAGGGAAAGAAGTCTATTCATTGGTACTCCGAGTGGACGTGGGTTAGGCAAAATGAGTGAAACGATTTACTTTACACGGTCAGGACTGATGCCTTCAACGGCGATTCACGCGCATGTCCCTTCTCCCCCGAAATCGGGGGAGAAGATGGCCGATAGGCCGGATGGGGGTTGACTTGGTTTCGGCGTGATGATGGAAAAACGAATGTGGGGAAGAGGGGACAGTTATTCCTAATAGCCGTCCGCGACGATATCTCCATCGAAGCGAATCGGTTCCAGATTGAGTCGCAATCGACATTCATCCAGCATGGCCTGAGTCGCACTGGCACCAATGCGCGTGACGCCGATTTCACGACACTGCAACAGAGCATCCATGTCTCGCACACCGCCGGCGGCTTTCACCTGAACATTGGCCGCCGAATGTTTTCTCATGAGACGCAGATCGTCCATCGTCGCGCCACCAGTGCCGTAGCCAGTCGATGTCTTCACCCAATCGGCATTGAATTCACTGCAGATTTCGCAGAGTTGAATCTTCTGTTCGTCTGACAAATAGCAGTTTTCGAAGATGACTTTCACCTTTTGTCCTGCGGCATGAGTGACATCAATCACGGCTTCAATATCCTGCCGCACGTAGTCCCAGTCGCCGCTGAGTACACGGCTAATGTTGCAGACCATGTCCAGTTCTTCACCGCCGTCCGATAACGCTCGCTTCGCTTCTTCGACCTTGACGGCAGTGGTGTGGCCTCCGTGAGGAAACCCAATCACGGTGCTGGCTTTGACGCCTGAGCCCTGCAGGATCTGAGCACAACGCTTCAGATAGTGCGGCTGTATACACACACTTCCGGCATTGAAAACCACAGCCATACGACATCCTGATTCGAAATCTTCGAATGTTAATGTCGGCTTCAGCAACGAATGATCGATCATTCGCGAAATATCTTCGTACGTGTAATTCATCAGCGTGTTCTCAAAATGGTTGGTAGAACGTCGGACAACAGTTCGGATTATGTCAGATCGAGCGAATTCTGTCACACGCAGCAGATCTGCCGTCGTCCGAAATTTCCGAACCATCGTTCCATTTGTACGAAACCGGAACTGCGGTAGGTTGCGTGTTTTCAACGCATGTTTCCTGTCGAACCGGCGTTTTTGACTTGCATTCGCCTGAAGAGTCGCAGAAATCGCCGAAGAGACTTCTGTGGGGATTCACGATGAATTGTCTGCGCTCATTCCCACTCAATAGTGGCGTCTGACGCAATCAATGGAGGGATGTCGGATGCGACTCGAACGAAAAACACTACTCGCCTGCACGCTGCTGCTTTTGACAGGCTGTTCTGCAGCCCGACATTCACGCTCGGCAGCCAGCGAAAGTGTCTCACCCGATCGCTTTCCGTTGCCCGTTCGCCACGCTGACGAGTACGATACTGGCGAAGATCAGTACGAATACGAATATGAATCAAGCCCGTCGCGCGAAGAAGACTCACTGACGCCGCGATCAATTTTGCCCCCCGCAGGCCCAATGCGCGAACCCGTCCCCGCGCCCCCAGCGATTGGTGTTTCTCGCGTGAAGAGTGTGAGCTGGCGGCGAAAGGCGGCCATAAATTCCGTGCGAGACAACTGTGGCGACAACACCAATGACGATGGCTGCACAACAGGAAACGTGTCACCTCTGCCTCAATCGTCTTTCCTGGAAGGCTGCGACACACGACCTCAGACGACACGCATTCCTTCACTTCAAGACCGCGAAAAAACAAATTTAGTGGAAGTCATACGCGGCTGGAACATGCGAAAGCGAACTCCCACGAAGCCACCAGCATATGTTCCTCTGAACTGCGGCGAGCAGCACGTCGTAGCTCCTGGATGTTATGCTCCAGGCGGATGCACTGAGAACACTCAGACTTTTCCGCCACATGACGCCGGTCGGAAATCAGACGCGTATTCGAATCCTAAGAATTCCGGGCCTCGTAGTGGCAGTCTCGCTGACCCACTGTCTGAAAATGGCTGGGAAGAAAACGCCACGCTTCGCGACGATCCAGGATTCACTCCTGATGAACTCATGGAACTGCCGCCGAATACTAAACAAAGATCAAATGCCAAACCGCAGCCAGAAGCGCTGCCGCAGTTGGTTCCGCATGTGCCCGGCGCTTCTGAAGTCAGCCCCACGCCTGCTTTGCCAATTCCCTTGCCAGTCGATCCGGATGAGACTGTTCCGGCACCTATTAAACAGCAGAGCAATCCGAATTCTGTCAATACAAACACCAAGCCTCCACTGTGGCCTCGGCTAGGCCAACCTGCACCCAAACCAGCGAACCTGCCCGTCGCCACACCAGCAACGCAACAAGATTCATTTCTTCCCATCGTCCAACCCAGCCGCAGAATTTAAGACTCGTGCCCACCCGGTGAGGTTGGATGCTGTACGTCGCGTGGTCAGCAATGACGCTGTCGATTGTCCTGCGAATGTCGGCCACCTTCTCCCCCCTTTGCAGGCTGTCGATTTAAGGTATTTTCGCAACCCGAAACGTCAGTGAGGGATTGACTTGTGGCGTTTCGGCGGTACGGCAACAAATCCCTCGCTGACGCGTCGGGTTGTGATAAACAGCCTTGCTTGCGGTCAAACTGATCGCGAAAAATGTCGAATAGCGCAACTTCAAAACTGACGCTTCCGGTTACGATGGAATCAACAGCCCCCTGGCCAGGGGAAGAAGGGACACGCGTGACGTTCGCCGTTCACCCGGCTTGATTCGTTTCAGAATACAAGCAAGCAGAGACTGGCTGGCTGAACTTCCACTTCGACGGGCAGATGACAGCATGGATCTCCATCAAACTGGACACCGTCAATCTGAACATCGTCAGGCGAGTCCAGCATTAATCTCTTGGCAGTGAATTTTGTGGCTTCCACTGAGCGGATAGGTAGCCCCAATTTCAGTCGAACGGCGTGCCAGAAAATCTGCCAGCGAGATGTGCCGTGATAAACGCGGACGTTCAGTAGCCCGTCGTCGGATAATGCTTCAGGAGCAAACTTCAGGCCAAAGCCATAACGAGGGATATTGGTAACAATCACGTGCGTCCCGGAAACGATTGTGTTTCCTTCCCTGTCAGAGACTCGAATCTGTTGGGGTGACCAAGACAGGAAAGCGAGAAGAGTCGGAATGACGTATCCAATACGGCGAATTGTTCCGGTCCGCGATTTATGAATCGCATGTACGATTTCTCCATCCACACCAACGCTTAGCATGAGCAGAAATCGTCGCCCGTTTGCCGCCGCAGAATCAAACTTACGAAATCTGCCAATATCAATCACTTTGCTGAGCGTGCGGCCACAACGAGGCAGATTGAGGTACTTTGCCAGCAGGTTTTCCGTCCCCAACGGCAATATCGCAATCGGACAACCGGGGTGCCGATTGGCAACGTCAGCGACGGTACCATCACCGCCAGCCGCCACTATACAACGCAGGACCTGTTGACGCTCTGGAGCCAATAACCAGTCGTCCAGTTTCACTCGCGATCGAAACATGCGGACGCGATACTTTGCCGTGCGCAAGGCGCGAACAAGATTCAGCAACTCCTTCCGCCCCGCGCCTGATCCGGAGCGTGGGTTGCGTTGAATGACGATGAGTCTTTTGTCGTCAGTTATCGTGAATGCGTTCAAGGTGCTGTCCGGCTTTACTATCGCAACAATCACGATTCCGTGAGTTCCAGGTAGGGATCGAGCCCCATGTTCTCATACTGATCGAGTCGCATGCGTTCCTGCTTCAGCAAATGCTTCCGCTGCTTGCGGTGAGTCTTCTCAAGAAAACGCTGAACTCGCAGAAAATATCGATTCCACGTTCGACCAAGTTCTCCCTGCCGATTTGCAATTGCCATACGCTGTTTTCGAAGCCGCTCTTTCGGTTCGCGACAGCGCAACAATTCATCTTCCAGACTCAGAAAGAACTGATACGACCCCGGGTCGCCCTGACGCGCGGAACGACCGATCAACTGCCGGTCAATTCTTTTGGAACTATGGATTTCTGTGGCAATCACATGCAAACCACCAGCTTTGCGAACGTCTTCTTCAAGAATAATATCGGTCCCTCGCCCCGCCATATTGGTCGCAATCATCACACTGCCTGCATGGCCAGCAGTTGAAACGATTTCGGCTTCCTGCTCATGATAGCGTGCATTCAAAATCTGATAGGGAATCCGTTTATCCTTGAGAAGAAGCCCCAACGCTTCCGACGCTTCAACGGATGGCGTACCGATGAGGATCGAGCGACCTTCTTTAATCTTGTCCTGCACCTCGGTGACGATCGCGTCACGTTTGGCGTCCTGGGTTTTGAACACGCGAGTCGTCAGGCCTTTGCGAATGCATTTTTTATTCGTCGGAATCTTCGTGACTTTCAGACGATAGGTTTTCTTCAATTCACCGCGTGCCGGCAAAGCGGTTCCTGTCATGCCTGCGAGATGAGAGTACTGTCGGAAGTAGCTTTGCACGGTCACACGTGCGGCTTCGCCGGTGGCAGCGGTAATCGGGACCAGCTCCTTGGCTTCGATCGCCTGATGCAAACCGTCCTGCCATTTGCGGCCATCCATGATGCGGCCCGTGCCTTCATCGACGATGACCACTTTGTTCTCAACTATAACATAGTCACGATCCAGTTCGAATGCATGCCGAGCCGTTAACGCTTTTTCCACCTGAGCGTAGATGCGTTCGGTATCCATGGAACTCAACAACGACGGCTTTGACATCAGCACAACTTTGCGACACCCAGCGTCGGTGAGCCATGCCGTTCGTCGTTCCGGTTCATAAACATAGTCGCGCTTGGGTTCTAGTTGAAAGGTCGCGCGATTGCTCCAGCGAAACAGATTCACTGTTGCAGGCTCGTTCGGCTGCGTCAGGCCAATAATCAACGGCGTTCGAGCTTCATCAATGAGAATACTGTCGGCTTCGTCTATTAACGCGAAGTAATGACTCCGCTGAACTGGTTCCTCAGCACCTTGCAACGTGCGAATATACCGTCGCACTTGATTTCCGCCGTCTTCGGACATTGCTCCTTTACGAAGACGGTCGCGCAGAAAATCGAAACCCATTTCTTTGCTGGTGCCGTACGTGATGTCTGACGCATAGTTGGCCCGGCGTTCATCGGGCTCCATCGAGTCCAGAATTTTGCCAACGGTTAACCCCAGCTTCACGTGGACAGGCCCCATGGTGTCTGCGTCGCGACTGGCAAGATAATCGTTAACAGTTACCACGTGACAGCCTTGTCCAGGCAGGGCTCGCAGGAATGATGGCATCGTGGCGGTCAGTGTTTTACCTTCGCCCGTCTGCATCTCAGCAATATGGCCCTCGAAGAGCGCGATGGCACCCATGATTTGAACTTCGAAGTGCTGCATGCCCAGAACGCGTCGAGCCGATTCGCGAATCAACGCGTAGGCTTCTTCCAACAATTTTTCCAGCGGGACGCCGGCTCTCGCTTCCCATCGCAGTTTGCGACCACGCGTCAGTAATTCTTCATCGGTGAGCCCCGTTAGAGTTTCACTGAGCTTGATGATCTTCCTGGCCGTCGCGCGCCAGCGAGAACGCCGCGCGGCGGAAGGAATAAACCCCGTCTTGAGACCGTGATAGATTTTGTTTGGGAGGCTCATGTGGGAAAGTGTATCAACGCCGATTCAGGGAAAAAAGACCTGGTTTCTGGGCAACGAGCCGCATGGACTTTTGCCTGAGCCTGAATATCCTGCAATGGAATCCACACCAGATTCGAACACGTATCAGACGAGGCACATCGCAAGAATCTCACGCCGAGAACCGCAGACGACCTGCCGGCCCGCTGTTCCCACGAATCAGAAGCAAGAATCGGCACTACACTGAATGACTCAAAGTGTTTAATAATAACGACTTATGTTGTTGACAGAGGTTTGACATTCGCATGACGACGACAAAACACGATGCTGTTGTGGAACTCCGATTACGAACGTATCGTTCACAACATGAGCTGGAACCACAAACCAGCAACTTCAAACACAACAAACACTGTTGGTGACTCGGGTCTTTTCCTGAACCCAGCCTGTTTGCCTTCCTTTACTAAACAACCAAGGGATTGATTTTATGAGCGTCTCCGCTTTAAATCCTGCAGCAGCAAGTACTGCTGATCAACATTTGCTGACTGCAGTAGAAGTTAAACGTCAGAAATCACAAGCCGATACAGATACTCTTGTTGCTGCGTTTCATCGAGACAAGTTGCGTTGGAGCAACGTCGATTGGGTTGTGGCTTTATTTCTGATTGGTGTCCATGCTGGAGCTCTGGCAGCTCCGTTCTTCTTCACTTGGACGGGCTTGGCTGTTTGCCTTGTGATGCATTGGGTCACTTGCAGCATTGGGATCTGTCTTGGCTACCATCGCTACCTGTCACATAAATCCATGAAGCTGCGAGCGCCCGCAGAATTCGTCGCCATGGTTTGCGGATGCTTGTCTGGTGAAGGTTCACCTTTGACATGGGCAGCAACGCATCGATTGCATCATCATAAATCCGACCACGAAGGTGACCCGCATTCACCCATTCGTGTTGATGGCTGGTGGTCGCACATTCTGTGGCTGTTTCCTAAACGTTCCACTGAATCCACGCAGGTACTGTTTCGTCGATACGTGCCAGAACTTGTTGATCGCCCGGTGATGCAATTCTTTGAGAAAACTTTTGCAATTTGGCTATGGGGCGGCGGCTTGGTCATGTTGGCTGCAGGTTGGATCCTTGTCGACTGGCAAATGGGTGTGTCACTTCTCCTTTGGGGAATGTGTGTTCGAATGGTTGCTGCTTACCACAGTACGTGGTTTGTGAATTCCGCAACTCATCTTTGGGGATACCGCAACTACGACACTCGAGATCATTCACGCAATCTGTGGTGGGTTGCGATCCTCGCTTATGGCGAAGGCTGGCACAACAATCATCATGCCCATCCAGCGGTGGCGCCTGCGGGACACAAATGGTGGGAAGTCGATATCACCTGGTGGTCGATTCGATTGCTGCGAGCTTTTGGCTTGGCGTACGACGTAAAAGACCGCATTCCGAAAGGTCGCCGAGCCGATGATGGCGACGTTCCCATGGAACATCTGGAGGGTGCTCATGCGGAACTTCCAGGTTCACTCACTGAAGTTGCCGCATAAATACTCACCCCAGCGAAGTTCGCAAGAACCTGCCGGATAACAGATTCAGAAACCGGCACTTTCGCCTCAAAGAAATTAAAGAAAAGCAGCCCGGTCCACAAAATCGTTATGAAACCGGTAACACGCTCAAAACATCTATCGGGTAGCTATCGCCGCGGCGTGGTTCGTAGCGATGCGGTTTGAATCAGCAAGTGAAAGGTGGATATTTGCTGCGTTGGCATCAGGTTGAGGCACACGCATGCGGATGACCGTGTGTTCCGGAGAACTGTAGATTTCCGGCAATTGTTGCAGTGGTGTCAGAACTGATACGGTCTGGTGTTCGCTGCGATGTTTGTCGCTGAGTGCGTTCGTTCTGGCTTCTTCCTGAGTTAGATCAATGATGTATTCGTCGGCGGTGAGTATCAGGACAGATTCCACCGAATCGCCAATCAGGCGGCGGACGACGACGACGTTGTATTCTCCCGGCGGCAGTGGCTTCGTGACTTCGAAGTGGCCTGAATTGTCTGTGCGAGCAAAGCTCCGCGCGGTATCGTTTGATGGTGCAATGCCAACAAGGAACACGTCCGCTTGAGTCAGTGGCTGTCCATCCAGAAAAACAGTGCCGCTGACGCAGTCGGGTTGACGGATCTCGATTCCGATCGCCATGACGAAGACGATGAATGCAGCGACAAGAAGGGAAAAATTTCGTGTTGACATCGATCACGGGTTCCTGCGAAATGTTTTACGATTGGAATGGCTGACATGTCGGGTCGTAGCACGGGACATCAGTTGCATCAATAGTCACCGGTCACCTGTCCGTCCTGGATGTAGTTCAGCAGGCAATGCACGCGATAGTCCAGGGCATCGCTCAGGAAGCCCACGGAGCCGTCACCCAGCAGAAAATGTCCACCGCCCGTGTGACTGCTGTTGAAAACCCAGGCATTTGCTTGTTCAAGGTACGGCAGCAACAGTGTCCAGCCGGTGGTGTTCAGTACTTTATTTCCGCCGCTGTAGAATGGCAGGTCTTCTACGCGTCCCGAGTTAATCAATGCCGGAGGATGAACGTTGTAAACATCGTGATAGTTGGCCAGTGCAATTCCCATCTGCTTCAAATTGTTGCGACATTGCGTTCGCCGCGCGGCTTCGCGTGCTTGCTGGATAGCCGGAAGAAGCAACGCCACAAGAATGGCGATGATGGCAATCACAACCAGCAACTCGATCAGCGTGAAGCCAGAAGAACGAGATCCATGGTTGAGTGATCATTTCAATGTGTTCTTACAATGATAATTTCGAAAGAGGCAAAAACCAATGAGTCCGGCCATTACGCCGCCCAATGAGATTGGTACTTGTTGGTTGTAAGAGCATTTTGCTCCGGTAGAGTTATTATGGGTGGTGTATTCAGCAGCTAACGTTTTTCGTTTGGAAACGCGCACAGGTTCCAGGTGTCGGATGTCGGGTCATGCTTTTCACGGGTTTGAGCGAAGATTTTCAGGATGCGACGCCTGTTAGGCTAACGGCAGCAAAGGAATTACCGATTCCAGAGTCTGCGCCCTGGCAACCACTTGCGATCAACCATGCTGCAGGATGCAGACCTGGGACAGATCTGCCTACGTATTTCGACCTGTCCCAGGTCGAATTCCTTCGACGCCTCAACATCGTTTGGTAGAACTGATGCTGCCGTTCGCCTTGCTGAGGCTTCCGGACACAATCAGCGTGGAGCAAATGAACTGCGACAGGACAGTCGAAGCGTGTTCAAGCGCGCCAATCAGCTGGAAACATAGTCGGAACCAACAGCATTGCGGTTCGAACAGTATCTATGGACTCGACATCGGAAAATGTGCCAATACCGCAAACGCATTCTGGCCATTCCTGACTGATTGAGATAGGCTGCGAAGAAGCTCGGCCCGTTTCATTTTTTAATCAACGAAATCGCTATGAAATACTGGTTTTTAATTGCTCAATGTTCGTTGATCGTAACGCTGGTTTCGATTCTGCCTGGATGTTCGCAATCGGCATCACAAGCAGTCGCCGACGAATCTGGTGCAGGTAAGTCCGCCGATGGTAAGTCGGCGGGCCAGGCACCGCTACAGCCACCGGCGTTGGTACGTGTGGCTGTGATCCGTCAGGAAAACATTACTCCGGAATTTCGTGCGTTGGGAAATGTGCGTCCGCGACATATGAGCGTCGTGGCATCGGGATCTGATGGCGTCGTGGCTGAGTTTCCTGTGGAGGTAGGTGATTTCGTCGAAGAAGGGACGTTGTTGTCGCAACTGCGAAACGAATCCACCAATCTGGACATCGCCGAACAGGAAGCCTTGCTTGAAGAACGCAAAGCGGAATTGACGGAAATCAGCGTACCTCGCAAAGAAGACGAAGCGGAAGCTCAGGCTCGCAAGTTGTCTGCAGATATTACGTTTTCAAATGCCAAACGCCGACTTGAGGAAATGGATTCGCTGCATAAACGTGGTGCTGCGAATCAGTCTGAACTCAAAGATGCTCAGGACACACTGGACGCTGCAGAACAGACTCAACTGGCCGCCGCCGCTTTGTTGTCGAAGATATCCAACCCGCGGGTTGAAACTGTGATGCAGTCAAAGGCTCGTGTCGAAGCGCAGGAACAGCATGTGGCGTTTCTGAAAGCGGAACGGGAAAAGCGATCCACAAAAGCACCGTTCACAGGATTCGTTGTCGAAGAACATACTTACGTCGGTCAGTGGCTATCCAAAGGTGCGCCGGTGATGACGCTGGCTCAATTGACGGAAGTTGAAGTCGAAGTTCAGATTGATCAGCAGTACATCGATCAGATTGCACCTGGTCGACCGGTGAGCTTGAACGTGCAGGGAACAGGCGGTCGGAATGGACAAGCCAGGCAATGGACTGGTGTGGTTGATTCCGTCGTTCCGCGCAGCAACTGGCAAAATGGTTCTCGCAGTTTTCCGGTAATTGTTCGTGTTAAGAATGAGATCGATGAATCCACGATGCCGCCGGTTCCCGCTCTTCGCGAAGGCATGATGGCAGAAGCGACGTTTCATGGTGAAGGTGTTGACGGTGTGCTGGTGCCGAAAGATTCGATGGTGCGAACATCACGCGGCACATTCATCTATGTCATCAATCCCGCAGTGGAAGGTGAACCGCTCAGCGTGCGGCAGGTTTTAGTGGAACCGGGTCTCAGCTCCGAAACATGGATTCAAGTGACTGGTGAAAATTTAGCGGCCGACATGCAGGTGATCACCGACGGTGCCGAACGATTGCGAGCGTTTCAAACTGTGCAGATTATGAGGGAAGAGGAAAAAGAGGATGGGAAATAGTACTTGTTCCGAGGCTCGTGCCTCGGAACACACTGCTCCGGAGGCTCCTGCCTCCCGATTCAACACTTGAGGCAGGAGCCTCCAGCGCAGTGCGTTCCAGGGCTGGAGCCTGGAACGAGAATTCAAGCATTACTTCGCTGGTTCGGCAAATTGCTACTCTCATTTTTTTATCGACAAAGTCGCCATGAACTTCATCAAATTCTCTCTCGATAATCCTGTCAAACTCACCGTCAGTGTTTTTCTGTCTGTGCTGTTCGGGGTCATTGCCTACCTCGCAACGCCCGTGCAGTTGACGCCGGATGTTGTGGAACCGGAAATCACGATCACGACCGTTTGGCCCGGAGCCAGTGCCCAGGAAGTAGAACGCGAGATTATCGAAGAGCAGGAAGAGCAGCTCAAGAGCGTCGAAGGCCTTGATAAATTTACAAGTGAAAGCAGCGACTCCAGCGGTGCGATTACGCTCAAATTCGCAGTCGGCACGGATCTCGCCGACGCCCGTGCGCGAGTTGCCGAGAAGCTTAATCAGGTGGCGGAGTATCCCGCCGACGCGCGTGAACCAGTCATCTCAACGGTCAATGCCAACACCAACGCCATCGCCTGGTTTATTCTGAAACCGATTCCGCCAACACGCGAAGATCTCGAAAACCTGATCGCTCAAGCACCAGAACTGCGCACACCGCTGACGCCGATTATGGAGCGAGAAGGACCCATTGATCTGGCGCGTATCAATTTGCTGACCGACAAATATCCTGTGCTGAAAACATTCACATTGGGGCGCAACAATCCGGCTTTGATGCGGAAGTTTGCGGAAGACTATATCGAAGCCGATTTTGAACGAGTCCCCGGTATTGCCAATGGTAACGTGTTTGGCGGGCAGGAACAGGAATTTCGAGTCGAAGTGAACCCAACGCGGCTGGCGGCATTTGGTGTCACAGTCGAACAGTTGCGAACGGCTTTGCTGGTTCAGAATCAAAACACATCTGCTGGCGATATTCCGGAGGGACGTCAGCGCAATGTCGTGCGAACACTAGGCCAGTTTCAAACGCCGGAACAAGTCGAAGAGACAATCATTGGCAGGCGCGATAACGCACCGATTCGAGTCCGCGATGTGGCAACTGTCGGTATTGCATACAAAAAACCGGATGGTGTTGTGCGTCAGATGGGCTTGAATGCTCTGGCCATCAACGCTCAGCAATCGCCCAATAGAAACATCAAAGAAATCATGGGCCCACCGCGTGATGATCTGGATCTAAATCAAGATGGCGAAATCACAACCCTGGAACTGGCCGAATGTACTCGCATCTACGGTCGCAATCTGCGCATCGCGTGCGAAGAACTCAACCAGGGAATTCTGAAACAAAAAGGTTTGTACCTGGAACAGGTTTATGACCAGACGGAATACCTGGATTCGGCCACGGAGCTGGTGCAAAGCAACGTTTACATCGGCGGAACATTGGCGGTCGTGATTCTGTTGCTGTTTCTGCGAAGTCCGCGATCGGTATTGATCATCGGGCTTTCGATTCCGATCAGTTTAATTGCCACGATGTTCTTCGTGAAAATCTTCGGACGCAGTATCAACGTCATCAGCCTGGCCGGGATGGCGTTTGCGGTCGGCATGGTTGTAGACAACGCCATCGTGGTACTGGAGAACATCTATCGCCACTTTCAGATGGGCAAGACATCTCGACAAGCGGCATTGGAAGGAACTCAGGAAGTCTGGGGGGCGGTACTGGCATCGACACTGACCACAATGGCGGTGTTCGTTCCCGTGATCTTCGTGCAGGGCCAGGCAGGGCAGTTGTTTCGCGATATTTCGATCGCGATTTCATGTTCGGTTGGTTTATCAATGATTGTCAGTCTGACGGTGATTCCGGCTGCTGCTGCGTGGCTGTTGAAAAGTCAAAATGTCGCAAGCCTTGAATACACAACCAGCTATGGTCCATCCGGTTTATTTGGTTTGGTGCGGCTGGCATCCTGGGTTAACAATACATTTGCCCACGTGCTGCGATCCATGATGACTGTGCGAGGAAGCTGGCTGGTGCGATCATTGATCGTCGCAGCGTTTGTCTGTGCATCGGTGTTTGGAAGCATCTGGCTGTGGCCTGCGACGGAATATCTTCCAAGTGGAAATCGTAACCTGGTGATCGCGATTCTGCTGCCACCGCCAGGCTACAACATTGACAAAATGATTGAACTTGGCGAAGGCATTGAACGTCGCCTTGCACCATCATGGGCAGCTGAACCGCAGCCCGGTGTGCCGCGAATTCGAGACTTCTTCTTCGTGGCTCGCGGTCGCATGTTGTTTCTGGGTGCTAAGGCCGTTGATGACCTTCGCGCGGGTGAGTTGATTCCGATTCTGGCTGCGGCGGCCGGTTCAGAACCAGGTGTGATTCCGATCGTGAGTCAGTCGAGTCTCTTTGACAGCGGACTGACCGGAGGTCGTACGATTGATGTCGAAATTACGGGTCCTGATCTGGAAGGACTTGTTGAGGAAGCTCAGAAAGCCTTCGGGTTGTGTATGAAAGAGTTCCCCATGACGCAAGGAAATCAACTGCGTCCGATTCCAGGGCTTGATCTTTCCAGCCCTGAACTGCACGTGATCCCTAAACTTGAAGAAGCGGCCGAACTTGGTGTGACAGCGTCCTCATTGGGTTATGCCGTAAACGCACTCGTTGACGGCGCTTTTGCCGGAGATTATTGGCACGAAGGTCGCCGTATTGATCTTGTCATCTGCGGTGACGAAAACTACGCCAGTCATTCGCACGACATCGAAAACTTGCCGATTCGTACGGCGTCCGGCCAGACCGTGCGTTTGTCAGCGGTCGCTGATGTGGTCCTGAGTCGTGGACCGGAGCAAGTGAATCATATCGAACGTCAACGCTCGATCACGATTCAGCTCAAGCCAGCCGAAGGCATCGCTCTGGAAGCGGCGATGAAAACAATCGATGAAAAAGTTCGCAAGGTCTTGATGCAATCTCCACGGTTCCAAAGTGGCGTGTATCAGGTGCGTCTAGCGGGCACGGCCGACAAGCTGGCCGATACATGGTTTGAACTCAAGTGGAACATCGCTCTCGCCGTGCTGCTGACGTACTTGCTGATGTGTGCGTTGTTTGAATCGTTTCTGTATCCGCTGGTGATTATGATGAGTGTCGGTCTGGCATTGGTCGGGGGCCTGGCGGGTTTGCAGGTTCTGAATCTGTTCCGCTTTCAACCGCTGGACATGCTCACAATGCTGGGCTTTGTGATTCTAACTGGCACGGTGGTGAACAACGCAATTCTGGTCGTGCATCAATCGCTGAATCTGATGCGAGACCACGGCATGAATTCTGTCGATGCGGTTTGCGAAAGTGTTCGTTCTCGCATGCGGCCGATTTTCATGAGCACACTGACAACGGTGCTTGGCATGTTGCCATTGGTGGTTCCACTGCCCGCTCGAGTTGACGGCGTTTGGGTTTGGAGCGTTGGTGCTGGCAGCGAACTGTATCAGGGCCTTGGAGCTGTGGTTCTCGGCGGTCTTATCGTGTCAACGTTCTTCACGATGATCCTGATTCCGGCAGGGTTCAGTCTGGTGATGGATGCCTTGGCTGTTATTCGCCGCATGACGGAACGTGTGAAGGCGAAGGTTGCAACTTTGCCGTTGCCAGGCTCAGGTCTCGAAAAATCTGCCCGGCCGTAGTCGTTTGTTTTTTTATTAGAAAAAAGGTTCTGCGCGAAATAAAGTGCGCGGTGACACTTGCGTAGAAAATTCGTTTGCGTCGATCAACGAACCTGGATTCCGCCATTTCTATGTCGCTTCCAGGGCTTCCTGCGATCAGCTTCGTCCAGCCCCGACCACTCTACGATGTGAAATCACGACCGATCGTTCGATAACAAAGCTATTTCCCTTTCACAATTTTCAGCAGCACGCTCAAGCCGTCACGACCTGGTGTTGGCCATTCGGCAATGGGCTCCAGCTTCAGACGATTCAGCAATCCAGCAGCTTCGGCTTCCGTGTTTTCTTCCGTCCACCGCGGACCTTTGATCAGCAACAACTGGCCGACAGATTTCAAGACGGGTGCGAACCATGTCAGCAATTTACTGATCGATCCTACGGCGCGAACCGTGATCACATCAAAACGACGCTTCTTTAGAATCACTTCGGCTCGTTCTGCATACACGATAATCGGCAGCCGCAAAGCCTTGACCATGGATTCCAGAGCGACTGCTTTTTTGCCGATGGATTCGCACAATGCGATCTTTAAGTCCGGCCGCAGGATTGCCAGAACAATGCCGGGAACTCCGCCACCAGTACCGACATCCATGACGTTGGCATTTTTTGCAACGTGTTTTGCCAGTTCGATCGTGTCAATCAGGTCGCGCGTGACAAACAAATCCCAGTCCGTATGACGCGTAAGGTTCATACGGCTGTTCCAGTCCCACAACAGGCAACAATAATTTGCGATCCTGGCGGCCTGCTCATCTGTCACCGACAGTTTATGCTCAGCGATTACTTTCAATAATTGCTGTACATCTTCAGGAGACGCGGTTGCGTTTGAAGGCGGAAGAAAATGTGGTGTTTCAGAACTCTCGAACGTTGAATTAGACAAGACCAAACACCATATCCATTTCTTGCGCGATCCGCTTCAGTTCAGCAGCGTCACCGCCGCCGACTTCTGCTGCCACCCAACCGTAAAAATTGATTTCATGCAACGCTCTTCGCACATCGGCATAGTCGATGTCGCCTTCGGAGATGCGAGTGAACTTACTGTCAGCTCGGGAAAAACCTTTGATGTCCAGCTTCATCACACGCTTGCCCAACTGGCGAATCCAGTCGCCCATGCTGCCGTATTTCCAATGATTGCCGATATCAAACTGCATTCCGACCCATGGCGAATTCAGTTCATCCACATATTTCACGTACTTGGCGGCATTCTGAGTATGATCTCCGGCGTGATCGTACAGAAATTGATTCCAGACGTTTTCGATCACGATCTGTACGCCAAGCCGAGCTGCCAATGGGACCGCCAGCGAAATATTTTCAATGGAACGTTTCCAGATTTCGTCTTCTGGTCCGTCTTCGCCTTTTCCTACCACGAGCAGGACTGAATGTCCGCCAACAGCATGAGTACCGCGAATCGCAGTCTGCAGCGATTCCAGCGCTTTTGCTCGGACGGCAGGATCTGGATCTGTGTGGCGCACACCCCAGTGTGTTGAGTTCACTGTGCCGTCAACCGGGAGACCGCTTTCGGCGATGGCTTTTTTTGTTTCGTCCACGTTCATGCCGGGGGCATCCATTTCGATGCCATCGAACCCCGCGTCTTTGACGGCCTGAAATTTTTCCGTCAAAGTGCCCGGAACTTTGACCATTCCGAATTTCAATGTCTTCCACAGGCGGCCCTTGAGTCCGTCGCCGTCCAGAGCCAATGCGGCCATCGGTGCAGCGGCTGCAAAGCCTGATCCTGTGACCATGGAACCTGCGGCAGCGACCAAAGCCGTTGAATGCAGGAAACTGCGTCGAGAGAAGTAATCGATTGTCATGGTACACCTGATTTAAGATTTGGCGAAGACAGAGACAACTATCCGGCGGCAGTCGCTGCTGCGTCAGAACCTGGCCTGGCAGCCCCAAGCACCTTTAATTCCGGAAACGAATTCTGAATAGTGGCTGGAAGATACCTGCCGCAACGCCTCAATTCAATTCGCAACGGCCGCAATGCTGTCACACAAGATCAGTCGCGAATTTGGGAGATACTCTAATTTTCCGCTGGATGCGGCCAGTTCAGGTGCTTATGGAGAAATCTGTAGGTTCCCTGGCCGTTGATCGTATGAGGCCCGACGAACCATTCGATTTCGGTCCTGTCGCCGATCTTCAATTGAGCCGCATAGAGATTTCGGATTTTAGCGTATTCGTAAGCGACCCAGTGGTCTTCGCCGACACCGTCGAAGTGGCCTCGTTCCACCATAAACGGTCGCGGGCAGATCAGCGCGGCCATCTCAGCGTAGTTGAACGTGCTGCCGAGATCCCATTCGAAGATTTCGTACTCGCCCGTCCAGATGTAACTGAAGCTCTCGCGAGTGCTCGCGTTCTTCAGCACCCATTCGTTGAAGTCGGCTGAACAAATCGATAGACAGTAGTCGGTGACCAGAGCCGGGATTCGCATCGCCGATTTTCCGCCGTAGCTCAGACCGTAAAATGCGATGCGATCACCATCGACGTTCGGCTGCGTCTTCAGCCAGTTTACGATCTGCTGATGCTGCGGCACGATGATGGAGAAGAGCGATTTTCCCAGCGGCTGAGCTTTGCGTTGCAGTGTGCGAAAGCGATCGTGAAAGATGTACGGGTTCTGTGGCGAGAACGTGATGAATCCTTGTTCGCACAGTTTCGCTGCGAAGTCATGATAGGCCGGATGATCGCCAAGAAATACATCCGTCGGACGTCCTTCCAGGCCATGCTGACAAACAACGACCGGTCTCTTTTCACCGGGCTTCAAATCTTTCGGAAGCAGCAGCACTCCATATGCAAACACATCCGGAAAGACATCCAGCACAACTTCGTGCCCAGTCCACTTCTCCGTATCCCATGACTTGCGTGATCGAGCATTAAACTCCAGCAGCGGTTGGTCAAATTCTCCGATGACTTCTTTGCGAAAGATCTCACGGTAGCGCTCTGCGGACTTTTCATACGCTTCGACAGACGTCATATCGAGCTTCGACATGAACTGCTGCCGAACAAAATGGCCTTCACGAAGCAGCGCCTGGTTGTGGCGGTCGATTTGTTTAAGGAGGCGTGCTTCACGTCCGTTTTGATTGGACTCCACGGCCGGTTGATTGATTGTGAGGTCGCTGGTCGGGGCTGAAAAATCCTGTCCTGAACCCTTCAGGGATTGCACCAGTTGATCGAAAACAGGGTTGCTACCAAATTTTTCAGAGTCTTTCAGTTTCCCGGCCAAAGCTTTCAGACGTTCTGCAACTTTTTCAAGCTCAGCAGCAGCGGCGGCTGGTTTCGGGGATGTGAGTTCGGCGGGGCCGCCACCGTTTCCTGCAAGTTCAACGTCAGGACCACGGGAACTATCGATTAATAAAGATCGCGGTCTAACAAGCATCGCGAGTTCCTGAGCCCCAAGGTCCTGCAGCAGACCGGAAAAGTTGCGATCGATTGGTTCATTCCAACTGCCGTCACGTGGCCCAAAAAAACCACCAACCACTGTAGTGTCAATGCGTGTGTCGAGGCCGCCAGCGAAAAGAGCCAACATCCCGCCTTCACCATAGCCGAAGATTCCAACCGGCATGTCCGGGGAAGCAGTCTTGAACCAATCCACAATACTTAGCGACATCTGAACTTCATAGCCAGCCAATGTTCGGCCCAGTTCAAAGGCAGCCCGATGAAGATATTCTCGGTTCGTCAAGTCGGCGCGGCCTAGACGTTTTTCGTGGTGGCGACTGATCAAAGCCGGAATCACAACGCGGTATCCGGATTCCGCCAGCAGGCGTGCCACCTGTGAATCTTCCGCGTTGCTCTCGGCAAGTCCGCACATCTGCTCAGGCGTCTGATCGGCATCAGGCAACACGATGATGTTGGCGACCACGTCGCCTTTTGGAGTCAACAAGAGTCCTTCGCCATTGATCGACGGAAGGCCAGCTCCCTGTGGCGATGGATCGCTCAGCACCGGCCAGCGAATTGCCTGCACCGTGAATTTCTCGGACTGGGCCATCACCGGATCACCGCCGACCCCGACAACAATCTCCGGTGCATCAAACGGCAAACGAGCGTCACGGATCCCAAGACACCTCGCCAGTTTCTCGCGATGCGGCTTCAGCGACGCCTCGTACGCTTCCGGCGAACTTGTATCCACTTTGAATCGTTCGGAGCGGGTGGCGGCCGTCTTCTCGATTTCTCTCAACAAAAATCGATCGATCCCGTCCACCATCAACGACGCGAGATCACCCTCCATCGTGAGCGGCTTAGTATCGATCGGTGATAACTCTTGAGCATTGGCTCCGAAGTCAATGGCGGCGAATACGAAAGTGGCGAGCAAAGTGGGCAGTAGCAAACGCGTGCGAAACATATTCATTCTCCGGAGGGCGGTGAGAGCGTCGAAACGCGACCGTGGGGCTCCGTAGTCTGCATGGAATCAGCAGAGATTTCTACTCACGGAAGGCGAAATCTAAATCCTGGTGAGCGGCATGCGTCAGCTTGCCGGTACGATGGAGTTGCGAATCACGCCGACTCGCGGGGATCACGCAACTTTCTGTCGGGTCTCCTGCCCACATCCTCGACTGACGGGCTCCACTGGCCTCCCTGCAGGAGGCCGCCTGATTTACGACGGCTGAGGTCTGCCCTCTTGACCGGGAACTCCGCCCGCTGTGTAATACCGGCGTGGCAGTCAGTGTCGTGTAACGGCCACGCGGCCTGTTCAGCAATGCGTTCAAGCGATGTGTTTTCTTGTTTTGAGAAGGTCTCAGGCTGAACTCATCTTGCTTTTGGCCTTTCTCGGCACCAGTCTGCTCTTCTCACTGAATGCTATGCGTCATTCTTTCGGGCTTACAAGAGCAGCATCCATTGTGTGTCTTATCGTGACGGTCTATTTTCTGGTTGACTGGTTCACTCTATTGCTGTCGTGGCCCGCCAGAAGGTGGGGCTGACGAGCGGAAGGTAAGTGATGCACGGAATGGCTGTCATTCTGCATTGATACAACCGAACAAGAGGGCCTGGAGCGACGATGAAGACGGGACTACTGATCGCTGTTGGGTGTGGATTTCCAGTTCTCGGCATTGCCATCTGTGTACCTGCGTTGTCGGTGCTGTTCACTGCAGCCTGGTTACTTGGAACGTCGCGCCGGCAACGATTGACAAACTTGATTCTTGGCGGCATCTTCTCTGTAACAGCGGTGCTGGTAGTTGCGCTCGCATTCGATCCCACGCCAAACTCACGGGCTGACGAAAACTTCACGTGGATCATCGCAGGGATAGCTCCGATCGCAGCAATGTTCGGCGTTATCACAGCAGCTTGCTATCGTCGCATCTTCGGCGGAAAGCGAGTTTTCCAAAAGCTGCAAAAGGATGAGCAATTCCTATGAATGGACGCCGCTGTATTCTGATCGCCACTGCATTCGCAATGAAAGTTAGTCGCAAAATGAATCCAGATGAGCCAACAGCGAAACCGCGTCAGTCACCAAATTTCTCCCGCCCAACGACGTAGTACCGTAATCTGTCACGGGCTGATCAATCGCCATTGCGAGTTTCCAGCACAGTGTTAAAATTACTTTTGCCCGTGCGATGACAGGCGATGTTCGTTTTATCACTGTCATTTGGATCCTTATTTACATTGTTCGAGCATTGAAAGTGCCATGCACAAAATCTTATTGCTCACTGGCATGACTCCCGATCATCGAATCTTCGATCGATTGCTTCCACTGCTTCCCACTGCGATTGTCGTCGATTGGATTCCACCGATAGCAAACGAATCCATAGCGTCATACGCTGCCAGATTGAGTTGCACTGTAAACCATGAGGAACCAACTGTTGTTTGTGGCGTTTCATTCGGTGGTATTGTTGCTCGCGAACTCGCGAGTTGCTTAAATGCAACTTCTTGTGTTCTCATTTCGTCTGTGCGATCCCCACGCGAATTACCTCCGTGGTTTCGTATTTGCCGTCTGATGGCACCGCGCCCCGCTGTAGCGATCATGAAAACGATCCGCGACATTGCTACCTATTGGCCCCGACGACTTAAGTCTTCGTCGACGTGGCGTTTAATGAAATTAGGAGGCAAATCCGGCGAATGGCATCGTTGGGCGACCGCTGCAGTATTGAACTGGAATCTGTCGAAAGATGCTGAGCGAATCCCTTCAATTCATATCCATGGCGATCGTGACGCGACATTTCCAATACGCTACACCGGCGCTGACACGGTCATTCATGGCGGCGGGCATGTTTTGCCGCTCACACACTGCGAGGAGATCGCCGAAAAACTGCGGCAAATCGCTGCGTGAAGAAGCCCGAGCCATCCGATGCACCCAAGTTCGCGAACGGGTGTTTTTGCAATGGAGCCGAGAGGTGTCGTATGAGCGGAAAGCGTCAAGGGATGTCGAGGCGACAGTCAGAACGCAATTCAGAACACCGAGCGATTCCTGCAGACGCAGTGATGGCCGATCCCTCAAAGCAGGTTCCAAACAATTCATATGGTGCGCCGCTTCTCTTTTACGTTGACCAGCCGTTTACTTGTATTGACTGCGGCAAAAGCGAAATCTGGACCGCTCATCAGCAGAAGTGGTACTACGAAGTCGCCAAGGGATCGGGGTATCCAACTGCAGTCCGCTGTCGTGATTGTCGAAAGATGCGTGCTCAAATACACAGTGGCAAAGGCGATCCGGACCCAGTCAAGCACGAAGGCACACTGATCAAATACGTGCAGTCAGCCATCGCTCCGGCAATTGCTGAGGCGGGTCTTGTATTCGTCTGCAAAACGAAACTGCCAGTCAGAGGTTCTGTTGCACTTGACTACTCACGCCCACGAGATGATCTTGCCCTCACTTGCTGGTATGATCGCCCCATCGCTACACTGAGGGCGGAAACGATGGACACATCCGCAAACTGCACGGAGGTCGCACGTGTGGCCATGAATGCGCCTCGAATGGGATTACAGATTGTCGAAAGAATCTCAGAGTTTTCTGCTGCGGTAACGCAGTATTTGTCGTCTATTTCTCCATCCGAATCGGAGCGGTGATCAAATCGCAGATGCAATAACGCTATGCAGCGGAATGGCCGTAGTTGGCGTGTTGACATGGAGGCCAATGAGAATCGCTGGCCCACCTCATGGGCTGATCTCAAAGATGAATTCGACAGGCAAGTTGCGAGCGGCCACGCTCCTGCTCCTACATACGTTGTACCGAATAATGCAGGTTTCTATCCCGGCAGCCGTTTGATTTCAGGAGTGCGAATTCGTGAAAAAATCTCGGACCATTGTCATTCTGGTCTTTGCAGTGGGATTAACGGTGTTTGGTCTGGAACGATTTTGGACTGAATGGAAAGACGGCCGTTCAAGAACGACCTGCAAGCAGAACCTGAAAGCCATCGGCGTGGCCCTGCAGTCCTATCACGACAGTAACGCCCATTTTCCTGCTGCGTATTCGTCCAGTCTTCCTCCCCACAGCTGGCGAGTCGCCCTGCTTCCGTGGCTCGATCAGCAGCAGCTTTTTGAAAAATACTCGACGACCGAAGCGTGGAACTCCAAAACAAATTCGCCCTTGCTGCAGGCGAGACCACTGGTCTATGCGTGTCCGGAAGTGAGCGAACCATCGCTGACAAGCTACCAGGCGGCTGTGAGTTCGCGAACGCCGTGGCCCTGGGACACTCCGACACGGATTCAGGACTTCACCGACGGTACCAGCAATACGTTGATGCTCTTTGATGTCCACGATCCCGAAGTGGAATGGACTCGCCCCAAAGATCTGACACTCCAACAGGCAACTGACGCCGTTCAAAATGGACAACGCCACCACACTGGTTCTGAGCGGACTGGGATCCAGGTGTTGCTTGCAGATGGAAGCGCCCGATTCCTCTCAAGGAACATCAGTCCTGAGATACTTCCTAGTTTGCTGACTCCGAGCGGTGGCCGATCGTTGCCGGCAGACCGATTGTCGCAGGAGTCGCTGTCCAGAGGATCCGAAGAATCGCCTGTTCGGGAATCTGGGACATTCAATGAACCGATTGATTGCACTCAACTTCCATCAACCCAACTGTCCCCAACTTCGAATGCAGATTTGCGGGAAGGGCTTACCGTTGCCTACTGTCCAACAATGGCACTTGCCTGGAGATATTACGTTCAAGTGATGCCCCAGGTGTCTCAAACTTCAATGGCAACCGAGTTGCTGAATAATGCGTTTCGCGAAACTGACATTGCCGCCTCTGCTCTGGAAATTCAAACCACAACGGCTCCAAGTGTTATCTGTCGATTGAAAAAGCATCTCGTCTTTGCATCAGAATTTGAAGCCTTCAAATTGCCGCTGACATTTTTTGACTCGCAAGGCGGGCACAAGGTTCGAGCGTTCGGTGTCACGTCTCACTGGTACGAATGGCGGGCAGCGCTGGATCAGATCCGAGTGATCGACTATCGGTCTCCGGATGATTTTGTGATCGCGATCGAAAATCTGAGCGGCGAAGATCTCGTGCTGGCGAAAATTCCAAGACCAGAAACACTCAAAGGAGGTTTAGATGACATCACACAACGCATTCCTGATTCTCGCCTGCCGCTCGCTGCACGGTCTGTGGTGGCAGAAGAAGAAGTTGTGATTCCCGTGCTTGAATTAAGTGTCTCCGCCGATTTCAGGGACGATCTGAATGCAGCGGATCAGCCGTCGGGATCGCGAGTGGAATCGGCAACGCAGATCGTCCAGTTCC
>Ga0209702_10001399_pt1 | contig 46379 bp, 74 predicted proteins | sample FRY01_FD_187210 | JGI IMG/M metagenome (GOLD analysis project Ga0209702, IMG submission 187210) | Freshwater microbial communities from Lake Fryxell liftoff mats and glacier meltwater in Antarctica - FRY-01 (SPAdes) (version 2) | ecosystem: Environmental > Aquatic > Freshwater > Ice > Glacier... | reverse complement strand
AAAGTAGAGGTGATGGGAGTCGAACCCACAAGCCACAAAGGACATTGCCGCTTAAAAACAACGTGTATACCAGTTTCACCACACCTCCATGTGTAATTATTGTATCCCCAGATGGAATCGAACCACCATCATACTCAAAATCCTGAGTGGTCGTAACTCCACATATACAGGACGTTTGTGAGGGTAGAGGGAGTCGAACCCCCGGCCTATTGTTTGTAAGACAACCACTCTAAACCAACTGAGCTATACCCCCTTATATTCGTAATGTTTTTTCCATTTTCTAATCGAGTTATCACTAACACCATACTTTTTACCTGTACCAACATAACCTAATGTTTCTATCTCTTCAAGTAGTTGGTTATATGTTGGTCTAACAACCTTTCGTTTAGATACTTCACTACAACCAACACACCTTAAACTTTTATTGTTTATTTTACAACCACAACTACAAAAATTTTCTTTTTTTAACCTTTTATTATTTTTACCTGAGAAAGTATCTAAAGTGGTGTCACAGTTGGGACAAACTATTCTAAGATTCTCAATTCTATTGTCGGTATTAATGCCGTTTATATGGTCTAATATTAAAGACATCTTTTTACCCATCCATTCATCGTTTTGACCACACAACTCACATATTCTCTCTTTAATCCCTTCCTTATATAATCTTTTTTTTAGTGTTGACGTACCGTATGTACTACCACTAACTAAAATTTCCTCTGTTGGTATTTTTAACCTTTTCCTCGTTATACCATTATTAAAATGTGATATATCTAAATTATATAAATTCATATAATTTTTAATTATTTTATATGATGCTCCAGTGATTGTAATACCCAAATCAATACATAGTTCCCTAATACTTCCATAATCTTTAATTTTAGAACTTAACACTTTTTCGTTATATACTCTATGGTTATATTCAATAAAATTATCATTAGCGTATACATAAACTTCATTAACAGGTGTTTTTAACATACTAGCCACCATAAACGGACCACACTTACTATAGTTTTTTTTAATAATATTTTTTTCATGTTCTCTCATAATACTAACCTTTACATATAAATACGTGTGGTATTGTAAAAGTTCGATATTTATTTAGAGCTAACGATGGGATTCGAACCCACTTCCTCTCAGATACCAACCGAGTGTTCAACCGCATGAACTTCGTAAGCGTTTGTGGGACCACTCAGAGTTGAGCTGAGGCCTCATGTGTTTCAAACATGTGTACAATAACCACCTATACGATAGTCCCATTATTTATTTGAGGTGAATGAGAGAATCGAACTCTCGTCATTGGATTACAAAACCAACATAATTACCACTATACTAATTCACCTTATTGTAGCGTACCCGAGGTTCAAACTCGGTTAATCATCCTTATGAGAGATAATCCTTTTTCACTAAGTTACGCCATTACTATTATTTTAAAGTTGTCTCGGTAGGGTTCGAACCTACAACGGATTTCTCTCTCTCCCCGGTCAAAACGGGACGTGTTGCCAATTACACCACGAGACAATATTACCAATAAATCAAAGAACAAAAAAAAACCCGAACTCAATAATTTGAATTCGGGTTTGTTTGATTGTATATCTTAAATTGTCATGAGACATTAGACACACCAAACCCGAATACAGTTTGTAACTGTACCATAAAGACTTGCGTCAGGGTAAATAAAGATATGTTTGTTAATGTTTTCATTTTGTTTTTAATTTTCTTTGTTTATAAATATACTACAAATATAGTAAAAGTTCTCTTATAAGTCAAGTATTTTTTTTATTTATTTTTAATATACTTGAAATCTTCGTTTTCTTCCAATGATAATAGTGTGTGATATATCAATTTAATCACATTTTTAACATCTTTTTTATCCACAGTCTCAACCGTAGTGTGCATGTATTTTAATGGTAATGATATCAATTGACAAGCAACACCACCATTAGATGTGTAAAAAGCGTTTGTATCTGTTCCAGAGTTACCATTATATGTACCCCTTTGGAATTTAATTTCTTTTTCCTTAGCTACACCAATTACTTTCTTATGTAAATTTAGTTGGATGTCTCCACCTCTAAAAATAACTGGACCGAGACCTGACTTTGTATCACCAGCTGTTTGTTTGTTCATGTGTGGTGTATGTGTATCATGACATACATCCGTTATAATCGCAACATTAGGTTTAATTGTTTGAGCTATCATTTTAGCTCCGAATAAACCAATTTCTTCCTGAACTGAATTAACGATGTATAGAGTGTAAGGTAATTTATCACCTTTATCTTTTAATTTTTTAGCGACTTGTGCTATCATATACCCACCAATTCTGTTGTCCAACGCTCTTGATATGTATTTTCCTTTTCTTTCTTTGAATTGTGTATTATATACCATAGGACAACCTACAAATATACCCATACCCTCAACTTCTTCTTTTGATGATGCCTCAACATCGACAAATAGGTTGTCAACACTTGGTTGTAATTCACTTGAACTCTTTCTTTCGTGTATAGCTAACCAACCAAAGTGACCTTCAACTACACCATTTTCACCAAGTATTTGAACACTCGTTCCAGGTGCTATTTGATGGTCTGAACCACCATTTCGAACTACCCTAATAAATCCATCACTATCAATGTGGTTAACCGTCCACCCAATCTCATCAGCGTGAGCCTCAATAACTACTTTATAGTCTTTTCCTGGGTTAACAACCCCAACAGCTGTTCCATATACATCGGTAAATGTTTCATCAACATAATCCTTTATATAATCCAACCAAATTTGTTGACCTTCGGTTTCCATCCCCGTAGGTGATTTGGCGTTAAGGTATTTTTCTAAAAACTCTTCTTTTTTCATATTATTTAATTATAAATTTATGTGTTTCTAATTTTTTGATTGGTTTTGTGTTATTATTAATTTGGTAACTATCACCTTTTTTTTTAGGTACCCCTCATCATGTAGTCTATTTATTATTTCATCGTAAACTAATTCATTATAATATGAGTAATATTCGTAAAATTCATTTGGGTTATTACCTTTTCTTGGGTTTCGTTGACACCAATGTGGGTTTTCTATTAACATATACCCATTTTTAACCAAAAAACTATATATAGACCACCGTAATGGGTTTTTCCCAACAAACTCTGTTAATATATTAGGTTTATCTTTTATTTCTCCTCGATTCCAATAACAGAATGGAACCCACCGTTCAGTATTAAGAGACTTTAGGAATAATTTTAAATCATCCAAATCAACTGAATTAATTAAAATAGAATAATCCAATCTAAGTTTATTTAATTCATTAACTACCATTCTTTTTCGTTTATATAATTATGTGTCCGATGTTAATCAACTACCCCACTTATTCCACTCAGGGTCATCCATTACTAACTTACCGTTTCTACCCATATGTTCAGGGTATAATTGGAACACGGGGTCAGATTGTGTTAATTCTTTGGTATTTAAATCCATAATGGATAATTTACCAATATATGTAGCTCCCGTATCCATATTCCACACATTACTAATGTTCACTGGTCTTCCATGTTTGAATGTACTAATGGTTGGTGTGTGTCCGATATAAACTTCTTTAAACATGTCCGTACCCTCTAAATAACCATTTGTTAAATCAGACCAAAAAACTCTGTCCCAAAAATATGTGGTTTTTTCTTGTTTATCGACTGGTATATCTGTATTAAAACCAGCGTGTAAAAATAATCGATTTTGTTCATCAATGTGGTATAATTCAGTTTCCTCTAGGTATTGAATGTGTTTATCAACTAATTCGGGTTTATTGTAATAAGAGAGGTGGGTAGCTTTACCACCTTGGTGGTACCAAGTATCACTATATTCATCCACACCATTTTTTAATGTGTGTCTGAGAAAATCTAATGTCCATTCATCATGATTACCCCTTATTTTTATTAAGTTTTTAATTTTAATTAATTCCTCAATACATTCAGCCACATCAGGCCAACCATCACAAACGTCACCCAAAGATATTAACTTATCATTTTCATAATCAAAGTTAACAGCTTCTAATACTTGTTTTAAAGCCCTATACCCACCATGGATATCCCCAATCACCAATTCTCTCATATTAATTTTTTATGTAACTCCATCAAAAACCCAATTATGTGTGTGTCGTGGACACCCGAACGAATTTCCTCAAATGTTTTACACACTTCAATCGAAGTACCCTTATTAGATGCACTAAACACATTATAAACTAACCCATTGTGTTCTAACACCCATAATTTATTCCTAAACTCACCGGTAATCGTTTTAACTTGTTCCCCAAAGGTGTTAGTTAGTTCTTTTCTGAGGTCGGACATTAAACTAGGTTTATTATTCCTAAAACAATCCATTTGATGGGTTTCAATAACCCATGTTAAAACACCCCGACTACACGTTATTGGTAAACTTACATTAGTACTGTCATTTATTGTTATCATACTATTTAATTTTATTTGGTATAGTGTTTTTAAGTTTATCAAAATCAGAACACATATCTTCCTCATTCTGATATAGGTAAGATGTTTCAGAATCAACTTCCCCACCTTTTTCCACCACCTCAATGGAAGGTAAACCATATGAACTTTTAAAAAAATGGTAACCATTTTTAATTATGTTTTTTGAATCATTCTGTAATGAAGTGTTTTTAAACTTAACTATTGTATTTTTCGACATAATCTTGTAACTTTAAATAAATTATTGAAATAACTTGTCTATCACAATTTTTTGTTTCTACCCCATCTATGGAATAGATAATATCATAATAATTACATAATTGGTGTGGTATTAAAAGGTATAGGATTTCTTTTTTATGTAAATTACATCACCTTTACTATCAATGGTGTCTGTGTAGTAGAATAAATTACTAAAATATATTCTACGACCAACCATATCACACTCCTTTACCATTTCGATGGTTGATTCAGATTCTTGTCTACCTAAAAGGTGATTGTCAAAAACACCCATCAAACTAGTGTTTTAGTTAAGTGGTTATAATCTTTTAGGTATTTTTCATAAGAAGCCTCATCCATCTCTTTTAACCTATTAAATTGAATCCCTATCCTACTTTCAGAAATAGTAATTTCACCTTTTTTAATTTGTTTCATCTTAACGGTGATATTCTTCTCAATTTGTCTTATTTGTTTTAACATACAACGGGTTTTAAAAGATTAAACATTTATTTAAACAAATATAAAAAACTTTTCTTAATAAAACAAGTAATTAGAAATCTAATTAAAAATATCTATACCCACCCAAATTTTTTTAGGTATAAACTCTAATCTTTTTATCACCATAGACACACCAATTATTGACTTATATACCCCATCTTCAACTCTCCAACTCACCAAATTTTGGTTGTGATTATCAATATAATATAATCTACCCATTGGTACTAAATTAAGTGGTCGAACGGATACTAAATCCTGACCAATTGTTCTAGCCATTACTTGTTCAGCCATTGGTAATAAAGTATTATGATGTATAGGTTCACCATTAATAAATGGGTACATAATATCATTCAATATTTGTCTATTAACTTCAGTTGCAACTTGTTCAGATAATAATGCTGTCAATTCAGCCTCAGCGTCGATGTTATGGAATGCTGTTAAATCTTGTGTTAATTCAGGTGTCCAAGTAACTCTTAAGTTCCTTGTTCGTATTTCTACTACTCCGTTATGAACATAATTACCAGTTATAAAGTTATGTGTGTAAGAACTTTTTTTAATCATTATCATTAGTTAATGTGTCAGATAATGTTTGGTATAATCTGTTATTTATGGGTCGGATTGTGTACCTTGATGAGATTGATTGGTTAGTTTGGTATTCATTCGAGACTACCTCCGTAAGTTCCATGGGTATGTATGGTACAAACATATAACCAACATCTAAAAAATTGTTTCCTATTTTAAGGTGTACACCCTTACCTGTGATGAAATTATGACGAATATTGTCACATTTTATTAAAACGTTGTCCATGTTAGTAAATACTACATAACTTCTAAATTATGTGTACACTTTGGGCACGAATAACTCACATTAAATCTTTTATCGGTCACTATTTGTGTTCCACTACAACAATCATAAACACTTGTATCATCTTTTTTAGGTTTTTCATTAACTAAATCATACAAACAAATTAGGTCTTTATTAATAATAAAGGCATATCTATGTTTTCTAGTTCTAGATATCCAAACACCCTCTTTTTCTTTAGTAGTACCCCTTGGGTTAACTTTACCACCATCAGTGTAGGAAAAGAAATCACTCTTTTTGTTGGTTAATCCGTAATAACTGAAATTACATACTTGGTATATACTACCAGTGTGTCTACTATCATCAGCTAAAGTGATTACAGCTCTAATTTCTTCTTTTTTAAGGAGTTTAATACTTGTTGATAATAAAAACGATGTCGCGTTGGTTCCATTTAAGTTTGGCATAACACATAATCTACTTAGTTCTAATACCGATTGGTCAGTGTTAGGCAAACCAAACCAACCTTTTAGTGCAACATTACCTTGTGGGTTAGAAAACGCCGTTACACCTAATAATTCACCACCACCCTTATGATACATACCATAAGAAAATTTAGCAAAGAATTTAGCTGCACCTAAGTAATGATAGGTCTTTATGAACTCATATGCTATTTTTTTATCGATTAGTTTAATTACGTAATCTTTTTTCTTAAAATCGTTGTTGTGTGTTTTTTCAGGTTCGGATTTCATCTTAAATATTGGGAAGTTCCCATGTGGTACTGTGTATTCATCACCACTATCTTTGTCTTGGATTAGGTGACCACCATCCAACGGTTTCAAATAAACCCCGATATTATTAGTCTTACTTAAAAAAACATCACCAGGGTTTAAATCACCTAATAATGTGTGTTCTTCATTAAAATTCATGTCTTAATATGTGTTTATTGGGTTCGATGTTTATTCTAAAAACTGTTGATAGATTTTCTATTTTAGATATGTCAACAGCTAATAAGTTGTAATCAACACTCACCACCCCGTTAGGTTCTATAGAACCATTAGCTCTGGTCGCTAAACCAAATTCACCATTTAATATACCATTGATAATTAGTTCGTTATCTGTTTGTAAATCACCAACCATTGTCCCCCCAACCATTCTTAAATTAGTTATCTGATGTGTTGGGTTTTCGGTTAAATGGGTTTGTGGTTGATATAGTTCAAAATATCCACCCAAGTATGTTTTTTTATTAACACATAACTTAGATAATAACTCAAACGGGTACACCCTATCATTCTTATTTATTACATTAGATTCAAGTATTTTAATTGACATTCTCATGTGTGTATGAATATTGGTGTGTTTTCACCCATCCATGCTTGGATTATATTAAATGAAAAATACTCATGAGCTTCCTCAAAAGACATATTATCTCTCGTTATTAAAATATCAATAATCTTGGAGACACTATAGGCCACAACTGGACCTAAATCTATTCGTTCAGCCATACCAATGATAGCCTCATCGAAACCATCACATGTTAACGCCTCTTCATTGTATTCTATAATTTCTTGATGTGTCATACGATAATAATAGGTATAAAAAATGGGGTTATAAACCCCATTTTTATTAATTACCATATTTTTCCATTACCACTTAACACAAAGCTTTTGGTGCCCATTCTATTATATATTATAACACCATTACCATTTAATGGTGACATAAAATAATCAATATCTACATACCACCTACTTTTACTAGCTTCTATGGCTTGTTCCTCCCAATTTTTAACTTGACAGGTAATTGTTCTACCCTTATATTCCATTATTAAATCAGCCCCAAATAACATATCAATGAAGTCACCATTACCACCTTGATATAATTTTTTCATACCGAATTTTTCTAAAACTTTACAAACATAAGATTCAGCAGCATCACCTATATTTGTCATATGGATTGAATTTCTAGTAAACACCTTTATATCATCAATTGAGTAATACTCGTTGATTAGTTGTGATAATGTGGGTTTTATACTTTCTAGATACTTCTTAACACCAATTAATTCTTTATCCATCAAATTACTAAGTTGACCTTTTTTTATTATTAAATCAGTCACTAATTCAGCCAAATCACTATAATTCGTGTTTAATTTATTAACGTAATGCCACTCACCACCTTCATCTATAACTAAACCAGCTTCTAATAGTTTTTCATGTATATACACACCATCCACCAACTTAATAGAATTAAATTTTCCGGTGTCATAAAGTAGTTTTAGTGGTTCTTGGTATTCTTCAGTTCTATCCTCAATAACCTTAATAGTATTTAACATGTTATCAACAATACACCTCAAACCCAAACCACTCCCACTATATAACCATGAAGATAAACTACTAATTTTCTGACATAGTTTTCTAGCCTCTGGGTCACTAAAGTTTGAACAACTTTTGTAATTAGTTTTACTAATCTCCTCTTTTATTATTTTCTTTATATTCATAGTCATATATGATTTATCTACTCAATTACGTATCCATGTTTTTACCAAACATTTCGGATTCCTTAGCTCTTCTAGGTATGTGACCTTGGTATGTTATATGTGTGTTTTTAATCTTTTCTCTAGCTTCTTCATAATCACCTCGTTTAACTATTTGTATAAAATCTGAGTTCCTAAATCCACTTACACCCATATTAAATATCATAGATATCATAGCTTCATACATGTCTTGGTCTATTTCATACCCAACACCCTTTTTATCCCAATCATTTAACAATCGGTCTAATCCATCTTTTGCGTATAAAACATCAGCTTTAAATAATTTTTTAGCCCTTTCTATAGTAATCACATCACCCTTTTTAAATTGTGACTGATTAATTCGTTCAGCGTGACCCCAACCAATTGTAACCATATCATCACCTAATTGATAAGCTTTTAATACAGCTTCACCTTTATTTTTTCTACTACCCTCCTCATATTTAAGGAAGTCAATTAGGTTTTTAGTCACCTTGGTTGGTTTAGTATATTTAACCCCCTTAACCTTTGGTGTTGTTGGTAGGGATGTACTTGTCATTAAAACCTCTTTTTCAATTTCAGGAACACCGTTTGAAACGATGTTTGAAACACTATTGAGACCTAAGATACTAATTAATCCCGTAATAACATACCTAATCATTTTTATTTTTAAATTTTTTGGTACGCTCTCCACTTTTTTTATAAAGGTTATTAAATATTGTTCAGCTTGTGAACTTGTTTTAACATTCTTTTTTGTATTATCGATTTTATCTTTAACCACATCCCACTCAAATGTTGGTGATGTCTCATCCTCAGATAAAACAATAAGGTCATTAATGAATGACCATTCGTTGAATGATATCACTTCCTCCTTAATTATTTTTCTTATATCCATGTTTATAAATATAATGTTAACGCATAAAAAATGGGGTAATAATTAAATCATCACCCCATTTTTTACTGAGTTACCTCAACGACAGAGACGTTAGTTTCCACTTCATCCCATGCGTCTATTAGTACCTTAGCGAACTGACTTTCTTTCCCAGTCCACCCTGACAATATAGCTCCTCTATATAAATTTTCAGGAACAACCGAGTTATTATATCCAGCTGTTTGTATCGTAAACATATTAACCTTCGGGTTAACATCTTTCCTATACCTCTCAACTAATTTAAGAACATCGATGTAGTTCCCATAACTAGTACCACCATAAATATAGTCTTTATAGTCACTTCGGTTTATCCCAAACAACGAACCGTGTCCAGCTTGTTGGTCTGAGTATATAAAGATATTGTCGTAGTGAACTTTGTTTTCGATTGCCTCCTTGAAGAACAACCAAATACCATTTTCAGTTCTTGGACCTTGTTTTTTACCTCGTTCTTTGGTTTCTTTCATTTGAGATAAGATACCATTTCTTTTCGAAACAGGTTTTAAATCTAGTTTATCACCGAAAACGCCAACCTCACCTTCATCAGATTGTATCGCGGTAATTATACTAGACAAGTTACCTATATCAGCAACAGTAACAGTACCATATTCAGAATTAAAAGAACCCCAAGCCGAACCAGAGTTATCAGATAAACAAACTGTTTTACCCTTTAATTTAGGTAAATTTTTCACCGAAATATCAAGACACTCTTCAAGTGCATCTTTCAATAGACCTTCGTGATTAACACCTTCAATAGCTTTGAACGCTGAGTAATATCTAAAAGGGAATTGTTTACCGTAAAGTACACCGCCTTTTAATTTTTCACACACATCTTTAGTGAATAGTAGGTCATTAACCTCTGTGAAGATACCTCTAAGATTTATTAGTAAAGCCATATGAGGTATTTTGATTGTATCAAAAATCTCTTTCCATGTTTTACCTTCGGACCTTAAACTTTCCCATGTTCGTGAACTTTCTTCCACAGTGACATTACCCGTAGTCATCATCTCTGTAATGACATCTGATTTAGCGTGAGAAATTCTCACTAAATCTATAAGTCCTTTGGATTTATACTTATTCATTCTGTAAGCGTCGAACTCACCTAACGCGTCAGCCCAAACCCTTTTTACGATTGACGGTAAACCCTTTTTGGTCACATTTAACCACATGTAGTAGTCAAACTGATTTGTGATGTCATCAGGTCTGATAATAAGTTCAGAACCAATTTTTCTCATAACACCAGGGTTTTCTTTGTTAAATTCAACCCTTCCTTCGTGTCTTGCTGCTCTAATAAATATTACAGCTGGGTTCATCCTCATGAAATACTCGTGTCTTAAAGTACGAGCTAATTCCAAAGTCCCCATAAAGTTTTCAGTTAATGCCTCATCAATACACTTAGTAAAAACATCTGTTGTTGTTTCAACTTCATCGTCAGAATATAACCCAAGTACGTCATTCTTCATAATAGTCTGAATATTGGTTGGTTTATCGTGTGATGCTTTGTAGTAAGATGGTTCACCGAATATTGAACTCCCAGCTACAATCCTTAACGTGTCTAATGGTTTTAAGGTATAAGATGTACCTCCCATAAAATTTGTTACGGACGTTCCTTCGTGTGTTCTAATACTCGACACTGTTTTCTTAGAAGATTTTGAAAATTTACTCATAGTTTTAATATTTTATTAATGTTTAGACATAAAAAACCCCTTTACTGATTGGTGGGGTAGTAAAGGGGTTATAAAGACAACACCCCACATTAGTGGAATGTTGTTTTTTGGAATATCCTTTACTGAGAATAGTTGATAGAGTATGGTTTTTATATATAAGCTATAGATGTAACTCGTATCACCGCTTCAGTAAATATTTTAGACTTATTTAGGTCTATTCGAGATTTACTCAGAATAGTTCATATGTTACATATTATTGTTGGTTACTTTTATTCACCTCTAATGTATGACACGTTACAGATATAGGATGTAATCCTCTTAAGTTACAGTGTCATAAGTTTCTGACATCTTATTTAAGGACGTTTATGTTAGTCCGACAATTTTAATTCACAACTTTGGTTTTTACACTTCCCGTTGTTGGTACAATATTGACAAATATCCCTATCTATTTTAAGAAGTATCTATTTTAACCGCTTCGAATAAACCTAAAAGTCTTTGTTTCTGTTTGTTTATTAAAAATATGTATCTTTTTTCGTAATGTCAAGGGTTTACCCTATTTTTTAATCACAAATTTTCTAATTGATTAATTAAATTTTTAGCTGTCTCAATATCACCATTATCGAGTGCATCTTGTGCTTTTACTAATAATCCAGCCTTATCATCACCCACCACTTTTATTTCTGAAGCCATCTCTAATAGTTTAACCCTTATAATTGGTTCACCTATGAGTTTAATTTTAGTTGTTAAAGCCTCAAACTCAACTCTATCCATTGGGTTTTTATTATCACAATGTTCATTAATCTCCGTGATTAAATTATTAATAATTTTGGTACCATTTTCTCTTTCACTTACAGATATTTGGTGTGACTTATTTTCTAATAAAGAGTATCTAATTGTGTGAATATTAGCCATGAATGTTTTCTCAGGTGATTCAACAATATCACCACCTTCCGTTAAAATCCTAACACAATCATCCACCATATCCATAATTATATTTTGACTTGTTGTTATAATTCTAACCTCATCGTTTATGATTGTTGAACTAACAATCATTGATATGAAATTCTTCACCTGTGGTAAGGACATTTCTTTTTCAGGGAATAAGAATGTTGTTGGTGAAAACTCCAACATTTCCTCAATCTGTTTATTTGAGTGGTAAGGTGCTACCAAACATTTTAATACTTTACCACCATACATCATTTTTGATGTTGATATTTGTTCTTCCGTTAATTCGAATAAATTCTTTACCATATTATTTAATTAAATGTTTAACACTTTCACATGGTACACATGTAACCCCTAACCCAGTTGCATCTGTACTAAAAGATTTTCTTGATGCGACAATACCAAAACATAAATTAGTTCTACTGTCTCTCACGTATTGAATGTCGTTAGAATCAACATCTACATTACCAGATGTAGATACACTACAACTCATCATTCCTAACCCTAATCCTAACACCATTATTCTTCTCATATTTTATTTATTTTAATCCCACCAATTCTCGATTTTTTGATTTAGAATTTTGAACAATAAATTTTTACATCTTACTTGGTTTTCATGTGCAATTTCCATCGCTATTATTTTACCACCATCTTCTTGTTTTTTTTCTAATGGTTGATTAAAACGATTAATTTCCCCACTAATAACTTTTTTATATTGTCGGGGATATTTTTTAAAGTATTCACTAAAATTTTCAGATAAAAACACATCGTTAATTTCATAACTCTTTATATCACTTTTTAATTTATCTAAGTTTTCACCAAAAGTAATTTTATTTTCATAGTATGACTGATATTCCATATTATAATACTCATCTTGACAATGTCTAATTAATTTAGTACATAATAATATTTGTTCAGAATCACGTTTAGATTGAGTATGAATACCTTGATTTTTTAACTTAAACCTTAATATTTCATATATGTAAAAAGTATCCCAATCACGGTCTTTATATATGATTGGGAACCACTTAATTAAGTTTTTAATCCCATATATAAAATTCCTAGGGACGTGTTTAGCATCAAATCTAATCCAAATTTTTAATTTATCTAACATAGTTTTTATTAAATATATTCTTTTATGATTTGTGAAACAACTTTGTTATCAGCCATACCTTTGAAGTTTTTATTAAATTCACCCATCATTTGACCGATGTTATTTAAACCATTCTTACTATATGTGGATATGATTTCACGAATTCTATCTTCACCCATTAAAATAGGTAGATACGTTTCAATATAACTTAATTCCTTTTCGGATTCACTGTTGTTTGTTTCTTTAAGTGATTTTTCCATTTTCTTAACCACCACCAACACATTTTCATCTGTCGGTTCAATACCTTTACCACCCATGGCATCTATTTCTCCTTTAATTACCCCAAGGAAATTCTTTTTATTCATGTCTTTAGCTTTAAAAGCTGTCATGAAATCTTTGTTAATTTGTTCTTTTAGTGTCATTTTTTTTTATTTTTTAATAAAACTAATCTTCGTTACTTGGTATAACCAAACACCTGTGACCAATGTTAAACAATGGGACATTAACCCCAATAATTCATGCTTAGATGATAACCAATGGTATATTTCGGATAAAAAAATGACCCAAACCACCCATGTTAATATAAACACAATTATTTTCGATATTTTTTCTAAAATTTTACCCATTCTATTCGAATTCTATGATTTTACTCCTAACGTGACCATTTATTTCGGTTATTATAAAAAAGAAATAAGTTTTTCCGTATTGAACAAATGATGTAAACATGTATCCCTTGTCTTTTTTTAACATTTTTCGTATATATGGGTCTCGTTGAATTGCGTCCCAATATATATTTTCATCCTCAGAATATTTATTATCAATATTAAAAATAATGTGTACTTTGGAACTGTCAATGTGTTTTACTAATAAATCTTCGAAGTGGTAATCCCACATAATCCCCCTTTCATAGTCACCAGGTATACTATCCCACCGTAATGGGTGTTCCCTATCAGCGTTTATTGAATTGTGTATCCGATTAGATGTCCCAGTCATAAAGATTAGACTATCCATTCTCGTCGTGTCGGCTGTATTAAACCACATTCTACTATACTCCTCTATTTCTTGACCAAAAGATGGTGTTGAGGTTAATAAAATTAATACATAAAGTAACTTTTTCATAATATTTATTGTTATACCTAATTTAAATTTTTATTTCAGATAAAAAAACTTCAAAGGTCTCAACCGTTCTTTGTGATGGTACACCAAATTTATCAACATAATCCACATAGTCGTAGTTTTTATAAAACCGCCTAACGTCAACTACTCGATATTCTTTCTTAACACCTTTTTTGAATAGTTCCTTATTTGGGAACCTTTTGTTATACCAAATTTCATCCATCATTGTGTCAAAAAATATGATTTCATTTATTGATGGTACACAAGATGTTGGTGTTGTTAAAATATTTTCATCCTCAAGCCAATAGGATATTTCTGTTTTATCTTTACTCATATTAATTCATGTTAATTATAAAATGTCCATACTGTGTGATGAAAATGTCTATTTGTTCTAGTTCCGTTGGTTTCATAATGTAATATTAGTTATTATTTTTTAATTAAACAAATTTAAATGTGTTTTGTGGTGTTGTTCCTTTAGTTAGGGTCATATAATAACCCATCACCATTAGTGTCAATGTGTACTAATTCTAATGTATCGTAAACGATAGGTGAATTGGATTGTTTTGATGTCATTCTCGATTGAATTTCTTGTTCATTTTGCCTTGTTGTTTCTGACATTTTATTGTCAAATTTAAGGAAATATGAACCATAAGATTTGTAGTTAGGTCCTCTTTTTGCGTCGGATTCAACTACTTTTTCTGTTCTAAACTTGTAACGATACACATAAACATCTTTACTTTTTTGACAAGATATTATTGTTAATGTTATAATAACTATAAATACGATTTTTTTAAATGTGTTTTTCATAATGTTTATCTTTTAGTTTGTCTACAAATATACTTTACTAAATTGGATTGGCAATGATATTTATGATAAAAGTTTTATGAAATTTGATTATATACACAGGTTCTTACCTATAAATGATGAGGTTATACCATTAAATGAAGAAGTTATACCCGAAATGACACCTTTTAATGTACCACACTTATATGAAACAATGAGGGGAAATCGATTTATAATTCATTTTCCAGATGTTCTAAATATAGAATCGTGGGTTGTGTCATCGATGGTTAGACCAAGTATCACAATGGGATTAAATGGTAGTCATGAATGGGATGAAATGGTGATTAAATTTAGGGACCAAATAGGTGTATCAACTTCAAATAGATTATGGGAATTATTTATTGGTGTTACATCACAAACGGAAACACTAACCGTTCACGGTGATTTACTTAACGAATATCGTGATAGATATTCCGATATTAGAGTAAATGGGTTAACATTTAATTTAGAAATGTTAGACCCAAATGGTGTTGTCGTTAGTAAGTGGACAATTAATAATTCTGAAATAATTAATTTTGGGTTTGGAGATTTGTCTTACGATGATGGTGGTGTAGTTGAATGTTCTATGACCGTTAAGCCACAGAACGTCCAACTACATTTTTAAACTAAAGTTGATTCTATTAATGTGAATTCATCTTTGTTAATAGCTTTGGAAATCCACCTATTCAATTCAGAACCTTTCATTTCATCGTAGAAAGTTGTTGTACCTAAATCATCGGATAAGGTATATTGTGGTTGGTCATAAACTGTATCACTCTCAACCACAGTTGGTATTGGGAATTCGTAGACATTTCCATCTACTTTAACTTTGTAGTAAATGTTTCCAGCTACATATCGACTTAATTTAGCTATTTCTTTTGACTTATATAAGTCTTTCTTTACATCATTAACATTCATATCATTTAATTTTTAGAACCCCCGACTGGATTCAAACCAGTGACCGACGCTTTAGAAAAACGTTGCTCTATTCACTGAGCTACAGGGGCTTGTTTTTTTAGTATTCCCAACGGAATTCGAATCCGTAATCTTCACATTGAAAGTGTGGTGCCTTATCCAATTTGGCCATAGGAATATTTAATTTTTAGAACAAAAAAAATCCGATTATTTCTAATCGGATTTTTTAAAGTTTATATAATACAATATTACTTCATATCCGATGTGAATAAGTCTCTCTTTCTTCTCTTCTCTCTATGTTAGTAATTATTGTCATTGTTTCTTGTTTTTTATAAGTATACTACAAATATAGTAAAAGTATTCTAATTGTCAAGTATTATTTTTTTTATTTTTTACTCTTGTCCTTCTTGAATCACCATATTAACAACTTTACTTAATTTCTTTTTCATTTTATCAGCTTTATATTGAAACCTTTTTTCAAAAAATTCAAAGAACTTGATTGGGTTGTTTTTCACATTTTCGGGTACTTTTTCCATAAACGGGATTTCAATACCCATTTTCTTAAGATGTACTTGTGCATCCCGTATTATTAAATCCCACTGTTCAATTAATTTACCATATACATTATCACCCATTTCGGATTCAAATTTATCCATAAACTCTTTAGAGTTGAAACCTTTTAACATCTGATAATCTTTCCACGGTTCACTGGTTTTTAGAAACTTTAATGCTGATTCCTTATCAGTTGCATTGTGTTGTTTCATCGAATAATATAACTGAGGTACCCTAGCGTTAACCTCAAAAGATAATGAAAGGTACATAATGTGTAAAAATCTATTCCATGTTGGCATATCCGAAATTTTTAGTTTTTGTGGTAATACATTAAGTATAGTCTCTTTACCAAAACCAATTGTTTTTTTACCACCCAATAATTGTCTATATGTTTGGTATATGTGTGTTAGTTCATGACCAACAACAGGTGTTAATGTGTTGAATAAATTTTTTTCGTGGTCATTATTTTTTTCACTAATAAATGAAAATGGTATGTTAACGATAAATAATAATTCATTTTTTGGGAATATTGTTGCTTTACCTAATTTTTTTAATTGTATATTAGCTAAATCATCTGATGTGTAACTTTGTGTTGCCTCAAAATTCTTACCATAATTACCACCCTCAAAGACTACATCAGGTAAAACACACAACTCAACAGTTAACTTTGGGTTATATAATGGTAAATTTTTGAATGTTTCGGATTTTAAAAATTCAAACATATCACCATCAAAGTGTATGTCAACCAACATATTAGTAAATTCTTTACCATTAATTTGATAAGCACCCTCATACATTGTGTATTGATTACCTCTCCACTCTATCTCACTACCTTCCCATTTATCTCGACTAATAATAACATCAACCGTTGATACCACCATTTCTGATACATAACCAACCCATTTATCTATTGCTGTGGGTACACCCATTATCTCATTTATAAGTTCTTTCTTTTTCATACACTTATAAATATGTGATTACTCCATAGATGTGTTATATTTTAAATTCCTTAACATCTCTTCTTGTTCATTTGATAGTGCATTAGGCATCACCCCATCAACTGTGATGAACAAATTACCCCTAACACCTGAACGACCATCCATTAATCCTTTAGCTATTAATCTAAAAACTTTATTAGGTGGACACAATTTATCAACCTTTATTTTAACTTTACCATCAAGTGTTATGATTTCTAATTCAGTACCCAACATTAGGTCAATTATATTAACTTTTTCTCTTTTGGTAATGTTAAGTCCGTCGATTTCAAATAATGGGTGTTTTTTCAATACAATCTTAAAAATAACATCACCATGGTTTGAACCATTTACTTGATTACCGATACCACTCATTATAATGTTACCACCCGTCATACCTTTCGGGATGTTAATGGTTACATTTTTAATAGATTTTTTATTACCTGAACCATGACAACCACCACATTGTTTGGTGAAAACACTACCCCCACCATTACAGGTATTACAAATGAAACTATGTAGATAATCAGTAAGATAACCCTTACCATGACAATGTGGGCAAACCATAGGTTCCTTACCCCCCTTACCTGAACAATCATCACAAGACGTTGATTGGTTAAATGAAACTTCCTTATCAACACCACTAAAGACTTCCTCCAATGTAACCTCAACAACTAATTCTATAGGTCTGACACTTCTTTTAGTGAATTGGTTACCAAATCCACCAAACCCACTAAATGGGTTATTATTGAATGGATTACGTCTTTGTTTTTCGGGTTCTTTTCTTTTACCAGTCAAAATTTCATAAGCTTCATTCACTTTTGACATTTTCTCAACAGCGTCATCGTCTTTGTTGATGTCGGGATGGAATTTTTTTGACATTTTTCTATATGCCTTTTTTATATCACCCTCAGATGCATTATTTTTTAAACCTAAAACTTCATAATATTGATTCATAGTATTAAACTTATTCATATAGATTTGTAATGTCAATCTATTTATAACATATGTATCAAATTGTTTTAATGGAAAATAGGGTTAAAGTTAAGGTTCTCCACACTTATGGTAGAGAACGTGACGCCATGTATAGATTTAATAAAATTGAATCTGATAATGTGTTTATGTCTAAAAAAACCGTATATAAAGAAAAAGTATTGGTTGATGTGTCGTATGAAGTTCTTTTACTAAAAACTTATGTGGATGGTGATAAGAATGTTTCGATTAAAAATAAGTTTGGTCATGTTATTCAAATAAAAACCGATGATGGTGATTGGGTTGTGATGGGTAAAACTGATTATGACATTGAAGAGGTGTTTAATGTTACGGGTGCTAATAGAAAACTTAATGGTAGTGAAATATTAGAACATGTATTATTGAATAATACTAAGGAATCCAACATGAAACAAGTGGTTATATTAAACAATAAGGTGGTTGTTGAGGGTCTTAATATATTCATGGTAACATGTAAAAATGTTCATGAAGCCACAAGACTTTACAATAAACTGAGGGTTCATTGTTTTGATAAAAATGTTGGTCATGTTGTGTTTTTTGGGACGGTTCCTAAGGAGAACAAAAAATCGTGGTATAAAAAAATCCATAATAGGACTGGAACAAACTATAACAGATTATATCGTTCAAGTTCTAGATAAACGAACATCTATCTATATTATATGTTATAAAATCTAAGTCGTGTTTTAGTAAATAAACCACACCATCAACAACATTAAAACCCTTAACATTTAATAAAACAAATGTTAAATAAATACAAGTGTTTTTAATTTCATCAATTTCATCATTATTTATGTTCAAATTATAGAGGTATGCAACAAATGTCATTAACCACGTTAGATTTAATTCCGACGAATAAAATTCAGTCAATACTGGATTACCCATTTTAACCCACACAATAGGTAATTGTTTTTCATATTGATTGCGGGTGTATAGGTTAGTGAAGTGTTCAATATGTCGGTCATCAAGTTTATCTTTTAGGAAATGACTTTTAAGGTCTTTTAACTCGTTATCCAAGGTTAATAAAAATTGTTCATGTTGTTCATCTGTTATCATAGTAAAAATATACTTAAACCTAATTTAGGATTGAAGTATATTTTTAAGAAAACTATCTCTATGTTGTGGTGTGATGCCATGTTCTATAATAGCCTCTCTATGGTTTTTAGTGCCGTACCCCTTGTTAGTATCCCAACCGTAATTTGGGTGTAGTTCATGTTGTTCTTTCATGTATTCATCACGAGTTACTTTAGCTAAAATAGATGCTGCAGCAATAGAATAGTAAGTGTTGTCACCTTTAATAACACACGTATGTGGTGTTTGATTATATTGATTGAAGTAATCCCCATCCACCAATAAGTGATTAGGCTTAACTTTTAGATTATCCAATGAATTGTGCATCGCTTTCATAGTCGATTGTAGAATATTATGTTCGTCAATGTACTCGGAACTGATAAACTCGATTGAATAGTCGATAGCGTGTTCCTTAATCAACTCATAAGCCTCTTTTCGTTTCTTTTCCGAGAGTTTCTTCGAATCCTTAACAATGTCGTAGTCGAAATCGTGTGGAAGGATTACAGCTGATGCCACAACGGGTCCAGCTAAACACCCTCTACCCACCTCATCTAGGCCAGCTATATACTTTAAGTGGCCTAAGTGAGGTGGGAAGTTTTTTAGTTTATTTTTCATAATTTATTTAATGTTCATATTACTATCCGTTAGCAACTATTTTACCGACCACTCCGAAATTTTAGACTTGATAAATAATTTAAGTTCCACATTTGTTTCTTAATATCTCCCATATTTAGCTTTATTTAATTTATCTTTTAAATTTCTAATCTCATCTAAGAGATTTTCATTTATACCATAACTCGTTCCGTATGCCTCAAATTCTATTTTATTTAAATGACTTAATTCATTAAGTATGTTTATTGCATTTTGCAATGCGATATCTTGTTTTGAGATTATCAAAACTTGGTTTATCGCCACATTGTTTTCTTCTGTTACTAAATTTGAAATTTCCATTTTTTATTGGTTTTTATTATTGATTACTTGTTTACAAATATACAGTATTATGTATTAACAACCTAATAAAAAATGATTTTTATTATAGTTTTCATAATTTATTTAATACCAACGTAAGCTTAAACCGTTTTACCAATTCGGAAAATATCATATCGGTATCTTCGGGCGTTGGCGGTACACACATTCTATGGCTCTTACCCCCTGTTCTTGCAAGTTCTGTAATTTGTCTTTCTACTTCTTTTATCAAGGTTTCATTACTCATTTCTGATTGCAATTCTTTTAATCTTTCTACTGTCATATTTCTATTATTTAAAGTTTGTAATTCGTACTTTTAATTAACATTTGTGGGAGAAAATTTAAAAAGTTTTTCCACACTCTCCTTACTTCCCCCTATTTTACCGTTCGCACTTAAACTACTTTTAGTTTGTTTTTCCCAAACACATTTAAAGTCATTCGGTGCATTGTATTCACTTACATAAATTGTATGTCCTTGTTTACTAATACCCCTTACCCAATCCCAAAAATAAATATGATTAAAATCTTTTGACGTTGAATATTGTTTTGTTCCTTGATATGGGATATCACAATAAACAATACTATTAGGTGGTAACTCTAATTCAGTATAATCAACACTTTTAAACTGACATCCTTTAATCCTTGGAAGTTGTTTTTCGATATTCCTTATCGCTTCAGCAATGTAGTCTCTAACCGTTCCAATTTTCGTGTTTGATTTTCCTGAATAACCACCATCAAAAAATCTCCCATTTGCGGAACCCATCCAACCTATCCAACCTATCATAAAATCATCAAATTCTATATTAGTTCCATTGTTATATTCAGTTCTTGCTTTATCATATAAATCTTTTGGTATTTCATATGGTCGTTCACGATTTTCTAATAAACCATTCCACATGGCAATAAGGTGTTTGTTTTTATCGTTTGCTATTCGACTTCCATCAACATCACAAATCATATTCATACCACCAGCAAATGGTTCAACATAACATTGTTCAGGTTTTCTGTCTTTTAAAATAATCGGCAAAATCTCTTTACTAAATCGTGCCTTACTTCCCATATATTTCATATTAAAATTATTTTTATTATAGTTTTTTTAATTTATTGATAACCTTCATGTTCAAAATTTAATACGATACCTAATATGTTAATTTCAAATGGTTCAACTAATTCATCCTTTTCTATTTCCAACTCCTTAACCTTAGCCACCTCTTTCTGTAACTCCCTATGATTTAATATTTCCAAATTGAAATTCATTTCGGTTGGTAATATGAATTTACCTTGTTTAACCTCATCCATTTCAATTAGTGAAATAACAAAATCTACATAATTTTTAAGTTTAATCATTTGTAAATAATTTAAATAATTTATGGTACCACTTTATTTTTTTTTGTGGTTTATTGGGTTCGTTTTTTATTAGGTCACCCATTCCGTTTTGGACATCGTGAATAAATTTTCTTTTGTTAGCGTCAGTTGATAACGCATCTTGTTCCATTTTTCGTCTTTCGTGATTAACGGTCCATTCAATGTTTGGGTCTTCCATCTATTACTTTATTTAATTTAAATTTAATATTATCAGTGTGTTCGATATATCTACCCCACCTTTCAAAGACATCAACGTGTTCTTTCCTATCATCCCACATTTCCATCTCTTTAATAGACGGGTATTTATCAATAATGTCAGCCATATGTCTCATTTTACTATTTTCGGTTAAACCACCCTCTTTAAAAAGGTACATATCGAAAGTGAAACCTTTTTTATCTAAAATTTTTCTAACCTGTGGTTCCAACTCTATAACTCTTCCTGTCAATAAAACTTTTAATGTATTTGGGTTTTTTGATTCCTCCATATAATCCCTAACAACTTCAGGGTTGGTAGTCATATCGAAAACATCCATATCTAATGACTGTGGTCTTGTCCACCATGATAGAAAAGGCCATTTTTCCTTGTTGTAATAATCAGCCCATTTTTGTTCATTTCCCTTTGTTTGTATTGGTGAATTAACCATGGTTGAATCAAAGTCAAATATTGCTACTCTACTATACATATATCATTGTTTTTACTTTATACTTACAAATATAATAACAATTACTAATAAAGGACACAAAAAAATGGGAATATTAATTTTTATACTAATCAATTACGGAATATCTAATATAGTTGTTCACGGGTCAATCTTTAACGGTTTTAGAGGTTTTTGGAACAGGGTAAACCCTGGTTTCTTTGGAACACTATTTTCCTGCATGATATGTTTCCCGACATGGTCGGGATTTATTGTATCAACAATTTTTCAATTGATGGGTTATGATAATTTATCCCCGTTAGCTAGTCAAGGTGTTGATAATATCTATTTATCTGTGTTTTTAGATGGTTGTATTGCGTCGGGAGCTGTTTTTTTCATTCACATTATTGAAGAATGGTTTGAATTAAACGCACCAAGGGATTAATTAACCCAAACTAAGACATATTTATGTTATATGAGGGGTATTATTAAAAAAATATTAAAGGAATCTGAGTTTGATTGGGTTACTAATATTGATGGGTTTTTACCTATGAGTACATGGTTTAATATGGGTGTGGATGAAATTACCGAAATATTTGGTGATTACGGACCCATAAATAAAAAGGATAAACCCGTTGTGCACGTAAAAGGTAACTTGGAGTACTCAGTTGGTGAATTTATTTACATCGATTGTTTATTCATGGTAAATGGTTTCACCTCGGATATTATTGATTTAGAATTCGTGGAAAATCATGATAAACCACTTGATTGGAGTTGGCGTATGGATAATGTTAACTACATTATCCTAAGTTCATCAGATGAAAGTGATTTGAATATATTAATGTCAATAGTTAATTAATCACATTGGCGATTTCCTTCATCATTTCCTTCTTCCCATCTTTCTTGGCCGTAATCTTCAATTAATGTTGTTATCACTATCTAAACAAACACCAACAACTGTTTTATTTGGAAAAACTACTTCATCTCTTACAAATGTTTTTACATTAGATTTAATTGACATAATTATTGGCTTTTATTTTTCTATGTTTAGTCATATGACATTACAAATATACAAAAAATAATGAAACAAAAAAATCCTGAACCAAAAAGATTCAGGATTTTTACCATTATGTTAATTAACCTATAGTTCTAATATATTAAATAAATGTGTTTCAACAAGTTTATCATGGAAACTTACCGAGTGTGTTTCAGTAACACTATGTTCTTTAAGTATCTTTTGTGTTACTAACGATTGTAACCATTCATTAATTTTATTGTCTGCTGCTATACTATTTAATGCACTGAACTCTTTGGTCCCGTTCACCTCTTTATATATAACATCAATCTGTTCTTCCGTAAAGTCGTTCATATCAGTTAACTCATACTCGTACTTAACGGTGTAAAAGTTTAGGTCATTTAATGCCTCAACTCTTTGTTCTGTTTGGTTATAATTTTTTGGTAACCCCATTACGCTTCTACTGGTTTTTTTTTATCTTCGGTAACTACCTTAGATTTCTCCTCTTTATCTGTGTTATTATTTTTACTCTGACCACCCAATTTTAATACATCGGTATCTGAACTAAATCTTAGAACTTTCAACTCATCTAAAGTACTTGTTTCAAATACTTCTTTAAGTTGAGCTACTTTTTCTTTAAGTAACTCTTCCTTTTGTTCTACTTCAATATTCTTATCAACAACGTCAACACTGAACCAATCAATTAAGTTATCAAAACTCTCTGTTTCACTATAAATCATATAGTGTGACCATCCCTTTTCGATTATTGTTGGTAGTAGTTGACTCATGAACACTCCGTCTGAAGGAATTGTCCATGTGTTTTTCATATGTACTTCTATCACTGAGAACTCATCAGCTTTTTTAATACCACGAAGATAAGGGTTTAATTTTTTAAATATACTTTCAATCATATCTTATATTTTAATCCCCACAAATATCGTGGACAATAAGTAGGAGAGGGAAAGTAGGAATAACACAAGTTGTATCGTAGATACTTCGTATTTTCGTTTCCATCCCTCTTCTTCTCTTAGTCTCCTAATCACTTGCCATATATGTAGACCCACATTGAGTATACTCATGAAAAATGTTAGGAAAAAAATCTTATTTATTAAAGATTCAAACATTAGACAGCTGGGGTATCTTTTTTAGTTTCACTAATTTCCATTCTTACATCCTTAGCGAAATTTCTAATTTCTTGTAAAGATTTTCTAGCTCTCGTTCCAGCTGTTTTATTACCTTTTTCTTGGAATTTACCGTAATCTTCTTCGAAGTTAGCTACCATTGTTTTCAATTCTTCTAATCTGTTGCTCATTTTAATTTGTTTTTTTTTTGTTCTATTATTTGTCCCCGTTTTCTTTTCCCTCTGGAACGGATATATCATCGATTAATGATTCCCATAACTTAATTTTATTAATGATGTTAGAGTAATCATCTAAGGTTTTAATAATAGTACTGACTTTTTGTTCGTCCTTACTAGATGTTGGGTCTAGTAAACTTGTTAAGTGATACTCAACTTCTTTTTTATCCTGTACTAACCTTGTTGTTACTAAATTCATTAAACGTATATCAGCCATAATTTCATTATCTGATTTAATATTAACGATTATAGGTATAAATCTAAAGGTTACACATGAATACTTTTGTCAAATAACTTATATAAATCAAAAAACGTCTCCAATTCTGAACGGGTTTTAGTTGATGAATAGGTAAAACTTGTTTCCCAAAATTCCATAAGTTCACCGATGATTTCATTTGATTTGTCTTCTTCATCATAAAACGATTCCATAAATAACGAGTTAAAGTAAGAATACATCTCAACACTATCTTCAAAATATATATGTTCCATTCTAAATGACGTTATAACTTGATTCCAACACCACCCAAAGTGTTTTTTAATGTCATTCGTACTCATGATGTCATCACCCATATATGTTGATACAACGGTGTTAAAAATAGACCTAATAAAGTCCATGTATAGTTCCGTTTTTTCTGGTGTGACATTGTTCACCCTATATAATATGTATATATCTTCCTTTTTCATTGGTTTTGATATAAATTCTATAAGATTTATTGTTGTTTTGAATTTGTTATTATCCATGATTAAAGTATAGTACCTATTTGTGGTAATTAAAGTGATAATAACATATCGATTAATTCTTGTTGTGGGAACATATCAAATTTATCTTTCCTAGTATTAGTATGCGTTAATAAACCTTTAACCTTTCCATAATAAGCATCTTCATTAAATTCAAACCCATTAACACCATTTTTCTTAATCTCACTAACTAAACCTTGTCTAACATCTATGTTATCACGTTCAGCAATAAAAAGAATAAATAACCTTAGTGATTCAATTTGTTTATCTGAATATTTGTGCCATGTTTTATGACCCCTAAACTTTTTATCTAATGTCACCATTTGAGATTCATGTACTTTTGACCCAGACCATGTTTTACCATCAACTAATTGACCAAAGTTACATACCTCAATACCAACTGAATGTGTGTGCATATGTTGTGAACCATTTTTACCTAAGTGCCAACCATAACCACCTTCAGGAAATGCTTGTAATATTTTACCATCAAATTTATTATCGTCATTTTTAATTGATGGTCCACCTAATACAAATTCTGTTGCTATCGAACCTCTGGTATCATTACCCCATTGGGTAATGGTATTGTGTGGGTTGTGCCATCCGGCTGTGTGATGTAAGAATAAAAATTCTTTGTTCGTTGGTCCTGTTTTATATTCACCCTTTGGTAGAAAATGACTTTCTATCACCAATTCACTTGATGTTAGGTGTTCATTATTATTTAATTCAGAATTATCTGTTGTAGCTAATCCCATCTCATCCCAAGTTTTCGGACCAACTATCCCATCTACTAAAAGATTTTTAACAGTCTGCCATTTCATAACGGTGTTATGTGTGTTCCTACCAAACACACCATCAGTGGTTAACCCTAAATACTCTTGTAAGAGTTTAACTTGGTTCCCTTTACTACCTATTTTTAATATCATATTAAAACTTTTTTACATAAAAAAACCACTTAATAAGTGGTTTTTGATTATTATTTTTCGTTGTCACCAACTAACCCGTCTGAATTCCTCATTTGAGTAAACATTCGTTTGAATGCGTCATCAGCACTTTCTGTTATATTCTTTTTTGTTGATATTGAATCATTAGGGTTAAACTCCCACATTGTTTTCATATCACTAATTGTTTCATTAACTTTTTTTGTTTCCTTAACGTGTGTGATTGTTGGTTCACCCTCTTTTGATGTACCTTCCCACATTAATCTGTAATAGTTTTCACCATCAGTAATAGCAAATACTGACTCATCGACCTTAACTCGTGATGGAACTTTACTAGCTATTTTTAGAACTTGTTCCTCTGATATTAATTTACCATTTGCTTTAAAAATGTTACTTTCTTCGATTCCTATATATTTCATTTTTTTGTTTTCTTTTTGTACTCTTACCTTAGGTGAGTTGTGATACGCATCAGGTTCACCGTATTTATATTTTTTATATTTTTTACTATTATCTTTTATCTTTTTATATGTTACATCACCTTCCATTTCAGCGTCATTTCTTTTTTCGAACGATTTATATTGTTCACTATCCTCATCATCGTATTTAAGACTTGACATTTTACCAGCTCCTAACGCTTCAACTTCATAAGCGTTAAAATCATCACTAGCTTCTTTTCTATTAACTTTAGGTGAATCCGTTAAACCCTCACCAATTCTAGATTGTTGTTGTTGGTTTTCGTCAGGTGTTTGGAATTTTTTCATTTTCTTAGCTGTGTCTTTATAGTAAGCAATAGAATCTTTACCAGTTACTTTAGCTTGTTTTTCAACTTCAACTTCACCATTGTGTTTCTCTTTTGGTAATGTTTTACCATTGTTTTCAACACCAGTTTCTTCCATATCATCGAATTGTTCTTTTTCTTTCACAGATAGTTCTTTACCAACACCAAAAGCTGATTCCATCTCGTCGAAATATTTATCTTCGAATAAATTCTTAATACTTGATTTTATTATTTTTTTTATATTTGACATAGTCTTTCTTTATATATAATTATCTTGTTAATCTCTTAATAACAACTTTTTTTACATCTTCTTCTGAAATACCTAATTTCTTAGCCACCTCCGATATATTATCTGATGTTGTTTTACTCAGTATTAATGGTTTATCAGCGTCACCGTTACTACACCACGGTTGGTTGTTGTATTTAGTACAGGTGTCCTTTAATTTAACATATGTCCCATCTTTGTGCCATTTAACTTTATTAAGTTCACTAAGTACACCACTATTTTTTACTTTTTGTACTATTTTACCACCCGTCCATATCGGTTTCTTACCCATATTCCAACTACTATCATCTTTAGCGGCAAACATTGGTCCTGAGAATTGACCTGATGGAGATGATGTCGTTGTTCCACCTACTTCTTCCTCATCAATTATATCACTCTCAACCAAGTTAAATTTTTTCAGTAAATCTTCCTTTTTAATTTTTTTAGTTTTACTTTTGATGGTTAAGTCAATGTCTTTCCAATCGGTTTTAAGTTTTGCTGTAACGTCAACAATTTTTCCACCATCAAAAAATGGTTTGTCATTCCAATACCACCCATCACCGTTTTCATCAAAAGGTGATTTAGATAAAACATCCCATCTACCAGTATTAATGGTTGTTGTAGTCTCTAACAAATCCTTAAGTTTTATTATTTTAGATTCTAGTTTTGCTGTGTATTGCATACCAGCACCCATACCACCCATTGATGTTGTTTCTTCGATATCCACATCACTTATATCGTCAAACTCGTGATATAAAGATTTCATCATAGTATCAATCATTGAGTGTTCTGAGTATTTCACTCTAAAACCTTCAATCAGTTCTTTAATACTATCCTTATCAAGACCACTTGATTTTTTAATTTTCCCAGTAATTTTTTTTAAGTCCTTACCAATTTCTTGAGTATTGTATTGGTTGTCTTTGTTGTTGAAAGCGTTAAAGAATTCAACTATTGTGTTTTCTTGTACCACCCCTAAACCTTTTTCTTCTTCAGAATAATGGTTGGGTGATTTATTTAAATTATCTAATGTTGTTTGTTTAGCTAAAACTGGGTCACTCATGTGTTCCATTTCAACTCCCATACCAAACTCAATTTCTTTTTGGATTTTATTAAGGTCTATATTATGTTTTTTGGCTATACCACTTGGTGTTGGTTTGATAACCTTAACATCATCTTCAACCTTAATATCATGAACCTTACCTTTACTGAGTTCTTTTTTAAAGGTGTTGTTCATACTAGAACGAGCTGGTGAAATATCCTTACCCGTTAATGTTGGTTTAGGCATGGAATTATTAATAATTGTGCTATCACTCTCGTTAATTATTTCATATTGGTCAACGTCTATGATTAAACTTAATGAACTACCATTATCCCATTTAACGTTAATGACACCCACATTTTTATCAATAGATGTAACAACACCCTTAGTCCCAGAATCCAACGGATATGGGTCATCAGGCATAAACATTAATTTAATCCTATCACCAACTTCAACACTGTTCATATTATACGTTTTCTAAATTATCTGACCAAAAACTTCGTCTAGTCCAAAAAGTTTTATATAGTTTAACTAATACTTTTTGTGTAATAGTAGCTATTTCTTTTTGTGTTTTTTTATCTGAACCAATTTGTTTAGTGACAATATCTTGTACAGCATCTTTTAAGTCTGAACTTTTCAATTTCTTTTCAAATTCAGTCTTAAAAATGCCTTTAATTTCAGACTTGTCAGTAGCTGTTAACTCCTCACGTAATATTTTACGTATAGTGTCTTTCATTACTTTCTATTACTTGGTCTCGATTTAGATAATTTTCTAGCTTCAGTTAATTTTTCGTCATTCTTTACTCTTTTCACGATGTTTTCTAATAAAGAAACGAATTGTTCTTCTGTGTATCTTAGTACTTTAGTTTTCTTAGCCATAATTGTTTTTTTTTATTAGTTGTGGTCTTTTTTATTTTAGACCTAATTTGTTAACTATAAATATGAGTGGGGGGCATAAAAAAACCACCTGATGGTGGTTTTTTGTTTTTTTATTTTAAAATAACATTTCGATTGATTATTTCTGAGATTGTTTTACTTAATAACTCATTAACATCTTTGTAATCCACTATTAATTTTTTATCTATTTTTATTTGTGGGACAAATTCAGAACCACCCATCTCTTCTAATTTAGACCACATTTCATCATTACCTTCCATATCAATACTTTCATATGTAATATTTAGTTGACCCAGTTTATCTTTAAACTCATCACAAGCTGGACATCCTGGTATAGAATATAGTGTTAATTTTTTATCACTATTTAGTGTAATATCTTCAAGTAGTCTTTTAATTTGTGGGTTGTTCTTATTCATATTGTTAATTTCCTAATAATGTTATTAATATTGATATTGATAGTATAACGCTAGTGGTAAAACCAATATTTTTAAAGGTTTTTTGTTTTTTTATTTCACTTTTTTGTTCATTAATTGTTACATCCTTCAACGTTGATTCAGTATTCTTATTAATAATAAGTTGGTTAAGGTTATCAACTATTTTTTGAATATTCTCATTTTCTTTTGTTAACTTCAATAAAGCTTCCTTTTGAAAGGTAATTGTTTCTCTATTAAGACTATCACGTTCACTATAAACAACTAACATACTATCAGCGTAATCACTATGTAGTGCACGACTTAAAAGAGTTCTAGCATCTTCTTTACTCATTTGAACTAAAGTGTCACCTTTTTGATTTACAATAACCTTTACCCTGGTATTTGTTGAGGTAGTTTGTGAGTTCACTTGCGATACCATCAGCATCGAGAATACGAACCCAATCATTAACATTATCTTTCCCATTTTTTAAATTATTTAGTTTAGTTTCTGTGATAGCTATTTTAACCTCATTACTATCAACCTTTATTAGTATTTCCGTAATTTCTTGTGATAATATCACATTTTCAGACATTAAACTATCATTAGTATTCAATAATAGTTTGTTTTGTTTTTTTAGGTCATTGATTTTACCTTCATACACATCAATGTCTTTTGAAGGTCTAAATATTAAACTTAAACCCAAAGCAACACCTAAAACAATTATTATTATTTCTTTTATGTTTATTATTCCCATAGTTACACCAATTTAAATTCCCAACCAAACCCACCAGCTTTATTTCTTTTACCCAAACAAACGTATGATATGTTCATAATCCCAGTTTCATTTTGTGCGTCCTGTATTGAACCCCATTCTTTAATTACTTGACCATCTTTGATTTGTAGGACTGGTTTTTTTAATTTATCACTTATTTTATTTTTAGTCACTTGTTTATGTGACCTACCTACACCACTAAACCTTATTTTTTCTATAGTTTCATCGGTGTGTTTGAACCCACTTACAGCTAAACTAATTTTTTTATTTCTTTCCTCAGTATATTCTTGACACCCATTACACCCCTTATTCCACGGTATTCGACCAACACTTTTTTCTGACATCAATTTAATCCTATCATCGGTTTCGTTTGTTAACCCCTTATTCCACGGTATTCTACCAATACCCTTCTCACCGATTAATTTTTTAGTTTCTTCAGTGTGTTTCCCATTAAATCCCTCACCACCAGAAGTTAGATTGATTAGTGGTCCATTCCCTAACTTAACCCTACCAATTTGGTTGATTAGTTTAATTTCTTTATCACAAGCGTCTAACCAACTTAAATTTTCTTCAAGTACCACAACATGGTACTCGTGTTTTTTTGTAAATTTTACCCAATAATCACTCCTACCATCTTTTCGATATGGTCGACCTTTAACACCGATGCCAACATAAAATGGTGTATCATCAATCTTTTTTTTATGTATATATAAACAAAATCTATCCATGGTTAAAGTGTATCTTCATCAGAATTTTTAGTCGGTGAACCGACGAGTCGACCTGACCATTCCTCAGACCACACATCGTAATAAGCTCTAATGTTTTTAATCACATTTAAGATGTCATCAGTTAATTGTAGGGTATCATCTTCATTAGTACTAATAAAGGCACCAACTTTATCATCCAATGTGTATGACCAATTAATACCTTCTCTAATTAACGCACCACCCCACGTTACGGTTTTAGTAAATACCTTTATTTTTTCAAATTCAACTAACTGTGAGACCTTGTCCTTAAAAGCATTCTCTTCTTCCCTTTGTTCATCAGATGAGATGTCTTGACCATCCTCAGCATCTTCTTCGGTGAATTCACCTTCTTCAACTAGTAAACTAGGTTTCAAATAACTTTCAACCAATTTTTGTTTTCCGTTAGTTAGGTTGATGTCTTGTATTTCAGTAAGTTTAATTGAATTACCGGCCTCTTTCATTTTTCTTATCTTGTCTAAAAATTTTCTTTCATCCATTACATTGTTGTTTTAAATATTTCCATATCAAAAGCCGGACTAATGTCAGTTACCTCTTGATAATAATTACTCTTAAATGTTATACCTTCATAAATATCAACATCTTCGTTAAATACCGTATGACTTATACAATTATTATTTATTCCGAAGTCTTTACAAAGTTTATCAGTTAAGTTTAGTAGTGATTTTAATTGTTCATCGGTATACTTTACCCAATAATCTTTATTTCTCCATCTTTTACGAACAATTTCGTTGTCGTCTAATATATAATTATGCCCTAACCAATCGTAATACCTTTCATTTATGTCATCTTTTAAAACCCACCCAACATTTGTTAAGGTTATTGGTATTGTAAATGGACCCATGTCGTGTAGGGAAATGTAATCACTATAAAACTTTGGGTCATAATGTTGGTATACCTTTCCATCTCTATCTATTGTAAAAGCTGATGTTTTTGTGTAGTTACCATTATGACGATTTATCCACGAATTATAATGATTCATATCTTGTCTACCAGTATGACCAATAACAATTTGTTTTTTTGTGTACTCCTGTTGGTGGTAGTTGGTTTTAGGGAGATTATATGTTTTTTTATCTATAATCATATTATTTATCCCTTTTTGGGAACACTATGTTAGTGTGACCATCTTCTTTTTTTATAATTTTTCTACTTCTAATATCCTCATCAATAACATGTGGGTAAAACTTTTCCTGTGTCTTTTGTGTAATTGTTTGTTCAATCTCATCTTCATATTCGTCGAGTGGTTTATTTAGTAAATCCTCAATCGTGTCCCATTCCTCTTTAATATCATCAACCACGGAATTCATAACCAAGTCATGTTGTTGTTCATCGTCTGTGTCTTCGTTTGGGTTGTTTGGTGTTACATCTTCATCAACAACAACGTCCGTGTCGTTAGAATCATCGTATCTAGTATAGAAATGTAAGGCTGTTAATGAGATAAGTGGTAATAACCCACCCTCTAATAATGCTAACCACCTTTTGTGTGATATAATCTCACTAGATTCAGTACCCATTAGTTCAAATAGTGGTGTCGTAAGTTCCACCCAATTCCTGAATAACCCACCAGTTTCATCTATTTGTGCATATGAATAAAATATATTACCAATCATCTGAATGAATGTAACTAACCCAAACATAAACCAAACACCACCCCGTATTTTTTTAGTTGCGGCAATAAGTGATGTCATAGCACCAACCTCAATGGCTATCGATAGATATATTGCCCAATTAATCGGGTTAGATAAACTATACCAACTAACAACGTGTGAAATGGAAATGACAGCTACCAATACTATCGGTACTAAAAACATATTTTTAGTCCAGTTGAATTTTTTTAACGTTTGTATCATTTAAGTAGTTGTTTAATGTTATCCTTAACAATCATATGTAACCCCATTAGTTGTTCACCTCTATCTTTTTGTGATATGTAGTTGTCATACTCGGAGTGTATTTTAATTTTTTCACCATTTAAGATGTTAGGGAAGTTAGTGATTGTGTCTTTTTGGGATAGTATGACCATTCTAAGACTATCAATTACGGTTTCCTTATTAGTTATAACCTTTTCCATTTTCATCACCTGTGATGATTTACTACAGGAACGGAAAAAAAATATCACCAGTAGTACTACCATGATATGTAATTTGTGTTTTTTAATTTTTTCAATCAATTTCATAGTTTTTCTTTTATATAAATATTATAACATTAAAAATAATACGTTTGTTGGTAAAGTCCATATTTATGGTTATGAGTATAAGGTCAATTATAAAAAAAGAGATACTAAGAGAAGAGATGTATCATATCATGAAAAGTCAAGTAACATTTACTTTTGATTTACATCATGACGTTGGTGGTCATACTAACCTTAGAAAAAACCGACATGGTATTGGTTCCATAACTGATGATGATATTATTGAGTTATTGGAGGACGCTAATCAAGAAATTATTTATAATATAATTGATGGTAATATAGTAGATAAACGAAGGTTTATTGTTAGTCAGGATGATGGGGATTTTTTAAATGTTGTTATTTTACCCGAACAAAAAAGTCCCACAAAATGGAATCTAGTAACGATAACTGTGATGAAAAAAGAAGATTTTAAAGTTAGTCGAGGTCAATTACAAATATACGTATAAAAAAAAAGGTTAACTTTCGTTAACCTTTTAATACTTTGATGATAAACCACATCTCATCCTCGGTGTGGCCGACCTCCCCGTATTCTGACGAGGGGTACCTTTGTTTTTGTTTATACATCAAATATACAATAAATATTCCGTTGGGCAATAACTTTATTAATATTTTAATTCTGTGATGTTATTTTCGTTAAGATATTTAGCCATAACATTTAACACCAAGTCCGTAACATCATCATAATCTAACCCCTCATCTCCAATGATATTCCAAAGATTATCATACCATTCTTCAGGGTTAATTGGTGTCTTGATGTTATAAACTTTTTTAAATTCCGTTATAACTTTACTACCAAAACCATCCCAATCCTGTATATCATATGGTCCGTCCATAACAACGTCTTCACCATTTTCATCCATCCAATCTTTTAAATCATCTACTGTTATCATACTATGTTTTTTTTTATGTTTTATTTATACATGAAGTCAAAAAGGTTCTCACAATTGTTTTTTAATTTTCTCAAAGATTTCTCCTTTACCTGTCTGATACGTTCCTTAGTCAACCCAAACTCATCACCAATTTGTTCTAAGGTCATAGGATTACCATCCATACCAAAATACATTTCAATAATTTTTCTTTCTCTTTCAGATAAAACCGATAATGTTTTACCCAACTCAGATTTTAATACATCCTCAGAGTAAACATCTTCATCAGGTCTAGTTAATGAGTTGTCAGCAATTACATCCAAAACTTCATCACCATCTTCATTAATTTTATCATTAAGGGAACTACATTTTGGGTGTAGTAATAAACTCATGTCTAATAAATTACCTTTCTCATCACTAAGTGTATCACTACCAGTTGCTTTCCTACCATTTTCTTGTTCGAACCTAGACATCTCTTTTTTCAATTTAGAAACTTGGTTGTTGATGTTAACAGGTAATCTAACTGTTCTAGAATGGTCATTAAGTGATTGGATTATTGATTGTTTAACCCACCATACAGCGTATGAAATAAATCTAAAACCTCTCGTAGGGTCGAATTTGTGTGCTGCCTTTATTAAACCATAATTACCCTCATTAATTAAATCAGGTAGGGGTAACCCTTGATTTTGATATTCTTTAGCTACTGAAATAACAAATCTTAAATTCGATGTTACCAACTTTTCTGTGGCTTTTTGATTACCCTCAGCTACTAACTTAGTTAATTCTGACTCCTCATCAACAGTTAACATATCAAGTTTCCTTACATCTTTAAGGTATTTAGATATTGAATCCTCCGTTGTATCAATAAAACGTTTTGTGTTTGACATATTTATTTATTTATTTATTTTTTACCAAATATTAAATCATTGTTTTTACTCTTTCTACTCTTAGTTACTACGGGTTTAGGTTTACCCTCGGTCTCTACCTTAGGTTCCACTTTAGGAACCTCATCATCCACTATGGGTGGTTTAAGTTTACGAGTGGTTTGTTTTTTTGGTTTGTCTTTTTCAAGTTCATCTGTAATTTTTCTATATTTAATTAAATAAAAATCATCGATTAATCCGTTGTGATTAAATGGTAAGTGTCTTATGGTATGTAGTTGACTAGCTAAGTAACCTTCCTTACTACCTCTTTCTTTTGAACCTTTTTTGTGGTCTGTAATTTCACCTTCTAATTTGGTTATCCCTTCCATCATCATGTCAGCTATTGCCATAACTCTTCGAGTGATTAATTTTTCAGGTACCATTGTTTCATACCATTCAACTTTATTACCGTTTATTATCTCTTCCCTATATTCATCAAATGTCATAAGTGTGATATTTTTTTTTAGTCAAAGGTATTAATAATGCTTTAGTTGGCAATGGTTTCTTTCTTTTTTTGTACCATTTGATATTGTTTTTCTTTTTTATCCATTTGTTCCTTAGTATAGGAATATAGTTCCTTAACATCATCGGATAAAAGATAATTCCACTGTTCTAGGGGTCTCATTGGGGTTAGTATTTCTATTAACTCCTCAGTGTAGGGTTTAATGTGACCCATGACACTCCAAGTACCACTACCATTGTCACACAAAATTTGTGGAATACAATTAGACCATTTTCCATTGTTGTCCCAAAATGATAATATACTCCCCACCAATAATGGACCACATTCGTTAGAACGACAAATGACTTTATCTTGTAACTTAAATAAAACACCTTTGATTTCATACTCCGTTAGTTCCTCATAAACCACAGTTAACCCACCACTCGGTTTTAACGCCTGAGTGAGTTTTTGTGTCATTTCAACTATGTTGGGTCTACGTTTTTTTCTAAAATACCTATTAAACAATTTTCTAAACATATGTCTATTTTTGTGAGTCCAAAATTTCAAGTTCGTTCTCGGTTAAACATTCCCTATTATAATTGTTTCTACCTAGTTTATCTAGAATATCATTAACAGTGTCACACTCCTCTATTTTTTTAGATTTACTTCCTGCTTTAGATTTAGCGTTTGATGTACCATTAGTACGACCTGGTTTATCACTTTCTAAATCTTCAAGATTATCTAAAATTTCTTTAGCTTCAGGGAATAATCCAATATAATATTTAGCTGGTAAATTAACCCCATAGTTGTCTGTATCTGTTATGTCAAATAAAAGAAAAGCTGGTCTATGTGCTAATTTTTCGTGTATCGTTAATGTATCGTATGGGCTAAAAAATGTACCCAAGAATAACACCTTACTATCAACAAAATCAACACCATGGTCTCTATCAGCTATCTCATTTAGGTCTTTTTCAATACCTTTAGAATTTCCGATTAATACAATCAGGTAACGGTTCATATCTTCCATATTTTTTTTTATTTTTTAATAAATAATTATTATCACAAATATACAAAATTTTAAGTTAATGTCAAAGAAGATACATCATTTATTTTCGTAACGGTGATAATATTCTTCGACCAATCCTTAACTAATGGGTTGTGACTGATTATAAATATGTTCGGAAACATTTCTGAACACTTTTGGAAGAAATCACCTATAAAATCTAAGTTCACATTAGCTACTTTACCGAAACATTCATCAAATACTATGATGTTTGGTTTTGGTAAACAACTAATTTTTGACATCACAACCCTTAGGGCTAATGATGAAATTGTTTTTTCCAATCCACTACCTTCACTAATTGGGTACTCTACGTTTTTTTCTACGTTACATAGTAGGAAATCAACCTCTTGTTTATCGTTTATATCTACCCTTAATTTAAAAGTGACAACGTCATTTAATAACCTTTCTAACTCAGAGTTAATCATTGGTATAACACTTTTCATTATAAGTTTAGTAATACCATTTTTACCAACCATTCTAGTATATATGTCAAATATTATTTTAATATCCTCCTCTAATTTAATGGTTTCAATTAACTCTTCATTTTTCTTTATATCTTTTTCCAATGATTCAATCTTGGAACCACTAATGGTTATAACCCTTTCATATCCAGTTTTATCACTATTTAAATTAGATAATTTTGATGTATACCCTAATATTTTAGTATCAATTTCTTTATTTTTTTCGATGTTTTCGATGTTTGATTCATACTTTTTCTTAAGTTCAGTTTGTTCCTTAAGGTTTAATCTCATGTTCTCTAACTCTAAGGTTAACTTAGAAATCATCATCTCATGTTTATAGTATTCGTCAGCTATTTTTTTAACACCATCTTGTTCTTCAACTAATTTAGCTGCTTTAGAAATTGTATCCAACATATCCAACCATTCTTTTTGTGTTTGAACTAATAGTTTATTATTTTCTTTAATTTCGTTGGTATGGTCAACGTCAACTAACGGTTGTTTACATGTATTACAAAACTCACCATCTTCTAAGTTTTTAATTAGTGATTCAATATTAGTGATTTCATTGCCAAGTGTACCTCTTTTCAATCTAAGGTTTCTTTCATCTTTAATCAATTCATCGTGTTTATCTTCATCATAAACAATATCCACCATCTCTTCAAATTCAGTTGAAAGTTTTACAAACTTTTCCTTAACTTTTTTACCGTTTGATGTGATTTTTATTATTTCATTTTCAATGTCATCAAGTCTTAGACTAATAACATCTTTATCGATTTCTTTCTTTTGTGCTATTAAACTTTCTTTAATTTCGGTTGTATCTGTGATTTTTTGGTTTACAACAGTAATATTGTCAGTGTTGGTTTCAATATCTAATAACCTTCCTTCAATATCTGTTTTGGATGTGGTGATAATGGTTTTAAGGTCCTGCGTATTGTATTGGTCAGATTTTAAACTCTTGGACCAATTAGATTTCATTTCCTTACATATCTTTTCTTTATCCTCGATAACTTCCAACCCAATAAATCTAGATAAAGTTCTCCCTTTTTCGGTTGTCTTAGCCTTAATTATATCTTCAAGGTTATCAGCATCAGCTATAATAGTTAAAAGAAAATCATCAACAGTACCAATAGACCTTTTAATTAGGTCGTCAGTTTCTCTCCTTTGTTCACCCTCTAAATTCTCAATGGAACCATCAGGTAATACCCTATGGAAATTAAGGTCAGTTTTTGTTGTGTAATCCGTACTATTTCTTTTTAATTTTCTAGTCACAACTCTTTCGATGATGTAATCCATACCATCAATTGTAACAACACCTTTAACCTTAACCTCATCACAATCACGATATCTATTAAATATTTTGATTGCTGTGGTACCTTTGGTTGTTGTGTTGAAGAATAAGAACAATAATAAATCCAACGTTAATGTTGTTTTACCACCCATGTTTTCGGGGAATGAATCAACAGTTGTAATACCCTCTAACTCTTTAAATGATAATTTATTATTATCACCAAATGATAAAAAGTTTTCCCACTCTAATTCTTTGATGAACCAATTTTTATATCGATAATCAGTTTCCCTTTCTTGTGATAATTTTTCATTAACTTTTTCATCTAAACTTAATAGACGGTCCCATTGGACATCAACATTGTTAATCTTTATCCACTCTTTAAATAATTTTTGTTGGTAATTCGGGTCCATGACATTATCAGCCATAGTCATTTCAACTTCGGTCCCTTCGATATCAACCTTTTTAGGTTTGAATATTACTTGTATATTATTATTATTGTATTTTTCAGCAAAGTATGTGTGCATACTTTTTTGTCGTTCTTTAGTGTAGTTTTCAGGTTTATCTTCCCACACAACACGAACTTTAGCCTTACTCGGTATACTTACTTTTTTACTTTTTAATGTAGCCATAAACAATGTATTTTATGACAAACTTAGTTAAAGTAAATAACTAAATCAAGTATTTTTAGCTATTATTGGTCATTTTTTTACCGATAACAATACCCTCTGACCTACCAGCTGAATAAACTAATTTATATATTTTATATATATTTTTCTTTTCTTCCTCAGTTAATGAGGTTAATGTGTTGTTGATTTGTTCATCAATATACTCATATCCAGTAATTTGTTCCATGGGGTTTTTATAGATAAATATGTTAGTCATCGTAAAGGTTATCTTTATTCCTTTCGTTTTTTGTTACCCAAGTTATTGAACTTTTGGTTGTGTCAGATTTAGGGGGGTTAATGTCGGTTCTCAACTTTTTTACTTTCTTTTTTTCTAAATCTAATTTTAATTTAACACTCACCAACTCGTCTTGTAATTTATTAACCACATCGTCATTGGTGATGTATACCTCCTTAATCACCTGAACTTCTTTTTCCACAATGGTCTCAATAACCTCAGGTTTTATGTTGGCTGGTGTGTTACCGTATTTTTCTACATTGTAACCTTGTTGAACCATTCTTTCGATAAACCCATTAACATCTGTTATGTCATTTAATCGACAGTAATCCCAAATTTCGTTTTTAAGTTTATCTTTAATCATATAATTTAATTAATTCAGTTCAGAAACTATGTGTACCATATCAGATGCTCTTGTTATTGCAACATACATTGCTTGTGATTTTTCTACGTTATCAATCATTGAAACCTCAAGGATATCATCCTCAACAACAACAACTGTGTGGTAGGTACTTCCTTGTGCTTTGTGTGATGTTAGTGTATAAGCGTAATCGATATTAGCGAACCTATTTTTAGCGTTCCATGCCGTTCTTAATGCTCTATTTCTAGCAACCCCCATAGGTATTTTTTTAGATATATCAAACAACTCAGACACATGTTTACCCCAAGCTGGTACGGATACTTCTGATATAACCTCAATATTATCAGTAGTCTCACCGTTTGTTACCCTCAAAATGTGTCCATGGTATTCACCTAAGAATTCCCTAGGTTTAATATCTAAAACACTAACCTCTGTTGAGTTCTCAAACACGGTAACTTCATTACGAAAGTAATTGTCGTTGAAAATTAAAGCATCACCAATCTCATAATCTTTCGGGTTGTCGTATATTAATTTTCTAATAAACCAATTTACCGATTTTTTAGTTTTGTTTCTATAAACAATCGTTTTAATTAAATCAGGGTTTTTCTCCTCATTAGCTCTTATAAATAGATGTTTATTATTAGTTAACACTTTTTCTAAGTCTTTTGAAAATTCAATTTGTTCTTCATTTTTTCTAGCACTTAACGGAACTGGGTCTTCATCTACACCATCGTTAATTACGGAGTTTTCCCAGTAATAATCAGAGTATGGTAATATTGATGAACCCTCGGATTGTCTAACTCTATTAATTAACTTTACTTTATTGTGTGTTAAAAATACTGGACTTGGTTTTCCCCTCATTGGGTCGTTATTATCACGAATAGGTGGTAATTGACCTATGTCACCAACAAAGACAACTTTTGCGTTAGGTTTTTTAGCATCCATAATATGGATTAACGCCTCCTCATTAATCATGGAAGCTTCATCAACAACTATAATATCCGCCCACCTGATTGGTGGTTTCCTTTTATCATACGATTTAGTGAATACACCTGTCTCCATATTAAGTGACATACCCAATAATCCAGCGACACTATGTGAAGATAAACCAGCTGGAATATCTGTTAAACCATATCTTACTTTATCCCATAGTACTTTTTTAGCTTTATGTGATAGAGCACAAATTTCAACCCTTTTTTTCCCGATAAATTGTTCAATGACTTTTGTCATGATTGTTGTTTTACCCGTACCAGCTTTTCCTTCCAACACAATCCATTCATTAGGTTTACCTTTTTTTAGGAATTCTGTTAAATCCTTTATAGCTATTTTTTGTTCGTCATTTAGTGGTACTATTGTACCTTCTGTTAGTGTAGTATCTTCCATTATGTTAATTTCTCGTTTTCTAATTCCATGACATCGTATGAAGTAACTTTAAATGTGTAAAATCCATAGTCTGTCTCTAAATGATAGTGTTTATGTTCACGACTATCAACATCCCAAACAACATATCCATGATTTTCTACACCTTCACCAAAATCTTGTTGTACCAAACTAGATGGTTGTACAATAGGTACCCCATGATATTCCATAACTTGATATAGGTGTATATCACCACATAATACCATATCACACCCATCAAATATTGATATATCTTGTCCATCCTCAAACGCAAAACCAATATTTGTTTTAAGTCCAACTAATGGGTCGTGGTAAAGTCCAACATAAGTTTTATCCTCACCGTGTTTAGTTCTTGCCTCATCTATCTCAGGTCGTTTAGAACCTTCCATGTGACCATACACACACCAAACAAGATTATCATCTTCGTAACACCCTGTGTGTTTAAGGAATTTAAGTCTTGTGTCATTCATTGTGTTTATGATAGGTGTTAAAGCATCCATTCTATCCATGTTATTAGCTAGAAAATCGTGATTACCAAGAATAACAACTGTGTCACATATATCACAACACCCATTGAAGAACCACGTAACAATGTCAATCAACTCAGGTGTCATCTGATTTTTAGAATGTACCACATCACCGACAATAGCAATTCGAACTTCATCACGATTTAAACTATTTTCTTCCATGTGTTCCTTAACACCTGTAAGAAACTTTGTTATTTGTTCTCGATATTCTTCGTGTCGTTGATATAATCTAATATGTATATCAGCACAATGGTACAATTTTTTAATCATATATCCTTTTTAAAGACAAACCTACACAATTTTTTGATAGGAGTAAAGTTATTAGTCCACTCTGAAGGTGTTAGAAACCCATAAATGTTCAAATTGTTCAATAATGGTAAATTTATTTCATCCATTTTTTAATATTCTTAATTGGTTTTATTGGGGTTCTTTTGTAATTTTCTATATAATTGTTACAGAACAAAAGCGTAAACTGAGCCTCAGCATCTACCCCAATTACGTTTAACTCAACCATTTTACCACTGTTTATATTCATAAAACTTTCGAGTTCATCATATAAATAAATGTAATCGTAAATCTTAACACCACCCATTATTAACCTATAAAGGACTGGGAATACCAGCACATCAATCAACCGATTTGATGTAGTCCTTATTATTATTGATTTCGCCATACCCTCCATGGCCCAACAAATTTCTGATATTAAATCATGAGATACGGAATCAAAATTGAAACCGAACAATAATGACCATTTTTTTATTACTTCTTCATCATTCATATAAATCTGTGTCTTTTTAAACCTTTTGTTATTATTTGGTAAACCTCGAATGGGTGAGAAAATGGTATAACTCCTTGGATAGTACAATATGTATCCCATGTTTCTACATCAGGATTTTGGTGATTTTCTAATCTCATTTTTTGGGATATATCATATGAAATAATATCACTTGTATAATCACCTCTAAACCCACTAAAATTAGAACCATTAGGTGTAGTACAAATGTATCTGTCTCCTGTTGGTTTTAATGAACTGTCAGCTGACACATACTCACGAATAGAAATAAAATCATATTCATCAATATATAACATATCAATCAACCTACAACCATTCCTAAAGCTTGTTGTAACACACCTATCCACTAAAATATGAATAGGTGTGATTAATGAGTGTACTTGTGTATTATCTAAGGTCGATAGAATATTTGTTTTAACTTTTTCTAAAATTAATTCAGTATTCTGTCCATTAGGTGTGATTAAACCAATACTGAAATCTACGTTATGACTGTTTTGAATTATCACCTCTGTCATATCCTTAATCAACCTGGTTGTTTTACCAGTTTGTCTACCCGAAACTTCATGATATCCCATAATTACCTAACCATATCTATTTTAACATCACTATTTATGGATTCCGTTGTGTATATCTCCATGTCATGTCTTAACTTACCGTTTTCGACTAATTTTTCATATCTTCGTTGTGCTTTAGGTCTCCACCATTCAATAACAGATTCAAGATTGTATCGTTCGTAATTATCTTTTTTTCTTAATGGGATTTCACCCTCAGACATAACATGTTCAACAACATTCTCATAACCATATGTACAATAGTAGTATCTTTTCTTGGTTTTGGCTTTCATTTTAGTCTTAGCGAAAGTATTAAAATCATCAAGAATTTCCTTATTATAAACTTTAAGGTGGTTTTTTAAGATTGATATCATTTTATTAAATTCTCTCATTTTAGGTCCTGACCCTTTTGGGTCCACTAAATTACCACCCCATTCCTCCTTACCATAAATTGGTCTAAGGTAATTTCTAAGTGACATGTATATATCCTCCGTTGGAAATAGGAATATATCAGATTCGGTCATTGACCCATATTTAATAAATGGTTTTAGCCCATCGTATTGTGATACACCTTTAAGGTCACCATATAGTGATGTTGTCTCCATGTAACATGGTTCAACCTTCTCTTGGTACTTTTCCTTCCATAGGTCCCTTACATAGTGTGATGAAGAGATTAAAGCTAATAACTTACCACCTAAATAATTGTAACCAAATGGTTGTACCGGTACAATAATCGCACCATTTAACATACTTCTATTAACTTGTGTTGCTCTTACAACACCACCAAATACTTCATTCCTTGGTTTAATCATTAATACGGGTGATGCTAATCTAATAAACCCAATCCATTTGTTTGTATTGTTTTCCCTAACACCTAATGTGATTTGTCTACCGATTTGTGATTCCAATGGTAATGATGTAACCAACTGTACTGATGGTGAAAATGTTTTACCATCAATAACCTCTACTGATATGTCCATATCCTTAGGTTCAATAGTGTAATCCATGAAGAATTCATCTATGTAATCATCAGCATTAATGTTAATTACCTTTTCTTTTTTCCTTTCAAGAAAGTAATCTTGAATAGTATCAACACCTTCATAAAAATTTGTTAATCTTGCTGTTAGGTCAAGTGTTTCCTTTTCAGTTAGTTTAATCTCTAATGGAATATTTTTTCTTATACCCTTTATTTCTTCTGACATATCTTGTGTGTTTTTTTATATAAGGGTAATTAATGTTTTTCGTTATATAAATAGATATAACCAAAAAACCCACATCTTATAGTGTGGGTTTTTTTTAAAGTTGTTTACCAAAATTCATTAACATTTGTGTGTACTCTTTTTTGGTTATCACATAACCCAAAAGTTTAAATAGGTCCGACATAAAATAAACCCTTGTTTTGGGTGTAATTTTAAAACCATTTTCTTTTTCAAACCAAGGTGTTAATAAACCACTAATAACGTTATCGTTATTTTCATTAAAATATGATGTTATTTTTTTTATTTTTTCATCAGTAACTTTTGATTTCTCTGAATCTAGTTGTAGGTTCGTCTTACACTCAAAATAATATAAAACACCTTCCATACTAAACCGTATATCAACATCTTTAGAACCCTTACGAGTATCACCACCAAAATGAATATATTGTTCGGTTGATAGTTTCAATGACTTATTAATGACCAACTTTTTTACAAACGCCTCAAACACCTTACCAAATTTAATTGACTGTGACTGATTTAGGTTATCGTTGTTTAATAATTTTTTAACGTTGTAGTGGTTATTATGTGTTTTTTTCATTAGTTCAACACCCCCAACATGTATTAACATTTTTGTTATTTCTTTTATATCACTCATGTTGGAAACATAATTTAATAATTTGTTATAATCAAATGTTTTACTGAATTATCGTACCTATTTTTTATGTTATTTGCGTATTGTAAATCATATTCGTGTTTTACGTAACCATCGTATAACCCACTAGTGAACTCATCTTTATTAATTATAATCATAACTTTAGCCTTAGTTATTTTTTTAAATATATTAGCTAATTTAATTTGTTCATCATTACCGAACACATTACCGTGACTATACTCCTTAAAGGTTCTAGTATATGGTGGGTCTAAAAACATAAACGTATTATCAGTATCATTATCTAACATAATTTGTTCGTAGGAACCTTGGTTTATTTGTGTATTAGTTAAATGGTTAGTATGGTCGTCACATATATTTATATTAAATGTTTTGTAATTACCGTATGGTACATTGAATTGACCCTTACTATTGAAACGTCTCATCCCACTAAAGGCTAATTGGTTTAATATAAAAAATCTAGAAGCTCTTTGTGTTAATGATAAGTTATCCAATCCACCCTCGTTTCTATCTAAATTCCTCCACTCATAATATGACTTACCTCTCTCAGTTTTAGACTCACCAATACTTAATTCACCTAACTTTTCTTTTTCTGTTATGTTTTTTATTGTGTTAGAGAGTTCATTAATTGGTGCCATAACACCTTCTTTATTTATTTTTATTTGATTTAAAAAATTAATTAAATCAAAATCAACATCATTTATTACATTGTTTTTAGCCATTAAACTCCAATAAACAGCCCCACCACCAAAAAAAGGTTCAACGAACGTATACTCATTTGAATTCTTAACAAAATTTGGGTAGTAATCGGAAAAAACTTTTATCTCTTTTCGTTTACCACCTGTCCACTTATATAGTGGTTTTAATTTACTTACCATAATCCGTTTTTAGATAAAAGTATGTAAGAACAAAAAAAAAGTATACGTTAAATACGTATACTTTTTACTTAGTCAATTTTATCTATTTAAATTATATATCTCTAATAAATCATCTAACCCATTTTCAGTTATTCAATCACTTTTTCCATGTTGGTTTGTATTTAATTTTTTACTAAGATAGAAAACTTATATTGATTTTCCTAATCATTATATCCATTAATTAAAATATCTAACTTTCTCAACCTTTCCAACTCCTTATATTCCTGAAGTTTTTTAAATTCCTTAACATGTTCTATTCTAGGTAATGGGTCCATTGTCATAACAACGTCAGTAAATTTCTTAGGGATTCGATATTCAG